>JAESFZ010000074.1_pt1 | contig 305966 bp, 280 predicted proteins | sample 9269561 | NCBI WGS metagenome assembly JAESFZ01 (sample SAMN14515552, study PRJNA621657) | algae metagenome | isolation source: Tildeniella nuda ZEHNDER 1965/U140 and co-occurring heterotrophs from wet... | place: Switzerland: Stansstaad, Zurih | collected 1965-01-01 | reverse complement strand
GGCGCGCGATGGTAGGCTCAGGACGGTTGGAAACCGTCTGTTAGAGTGCAATGGCATAAGCCTGCCTGACTGCGAGACTGACGAGTCGAGCAGAGACGAAAGTCGGTCATAGTGATCCGGTGGTCCCGAGTGGAAGGGCCATCGCTCAACGGATAAAAGGTACGCCGGGGATAACAGGCTGATGATTCCCAAGAGCTCATATCGACGGAATCGTTTGGCACCTCGATGTCGGCTCATCACATCCTGGGGCTGGAGCAGGTCCCAAGGGTTTGGCTGTTCGCCAATTAAAGTGGTACGTGAGCTGGGTTCAGAACGTCGCGAGACAGTTTGGTCCCTATCTGCCGTGGGCGTCGATACTTGAAAGGAGTTGCCCCTAGTACGAGAGGACCGGGGTGAACATACCTCTGGTGTACCTGTCATTCTGCCAAGAGTGCCGCAGGGTAGCTATGTATGGACGGGATAACCGCTGAAAGCATCTAAGCGGGAAGCCTCCCTTGAGATTAGGTATCTTTGAACCGTGATAGACCATCACGTTGATAGGCCGGGTGTGGAAGTACAGTAATGTATGGAGCTAACCGGTCCTAATAGTTCATATCATGCTTGAGAATTCGCACTGTCAACGACAGCCCTGCCTTCTGGTGGTGCACGTTGGTGGAGAATGTCTCCGGCCAGATACGCCCTTTACCACTCACCCAAGTGAGTGTGCATCGATTTAAAAACCCGCATCCACTGGCCCCATTGCTTGGTGGCCATAGCGTCTGTGACCCACCCGATCCCATCTCGAACTCGGCCGTGAAACCAGACAGCGCCGATGGTACTAACGCTCAAGCGTTGGAAGAGTAGGTCGTCGCCAGGCATTGAAGCCAGTGGGAGCGGGTATAACCCATTCACAAGTCAACAGGGCTGACCCGCAAGGGCGGCCCTATTGGCGTCTTTGGTGCACGCGCACCAACGACGCACTTCCTGAAGCCATTTGGCAGAAGGGAGGGTCTCGAAACCGCAGGTTTCGCAAGGCCATCTGGCAGCCCGTAGCGCTTGCGCGCGGATCGCCAAGAGGATCGGTATCGCGGGATGGAGCAGCCCGGTAGCTCGTCAGGCTCATAACCTGAAGGTCGTTGGTTCAAATCCAACTCCCGCAACCACTCGAACCATACAATCGCCGTTGGCCTTAGGGTCTGCGGCTTTTTTGCTTTTGGGGGTCATGAGGTCGAGGATGGCCGCCAGCTCACCGATCCGCTTCAGATCTATGCCAGATTTCCCGTCCGAGCGCTGAGTGACATCAAGGTGATTGACCAAACAGTGGAGCGGTCGGCGGGCCTTCTGCATGGCTTCCTGCTCGTCAGAGACGCTGACAGTCATTCTCTACGATAAGCACCGCGACCCCAGCGATTGGTCGAGATGATCTGCCCCCGCTGGCTCCTTCGATTTGATGCAGAGATGCAAAGTTCAAGCGGCTGAGCATCGCACCGCCTCAGGCAGTCGCGTTTGCTGCAAATGGTGCATCTGGTCTGACAGACTCCCCGAATGGCAGCGAGCTCAGGATTGCTGGGCCAATCCCTGCAAGCGAAAACGTTCGGCCAAGTCAGTCTGCTGCTTCTGTATCGATCACAGGCACTTCTAGCGTCAGGCGTGTGCCTTCCGGCCCGCTGTGGATGGCAAACACCCCGCCAAGGTTGCGTGCGCGGGTCTCCATGCTGGTAAGTCCGCGACCCCGGCGATAGCCTTCGGGCAGGCCGCTCCCGTCGTCCTCAATGACTATCCGGATCGGCCCCAGCATCGGCGCGCTGCCTCTAACCGCGATCCGCCGCGCGCCCGAATGGCGCAGCGCATTGGTCACCGCCTCCTGCAAGATTCGCAGCACCTGCAAGGTCGGGCGCGGGCCGAGATCGATCGCCTCGTCCACCTCCGACACGAAATCGAGCGCGATACCCGCCGCTTCGATCTGGGCGCGCACCCGGTGTTCGAAAGATCGCAGGGTTTTCGCCAAGCCATCTTCGGCCGAGTCCATCGAATCGACGATCAGCCGCAGATCGGCGATACTCGCCTGCAAGCCCTGCTCGACCTCAACCGGGCTGGCCCCGCCGCTCCTGACCTGCATCATCAGCCCCAGCAATTGCCCCCCAATACCGTCATGCATATCGCGAACGATGCGCTGGCGTTCGACCAACATGACCTCGCGCTGGAGCATCTGCTTTTGCGCATCATAGCTGCGTTCGAGCTTGGCGGTCTGTTCGGTCAGCTGGGCGGCGAGGATTTCATTGGAGCGCACCACGGTGCGCCGCGCCTCGCTCGCCTCGCGCGCGATTGATGCGACCACCCCAAGGCCAAGCAGCAGCCCTGCCGGCGCAGCAGCGTAGAAGGTGAGCGCGAGATCGCTGGCAAAGGGAAGGGCAAGATCAAAAGCCGCGTCCGCCGCATCCACCGACAGGGCGAGCAGGCAGAACATCAGCGTTAGCCGTTCCAGCCAGCGCCCGTCACGCCGTACCGCCGCCCCCCAGGAGAGCACTGCCAGGCCGCCTAGTGCCAGCATGAGCAGCATCCCGGCATTGCCCATTGCCAGATATTCAAACCACGGCATGATCGCGGGACCCACCGCAAAGCCTGTCGCCGTCACCACGGCCAGGTAGGCGAACAGCAAGGCCCACAGCCAGCCAAGCCACTTTTGCCAGCGCTCCGTCCCCGCCTCGCCCGCCAGCAGATGGCGCGCAAAAGCGATGATGATCGAAAAATCGAGCAGGTAATAAAGGAAAGCCGTGATCAGGAACGGCACCTCGATGGGTGTCTGGAACGAGATGAAATAGGTGCGCAAGCCCCACACGCCCATCAACAGCATCAGACTGCGGATGCGCGCGCGGTCTTCAGAGGGCCAGTTGGTGACAAGGCACAGCAGGGTCGCAAATGCGAGCACCGAGATGGCGATGATCGGGATGATGTCAGTGATCAGATCAACCGCGGCCACGGCGCGGGCCGCCTCCACCGCCGGCCCGATATGGAACGGCGCAAGGGCAAGCACGCTGCTTTGGGTTTCAACCAGCACCTCGATCAGATTATCGCCATCGCGCAGCAGCGCGGGCGGCATGACATAATAGAGCGCGGTCCCGTCCGATGCGCCGCGCAGCGTATCAAGCGGGATGTTCGGTTGAATGACCGTGCCGTTGAGCGTGATTTGCTGAAGGCCCGGGGTCGCCCCCAGGTAGAAGGCCAGATCATCGACATTGTGGCGCGCTTCGAAGGGGATTAAGAACTCCACCCGCGGCCCGCTTTCATCCACCAGCGCGCGGTAGATGGGGTTTTCGTAGTAGTCGGCCTGGCGCGGTTTTGCGCCCGGCAGCGGGTTGCCCGCGGCATCGACAGGCACGAATGCGAGGCTGGGAGGCGGGGTCATGCCCGTCGGCCGCACCGCGCTCTCGCCCCAGTAGAGCGCTACCCAGAACGCAGCGAGCACCGCCAGCAGCGCGAAGCCAGCCTTTGCCCAGTTCAGCCAGATTGCCACCCGCCAATTCCCCCCCCGACTATCCTGCGCCCGCCTGTGCCAGTCCTTGCCCTCCGGCACCTGCGACGCGGTTTTTGTTCTAACCCGGTATGGCCCCGTAGGTCTGGAGCCATTGATGCAAGGGTATTCCGTAACAGCTCGGCATTTCAACCGCGTCGACCATTTCGAACACCCGGCCCGTCCACGCCCACCGCCGCCGCCAGCCGCATTTCCCGTCGGAATAGGCGGTGATCATGCCGCTGTCCGGATCGAAATCGCTGTTGGGCAGGATCGGCAGTTCCGCCGGGCGGCCTTGTTCGGGGCGCGGCAGCAGGAAAGGCGCAAAGCCCTGTCCAGGCGTCTCGATCAACCACAAACGGCGCGGTGCGTGAGGATTGTCCGAACAGCCGACCGCGATCAGAAACTGGCCGGTCGTAAGCCAGTAGCGGGCATAGAGCGGATCACGGGCGGCGAGATCTGCCGCGGGGCACAATTGCGCGCGGGCAGCAAGCACGCCGACCGCGATCCCGACCGGCATATCCAGCGCGGATTCCTCACCGCGCACCACGGTGATGCGGGGGCGCGAAGGTTCGGCCGGAACGGTGCGCGATGGCCTTGGCCCCTTGGCGAAGATCGCGGTCACCGTGCCGCGGCGCTGCTGTCTTTCGTCGATGTAGCGCATCGCGGCCGTCAGCCCACTGGTGGAGATGATCCCGTGCATGGTCCCGTCGGCAAAGCGGGTTGCGGCGCGGCGGCTGGCGACGCTTTCCGCCATGAAGGCGGCGACCTCGGCGGGGGCGAGTTCGTAGCGCCCTCGCTCAATCGGGATCAGGCGATAGGCGCGTCCGGTGCAGTCGCCGTCGCAATCGTAATAGACATGCAGACTGGCAGGGCCGGGACCTTCACCCGCCTCGCCCCATACCGTGGTGTCGACGAATACCCGCGCCGGCTCGCGCGGCCCTGCCCGACGCTTCACCCATAGATTGGGCATCGCATAATCGCCTGGATCGTTGGCCGTGATGCGCGCGACATATTCGCGCGATACGCTCAGCGCAGTACAGTCCCGGGCGTTGTCGCAGGCGACCGACCAGTCGGCGAACTCGCTCACTTCGGGTGCAGTCCATTCGCCGGGCGGCGAATCTTCCGCGCTTGCGCCGCCGCCAAACGCGGCCAGCACAAGCGGGACGCAGACAAAGCCGCGGCGCAAAGCGCTAACCACGGCCCGCCATGCGTTGCCGCCAACCGCGCCGCATCAGCCATGCACCAGCCAGCATCATCGCCGCCATCGCGGCATAATACTGGGCGAAATAGGCGGCGGAGGTCTGCGCCTCGACGGTCGAGACCAGTTTCATTGTGTTCGGATCACCTGGCAGGAAGGTGACCGTCTGGCGCGAACCGACGGGGCTGGCCGCCTGTTCGGGCTGCGAGACCTCAAAGGTCGTCGTCGACAGCGCGGGAAAGCGCGAGCGGGCCAGTTCCACCCCTTTGGCCCAATCGGCATAGGGCGTGCGTGCCATGACATCAAAGCGCACTTCGAGGAGGTAGGAGGTGGTCGAACGGTCCCGACCCTTGCGGCTGGTGCGGCTGTTTTCGCGGCTGTCGTGGGATATGATCTCCCCTTCGGCGACCACGCCATTGGCTTTGAGCAGGGCGAGCTCGTCCGCTTCAGTGTGGATGATCACCAGCACGAAAGGCGCGATCAGGAATAGCGCAAGACCGATCATCAGCGTCAACTCCCCTGGCTTGCCCCGATTGCGCGCCGGAAGGGTGTAGTCGGCGCCGCTCATCCCCCTGCACCCGGTACGGGGAGCGGCAACACCTCCGCCGCCCCGCGAATTGCCGAGGCGCGGCTGATCCGCCAGCCAATCACGACAAACACCAGCATCGCGATCAGCGACAGGGCGATGCCGGGGTAATAGCTGGAAGGGTCGAAATCGCGGATGTCATCAAACAGTTCAGGCCCGTCCCCGCTGTAAGGCGTGTCCACCACCACAAGGCTGTCCCCCACCTTGGTTGCTTCGAAAGCGGCGTTGGAGACCCAGATGACTTCGCTAAATTCCGAATCCGCCATCGGATTGCCTGTCGGTGGCGGGGCCGAGGGAATGTCGGCCTGTCCGGTGTAATCGGCATATTTAAGACCGGACTTGGGGTTGAACCGCACTGTCAGCATCTGGATGTCGGTGCTGCGCGAGCGGCCCTTCCGGGTGGTGGTGGTCAGCGTATCGCGCTCCATCCCGATCACAACCGCGCGCGACACCGTGCCTTCGGCGCGGTAGCGATCGATGAAGGACTGATCCTCCTGCATCCGCATGAAAAACACGAAGGCGACAATCAACGCGAGCGCCGCGCAGCATTTGAAGACGAGGCCAATCCACGGCCGGGCAATGGCATTCATATGACGTCCCCCTGTCAGATGGTGATCAGGGCGGACTTACTCCCTCGGCCGAGAGGGGCGCATTCCCTCCATCTGAGGGGGGTACATCGGAATAGCGCCAACTGGTCGGATACCAGACCTTGGGCCAGAGATCGTAAGGTACAAGGCGACAGCGGTCATACCGGCGGTGAAGGATCATCTCGAACGCCTGTCCCGAAAAGCCGAACTTCGCCCAATGGCCGCAATCGATCCGCCCCTTGCGCGGGAGCTGCACTGCCAGCAGCGAATCTCCGCCGAACCCGGCATAATCATGGCGGCGGATTTCTCCTGCCGCATCGCGCAGTTCGAAGTGGACCGGCTCGCCGCCATCGGGGTGCATGAAGATGTGATTGCCTTCGGGACATTCGGCGATCCACAGCCTGTGCTGCGGGCCGATGCGATAAACGAAGGGCCGGTTGGGCAGCGCGCGGTCGGTGCATGCGTGCTCGACTGGGTCGGGCACCGCACCCGGCTCGGCAGTCTCGGCCCGTAGCACGGTGTAGTGATATTCCTTCAGCCACGCGTTACGCTCGGCATCGGTCAGGCGCGGGCGGGCGGGGTGTTGCAGACGGTCCATCCGGCGCATCAGCCAGTCCAGAGTCCCGCGCGGGATCCGGGCGATCACCCGCTCCCCGTTGTGCACCGCGGCCCCCGGCCAACGGCGCAGCGCGGCAATGATGGCGGCTGCGGCCTCGGGCGAGGCGCGATAGGCTCCATCGGCTTCGCGCTCACCGAAGCCGAGCGGCAAAGCCACTTCGCGCCGCAGCCGTCCGCGCGGGATCAGCCGCCAGTGATCCTCCGGTGGCGGCACGGCGAGTGCGCCGGTCGAATCGAGGAACGCCATGCGCAGAACCGGTCGGGCATCATGAGCAACCCCGCGATCGATCATCACCACCGCGCGCACGCCGACATGGTTGCGTGGCGGGGTGACCACGCCGATGATCTGGCAGGCAAGCGAGGTGTTACATTGCAACGTCCAGTCGCCCGCGTTCACCGGACGATCGAGCTCGCGCAGATAGTCCGGCATTTTGTCACCGGCGCTGGCAGGGCCAGCCATGACCAGTAGCATCGGACCAAGGCGCAGGGCGGCAAGGCGCACGTCAATTGTCCGATCGGTAGCGGATAGGGCACATGGGCACAGCCCTCAAGATGCTGATTTACATGTTGCTTTCGGCCTATCGCGAGAACAATCATATCCCCTCATAGAAGGGGGGGCCTGCCGAGCCTACTCGCGGTCGATGCGGATCAATTTGGCCTGGATCGCCTCGAACACCGCCTCGCCGCGCGATTTGACGTGCAGCTTACGGTAAATGCCCTGCACATATTCGGCGACCGTATAGGGCGAAAGGTTCATCACCCGCGCCGCTTCCTTGCGGCTTAACCCGCGCGCGAGATACTCCAGCAGCTCGCGTTCACGCGGGGAGAGGTGGGGTGCATCGGGCCCGGCAGTTTCTGCGACAGGCTCATCGCGCACAAGGCTCAGCAAGTGGCTCGCGGCGCGCGCGCTGATCGGGGTCTCGCCCGCCAGCGTCGCCCGGACATGAGCGAGCACCATGTCGGCGCTGGTATCCTTGAGGATATAGCCATCCGCCCCGGCCTTCAGCGTGCCAAGCACACTTGCCCGATCCTCGAACACGGTGAAGACCAGCACTCGGCAGGCCGGCACCTTGGTGCGGATCGCCTCGATCACAGTGATCCCGTTGCCATCGGGCAGGCCCAGATCGAGCAGCGCCAGATCGGGCATCAGATCGACCAGCGGCAGGCCATCGGCCAGCGTGCCTGCATCGCCCACCACCGCGATATCCCGAGCCGCCGCCAGCGCCCCCTTGGCATAGCTCCGCAGCCGCTCGTCATCCTCGACGATGATGACACCGGCCGGACGCGGCGGTGCCTCGGGGGCGGGATGCTGTGTGCCTTGCGCCATGGTGTTGCTCGTGGTGCCCTGAGGTCCGGGCCTTGTCCACTCTCCGGTGGCACTATCGCCTTGCCCGACATCAATCTCATCCCCGCCAGATGAGGGGATGGCCCGCACGTCTACATCGACACACCATGGGAGCGTCAAAGCCACACGGGGAGGGCATCATGCGCAAAATCTGGATCGTAGCTTTATCATTGGGGTGCACGGCGCTGGCTGGGACGGAAGCCGCTGGGCAGGATCCGTTCAAGCGGTTGCGTGATGTGATCGGCAAGCCCGCCACCCCCACACGGGAAAGGCCCACGCGCCGCCCACTCCCGCAGCCCGCCGTCGGTCCGGTACAGGCGTCGTCCCCGCAAAGCAGTGGCAGCATTCCCGATCAGGGCGTCCACAATCCCGTCCACGCCGCGCACCAGAGCCAGATCGTGTTCACCCGCCGCGATCTTGGCATCGGCGCTATCACCGAGGGGGATATCGCGAGTGATTTCACGCTGGGCGAGCCGATGTTCTTCCGCGTCTTCACCGAAAAGTCCGCCGTCAACGCTATTGCCGCCGCCAACAGCATGGGCGCGCGCGAGGTCTATGCCGACGGCGTCCACTACATCGCCCGCTTTACGGTGGGCGGGCAGACCTTCGACACCGACATCTTCCCTTGGGGCAACCGCAAGGATCACGAGACCTGGACCACTTGGCGCGGACAGTTCGTCAATCCCGGCAACGCACAGCTGACGCCTGGGACCGACGCCTTCCTCGAACTGCTCTCGCGCGCCACAATGGCAGGTGTGCTGAACCCAGGGACGCACACGGTGACCATGGAGGTGATCCCCCAAACAAACACTGAGGCGCAGACCAAGCTGAAAGCGGATGTCGTCGCCAAAGGCAGCTTCACGCTGCGCGTTCCTCCCGGCATCTTCAAAGCGGGTAATACCGCAGTCTGCGGCGCAGGGCGCGGCGGGGCCGGAACCGCGGCGACCGAGGCGCGCGCGCTCAGCGAAGCCAAGCGCTATTGGGACTGGCCCGATTTAACCCCGGTCAAAGCGGTCGCGGTTGGGCGCGAATGGAAAATCACCGTCAATGAACTGACCAGCGTGCCCATCGAACGCGCGACCGACGTGACAATCATGTCGCGCGGCGCGAAGTATTGTGCCGCACACCGTCACACCGTGACCGAAGCCTATGCCGGCGGCGGCACCTATGCGCCCGGCGGGCTCTCGGTGAACTTCATCCCCGGATACATCCCCTGCGGCTGCCTCAATTGAAGCCCGTTCATTTCAAGGAAATCCTTATGAAACAAACTCTTGCTACCTTGCCCCTGATCGCCGTTGTGGCTGCCTGCGGGCAGGCCGATGGAGAGCTTAATCCGGGCAACTGGAAAAGCACGATGGCGATGAGCAAGTTCGAGATCCCCGGCGCGCCCCCTGAAGTCGCAGAGCGTGCCAAGACGATGCTCGGCCAGAGCCAGACCACCGAGGCGTGTATGAGCGAGGCCGAGGCCAAGGCCGGGGTGCGCTCGATGTCAAACGCGATGCAGCAGGGCGACTGCACGATGGAGGATTTCAAGCAGGGCGGCGGCACCATGTCGGGCACGATGGTTTGCAAGGGCACCGGCGGCGGCTTCGGCGCGCCAAAGATGGCGATGACCGGAACGTACACCGCCGACAAGGTGACAATGCTGATGGCGGGCGAGATCACCGACGACAAGCTGCCGGGCGGCAAGGCCAATATGGAAATGAGCCTGACCAGTGAACGCACAGGCGAATGCAAGGGCTGATGGGATTTCACCTGTTCGGGAATTGCCTGCCCAAATGCGCCGATGCTCAGCCGACGGATATTGGCTCAATCCGACCGTTGGAAAGTCTCCAGATAACGTCCTGGGGCACGGGCAGGCTCAATGCTTCTGCTTTGGACAGCCCGCTGTATGCGCCTCTGATGATCCGGCTAACCAGCCCGTGCGATACGGCGACCGTCACACCCTGCCGTTCGCGCAACCAGCTTTCGATTCTCAGGAAAGCGGCGTCGTAGCTCTCCCCGTCAGGCGACCTGAAAAACCAATCGAATGGTGTCGAGCCATCCAGCAACCCCGGCCATTGTGCGTCGATATCGATGTGGGTCAAACCATCCCATGAACCCAAAGACACCTCCGCAAGACGACCATCACACTGAGCGGCAGGAAGCTTCACGCTGCCAGCAATGATTGCTGCTGTCTGACGCGTTCTTCCCAGCGGGCTAGAGACGAACGCATCGATTGAGAGATCCAATCCAGCGAGGCGTCTGCCGATAGCCCCGGCTTGCCTGACGCCAGTGTCAGTAAGGGCTGAATCCAGCTTTCCCTGAAAACGGCCCTGAACATTCCATTCCGTTTCCCCGTGTCGGATCAAATAGATTTCAGTCATTGGGGTCTCAATATGCAGGCCAGTGTCTGGTGCCGACCATATGCGTCTTCCACTGATGGGTATTGCACGACATCTACTGCAAGACCCCGCCGATTGCTCAGCGCGACGACCTCCGGGAGCAAAATCGTCACACGCTCCACTCTGCAGGATTGGGATCGTTGCCAATCAGCGCAAGACCATGAGCGATGGACGTAAGCTCCCCGCCGGTCGCAATTTGCTCGGCGCTGAACCGCCGTTCAAACAGGGCTCGGATAGCGGGGATAAGTGACGAGCCGCCGGTGAGGAAAACGCGGTCGATAGCGGCAGGCTCCAGACTGGCTTTTGCCAACGCGGCATCCATTGCGGCCTCGATCCGACGCAGATCTTCAGCGATCCACTGCTCGAACTCTCGCCGACTGACGATCGCATCGATCTCAACGCCGCCACCAGAAAATGCGAACTGCGCTTCGTCACCGCTCGATAGCGCCCGCTTTGTTCGGCCAACAGCTTCGTAGAGGGGAAAGCCTTGTTCATGTTCAATGAGAGCGATCATGCGTCCGATCGGGGCGGGATCGACCGCGTTGCGTTGCAGCTTGCGAAGTTCCTCCAGCGTGCGCTTGTTGCGCATCAGGGCAAGCCGGGACCAATCGGCGAAGTCGTTGAAATAGCCACCGGGTATCTCGAGAATCTTGTCGAAGGACCGATACATCCCGCGCTTGCCGAGCAGCGGCAAGACGAGATGGTCGACGATCCTCTTGTCGAAGAGATCACCCGCGATGCCAACGCCGGACGAGGCCAAGGGCTGACAGCGGCTGCTGCTGCCCGGCTCTGCCACGCGAACGACGGAAAAGTCGGTCGTGCCGCCCCCGAAATCAGCGACGAGCAAGGTCGTTGGGCGATCAAGCCTCGAGGCGAAGCTGAAAGCGGCGCCCAGTGGTTCGTAAACATAATGGAGCTCAGAACCCCATTGCGCAAACATCAGATCGTAGCGCTGTCGCGCCAAGGCTGAATCAGGACGCGAGCCGGCATATTCGACAGGCCGGCCGACAACGATGCGCGGCGGTAAACTTGATAGCTGGCCACCGGCATGATCGCGGAGCTTCTGCAAAAACAGCTGCCCGAAATCTTCGAACCGGAACGACCGTCCGAAGATTTGCGCGCGCTCGAAGATCGCGCTTGCGGCAACAGTCTTGAACGACTGCACGAAGCGGCTGTCGAGCGGCGACTGAAGAAACTCGGCGATTGCCCACGGACCGGCTTCGCTGGCAATGCTGTTCGGCCCGCTGCCTTCTTCCCAGAAGCATAGCGCCGACCGAAAAATCTCGCCCGTCGCTTCCTCGCCGTCAAAGGAGATCAGCTGCGACTTGTCCTCGCCGTCGCTGAGCGCAACAACCGTATTCGTCGTACCAAAGTCGAGGCCGAGCGCAGTCGACGCAATACCAGTCACGGGCCGAGCCTTTCAAATTGAGCATGAATGAGGAGGGCGGCGCCTATTGCACGCGTGGCTGGGGCCCACAAGGCCGCCAAGAGGGGCATCTGTGGCCCCACACGCCGATGCATGCGGTCAGGCCGTGCTTGACACTACGCTTGCCCCAGACGCGCATGTCCGGCCAGACCGCAGCCAGAACGACCAAATCGCTTGATGCGCCGTGATCTGGGGGAGATACGAAACAGCTTGTCGGGATGCGTGCTTCACAAGCCGCCAGCGAAATGCTGATCGGGAATGCCAATGTTCCCGAACGCCCCGCGACGACCGTTCGATCAGCAGTGACTGCCGCGGCACAAGTCGCCGCGACGCCGGGATCAACCCATCCGCACCGTTCGCAGGAACCCGCGAACCTGTTCGCCCAGATGCGAGGCCTGCGCTTCCAGCTCGTTGGCGCTCAGCAGAACCTGCGAGGCGGCTGCACCGGTTGAGAGCGACAGCTGACGCACATCCTCGATATGGCCGGAAACTTTCTCGGTTCCGCGTGCGGCCAGATCAATGCTCTGCGCCAAATCGCGTCCGGCGACGGATTGCTGATCGACTGCGGTGGCAATTGAAACTGCGGTGGATTCCAGATCCTTCACCTGTCCAGCAATCGCCCGCAGCGCCTTGACGCTGGCGCCGGTGGTGGATTGCATCGCACGGATCTGGTCGGCAACCTTTTCCGTCGCGCGGGTGGTCTGCATTGCGAGTTCCTTGACCTCGCTCGCCACCACCGCGAACCCGCGTCCAGCCTCACCGCCGCGCGCCGCTTCGATTGAGGCGTTGAGGGCGAGAAGGTTGGTGCGTTGGGCGATTGTCTGGATCAGTTCGACGATCTGGCCCACTTCATCCGCCGAAGCAGCGAGAGCCGAGATGGTCTCATCCGCCTCACCGGTCGCAACCGTGGCGAGCCGTGCGAGTTCGCTCGACGACGCCGCCTGACGGCTGATTTCGCTGATCGAAAGGGCGAATTCATCGCTCGCAGCCGCAGCGGCCGTGGCGCCGGCGTTGGCTTCTTCCATCGAAAGGGCGACCTCGCCGGTGCGGCGGCTGGCTTCTTCGGCGCTGGAGGCCATGCGGGTCGCTGTGGTGTGGAGTTGGCTCGATGCGGCGGCGACCCCATTCACGACTTCGCCGACGGTGCGTTCGAATTGACGCGCGACTTCATCAAGCAGCGCAGCCTTGCGCGCTTCGCCCTCGAGCCGTTCGCGTTCGCGTTCCTGCTGCAGCTGCAATTCCTGCTCTGCGCGTTCCGAGCGTTCACGCGCGCGGTCTTCCATCCACTTGTTCGCGCGCTTGAACAGATCGAGCGCGCGAACCATCTGGCCGATCTCGTCCTTGCGCTCGGCGCCTTCGATGGTGAAATGCCGGTCGCCTGCTGCCAACTGGTTCATGCCGCCTGCGATTTCGACGATCTTGCGCGAGAAATCACGCGAAAGATAGGCAAGCCCGAGCAGCAACACCACGCCGCCAACACAAGCCAGCGCCCCCAGGATCATGATCATGTTGAAGAAGTAGCCGATGCCGGTGGCCTTTTGGGTCTCGCTTAGGGCCGCCAGATCGGTGGAAAGGCGCGCGCTGGCGCCCATCAGAGCGCTGCCTTGGGCAGACACTTTCTCGGCTGCGGCATTGGTATCGGCCCCGCCGCGCACAGCTTCGCTGGCGCTGTCGAAGGTGCTTTCGAACTGGCTGAGTTCTTCGCGCAGGCTCAGCACGCGCGGGGCGAGTTCGGGGGCGTCCTTCGCCAGCGCGGCTTCGATCGCGGTCACTTGCGACAACAGAGCGCTTTCGCCTTTACGCTGCTGTTCGCGAAGATCGGGGCTGCGGTCATACAGCACCCGCACCGAGTGATAGCGCAGTTCACCTGCGGACGATTGGAGCTGCCCAGCAGCGACCAGCGTTTCCTGCACTTGCGCTGAAGCGTTGTACCGGTTCCAGAGTTCGCCGAGGCCTGCGCCCAGCACCAGCACCATGAGCACGCCGGTGGCAAGGAAGGTGCCGAAGATCGCGTTGATCTTGCCCGAGAGCGAGAGGTCGCGGAACCAGTCGATCCGCTCCAGCATCGTCGCACGTGGCGCGGTGGGGTGCGCGGCCTCAGCCTCGTCGCTATGGTCGAAGTTCTCTTCCATTCTGATCTGGCGCACGAAGTCGGGAACAGCCTGTTCCTCGCGTCGCTCCTGCAAGCTCATCATGTTCATGCCGCAATTCCCCAGGGTCCAGTTTCAAGCAATTGTGAAGGAAAATCCTTTCCAAATGCTTGAGTCATCCGGATTTATTGACGGTTAGCCAGCGCGAACCCGCGAAAGGAAGCTCTGGACCTGAGTCCGTAGGGTGGCGGCCTGCGATTCGAGGCTGGTCGCGCTGGAAAGCACCTGGCTCGCCGCAGCCCCAGTTGACAGCGAAAGGGCACGAACGTTTTCGATATGACCAGCAACCTTCTCCGTCCCGCGCGCGGCGAGATCGATACTGCGGGCCAGATCATGTCCAGCGACCGATTGTTGATCGACCGCGCTGGCGATGGACACCGCCGTGGTTTCGAGACTTTCGATCTGGGCTGCGATGTCGCGCAGCGCACTGACGCTGGCGCCGGTGGTCGATTGCATCGCGCGGATTTGTTCGGCGACCTTTTCAGTGGCCCGGCTGGTCTGGTTGGCGAGTTCCTTGACCTCGCTGGCCACCACCGCGAACCCCCGACCCGCTTCGCCTCCGCGAGCGGCTTCGATGCTGGCGTTCAAGGCGAGCAGGTTGGTGCGCTGCGCAATCGTTTGGATCAGCTCGACAATCTGGCCGACTTCCTGCGCGGACGCAGAGAGCGCGCCGATGGTGCTGTCGGCTCGCCGCGCCGAGACGCTCGCCTCGCGGGCAAGTTCGGCAGACGAGGCGGCTTGACGGCTGATCTCGCCGATCGACATGGCGAATTCGTCGCTGGCGGCTGCTGCTGCCGTTGCGCCGAGATTGGCTTCCTGCATGGCGAACGATGCCTCACCGGTACGCACGCTGGCGTCTTCGGCGGTGCTCGCCATCAGAGTGGCGGTCGATTGCAGCTGGCTGGAAGCGGTGACGACCCCGGTGACGACTTCGCCTACAGTGCGTTCGAATTGATCGGCGATGCTTTGCAGCACGCGCTCACGCTCAATGCGGGCTTCCTCGCGCAGGACTTGCTGGCGGGCCTGTTCGTCAAGCTCCGCCTTGGCGCGTTCGGCGCGTTCGCGGCTCAGGCGTTCGAGCCTGACCCCGGCGCGGTGGAACACTTCGGTCGCGCGCGCCATCTCACCGATTTCATCCTGCCGGTCTTTGCCGCTGATCGCGACATCGCGCTCTCCGGCAGCGATGCGGCTCATCTGCTGGGCAATCGCATTCAGCGTCGCGCCCACGGTACGGTTGAAATAGCGCTGGGCGAACAGAGTGATCAGCGTGAGGATGGTGGCGAGCACGATCCACATCACCAACAGGCGCGAAATCAGCGCGGCGCCGTTATCGGCCATGGAGTCGGCTTCTTCGCCGAGCGTCACTGTCATCGCGCGCGCCGCTTCGAGCACGGTGCTGCTGGTGGCGGCAATCTCGGCGGCTTGGCTCCGGCGGGTGGTGGCATCAGCGGTGTCGCCATCAAATGCGGCGACCTGACCGCCCAAATCGGCCACCCCTTCGCGGATCAGAGCGAGCCGGTCTTGTGCGCCGATCCCGGCTGCATCGGCTCGTTCGGCCAGCGCAGCAACGCTGGCGGCGGCCTGTTCAAAGGCTTCGCGTGCGGCGCGGGCGCGGGCCATGTCACCATCGGCGACCAGCAATTCGGCATGGCGCTGCCCTTCGGTCAGTTGGACCAGCAGCCGCTCGGCCTTGAGCGCGGCTTCATGCGTGGTGCGGATCCGCTCCCCGCGCTGGCCGAGTTCAACATAGCCGCCGACGACGAACAGCCCAGCCAGCAGCGCGAAGGCGAGGTTGCAGCTGAAGAACAGGGTGATCTTGCTGCCGATCGAAAGCGTGGCGAACCAATGCTGCGCGCGGCCCATCCGGGTCGCGGGCGCGCTGTGCTCTTGCCCGGCCTGTTCGGCATCGAGGTTGAGGGCAATATCCTGGAGCGCGCTCATGCCGCCTGTTCGTCCTTTTTGTCCGGCCCTGCGACCTGTGCGTCTGCGCGGTTCTGTTCGGCCATCAACCGGTCGATTTCGGTGGCGGGCAGCGCGCGGTAGTAAAGCCAGCCCTGAATCTGATCGCACCCGGCAAGGCGCACCAGTTCGGCTTGTTCTTCAGTCTCGACCCCTTCGGCCGTGACGCCCATGTTGAGCGCGCGGGCCAGTGCGATGCTCGACAGCATCATCGCGCGGCTGCCCTCATCGACGCCGGCAAGTTCTACAAGGCTACGATCAAGTTTCAGCTTTTCGAACCGGAAGCGCCGCAGGAATCCGATCGAGGCGTAGCCCGTGCCGAAATCGTCGAGCGCGATGCGCACGCCGAAGCTGCGGATCACATCCAGCGTGCGTTCGGCGACGACGGGATCGAGCACAAGGCAGGTTTCGGTCACTTCGAGTTCGAGCCGGTGGGGCGGGAAGCCGGTTTCCTCCAGCACTTCGCCGAGCTTGATCGGGAATTCGGCATTGCGCAGCTGGGCTGCCGAAATATTGACCGACAGGGTGATGTCGCCCCAGCGCAGCGCATCGCACACCGCCTGACGCAGCACCCACAGGCCGAGCGGGTTGATCAGGCCCGAATCCTCGGCCACCGGCACGAAGACATTGGGGCCGAGCGGCGGACGATTGCCCCGATCCCAGCGCAGCAACGCCTCGACCGCGACGATCCGCGCATCATCTGCGCTGACCAGCGGCTGATAGGCGAGGTTGAATTCTCCCGTGGCGATGCCGCTACGAATCTCCTCCTCGATCTCACGCAAACGTTCGCGGCGGCGGTCGAAGCTTTCGTTGAACCAGGTGCAGCGCATCTTCCCGCCGCGCTTGGACATGTCCATCGCCACATCGGCGCGGCGCAGCATTTCGGACGAGGGCACACGATTGTCGGCCAGCGAGCGGGTCAGACCGATGCTCGCGCCGACCGCAATCTGGCGGTGACCGAGCGTGACCGGGGTGCCGAGCCGTTCGAGCAGCGTGCGGCACATCCCCTCAAGGATGGTGCCTGACACCTTGCCCGCCATCACGGCAGCAAATTCGTCTCCGCCAAGGCGATAGCAGCGCGCTTCCTCCCCGCAGACATCACGGATTAGCTGCGCGCACAGCTCGATCAGCTGATCGCCGACGGCGTGGCCATAGTGGTCGTTGACCTGCTTGAAGCTGTCGAGATCGATCATCGCCAGCGCGACTTCCTCGTTCCCGTTGGAGATGTGCAGAATGTCTTCATGCAGCGCGTGCCGGTTGGGCAGGCCGGTCAGCACGTCGGTGTTGGCGCGCAGTTCCAATCCGCGGACGCTTGCCATGCCGCTGCGGCCAAGGAAGAACAGCGTGGCGGTGTAGATCAGGATCGCGGCAATCATCAGGCCGCTATGCGATCCGATGACCCAGTGATCGCTGAAGCTCACCGCCAGCACCAGTGCGCCGGTCATGACGCTGGCCACTCCGATGGGAATGAGCACCAGTCCGACCGAGGTCAGATGCAAGGGTTGCTTCGCCGTGAACACGATCAGGTTTCCCGATAGGCACGCCGTTTGGCGCGCTGTTATTCGATCATGCTAAACAGAAGCGGCTAAGGAAGGGTAAAGCCCGCGCCTGCGTCGGCTGCAGGTTTACGCGATTTTCTGAAGTGCAGCGGGCTGGGTGGCGGGCTCGAAGAAGCTCGCGCGCCGGGCGCTTGGGACAAACCGGTCGGTTTGGCCAACCGCAGTCTCGCCCGCGCCAAGCATCAGGAATCCGTCTGGCATCACCGCGCTCGAGAGGCGGGCGAAGGCCTGCGTGCGGACCTGCCGGTCGAAATAGAGCAGCACGTTGCGGCACAGCACCAGATCAAAGGGCATCCGTCCGGGGAAGGGGCCGAGGATATTGTGCTGATGGAACCGCACCTTGCAGCGCACATCCTCACGCACCTGCCACCCGCGCGGGGTCTCGTCGAAGTGGCGTAGCATCTGGGTGACGCCGAGCCCGCGCTGCACTTCGAATTGGCTGTAGCACCCGCTGCGCGCCGCGTTGATCGCGCGGTGCGACACGTCGGTGCCGAGGATATCGATCGTCCAACCCTGCCACCGTTCCGCCTGTTCGTTGAACAGCATTGCGAGCGAATAGACCTCTTGCCCCGTCGAACAGCCCGCTGACCAGATCGAAAGCCGCCGCATATCCCGCCGGCGGTGGGCGATTTCGGGGAGGATTTCGCCCGGCAGCTGATCGAAGGTCGGCTTGTCGCGGAAGAAATAGGTCTCGTTGTTGAGCAGCGCCTCGACCACTTCCTGCGACAGATCGGGGGTCTCCGGCCCACCCGGAGGCGCGGCGAGCAGGCACACGAGCTGGTCGACATTGCTGATCCCGTGCGCGCGGAAAATCCCCGCGAGCGCCGAATTGACCCGCCAGCGGCGGCTTTCGGTCAAGTGCTGCCCGGTCCGTGCTTCGAGCAGATCGGCGATGATCTGGTGGGAGGCTTCGCTGACTTCTATCACGCGCGCGGCCTACCGCAGCGCCGGAGAAGCGGGTGTGGCGGCCTGAGCCATCACCGCATCGCCGAGCCGGTCGGGCGGCGCGATCATGCTGGCCAGCCCCGCACGCGCGACGGCGCCCGGCATGCCCCACACCGCGCTCGAATCGGCGTCCTGCGCATAAATCGTCCCGCCGGCATCGACGAGGTCCTTGGCCCCGAGCGCCCCGTCGCGGCCCATGCCGGACAAGATCACCCCGAGCGCGCGGCCGTCGCAGGCTTCGGCAAGACTGGTCAGCATCGGATCGACCGAGGGCATGCAGCCGCTCGCCGCAGGCGCAGTGCTGACCTGAATGGTGAGGGTGGAGGCGCCCTTGCGGCGCACCACCATGTGGCCATGGCCGGGCGCGATCAGAATCCGCCCTGGGCTCAGCATCAGGCCATCGGCGGCAATATCGGCAGCACGCCCGCAAGCAGCCTCGATCTGGCGCGCGAAGACCGGCATGAACGATCCGGGCAGGTGCTGGGTGATCAGGATCGGCAGATCGAAATCCGGGCCGAGCCGCCGCAGCATCAGGCCCAAGGCGTGGATCCCGCCGGTCGAAGCGCCGATCGCGATTGCCTCGGGCCGCAAGCTGCGCCGGGAATAGCCGGGTCGCGCAAAGCTGGGTTCGACAAGGCGGGCGGGCAGTCGGTCACTATCGTCGAGGCGGCTGCCCAGCGCGCGGATCTTGCCGAGCAATTGCGCACGGTATTCATCAGTAAAGCCGCCGGGCCGCGGTTTGAGCAGAGTGTCGGCCGCGCCCATCTGCAAGGCGGCGAGCGTGTGTTCGGCCCCGTCCATCGTCAGCGACGATACGACCAGCACCTGCGGGCGGCCGGGCGTGGCGAGGATTGCGGGCAGGGCGTCCAATCCGCCGATGCCGGGCATTTCGAGATCGAGCAGCACCACATCGGCAGGCTCGGCGGCAAGCTGGGCGATGGCGCGTTCGGCGCTGCTGGCGGTGCCGACAATCATCAGCGCGGGATCGCTGTCTACCATCCGCTTGAAGATTGTGCGGACTGTCAGCGAATCATCGACGATCATCACCCGGATCGCGGCGGCGGCACCGGCGCGGGCGAAGGGGCGGCGATCGCTCCCGTCAGCGGGGGCTGGCGGGGGCGTCCGGGGAATGAATGAGGAGCGGTTCACGCAAACCCGACAAGCTGCAACTTGATCTGGAGCGTCTCGTGATCAAACGGTTTCATGACATATTCGTCTGCACCAGCCTGAATCGCTTCACGGATATGGGCCACGTCGTTTTCCGTGGTGCAGAACACCACCTTCGGCCGCTCGCCGCCGGGGCGTTGGCGCAGATGGACGAGGAATTCGATCCCCGTCATGACCGGCATGTTCCAGTCCAGCAGAACCACATCGGGCATCGACGCATCGCAGGCGTCCAATGCCAGCTTGCCGTTTTCGGCTTCTTCCACGGCAAAGCCGAGGGTCTCGAGGATATGCCTCGAAACCTTGCGGATGACCCGGGAATCATCGACGATGAGGCATGTTTTCATGGGCGTTCCTGCGGTTTGAACCCTGAAACTAGGCGCACTTGGTAAGCATAGGATTAAACTGCGGCTTCGATTTCGTGTCTTGCGGCTTCCGGCCCGGCCAGAAGGGCCGCCAGATCGAGCATCAAGGCGGGCCCCGCCATGGTCTCGACCATGCCTGTGGCAACGCGCGACCATTCCGGCCCGAACCCGCCCGGCACTTGCCCCGCTTCGTCCGCGGCCGTGGTGATGTCTTCAATCGAATCGACCATCAGCGCATAGGAATGGCCCCCATCTGCCACTACGGCGGCGCGATGGTCGGTCGGCCAGTCATTGCCATCAGACCCCCCGCCAAAGCCAAGCGCGCGGCGACAATCGATCACGGTCAGCGCCTGACTGCGCAGGGCGGTGATGCCCGCAATCCAGACGGGCGCGCGCGGGATCGGGGTGATGGTGCCGATCTCGATCACGGATTTCACGTCGAGCGCGGAGAGCGCGCACCGGCGACCGGCGATCTGGGCGATGACGAGCAGGTCTCCGGTCATGCGGCTTCTCCCTCGGCACGGGCGGCACGATTGACTTCGGCCAGCGCGGCGAGCAGCCCTTCGCGGTCATAGCGGTAGATCGTCTCGCAGCCCGGCGGCGCGTCGGGCTGATCGCGCAGGCGAATCACGCGGGCGGGCAGTGCGCGGCCCAGCGCTTCGGCGACTTCGAACACATCATCAAACACGATGCCGATCGCGGCGGAGTCGGTGGTGCCTTCGGGCAAGATGTCATACCCGGCGCTGGCGACCAGCGGGGCGAGAATGGTGCGCGCCCACTCGCCATCGGGCAGCACGCAGCGCGGGCGGGCGGCGACCAGCGGCGGCTCGCCATGCAACGCGAACAGCGCGTGGGCATCAATCAGCGTGACCGGTTGGCCGCCAATCAACGTCATCGCTTCGGCCAGCGCGTCTTCCGGCACCGGGTGCAGCGTGTCCTTGAGCTCGACCGCATCTTCGACTTCGCGCACCGCATAAAGCAATTCGCACGCTCCGTCCGACAGGCGCAGCAGGCGCATGCGAGGTTGGGCCAAGGCGTCTTCGGGCAGGCCGATCAACGGCAGGATCAACCCGTCGATCACCACCCGCGGGCGGGCGGCGGAACGATCGATGGCAGAGGCCGGGGCAGTCTCGATCCGCTGCACCAGTTCCAGCCGCACCGCCGATCGGCGTCCAGCAAAGTCGGTGAACAGCATCGCGCGCGGCAATTCGGCGGTGACGACGGCTTCGCTTTCCAGCGGCCCAATCGCCCGCACACGGGTATCGGACATCAGGTTGTGCTGGCTGGCGATATTGGCGACATCGAGCAACAGCACCGGCTGACCATCATCAAGCAGGGTCGATCCGGCATAAAGGCCCGAGCGCATCACCGCAGGCGCAAGCGGCTTGACCACCAGATCGCCGTGATTGTGGATGCCCTCGACCGCGAGAGCGAACAAATCGCCGCTGGCGAGCCGCAGCATCACCAAGGTCGGTTCCCGCGCAGCAATCTCGCAAGTGTTGAGGCCCAGCACCTCGCCCAGCATCAGGCACGGCACCCGGTTGCCGCGGAAGGTGACCAGCGCGGTCTCGCCCATCCGGGTGAAATCGAGCGCGCGGGCCGAAGCCTGGACGATTTCCTCGACATAGCTTTGCGGGATAGCGAAGCGATGCCCGCCGACGTCGACCGTCAGTCCGGCGATGATGCTGAGCGTGAGCGGGATTTGCAGGCTGAACAGCGTCCCCTGGCCCGGAACACTGGTGACCTTGATGCTGCCGCCGACCTTTTCGAGGTTCTGGCGCACCACATCCAGGCCCACGCCGCGGCCTGAGACATTGCTGACGGTCTCGGCGGTGGAGAAGCCGGGTTCGAAGATCAGGTTGAGGATCTTGTCCCGGCTCATCGTCTGCCGCTCTGACGCGGTGATGAGGCCGGTGGCGATTGCCTTGGCGGCGATGCGGTCCTCGTCCAGCCCGCGCCCGTCATCGGAAATGGCGATGCTGATGGTATTGCCCGATTGCCGTGCGGCGATGGCGAGCAGGCCAATCTCGCGCTTGCCATGGGCAAGGCGGGCAGACGGCTGCTCGATCCCGTGGTCGACCGCGTTACGGATCAGGTGGGTGAGCGGATCGCGGATGGTCTCGATCATTTCGCGGTCGAGTTCGACATCGCCGCCGTCGAGATCAACCATGACCTGCTTGCCGAGTTCGGCGGACAGGTCCCGCACCAGCCGGGGCAGCGCGCCGAACAGCGTCTCGATCCGCTGCATCCGCATCCGGGTGATCGCATCGCGCACATCGGAGAGGATCGTGGTGAGACGCTCGAACGGGCCGTCGATGGTCGGCTGGTTGCCTGCTTGTCGCAGCCGGTGCGCCAGATCATTGCGCGCCAGTACCATGTCGCTGACGCCGCTCATCACGCGGTCGAGCAGTTCGACGGGCAGGCGGATGGTGCGCTGAGCGGCGGCGGCATCTGCGCGGCGATAGGGTGCCGCTTGCTCCTCTCCGGTACCGAGCAGTGCGTCAGCCGGTGCGTGCAGAGGTGGGTTTGACCCCTCCTTGCTCTCTGTCAGGCTCCCGCTGGGGGCTGTTTCATGGGAAGCATCGACCGCAGCGATCAGGCTTTCATCGCCGCCTTCGGGAAACTCGTCACCCGCTTCGATCGCGTCGATCATCAGGGCGATACGATCAATGATGGCGAGGACAGCGGTGACCAGTTGCTGGTCAGGCTCACGCCGTCCGGCGCGGCAATCGGCCAGCGCGTCCTCGGCTGCATGGCTGAGGCTGGCGAGGCGCGGGAAATCGAAGAAGCCGCAATTGCCCTTCACAGTATGGACGAAGCGGAAGATCGTATCGAGCCGCGCGCGGTCAGCCGGATCCGCCTCCCACGCGACGAGTTCGCCGCCGGAAGCTTCCAACATCTCGCGGGTCTCGGCGATAAAATCCGCCAGCAGATCGTCCATCAGGTGCGCAACCTCTTAGCCCTTGTGGGCAGGGCTATGCGGCAGAGTTGGTTAACAAGCGCCTAGCGCGGCACCCAAGCTGGGGCGTGTCTGACAAAGATATGCCGCACCAGCACCACGGCAGACACCGCGCCGAACAGATTGGCGGCGAGCTCTGCGGTGTAGATCGCTGCGCTGCCCATCGAGGGCTGCAAAACCAGCGCCACCGGCAGCATCACCAGAAACACCCGTGCCACCGACTGCACCAGCGCAAAGCCCGCCTTGTCGACCGCGTTCATGATCCCGTTGCCAACGATCAGCAGCCCGAACCCGGCATAGCCCCAAGCAGCGATTTTGAGGTAGAGCGCGAACTCGGCGATCACGGCGGGATCATTGGTGAAGATCGCGGCGAAGCTCTCGCCCGCCGCCATCATCCCCAGCGCGATCAGCAGCCCCCACACGACGCAAAAGCCCGCGGCATAGAGCGCCGCCTCGCGCGCCCGGTCATGGCGGCCCGCACCCCAGTTCTGTCCGACAATCGCGCCAATCGCGCCCGACAGGCCGAGCAGTGGGACGATCACAAAGCTCTGCAAGCGTCCCGCCGCGCCAAAGCCCGCCACCGCCGCTTCGCTTTCCAGCGCTACCAGCGATGTCAGAATGGCGAGGCCCAGCGGGTTGATCGCATTGGAGAACGCCGCCGGAAGCCCGACGCGGATGATCGCCTTCGCCGGATCAATCAGGCTGCAATCGCGCAGCAAGGCAAGGTTCAAGGGCAAGGGCGTCCCGCGCAGCAGCACGAGGGCGGTCAGCACGCCGATGCCCCAGCCGATCACGGTCGCATAGGCCGAGCCTGCAATCCCGAACCCCTCGAAGCCGAACCCGCCCATGATCAGGATCGGGTTGAGCACCCAGTTGGCCGCCGCATAGGTGATGCTGACGGTGCTCGTCCGCTTGGCCTCCCCCTGTCCGCGCAGCACGCCATTGAAGCCCATGATCGCGAGGCTCAGCGGGAAGCCGCAAGCATAGGGGGTCATATAGGCGCGGATCAGCGGCATCAGCGCGGGCGGCGCGTTCATCGCAGTGAAGATCGGGTCGATCAGCAGCCACAGGGTGAGGCCCATCACCAGCCCGCACAGGACGGCGAATACGATCCCGAAATTGGCCCGCCGTGCGGCGCGTTCAAAATCGCCTTCGCCCAGCGCGCGGGCGACGACCGAATTGATCCCGACCATCACGCCGACACCCAGCGATGTGCTGGCTACGGCTACCGGGAAGATGAAGCTGATCGCGGCCAACGGTGCGCTGCCCAATTGACCGATGAAATAGGCATCGACGATCCCGATCGACATGATCGCGGCCACACCGATAACGGCTGGCAAGGTCTGACTGACCAGATGTCCGGGAATGCTGCCGCTGACCAGTTTCGCAGAAGATAGGGCGGGCGCATTCATCGTCGCCAAGGCCTAGCGGCAGCCCTCGCGGCTTGCAAAGCATTCCCTCAGCGTGCGATAGCTTGTGCCAAGGACAGACGGAGAGGAACGGCCGATGGCAACCCAGCTCAAACCCACAATTGAATGCAGCAAGGAAGAGTGGCAGGCGCGGCTTGACCTCGCGGCGTGTTATCGCATCTTCGATCACCTCGGCTGGTCGGAATCGATCTACAATCACATCTCGCTGAAGGTGCCGGGAGAGGCTGATACCTTCCTCATCAATCCGTTCGGCCTGCTGTACAGCGAAGTGACGGCCAGCAACCTCGTGAAGATCGATGTCGAAGGCAATAATGTCGGCGGTTCGCCCTATATGGTGAACAAGGCGGGCTTCACCCAGCACGGCTATTTCCACAAGCATCTGGGCGCGCGGGCGGACGCCATCTGCCATGTCCACACCACCGCGACGATGGCTGTGGCCAGCCACAAGGACGGGCTGCTGCCGACCAATTTCTACGCCTGCAATTTCCAGGGCCAGATCGGCTATCACGATTTCGAAGGCATCACCGTGCGCGCCGAAGAAGGCGAACGGCTGGTGCAGAACCTCGGCAACCACTCCATCCTGATGCTGCGCAATCACGGCCCGGTGGTGATGGACCGCACGATCCAGGGCATGTTCGTCAAGATGTGGGCGCTCCAGCGCGCCTGCGAGATTCAGGTCGCGACGCTCAGCATGGGCAACCCCGTGCTCGTCCCGCAAGAGGTGGTCGATGTCCACCAGCGCGATCTGTCCGTGATGAGCGGGCAGGGCGGCGCGGGCATGTTCGATTTCGAGGCGTGGAAGCGCCGGGTCGACAAGATCGACGATAGCTGGCGGCAGTAAGCCCGCTTTAGGCCCACCCCATGTCCCGCATGACCGTCAACGAGCGGCCGGTCGAGTTCGACCTCGATCCCCGCATGCCGCTGCTTTACGCGCTGCGTGAGGCGATGAACCTTACCGGCACAAAGGCGTGTGGGGGCGGGGCGGAGTGTTCGGGCGCGTGCATGGTGCTGGTCGACGGGGTCGCGCTCAGATCGTGCGCGATCACTCTGGCCGAGGCCGAGGGACGTTTGATCACGACCATCGAGGGGTTGTCGCGCGATCGGTCGCACCCCGTACAGCAGGCGATGGTGGCGCAGCAGGCGATCCAGTGCGGGTATTGCACCCCCGGCATCGTCATCGCGGTTGCCGCGCTGCTCCAGCGCAACCCGGCGCCGACCCGCGAGGATATCGACGCCGCGATCCCCAATATCTGCCGCTGCGGGGTCTATCCGCGGCTGATCAAGGCCGTGGAGCAGGCGGGCCGGGTGGCGCAGCGGCAGGAGCGCATCAGCGCCGCGCCCGCCCCCGGTATCAGCCCCGAAGACGCCGCCAAGGCCGTCCCGGCGCTGCGGGTGCCCGCGCCGGAATAGCCGCTCAGAACTGTGCTGACACCGTCAGCCGCGCGTTGATTGGCGGAGCGACGGTCAGCTCGTCAGCCGAGTGGGCATTGGGGAAATAGAGCTCGTCCAGCAGGTTCTCGACGTTGAGTTGCACCCGCAGGTTCGGGTTCACGTCGTAGAACACCGCCATATCGACCCGTGCATAGGCGGGCAGGGTGGCAGTATTGCCATTATCGGCGAAAGTCTCGTCCTGCGCGGTCAGGCCCAGCCCGAAGCCGAGCTGATCGGTTGCCTGCACATTGTTCCAGATCGAGAACATATGCTCGGGCAATTCGCGCACGCGGCGCCCGGTCGGGCCCGTGCGGCTTTGCTGTTCGCCATCGAGATAGGAATAGCCTGCGGTCAGGAACCAGCCCGGAGTCACTTGCCCCTGGAACTGCGCCTCGAACCCGCGAATCCGGGAGTCAATCACGTCCAGAGTATCAGGATTGCTGTCCGCCACCTGCGGCGAGGATTGTTCGATCTGGAACACCGCCGCCGTCAGCGATAGGCCCGCGCGGATGTCCCACTTCACGCCCGCTTCAAGGTTGGAGAAGGTATCGGGATCGAGCGCATCGTTGGGCGGATTGATATCGGCAAACTGATCGCCCGAGCGCGGCAGGAAGGTTTCCGAATAGCTCCCGTACAGCGAGAGGTTATCCTGCGGCTTGAGGATCAGCCCAACCCGGGGAGTCACTTCCTCGTCCTTGCGGGTGCGCACCGCGCCGGTGCGGTTGTCGAGCACGGTGATCTCGAAACTGTCGAACCGCGCGCCGAGCACGACCCGCAGCCAATCGGCAATCTTCACTTCGTCCTGAATATAGGCCGAGAAGACGGTCAGATCCGCCTCGGTATCGTCATTGAGAGCGGTGAACCCGACCCGCGTCGTGCGCCCGCTCGCCAGCGTGCCGACCCCGCCGCGCAGGGGGAAAGGCCGCACCGCCGAGAAGAACTCGACATCGGCGCGGCGGCCATCGGCGACCGCCGTATCGAACACCGCGTTGAAACGGTCATTGTTGTTGCTGGTATCGATATATTCGCCGCCCACGATCAGCGTGTGGCCGATGCCGCCCGTGGCAAACTCGCCGATCAGATTGCCCGACAGCACAAGGTTCTGGCGCTGGTTGGTGTCGATATAGCCGTCCATCGCGACGATGTTGGTCGCAGGCGTGTAGCCGATCGGGAAGTAGTTGGCGTAAACCTTGGAATAGTCACCCCACGAAGCGGTGAAATTGCCCTTGAGATTGTCCGAGAAGCTGTGCTGCACCGCGCCGCGCAGCACGTGGGCCTTGAAGGTCGCATAGTTATTGTCGGGATCGCCAAAAGTGATGCGCTTCAATGCGCGCACCGGGTCGCCATTGTCGTCTGTCGGGATCCCGCGATCAATGAAGCGCTCGTGATCGAGAAATTCGTAGCTGAGATCGATGGTCGTCGCGCTGCCGAGTTCGGCGCGGAAGGTCGGATTGATGCTGATCTGCTCGCCGTCATACAGGTCGCGGTGATTGTCGAGATGCTCGTAGGCGGCGTTGATCCGCAGCGCCGAGGTGTCGCTGGTCGCCAAGTTGAGATCGGCCCAAATGTCATAGGCGCCGAAGGTATCGGCCGATGCGCGCACACCGCCGAAGGTCTCCCCCACCACACCCTTCTTGGTCACGCGGTTGAGGATGCCGCCCGTCCCGCCTCGGCCGAACAGCAGCGCGTTGGGGCCGCGCAGGATTTCGACCTGCTCGAGATTATAGAGCCCGCGGTAGTATTCGACATCATCGCGCACCCCGTCGACGAAGAAATCGGCGGTGGAACGAACGCCGCGGAACACCACAGAATCGCGGTGGCCCTCGCCCTGCGAATTGGTGACGCCGGGGGTGTAGTTGACGATATCGCCGATGCTGTCGAAGCCCTGCCGCACGATCTGGTCGGCGGTGGTGATCGAAAGCGACTGCGGTACGTCGATGATGGGCGTCGGCGTGCGCAGCGCGTTGATCTGGTCGGCATAAAGCACGGTGCCGGTGACGATGATATTGGGGCCGCGCTCTCCTGTGTCATCGGCCTCCGCGCTGTCCGCCGCAGCGGCTTCGCTGGCGTCCGGAGCGGTATCGGCGAGCGCCGGGAAGGCAATGCTGGCGCAGCCGAGGAACAGGGCACAGCGCGCGGCGCGGAGAATCATGGGTTACCTTTCAGACGATCTGGAAGGCCAGCTATTGCAACTTACTCGCATCTGCAAGCGCTCGCAGTTTGCGAGAGTGATTATCAACAAGCTGTGGCATTCGTGTCGCGGCTCGCTTAGGAATGGGGGAGGTTCAATCGCAGGGGTGGCGGCAATGAAGGCGACAATCTGGCACAATCCGGCTTGCGGCACGTCGAGGAAGACCTTGGCGATCCTCGAAAACCTCAGCCGGGTCGATGTGACGGTGGTGGAATATCTGAAGACCCCGCCCTCAGTCGAAAAGCTCGCTCAGCTCTATCGCGACGCCGGGATTACGCCCCAGCAAGGCCTGCGCCTTCGCGGCACTGACGCGGCCGAGCGCGGGTTGCCCGAAGCCAATGACGCTGCGGTGCTGGCGGCGATGGTTGCCGACCCGATCCTGATCGAGCGGCCCTTGGTCGAGACCGACAAGGGCGTGCGCCTCTGTCGCCCTCAGGACATCGTGCTCGAAATTCTCTAGCTGCGTTCCTTGGTCAATTCCCGGTCCGCCTGAAGCGCGAACCATCCATGTGCCAGCACGATCAGGCACAGCGCCACGATCAACCCGAAGCCGAGCCAGTCGGAATGGCCATAGAGCCACACGCCAAGCGCCGGCGCATAGATGTAGCTCGCCCCCGCCAGTGACGCGACAATGCCGCTCGCTTGCCCCTGCTCGGCGCGGGTGACCGCGAGCGAGGTGCCCGCCGTGGTGCCGGGACGGAACAGGCCGAAGCCGAGCGAGGCGATGGCATAGCCCAGCGCGATCAGGTGGAGGTCGCCCGCAATCGCCAGAATGATCGTGCCCAAGGCCGCTGTCGCGATCCCCCACAAGGTTGCCGCGCGCGGGCCGAGATCGAAGCGCGGGATCAGGCCCCATTGCGCCAGCAGCGTGGCGATCGCGCCGCTCATCAGCACGAGCCCCACCGGCCCCGCGCCATCGGCTGGCGTATCGCGCAGGCCCAACCGGTCGAGCACCAGAAAGCCCGAAATCCCCAGTACCATCGCCTGCGCGTGCCCGCCAATCAGCCCAGCGAAGACCCACGGCCTGAGGCGCGGATCGCGCCAGCTGAGACGCGGCGGCTCAGCAGAGGCGGTGTCTTCCTGCTCGGTCGTCTCCTGCGGATCGACCGGCGCGCCCGATCCGCTCGAATAGGCCACCGCCTGCCCGCGCGCGGCATATTGCGGCTCGTCATTGGGCAGCCGCAGCCGCAGCAGCACCAGCGCAACGACGCCAATCGCAGCAAAGGCGAGGAACGGCCCGGTCAGCCCGAGGCCAAGGAACGGCACCACCATCAGCGGCGCCAGCGCCGGACCGATCACGGTGCCAAGGCCAAAGCTTGATGCGATCAGGGACAGCGCTTGCGTGCGTTCGGCGCGCGGGGTGCGCGAGGCGACATAGGCTTGGACTGCAGGCGGCGCGGCGCTGCCGAACCCGCCATACAAGCTCCGCGCCGCAGCAAAGGCGATCAGGGTCCAGACCGCCGATAACACACCCGAAAGCCCGGCCCACAAGGCCGCGCCGCACAGCACGAAGGACACGATAAAGCCGGTCAGTCCCAGCGCCATCATCGCCTTGCGCCCGCGCTGGTCTGACCTCCGCGCCCAGAACGGCGCGCACACCACCCAGAGCAGCGCCGACCAGCTATAGGCCAGGCTGATCCACACGTCGTCGACCTGCAATGCCGTGCCGATCGAGGGCATCACCGATTGCATCGCGGTGTTGCCGGCCGCTGTCACCAGCATGACCATGAACAGCAACGCCATGCGCGATGGCGGGATCGCGCCGGTGGGGGCCGCGGAGGCTAGCTTCGAATCAGAGTCGGCCATCGGGTTGGCAGCGCGCCGCTATTCGAAGACGTCGGCGGCGCGTTGGGGCAAATCGTCGCTCAGTTGGCGGTAGATCGCCACGGTCACCACCACGAACAGCGCAGTCAGCAGCGCATTGACCAATGCGTTGATCGCAGCCCCGCCGACGGTCGCGACTCCGCCACCTATGGCCGCAAGGATCAGAGTGATAATCCCGGAAACCAGAACTGAAATGATCCCGATCACCACCACCAGCAGCGCAATAAAGATGGCAATCCGTACGCTGTTGCCCTTGGTCAGCTGCCACGACCGCACCAAGGCGGTGAAGGGATTGCGTTGGCCTTCGATGGCGATCACCGGGGCCGCCAGCGAAACCTTCACCATGATATAGATGACCGCCACCAGCGCGACGAACACCGCGAGGGCCGCCACCGCCTCACCGCCCAGCGCCGACACGAGGCCGAGCGGGAGGCCGATAGCCAGCGACGCGCCGATCACCGTGATCAATTGCGCGGCGATATAGCTTGGCAGACCCTTGATCCCGGTCGCCAGCGCTTCGCCCACGGTCGGATTGCCGCGGTCGGTCAGCAGGGCAAACAGGCTCATCGATCCAATGAACTGCATGGCAAATACGGCCAGCAGGATCGGCCAGTTATCCGCGTAGAGTGCCGTCATCTGGTCGACCGCGGCCTGCATCACCACAGCGGGATCCTGGCTACCGCTCGAACCTGCCGGAGGAGCGGTCGTGATCGCGGTGACAGGGACGAACAGCGCGCTGGCCATCGCGGGCAGGAAGAAAAACAGCCCCGCAATCGCGCCGATGGTATCACGGTTAAGGCCCATCAGCGCCGTCGCCTGCGTCCAGGCCATCCCCATGTCGAGCTTGCCGTGTGCCATCTGCGCTGTTCCGATCCCAAGAAGTTCCAAGGCCCGCGCAAGCGCAATCGCCTCTTGATCTCGCCGCTCAATGCCCCCACCGATGCGCCATGGCAAGCACTGCTCCTGTCCCCGGCGTTGCATATCCGATTGAATGGCGGCGTGAGAGCGCGCCGGTGGGGTACGCGGCTGCGCTGGCGGCGATGGAAGCGCGCAATGCAGCGGTGTTCGCGGGTGAGGCGGCGGAGCTGGTGTGGCTGCTCGAACATCCCCCGGTCTACACTGCCGGCACCAGCGCCGATCCGGCCGAGCTGGTCGATCCGCGCTTCGAAGTGGTCGAGGCCGGGCGGGGCGGGCGCTACACCTACCATGGGCCGGGTCAACGAGTGGGCTATCTGGTGCTGGACCTCGCCAAGCGCGGTAAGGACGTGCGCTGCTTCGTCCATGCCATCGAAGGCTGGGTCATCGCGACCTTGGCCGGCTTCGGCGTGGAAAGCTGGCGAGCCGAAGGCCGGGTCGGCATCTGGACCAAGGACATTGACGGGCGCGAGGCCAAGATCGGCGCGATCGGCGTGCGGGTGCGGCGCTGGGTCACGATGCACGGGTTTTCGGTTAACCTCGATCCCGACCTGTCGCACTTTGGCGGGATCGTGCCTTGCGGGATCGCCGAATATGGCGTGACCAGTCTGGCGCGGCTGGGTTTGCAGGTTTCGGCGCAGGAATGGGACGCAGCGCTGATCGCAGCGAGCGATGATTTCCTTGACGCATTGGACGCTGCGGCGAAAAGAGCGTGCCAATGACCCGCGCCGCGATCCTTGTCCTTGCTCTCCTCGCTTCGGCCTGCACCGAAGACGCGAGCACGTCTGCCCAGCAGCGCGGAGAGGCTTCGGGCGAGGTGCTCGCCGGATCGATCAGCGATGCGATGATCCCGTTGGAGCAGCTCGAATCGCAGGCCCCGCTCGCGCCGCAACAGTCCATCCCGACCGGGGATATTGACGCCGAACAGCCCGACGTGACCCCGGTGCCGGGGATCGACGGTGCTCCGGCAAGCGAAGGGGCCGAAGCAGCCCCTGCTGCCCCGGCCCCTGATCAGCCGCAACGCTAATTCTCCCCCTCCCGCAAGGGGAGGGGGGAAGAAGGGGTGTTCCCCCAGTGTTGTTTCTACTCCGCCGCTTCGGCCTGTTCCTCGGCGAGCGTCGGGTAATCGACGTAGCCTTCGGGAATCGGGAAGTACCAGCTCTTGGGCACGTCCTTGTTCGGGTTCCAGTGCGCGCCGACCGCGATCCGCTTTTCGAGATCGGGGTTGGAGATATAGGGGCGGCCAAAGCTCACCGCGTCGCACTTGCCGCTGGTCACATCTGCGACGGCTTCCTCGGCAGTGTAGTCGCTGTTGAGGATCAGCACGCCGGTGTAGATCTGGCGGATCAGCGGGCTCTGCTTGGGCACATCGGTCTGGCCGAAGGTGCCGTCCGGGCCGGGCTCGCGCAGTTCAACGAAGGCAAGGCCCAGCTCTTCGCACACCTTGGCCGCCGCGCCAAAGGTCGCTGCCGGGTTGCTGTCATCGGTGCCTTGCGAATCGCCATTGGGCGAAAGGCGGATGCCGACGCGGTCCGCGCCCCATACGTCGATCAGCGCTTCGAGCACTTCGCGCATGAAGCGGGTGCGGTTTTCCGGCGAGCCGCCATATTCGTCGGTGCGCAGGTTGGTCTTGTCGCGCAGGAACTGGTCGACAAGGTAGCCATTGGCGCTGTGCAGCTGCACCCCGTCAAAGCCGGCCTTCTTCGCGTTCTCCGCGGCGCGGCGGTAATCGCCAATCGTGCGCTTGATGTCCTCATGCGTCATTTCGCGCGCCTGCGCATAGGGCTGCTTGCCGGTCGGCGTGTGCGCCTCACCGGGTGCTGTGGTGGCGCTGGCCGAGAAGGGCGGCTGGCCATCGAGGAACACGGGGTGGACGATCCGCCCCATGTGCCACAGCTGCATGACGATCAGGCCGCCTTCTTCGTGCACCGCCTTGGTGGTGGCCTTCCACGCCTCGGTCTGCTCGTCGCTCCAGATGCCGGGAGCCGACGGCCAGCCGAGGCCTTCGCGGCTGATGCCGGTCGCTTCGGTCAGGATCATGCCTGCGCCCGCGCGCTGGCGGTAATAGGTCGCCATCAGCGCGTTGGGCGTGAACATCGGCTCGGCCGCGCGCCCGCGGGTGAGAGGGGCCATGTGAATGCGGTTCTTGGCATGGAGCGCGCCCATCTGGAGCGGCTGAAACAGTGCGTCGTGCATATGTGGGTAATCCTTGTGAGCCAGTTTTGATTGGCTATCCAATTGGGGGGCGCAGGGCTAGGGCGCAAGCATGGAAAATGAGGGTGCTGCCCAAGAAGAAATTGCGCGTGAGCCTGCCCGCCCGGCAGCGTGGCTGCTGCTGTTCGCGCTGTTTGGCGGGAACGTGGCGCTGGCGATCGGGCCGTGGTTCGTGCGCTTGGCGGATACCGGGCCAGTGGCCGCGGGGTTCTGGCGGCTGTTTCTGGCGCTGCCGTTTCTGGTGCTACTGGCGCGGGCAAACGGCCAGCGGCTGACGGGGATGCCTGCGACAACGCTGGCGCTGGTGGCGCTGGGGGCGGTCACCTTCGCGCTCGATCTCGCCAGTTGGCACATCGGCATCGGCATGACGCGGCTGGGCAATGCGACGCTGTTCGGCAATGCCGGGTCCATTGTCCTGCTGTTCTGGGGATTCCTTGTCGCGCGCACGCTGCCGGGGCGGCTGGAGTGGCTGGCGATTGTTTTTGCCTTGGCAGGCGCGGCGATCCTGATGGGGCGTAGCCTAGAGATTTCGAACGAAACCCTGATCGGCGACCTGTTCAGCGTGACGGCGGGGCTGCTTTACGCGGTGTACCTGCTGACATTGCAGGGCGCGCGCGGGCAGTTCGGATCGTGGAGCCTGCTGGTGTGGGTGAGCCTGTTCGGCTGCCCGGTCCTTTTGGCGATAGCCTTGGCGCTGGGCGAGCCGGTGTGGCCGCAGGCATGGGGGCCGATTGTGGGGCTGTTCGTCCTCAGCCAGCTGGTCGGCCAAGGGCTCATGGTGTTCGCGTTGAAATACTTCCCGCCGCTGGTGGTGGGTCTCGCGCTGCTGACCCAGCCCGCGGTGGCCTCGATCTACGGCTGGCTGGCGTTCGGCGAGGTGCTGTCGCCGCTGGATATTGTCGGGATGGTGCTGGTGGGGGCCGCGCTGGCGGTGAGCAGGGCGCGGGCCAGTTAAGCCTTCCTCGTCACCCCAGCGAAAGCTGGGGCCTAGGGCGGCTAAGCGTTGAGCGTGAGGAAGAGATCATCCCAAGACGGGTTCTGCTTCTCGATCGCTTCGATCTTCCAAATCCGCTTCCAAGCCTTGATCGCCTTTTCGCGGGCGATGGCGTCTTCGATGGTCGGGTAGTGTTCGACATAGACCAGACAAGTGCATTTGTAGAGCGATGTGAACGTGCCGCCCTTGCCTTCGCGGTGTTGCGTGATGCGGGCGGGTAGGTCGCTGGTTACGCCGGTGTAGAGCACGCCATAGCGCCTGTTCGTCATGATATAGACGTAGCCACCGCGTTCCATATCAAAGGCTTAGCACATATCAGCCCTAGGCCCCAGCTTTCGCTGGGGTGACGAAGTTAGAATACGTCATGCCAGCGAAAGCTGGCACCTAGGGCGGCACGGAGCCTCAATCCCCGCTGAAATGCACCTTGCCCAAGTCGCCCATTCCCACCGTGCCGCTCGCCATGTCCAGCATCCGGTCGAGGCTGCGCTTCGCCTTCAGCCTGATGCCTTCCTCGATCTCGATCTGTGGGCTCAGGTCGCGCAGGGCGACGTACAGCTTCTCCATCGTGTTCAGCGCCATGTAGGGGCAGATGTTGCACGAGCAGTTTCCGTCCGCGCCCGGTGCGCCGATGAAGGTCTTGTTCGGCAGCGCCTTTTCCATCTGGTGAATGATGTGCGGCTCTGTCGCGACGATAAGGGTGTCGCCGGGGAAGGTCTTGGCGAAGCTGAGGATGCCGCTGGTCGAGCCCACGTAATCCGCGTGATCGATGATCGTCGGCGGGCATTCGGGGTGCGCGGCAATCGGCGCGCCGGGGTATTGCTCTTTCAGCTTGAGCAGTTCGGTTTCCGAGAACGCCTCGTGGACGATGCACACGCCCGGCCACAGCAGCATTTCGCGGTTGAACTTGCGCGACAGGTATCCGCCCAAGTGCCGGTCGGGGCCGAAGATAATCTTCTGCTCGGGCGGGATCTGGGCGAGGATCGTCTCGGCGCTGGAGCTGGTGACGATCACGTCCGAGAGCGCTTTCACCTCGGTCGAACAATTGATGTAGGTCAGCGCAATGTGATCGGGGTGGGCTTCGCGGAACGCGCGGAATTTCTCGGGCGGGCAGGAATCCTCAAGGCTGCATCCGGCGTCCATGTCGGGCAGGATCACGGTCTTCTGGGGGCTCAGGATCTTGGCGGTGTCGGCCATGAACTTGACCCCGCAGAAGGCGATCACATCCGCATCGGTCGCCGCCGCCTTGCGCGAGAGTTCAAGGCTGTCGCCCACGAAGTCGGCAATGTCCTGAATGTCCGGCGTCTGGTAATAATGCGCGAGGATCACCGCGTTCTTCTCCTTGCGGAGGCTGTCGATCTCGGCCAGCAGGTCGGTGCCGGTGGGGTTGCGGGTCAAGAGGCTCATCGGTCAGTCCCCGTTATCTCAGGAACCGCCGATATAGGGGCTCGCCCCCGATTTTCGAGCGAAAAGCTTGGGCACCCGCCCTACATCGTGAAGCCCGGCGGCAGGAACGGCCCCATCGGTCGCTCGGCCCCCGGTGTGCCGGCAATCACCGCTTCGGTGATGGCATAGCCGATGGGCGAATAGGCCAGAGCCATCGAGGCGAGGAAGCCGCCGACATTGATGCCCATGCCCCACCAATAGGCCGGATGCACCCGGCCGTTGGTCCGCCAATCGACCAGCATCGCGACCGCGCCGAATACAAAGCTCGCCGCCACCGCGATCGGCCAGGCATAGGGGATCAGCAGTGGCATCGGCAGCAACCGGCCAAGTCCCGGCCCGGTCAGCGCGCTCATCGCCACCAGCATCAGCCGCCGGTGCCAGCCGGTGTGCCGCCGCACCCGCAGCGCCCACCACGCGAGCCCGCCGAACACCAGGAGCCCCGCCAGGTTGCTGATGAAGAACTCGTTCTGCGCAAAGAAGAACGGCCCGCCCGTCCCGCGGATCGAAACGACAATGATCATCGCCCCCGCCGCCACCATCGCCGGAATGAAGACATAGGCGAGCTTGCCTAGCTGGCGGTGCAAAGCGCGGTTGCCGCTCGCGATGGTCACGGCCTGCGCGAGATACAGCCCGAGCCAGCCCATGAAGATCATGCCGTGGACATGGAACGCGGCCGGCAGCGCAAAGCTTGATCGCCCCATCGCCAGATTGAGCGAGAAGCCCGCCACGATCACCAGAGCCATGACGAATGCCATGATGGTATAAAAGCGCGTGCCTTCTGCTCCCGCGCCGCGTTGTGCCAAAGTGGCCATCCCGCCCCCCCAATTTCGCGCCCCGACGTAGAGGAACACCAAAATGGCAGACGGTGCAAGCGCGCTTTACACGACCCGCCAGACCTCGCCCTCGCGCCGCACCACGCCGCGCTTTTCAAGGTCGATCAGATGCGCGGTCACGCTCATCTCGGCGGCTCCGATCAGGCGCGGGTCGAGGCCCTTGTACATGTCGGGGATGAAGCCGCTGACGGGCCGCGCTGTCTCACCCAAGAGGCGCAGGATCTGGTTCTCGCGCTGGCGGCGGTGGCCTATCATGCCGCGCACCAGCTGCTTGGGCTTCTCGATCGCGGCGCCGTGGGCCGAGTGGTAGCGCACGTCGTCGCGCGCCATCAGCTTTTCGAGGCTCGCCATGTAGTCGCCCATGTCGCCATCGGGCGGGATGACGACGCTGGTTGACCAGCCCATGACGTGATCGCCGGTGAACAGCGCGCCGCTTTCCTCGAGCGCGAAGCACAGGTGGTTGGAGGTGTGCCCCGGCGTAGCGACGGCGGTGAGCGTCCAGCCGGTGCCGCGCATCCCTTCGCCGTCCACCAGCACGCGGTCGGGCGCATAGGTCGGATCAAACGCCTCGTCTGAGCGCGGACCGTCCACCGCCAGCACCAGCGGCGCGCAGCCGACGATCGGCGCGCCGGTCAGCTCTGCCAGCGGCGCGGCGGCGGGCGAGTGGTCGCGGTGGGTGTGGGTGCACATGATCGCGACGATTGTTCGCCCCGCGACAGCCGCCATGATCGCGGCGATATGCTCAGGCTCGTTCGGGCCGGGATCGATCACCGCGCAATCCGGCCCTTGCGGGTCGCCAACGACATAGGTCTGGGTGCCGGTGAAGGTATAGGGGGAGGGATTGGGCGCCAGCACGCGCAGCACCAGCGGCTCGACGGCTTCGGCAAGGCCAGTGGGCCAGGGCTTTTCGGGGATGGTGACCATCTTTGCCTATTGCCGTTCGCCTCGAGCGAAGTCGAGAGGCCTGCCACGAAAGGTGTCTCGACTTCGCTCGACACGAACGGGTAGGGGAAGGGCAAAACGGGAGAGCTTCATGTCCGACTACATCCTCGTGCTCGATGAAGGCACGACCTCCACCCGCGCGATCTTGTTTGCGAGTGACGGTGTGCTGGTAGCCTCGGCGCAGGCGCCGCTTGAGCAGCATTACCCGCAGAGCGGCTGGGTCGAGCATGATCCGCGCGAGATCTGGGACAAGACACTGGCCTGCGCGCTGGAGGTGATCCCCAAGGCGGGCGGCGCGGCGAGCATTGCCGCCATCGGCATCACCAACCAGCGCGAAACCGTGGTGGCGTGGGACCGCAGCACCGGCGAGCCACTCACCAACGCGATTGTCTGGCAGGACCGCCGCACCGAGCCGTTCTGCGCTGAACTGCGCGAGGCAGGCTATGAGGCCGGGGTGCAGGAGCGCACCGGTCTGCTGCTCGACCCCTATTTCTCCGGCACCAAGATGCGCTGGATGCTCGACAATGTGCCGGACGTGCGCGCGGCAGCGGACGCTGGCACGCTCGCCTTCGGCACGGTCGAGAGCTGGCTGACCTACAAGCTGACCGGCGGGGCGGCGCACATTACCGATGCCAGCAACGCCAGCCGCACGCTGTTGATGGGGTTGGAGGACGCGCAGTTCGATGAGGGGCTGTGCGATTTGTTCGGCGTGCCGCTGGCCGCGTTGCCGGGCGTGGTCGATATGGCCGGCCCGCTCGCCATGACCGATCCCCGGTTGCTGGGCAGGGCAATCCCGATCACAGGCCTCGCGGGCGACCAGCAGGCGGCGACTATCGGGCAGGCCTGCCTTGCGCCGGGACAGACCAAGGCGACCTATGGCACCGGCGCTTTCGTGCTGACCTGCCAGGGGCGCCGCATCCCGCGCTCGACCAACCGCTTGCTCGGCACGGTGCTGACCCAGCTGGAAGGCCAGCGCACCTATGCCATCGAAGGCTCGGTGTTCGTGGCGGGCAGTCTGGTGCAATGGCTGAGGGATTCGCTCGGCATTGTACAGGTGGCGGAAGAGACCGAGGCGCTCGCCCGCTCGATCCCGGATAGCGGCGGGGTGGTGATCGTTCCCGCGCTGTCAGGGCTGGGCGCGCCGCATTGGCAGGCCGAAGCGCGCGGGGTGATCGCAGGGCTCAGCTTCTCCAGCGGCAAGGCCGAGTTGGCCCGCGCCGCGCTGGAGGCGATGGCGCATCAGACGCATGATCTCTGCGCGGCCTTCACCAAGGATGGCGCACCGTGGCACACGCTCAGGATCGATGGTGGCATGGCGGCGAATGACTGGATGGCGCAAGATTTGGCCGACATGCTCGGCATCACAGTCGAGCGGCCCGGCTTTGTCGAGACGACCGCTTTGGGGGCCGCAATGCTGGCGGCGTGCGGGGTGGGGATGTACCCCGATCTGGGCGCTGCGGCGCAGGCCATGCGCGGGCGGCTGGTGACGTTCGAGCCGCAGATGGAAGCCGAAGTGCGTGATGCGCGGCTGGGGCGGTGGCGGAAGGCGCTTAGCGCGGCTTAGCCGAAGCGCCCGAGTTCCCGTCCGATCCGGTCCTGAAAGGCCCTCACTGGCGAGGCCATCTCGAAATGCTGACGCCACGCCTCGTCGAGCCGGGCGATGCGCTGGTGCAGCTTTTCCGTGTCGGCGATGAGCTCGCGAGTTTCGGGTTCGAGCAGCGCCAACTGCTGTTCGTCCGAACCGCGATCTGGCGGCAGCGCGCCATGCAGGCGCACCTGATTTTCGCTGAGCTCGCCCTGAAACAGCGCGCGCTGGTTCAAGAGCCACGCCAGCACATGCATCATCCGGGTGGTGGTCTTCAGCCCCTCGGTCGAGAGAGCGAGCCGCACGAAGGCGTCCTCGCCTGCCAGCGGCTCGCGCGTGCCAGCGGCAAACACCGCGCGCACATCATCCGCCAGAACGAGCGCTTCGGTGTAGAGCGCCTCAACGATCGGGCGCGAAAGGTTGGTGGTGCGGGCCATATTGCGCCGCAAGCTACGTCGCCGCGCGCCTCACCGCCATATCGCTATGGTTACTTTCCAAGCAATTTTTGGCTGCGTCCCGGCAGGGCACAGAATTGCTGGCCCATTAACCATGATCGCGCCCGGCTCAGGCAATGATATCCGGCAACAGCGTATCTTCGATAATCGCGATCTGGTCCCTCAACCGCAGCTTGCGCTTCTTGAGGCGGGCGATCTGGAGCATGTCGGCCGATGCACTGACCCGAGCCGCCTCGGTCAAGGCGGCAATCGCGGCGTCAAGGTCGCGATGCTCGGTCTTGAGCAACTCAAGATTTTTCCTGAGCTCCTGCTCGGTCATATTCGCCCCAGATCCTTCCACTTCGCCGCCGGCATGTTGGCCTGCGACCAATGCACGGCGTGCGCTACGCGTTCCTGCGGCGATTTGGTAGATGGCAGGTGCAGATTTCACCCCGCTTTGGCGCGATCCGCCTAAGCGATCCACCTGCGCAGTTCGTCGCGCGCAGGGGCAGGTGCGCCGATTTACGATGTGTCAGGGCTTTGCAAGCTAGGCTGCCTGTGGTTTCAATGAAACCTGCGGCTCGGCCGCTTCGTTTGCCGAGTCGCCTTTCCGGGGGCATCCCCCCGCTTGGATAGGAGAACGCATAATGGCATCGACCGCAGTGTTGTCACACCTCCACGCCCTTCAGAGCAAGCATGCCGGCCTTGAAGCCCGGTTGCGCGATGAAATGGCCCGGCCCGTGCCCGACACCGCGATGATCCAGGCCCTCAAGAAGCAGAAATTGCGATTGAAGGAAGAGATCGCCGCCTGCTGAGCGGCACGGATTATCCACCTGACGCCCCTGACGGGCGGTGTGCTGCGATCAGGCCTTTTGCAATTGTCGTGCGGAATGAATAGACCTGCACGGTGATGACCGCCGCAGCCGCCGCTCGCCAGATTCTGACCCGCCTGACCGAGGTGATGGCCTCGCGTTTGCACGCGCAGGCCAAGCTTGATCAGGTGGTCGAAATCATCGGCGAATGCCTGTCGAGCGAGGTTTGCTCGATCTACCTGTTGCGCGAAGGCATGCTGGAGCTGTTCGCGACCCGAGGCCTCAACCAGAGCGCGGTGCACGTTACCCGCATGGCGATTGGCGAGGGCCTGACCGGCGCGATTGCGCAGAAGGTCGAGACGCTGAACCTGGCCGAGGCCAAGGCCCATCCCGACTTCCAGTACCGCCCCGAAACGGGCGAGGAAAAGTTCCACTCCTTTGCCGGTGTCCCGATCGTCTACCGTGCCCGCGCGGTGGGCGTGTTGTGCGTCCAGCATGTCGAACCGCGCCGTTATGAAGAAGTCGAGATCGAGGCGCTTCAGACCACCGCAATGGTGCTGAGCGAGCTGATCGCCAACGCCGAACTGGTCGACGAGGAAGAAGCGCGCGGGCTGACGCAGGAGCAGACCGGGCCGCAGACCTTGACTGGCCTGACGCTGGTGAAGGGCTTGGGCGCTGGCCATGCGGTCTATCACCAGCCGCGCGTTGAGATCACGCAGGTCATGGCCGAAGACACCGAGCTTGAACGCCAGCGCGTCTACCGCGCCTTCGACAAGATGCGCGAGCAGATCGACACGCTCGCCAGCCAGGCCGAATTCGGCGCGGGCGGCGAGCATGAGGAGGTGCTCGAAACCTACAAGATGTTCGCCTACGACGAAGGATGGTCGCGGCGCATCAACGAGGCGATCGACAGCGGCCTCACCGCCGAAGCGGCGATCGAGCGCGTCCAGCAGCACACCCGGATGCGGATGCGCGAGATTGATGATCCGCTGCTCGCTGACCGGATGCACGATCTGGAGGATCTGGCGAACCGGCTGGTGCGGATTGTCGCGGGGCAGGTGGGCACCGCAGCTTCGCAAGGGCTACGGCGTGACACCATCCTGATCGCGCGCAATCTCGGCCCGGCAGAACTGCTCGAATATGACAAGCGGCGGCTCAAGGGTGTGATCCTTGAGGAAGGCTCGCTCACCGCGCACGTGGTAATCGTGGCGCGGGCGATGAACGTGCCGGTGATCGGCCGAGCCAAGGGCGTGCGCACCACGATCCGTGAAGGCGACGAAATCCTGCTCGATGCCACGGTCGGCAATGCCATCGTCCGCCCGTTGCCGCAGGTTGCCGACGCGTTTCAGGCGCGGTTCGCCAAGAGCCGCGAAAAGCAGGCGGCCTATGCCAGCCTGCGCGACGTGGAGCCCTTCACCCGCTGCGGCACGCGCATTCAGGTGATGATGAACGCCGGCCTGCGCGATGATATGAGCGCGCTGGCGATGACCGGCGCGGACGGCGTGGGCCTGTTCCGCACCGAATTCCAGTTCCTCGTCTCCGCCACCCTGCCGCAGCGTGAGCGCCAGTTGCGGCTTTACCGCGACGTGCTGGATGCGGCGGGTGACAAGCCCGTGATCTTCCGCACGGTCGATATCGGCGGTGACAAGTCGGTGCCCTATCTCGCATCCGAGATTGCCGCACAGGATGAAAACCCCGCGATGGGCTGGCGCGCGCTGCGCCTTGCGCTGGAACGCGAAGGCCTGATGAAAATTCAGGCGCGCGCGCTGCTCGAGGCGGCGGGCGGACGCTCGCTCTATGTGATGTTCCCGATGGTCAGCGAACCTTGGGAGTTCGATGCGGCCAAGGCAGTGTTCGATGAACAACTGATCTACCTGCGCGCCCAGAAGAAGCTGCTGCCCGAACGGATCCTGTTTGGCGCGATGCTCGAAGTGCCCGCGCTTGCCGAAGTGCTCGATCTGCTGCTTCCCAAGCTGAGCTTCCTGTCGATCGGCACCAATGATCTCACCCAGTTCCTGTTCGCCGCCGACCGCGCCAATCCCAAGCTGGCCGAGCGGTATGACTGGCTCAGCACCTCGATCCTCCGGTTCCTGCGGCGGGTGATGCAGAACGCAGTCGGCAGTGGAGTCGATATTGGCGTGTGCGGCGAAATGGGCGGGCGCCGGCTCGAAGCGCTGGCCTTGATGGGCATCGGCTATCGCCGCCTTTCGATCACGCCTGCCGCCGTCGGCCCGATCAAGGAATTGGTGCGCAAGGTCGATCTGGCTGAACTAACCGCGGCGATGACCGGCTGGCTCGCCGATCCATCGCTGAACCTGCGCGACGAATTGTCGGCCTGGGCCGATGCGCGCGATATCGAGTACGATTGACACCCGCCTTGCGGAGAAGCGTGCGCCATGCGGGCTGGCGTGTTATGGCGCTGCTTGACAGGACACCCCTGAGCGGGTGAGTCCCGTTCAAGGACAATTCAACAACACTCTTACACTCAACGCCTCGAGAAGAAGGCGCGGACCCGGGTCATGGATAGCGAAAATCACACCAGCGCCGGTAATGCGCCGGAATTGCCCCTTCATGGGCCGGGCGCGACCTTGCGCGCGGCGCGGGAGGCCTTGCGGCTCGATCTGTCGCAGGTCGCTGCCGAAACCCGCATCCCGCTGCGCCATCTCGAAGCAATCGAGGACGAAAACTTCGAAGGCTTGCCGAGCCGCGCCTATGCGATCGGCTTTTCGCGCACTTTCGCCAAGGCAGTCGGCCTAGACCCTGCGGTCATCACCGATGCCGTGCGGGCAGAGCTTGCCGATGGATCGATGCGGCGCTCGGTGCCGTCGGGTGACATGGAGCCGGGCGATCCGGCGCGCTTGCCCTCGGCCGGGCTCGCTTGGGCTGCGGCAGCCGCGGTGCTGATGCTGGCCATTGGCGCTTTCGCGTTCTTCAACACCTATTTCGCCGCCGGGACCGAGCCGGGCTCGCTGCTGTCGCCCGAACCTGCGGCCAGCAGCGCGGCGGTCGCGGCCAAGCCTGCCGCATCCCCAACCCCCGCGGCGAGCGGCGCGGTGGTGCTGACCGCGCTGGAGGATGGTGTCTGGGTGCGACTGTATGAAGAGGGCGGGGAGCGGCTGCTCGAACGCACGCTTAAGCAGGGCGAGGCGGTCACTGTTCCGGCGGCGGCGACCGATCCCCGGATCAACACCGGACGCCCCGATGCGCTGTCGGTAACGGTCGGCGGGCAGGCCGTCGCCAAGATTTCCGAGCGGCCCGAGACGATTTCGGGCGTGCCAGTTTCGGCCGCAGCGCTGCTGGCGCGCGTAGCAGCTCCAGCGGATCAGGCCGCTGCTGTGCCGCAAGCGCGCTCGCCTGTTTCGTCCCGGCCCACCACTATGCAACGCACCGCGACAGCGAGCCCATCTGCGGCGACGGCAGAAGTCGCGGCAGCCCGGCAAAATGCGCCCGCTGCTGCCAGCAACCCCGCGGGAGCGGGCGAATCGGCGCCTTCACCGCGCGGTTAACCCTTTTCCCGTTGATTAGGCCCTGTGCCGCTCTCGACTTGAGGGCCCGCACAAGGCAGGGATTCGGAACACGTTCATGTGCGCCGCGTCACGATGCGCGGCCATAGACAGGGAGCCTGACGCGCGATGACCCCCCTCCTGCGAACCCCCGCTCTGCGCCTTGCCGGTGCGATGCTGCTCGCCGCTGGCACCGCCACGGTGGTGACCGCGCCTGCGCCTGCCTTGGCGCAGGACAGCGCGGCGGATGCCCGTATCCGCAAGATCGAGGCCGAAGTGCGTGCGCTTCAGCGCAAGGTCTTCCCCGGCGGCGATGGTCGCTTCTTTGAACCGCAGATCGGCCCCGGTAGCGATCCTGCTGCGCCGACCACGACGTCTTCCCCCGCTGCCCCGTCCAGCACGGCAGTGACCGATATCCTCGTGCGGCTCGACACGCTGGAGACGCAGCTGCGCGGGCTGACCGCCCGTTCAGAGGAACAGGCCAACGCGCTCTCGCAGATGGAACTGCGGCTCGCCGCGCTGGAGACGGCGGCCAATATGCCGATCACCACCACGCCGTCGTCCGGTGCGAGCCTGCCGGCGTTTCAGCCTGCCCCGACCAGTGCGCCTGCCACCACCGTCACTACCTTCCCCATCGTGCGCCCACCGGTGCAGACCGCTCCCGCGCCGACGCCTGCGCCAGCAGCCAGCATCGCTGCGCCGAGCGCTTCGCGCCTCGCGGCCGTGCAGGCCATCACCAAGCCGCAAACAGCAGATGCCGGGGATGACGAATATTCCTACGGTTTCCGCCTGTGGAGCGCCGGGTTCTTCCCCGAAGCGCGCCAGCAGCTCACCAAGTTTGTCGAACAATATCCCAACCATCCGCGCATCAGCTTTGGCCGCAACCTGCTGGGCCGTGCGTTCCTCGACGACAATCTGCCGGATGAAGCCGCGCGCTGGTTCCTCAGGAATTATCAGGCCAACAAGGCGGGTGACCGCGCGCCGGACAGCCTGCTCTATCTCGGCAAGGCGATGATCGCGAAGAACGACACCCGCAAGGCGTGCATCGCGCTCGCCGAATTTGGTGAGACCTATCCGCTGGTCGCGACCGGGCGCTTGGCTGACGAATACAGGAACAGCCTCGCCAAGGTGAAGTGCAGCTAAGCGCCAAAGCGCCTCGGCGCTTCGCTGCCGATCTGGCGGCGCTGTGGCCCGAGGATGAGCGCACGGGCCCGCTGGGCCTCGCGGTTTCGGGCGGTCCGGATAGTCTGGCGCTGCTGTTGCTCGCGCACGCAGCCCTGCCGGGTGAGATCGCGGTGTGCAGCATTGATCACGGCTTGCGGCCCGAGGCGGCGGGCGAAGTCGCTCTGGTCGAGCGGATCGCGGGGGAGCGCGGCATTCCCTTCACGCTGCTTGCCGTCACGCTCGCCCCCGGTAACCTCCAGGCGCAGGCCCGCGCGGCGCGCTATGCGGCTTTGGCGAAGTGGGCGGAGGACAAGGGGCTGGGCGCAGTCGCCACGGCGCATCACGCCGATGATCAGGCCGAGACCTTGCTGATGCGCCTCAACCGGGGGAGCGGCCTGTCCGGCCTTGCCGGAGTGCGGGCTAGGTCAACCATCGCGGAGAGCGAGATCGCCCTGCTGCGCCCGCTGCTAAGCTGGCGCAAGGCAGAGCTGGCAGCCGTGGTCGCCGCCGCCGGAATTACGCCTGCCGCTGACCCCTCCAACACCAATCCCGTCTTCGACCGGGCCCGGCTGCGCGCACAACTGGCCGAGGCGGACTGGCTCGATCCGGTGGCTCTGGCCACCAGCGCCGCCCATCTGGCCGAAGGCTGGCAGGCGCTTGAATGGTATGCGGAACTCGACTGGCACGAAATGGTGATGCGCGATGACGCCGCGCCGGGCGGGCTGGGCTACACCTATTGCGCCAACGTCCCGCGCGTCATCGCTATCGAGACGATCCTGAGGGTCATCCGCGAGCTGGGCGGGCACGCGACACGGGCCGAAGCCGCCCGAGCATGGGATCGGCTCTGGGCGGGAGAGAACGCGTCGCTCGGCGGGGTGCTGGCGCAGGCCGGGGTGGAGCGGGTCGAGAAAGTCGGCGTGATGATGCGGGTCTGGCGCTTCCGGCCGGAGCCAGCGCGGGGCAGTGTGAATTGACGTAATCCCCGCCCCGGGCCTGCCCCGGGGCCCAGCTACCTTCCTTCCCAATGCGAGAAAGCGGGGCCCCGGATCAAGTCCGAGGCGGGGAAAGGGGCTTAGGCCGATATTTACATCACCTTGTCGCCAACCCCGATCATCTTGCCGCGGGTAATGATCACCTTGTCCCCGCGCTTGGCGGCGGCGAACAGCTTGGCGGCGAATTCATCCGGCACGCCGATGCAGCCGTGGCTGGCATAGCCGTTCATCACCGGCGAGCCGTGGATCGCGATCCCGTCCCACGTCAGGCGCAGCGTGTGCGGCATCGGGGCGTTGTTATACTTCTCCGAGACATTGTCCTTCTCCTTGGTCAGGATCGGGAAACTGCCGAGCGGGGTGGGGTGGGCCTGCGTGCCGACCAGCACAACGGCGGTGCCGATTTCGTGCCCGTCACGAAAGGCGCTGATGACGCGCGCTTCGAGGTCGACGGTGATGACCAGCTTGCCGGTGCGCGGCGCGGCGCTTTCGTCCCAGAACCAGTCGCCATACCGGATGCTGCCTTCGATCGGCAGGATCGACTTGATGACGAAGGGATCATTGCGAGTGAGTGCCGCCGGAGTGAGCGTCGGCGCAGGCGCGGGCGCTGCTGCGGGGAGCGGTTGTGCGACCTCATTGGCGATCATCCGCACGGCCGGGCCGCGCGGAGGCTCGGGCCTGAGTGCGGGCGCGGCCACCATCTCAGGCGCCTCGTCCGCCGTAAGGGGCGGAAGGCCAGCATAGGCTGCCGCCGCATCGTCAGACGAAGGCAAGTCGCTATCGGGATCGACTTGCTCGAAGGTGCCGACCGCCTCAGCCGCAACCGCCTCGGCCGCATCGCCGGTCTGACCGGCGGTGGTTTGCGCTGCCACCACATAGGGGGTTGCGACAAGAACAAGCGAGGCTGCGAGAATCCGGATCATGGGGGGAGGTTATGCCCTGTCAGCCGTTAGCTTGCCAGAGGCTAACAGGTTTGCGTCCCTTGCGGGGACGGCGCGGGGAGAGGGGTTAACGGCGGAATTTGGCCTTTCACCATGTTTTCGCTTTGCTTTGCCGCTAACTGGCGGGAAAAGGGCAAAGTGAACAGGGGGATCGCAGCCATGACACCAGCCGTCCGAATGCTCATGGGTATTGCCGCGATGGTGGCGACCCCGCTCGCCGCGCAGGACATCTTGCCCGCGCCCGCGCCGTTGCCCGATCTTTCGGCGATGAGCGGCGAGCAGGTGCTGGCGCTGTTCAACGGGGGCGGCGATCGCTGGATTCGCGAACCTTGCGAATTCGGTGTGCCGGTCACCGCTGCGCTTGCCCAGAAGGTGGGCAAGACCGAGCCGATCCGGCGCGCGCAGCTGTTTGCGCAGGCGCTCTGTGCCGACGTGGAGCAGCGTTATGCCGATGGTGCAAAGTTCGCTGAGCAGCTCGTAGCGCTCGGCCCCGACCAGCCCCGCGCATTCGAGCTTTCACTCTACTTCGCCAAACGTTTGGAGGACGGCGCGGGCGCGCTCACGATCCTGCGGCGGCTCGATGGCAAGGCGCTGGAGCAGGTGTCCAAGGACGACTACTGGCAGCTCTCGCGGGCTATAACCCGCAGCGGACTTGGGCGCGAGTTCGATGCGCTCGCGCTTGCCTGGGTGGCTGACGGAAGGCTCGCCTTTATCGATGGCGATCTGCACGAGGCACTAGCTATCCGCGGCTTGCGCGAAGCTGCGCGCGAAGGTCGCGCCAATATGGTCGATCAGTTGCTGGTCTTAATCACCAGCCCGCCGAGCTATATCGATCTGCTCACTAGCCGCGACTACGAACCCTTCTGGCCGCAGATCGAGGCGCGCGCGGGGGCGAACCTGACCACGGTCGGGGCTGAGCACGTGCGCATGACGGCCGCCGGCCTGACCAATGCTATGAAAGACCGCGACCGTTTGTCTGATGCGGCCCACGCGCTGCATTACAACGGCCAGTTCGAAGATGCGATTGCGCTTGCCCAGCGCTGGCGCGCGCGCGCCGGTCGCGAAGCGACGTTCGAAGAAGGCGATGGCTGGGCGCTCAATATCGAAGCCTATGCTTATGATTCGCTCGGTCAGCAGGACAAGGCCGACGCGGTGTTCGAGGAACTGGCTAAGCTTGATCCAAACGAGCATCCATGGGTCGTCAATTTTGTGATCAACCGCGCCTCGCGGCTGACCGGGCAGGGGCGCTGGGAGGAAGGTCTAGCTGCCACGATTCTGGCCCGCGAAGTCGCCGAGGAACAGGGCACGGCTTTCGCCAAAACGATCATCGCCCGCGACCGGGCCTGTGCGCTGCTCAAACTGGGCCGGGCCCAGGAGGCCGACGGCGAACTCGCATTCCTGCGCGCCAACTGGAAGGACGGCATCGAATTCGCGGTAAAAGGCCTGATGTGCCACGGCCAGCGCGAGGAGGCGGCGAGCCTGCTGTTGGAGGGCCTGCGCGACGAGACGTTGCGCGATACCGCGTTGGCGGCGTTTCAGACCGACGAGCTCGACCTGTTTTACACCGCCTCAACCCTGCCCGATGCGCGCGATCTGCTGCCCGACTATCCCGAGTTGGCGGCGGAACTGGCCAAACATATGCGTGCCATGCCCGAAGACTTCATCCCGCAGGCGGCGTTGAAGCGCGTGGCGCTCAAGGAGGGGCCGCCGCGCTGACGCGGCGTTTTCCTACTTTACCCGAATGTGCCAAGCCCTTGATCGTGCTCTTTGATACAGTCGATTGATCCCGTCAGCGCGCCTTTTTGGTGGCACAGGTTTTTACGCTTCTGGACAGTGTCTCATGTGTCTCCAACAGCCGGCCCCGGCCTGCTGGAGGCAGGCTGCGACTCAGCGCGCTACGATCACCCCGAACAGGTCATGCGCGTCGGCATCCTCGATGGTGGCTTCGACGATGTCGCCCGGGGCAAGGCTTTCCGGCACGTTGCGCAGATACACCGCGCCGTCGATCTCGGGCGCATCGGCCTGTGAGCGGCCGGTCGCACCGATGTCGCCGTCTTCGTCCGGCTCGCCGATCTCGTCGATGATGACGGGGAGTGTGCGGCCGATCTTGGCGGTGAGTTTGGCGGCGGAGATACGCTCGGTGACCTCCATGATCCGGGCGTAGCGCTCTTCCTTGATCGCTTCGGGCACTTGATCGGGCAGGGCATTGGCCGCCGCGCCCTCGACCGGCTCGAACCGGAAGGCGCCGACACGGTCGAGCTGGGCTTCCTCCAGCCAGTCGAGCAGGTACTGGAAGTCCTCCTCGGTCTCACCCGGGAAGCCGACCACGAAGGAGGAGCGGATGGCGATATCGGGGCAGATGGCGCGCCACGACTTGAGCCGTTCGAGCACCTTGGCCTCGTTGGCGGGGCGGCGCATCAGCTTCAGCACCTTGGGGCTGGCGTGCTGGAACGGGATGTCGAGATAGGGCGTCAGCAGCCCCTCGGCCATCAGCGGGATGACCTGATCGACATGGGGGTAGGGGTAGACGTAATGGAGCCGCACCCACGGTGCGTGGCCTTCGGGGGTGCGCAAGGCCCCGAGTTCCCGCGCCAGATCGGTCATATGCGCGCGGACATCGCGGCCCTTCCACTGGCGGGTTTCGTGGCGGATATCGACCCCGTAGGCGCTGGTGTCCTGCGAGATGATGAGGAGTTCCTTGGTCCCCGCGGCGACCAGCTTCTCCGCTTCGCGCAGGCACGCATCGATCCGCCGGCTCGCGAGCTTGCCGCGCAGATCCGGGATGATGCAGAAGGCGCAGGAGTGATTGCAGCCCTCGGAGATCTTGAGGTAGCTGTAATGGCGCGGGGTGAGCTTGATGTCCGGCTGCGGGATCAGGTCGATGAACGGGCCTTGGCTCGGCGGCGCGTGGATGTGGACGGCCTCGACCACCTGTTCGTACTGATGCGCCCCGGTGATCGCCAGCACCTGCGGATGGGCGGCGCGGATCGCGTCGGCTTCCTCGCCCATGCAGCCGGTCACGATCACGCGGCCGTTCTCCGCGATGGCCTCGCCGATCGCAGCGAGGCTCTCTTCCTTGGCGCTGTCGAGGAAGCCGCAGGTGTTGACCAGCACAACGTCGGCGCCCGCATAATCCTCGGCAAAGGCATAGCCATCGGCACGCAGACGCGTGAGGATCCGCTCGGAATCGACGAGCGCCTTGGGGCAGCCGAGGCTGACCATGCCGATCTTCTTCTGCTCGGCCAGAACGGTGGGGGCTATTGTCGTGGACGTGTTCATTGCGGCGCGCCCCTACACTGTGTGGGGGCCCAGCGCTAGGGTTGACGGAGGCAGGCTCAGCGGGGCATCTGGGGCGTCATGATCGTCAAGCTCTTCACCGACCATCCGCGCGCCATTGGCGAAACCTATGGCCAGCACGCTCGCACGGCGCTCAGCTTCGGCTGGCGCATGGTGGTCGGCGGACTGGCCTGCATGGTCCACGCCATCGTCCCCGGCCTGTTCGTCAAGACCGCGAGCCGCACCGTGGTGCAACTCGACGCCGAGATGCGCGGCCGCAAGCCGACGCCCGAGGCCGAGGAATTTGCTTACGTGATCTAGCGCGCGAGCGCCCTACACGCGGGGCGTTAACTAGGTTACACGCCTCCCATGCGTATCGCGATCACCAAAGGGACGGCGCAGGATCATGTCGCGGTAACGCGAGCCGACGGCTCGCGCACCGGCTTCGCCTTCACCAAGAAGGGCCGCTATCCGCACGACGCGTTCCACTTCTTTATCGAGCGCGGCCTCGGGATGCAGGCTGGGTTCTGGGGTCTGGTGGCGCGTGGGATGGAGCCGGAGGCGGTGCAGGCGATGGCGCTTGCAGGCGGTCATGCCAGCGCCAAGCGCGCTGCCGCGCCCGATCCGGGCATTGTCGAACTCATCCAGGCGGAGCGGCTGGTTGAATGTTTCGAGGCCGCCAGTTGGAGCGGTGGGGCGGATGACGCGGCGATCATGGCGATGGCCGAGCCGGCCTGGGCGACCTCGCTCGTGCCGCCGCCCGCCGGTGTGCCTGACAAGCTCGGCGACATCCGCGCTGCCCTCGATGCCTTTTTGGGCGAGTGGCGAGACGCTGCCGTCAATGCCACGCTCGAACTCGAATGGCCTGAGGCCGAAGGAGATCAAGGATGAGTGATTTTGCCCTGTGGCCGGTGCTGGCCGGATCGGCGGCGTGTTTTGCCGTGGGCGCGCTGTGGTACGGCGTGATCTTCGCCAAGCCGTGGCAGCGCGCGGCGGGGCTTTCGAACACGCAACTGCGCAGCGGCAATATGGGCGTGATCTTCGCGCTGACCTTCGCTTTCGAGATGTTGATCGCGATGGTGCTGTGGCACCTGCTGGTCCGCACCGATCCCCCCGCCTTCGTGGTGATGATGATGGCGGTCGGCTTTGCGGTCGGAGTGATGATCCCGTCGATCGGGATCAACTACCTGCATCAACGCAAGCCCTTGGCGCTATTCCTGATCGACGCCGGACATTTCCTCACCGGCATGGCGGCGATGGGCGGCGTTTTCGTGTGGTTCCGGGGATGAGGTCATTGAGGCGATGGATGGCCGCTAATGATGGCGTGTCTTGACCTTCAAATGAGCTAGCATCGCCCACACTTCTTGATGGCCTACACAAACACGAGCGTCACAGTCACGACGAGCGTCCCCGCCAGCAACACTCCGCAAAGCGCGAGGGCGCATGCGGAGATCCAGCCGAGTCCTTGCTCCGCCCGCATCCAACGTGCTTCCACAACGGTAAGCCACAGCATGGCCGCAATTGTTGCGAGGCCCGAGGCGCCGGACGGACCGATGCCCAGCAGCGCAATTTCTGCCGCAACCGCCATTGCCGCCGCGAAGACTGCCGCCGGATAGCACTGCGCATAGAATGGCAGCCGGAGGCTGATCCGATCAATCTTGCGTTGGCGCACGAGAAGCAAAAGGACGGAGAAAATCAAGGGAAAGGCGGAAAACAGCGCCAACCGCACAGCGAGTGCAGTCGTGTCGTCCGATACCAGCGCGCCAAGACCCTTGCGGCTTTCGATGATCTCGTCTGGCTGGCCCAAAGCAACGGAGACGAGATGCGAAACCAGCAAGGTCGCTACGAGAAAAACGGGTGGGCTCAGGGCTTCAGAATACTGCTCCTCCTCCGGTAAGGCGAGCTGCGCGTCCGCATAACGCATCATCTTGAGCGGTCCGATCAGCGTACGCAGCAGAGTGAGCGGCCAGAACACGAGCCAGCTCATCAGCTCGAACAAAAGGTCGTCGAGCGACTTGATCCACTTCAATAGGTCCATGTCTGCTCCTGTTTGAGCAATTTGCAATGCCGCGGCAACAGCCTTTCGCTGCAGAGACCTTTGCGACGACATGATGAAGATCAACGTTGAAGATCGGCTGTAATCGTGAGATTTTATGCAAAAGTGATGAGGGGATTGAGGCATGGCACGCAAAGTGATGTTCTTCGCCGCGACCGGGGCCATGGCCTTGTCGCTTCCTGCATTGGCACAAAGCGCACCCGATCTTGCCGACTTGGTCGGTGCCCGAGCCGCCGGGGCGGAAACGCAGATGGAGGCGAGAGGCTATCGTATCGCTGGCGCATCGACCGTCCGCGACATCAAGTTCACCTTTTGGTGGAACGAACGCAAACAAAGCTGCGTCTCCGTATCGACAGTCGAGGGGCGCTATGCCGCAATCGACACAGTTCCAGCCGGAAATTGCGATGTCGGCAGCGCGGCACCGCCGCCTTCGCAGAATGCGGCAGCCACCGGGTCGCTTGTCCTGGTTTGCTATGGCGGAGGATCGAAGCCGACTGCCACCACCCGCCCGAACTACACCTGGAACTCCGACAAACATAAGTGGGAATGGGGCACGACACTTCAGAGCACCCAGCAAGGCTTTTCGTCAGACGTTCAGATTGAGATCTATGGGGACCACGGTCGCATCCACCTGGGCCCCGATTTGGTACCACCGATCCACTCGGGAGGTAGCAATGGGTGGTGGGACCTGACTAATCTCGTTGTTACCCCGACGCTAATAACCGCATCCTATCGTTTGAACGGAATGAATAAACCGAAGGTGACAATTGATCGTCGGACGGGACGGATTGAAATCCGCGAGATGACCAGCTTCAACGGTCAGTGCGACATGGGGGATTGGTCGCAGGGGCAACGTCGATTCTGATTTGACGGCGGCGTTTGGCGCGAGTCTGTTCAGGAGTCGTCAGCCGAACGGCAGCTTTTTTCTCAAACATGGGCAAAGCGGCCCCATCAGGAAATCAGCCGCCCTCGCTCCCGGCGGTCGGGACGATTTCCACCACCACGTCGCCGGGCTGGAGCATCTGGCATTCGTCTTCCCAGAAGCCGATCGCGCGGCCGTTGCGATAGACGCGCAGGCCCGTGCCGCCGCTCTCCAGCTGCTTGATCGACTTGCCGCATTCCGCCTCGGTCACTTCGCGTTCGACCAGCTGGACCCGCCCGCCGACACTCGCGAGATCGGCGAGGTAATCGGCGATATGCGCGCCCTTGACGCTGCCGGCCAGCAGCAGGCCGGTGAAGCGCACCGGGTTGATGACATTGTTCGCCCCCGCCTGCCGCGCCAGCAGTTCATTATCCTCGGCGCGCACCACCACGCTGATCGGCACTTTGGGGGCGAGGTGGCGCACGGTCAGCACCATCAGGATCGAGGTATCGTCACGCCCGGCGCTGACCAGCACGCTTTGCGCTTCGGCAATGCGGACGGACTTCAGCGTCTCGTCGCGGGTGGCATCGGCGGCCATGACGTTGACGCCGAGTTTCTCCGCTTCGGTCAGGCGTTCTTCGGACGGGTCGATCACCACGATGCAGCGCGGATCGACCCCGCGCTCAATCAGCTCGCCGACGCTCTGCGAGCCGGAGACGCCGAAGCCCAGCACCACCACGTGATCGGTGAGCTGTTCCTGGATGCGGGCCATGCGAAACTTCTCCCAGCTGCGCTTGATGACGAAATCGTAGGCGGCGCCCACGAAGATGAACAGGACCGCGATGCGAACCGGGGTGACAATCACCGCTTCGATCAGCCGCGCGCGGTCGGAAATCGGGGCGATGTCGCCAAAGCCCGTGGTGGTGATGCTGATCATCGTGAAATAGACGACGTCGAGGAAACTGATGTGGTCATCGTAATTGTCGACGAGGCCGGCACGGTCCCACCAGTGGATCGCGATCACCAAGGCAATCAGCCCGAAGGCCAGTCCCGTGCGGATGCCGAGATCGCCCCACACCGGGATCCGCACCTGACGGCGGAGCGGCCGGAACTGGTCGGCCAGCAGCGCCTTGCGCTTGAACGGATTGCGGCTGGGCGCCGGAGCCATCAGCCGCTGAACCGCTCGGCCAGAATGCCGATGGTCGAATAGTGCGTCAGGTCGAGCTGCAAGGGCGTCACCGCGATGTAGCCATCCTCGATCGCTTCGAGGTCGGTCCCGTGATCCATCGTGTGCTCGATCTGGTCGAGCCCGAACCAGAAATAGCGATAGCCACGCGGATCGCGCCCTTCGACGATGGTGCCGCGGGCGTAATCGTGGAAACCCTGACGCACGACGCGGATGCCCTTGACGTCCTCGGGCGCGCGGGCCGGGAAGTTGACATTGATCAGCGTGCGGTCGGCCATCGGCGCGTCGATCAGGGGCTTGAGCACCTTGGCGCCCCACTCGCGCGCGGCGCCGAAGGGCACGTCATCGCCCATGCCTTCGCGGGCATAGACCTGACTGAAGGCAATCGAGCGGATGCCCGCCAAGGCGCCCTCGATCGCGGCCGAAACAGTGCCGGAATAGGTGATGTCGTCCGCGAGGTTCGCGCCGCGATTGACGCCCGACAGGATGATATCGGGCGCATCGGGCATGACAGTGCGCAGCGCCATCATCACAGAATCAGTCGGTGTGCCGGTCACCGAAAAGCGCCGCTCGTCCAGCTTGTTCAGCCGCACGGGCCGCGTCAGCGTCAGCGAATGGCCCGCGCCCGACTGCTCTTCGGACGGGGCGCAAATCCAGATATCGTCGGAGAACTGGCGCGCGATCTCTTCCAGCACCTTGAGGCCGGGGGCGTGGATGCCGTCGTCATTGGTGAGGAGGATTCTCATGCCTCACCTCCAACGTCGTCATGCTGAACTTGTTTCAGCATCCATTTTTCCTTTCAGCGCAGGTTCTTGCGGATTGATGGACCCTGAAACAAGTTCAGGGTGACGAAGACGGTCAGTTGGGCGCGATCACGTCCAGCCCGCCCATGTAAGGCAGCAATGCGTCAGGCACCGTCACGCTCCCATCGGCGTTCTGGTAATTCTCGATCACCGCCACCAGCGTGCGCCCAACGGCGAGGCCGGAGCCGTTGAGGGTGTGGACGAACTCGGTGCGCTTTTCGCCCGCGACGCGGTAACGCGTGTTCATACGCCTGGCCTGGAAGTCGCCGGTGTTCGAACACGAGCTGATCTCGCGGAACGCACCTTGGCCGGGGAGCCAGACCTCAAGGTCGTAGGTCTTGCGCGCGCCAAAGCCCATGTCGCCGGTGCACAGCAGCAGCTTGCGATAGGGCAGGTTCAGGCGCTCAAGGATCGTTTCGGCAGCTCGAACCATGCGCTGATGTTCGGCCTCGGAATCCTCCGGGCGCACGATGCTGACCAGCTCGCACTTCTCGAACTGGTGCTGGCGGATGAACCCCCGCGTATCGCGGCCCGCCGCGCCCGCTTCGGAGCGGAAGCACAGGGTGAGCGCGGTGAGGCGCATCGGCAGTGCGGCCTCGTCGAGCAACTCGCCCATGACGCTGGCGGTGAGGCTGACTTCGCTGGTGGGGATGAGCCAGCGGCGATCTGTATCTTCCCGTTGCCGGACATACCTATGAAACTGCACGGCGGCGTCAGCAATGGCCTCGGGATCAGTCACGCTTGGGTCGGTTTGGGCGCGCTCGAGATAGTCCCGCTTCATGCGCTCATCATCATAGGTCAGATTAGTTTGGAAGCTGTCATCTCCAAACTTCGGCAGCTTGTCCGTGCCATACATCGCCTTGTCGCCCACCAGCACTGGCGGGTTGCACTCCGCATAGCCGTGCTCGCCCGTCTGCACATCCAGCATGAACTGGCCGAGCGCGCGGTGCAGGCGTGCCATTCCGCCACGCAGGAAGGTGAAACGTGCGCCGGACAGCCGCGCCCCCGTCTCGAAATCCATGCCGAGGGCAGGCGCGATGTCGGCGTGTTCCTTGGGCGTAAAGTCGAAGCTGCGGGGCGTACCCCATTCGCTTTCAACCCGGTTATCCTCCTCGCCCCCGCCATCGGGCACATCAGCGCCGGGGAGGTTGGGGATGATCTCGAGCGACTCTTTCAGCTTCGTCGCCAGTTCATCCGCGCGGGCTTCCAGCGCGGGCATCTGATCCTTAAGCGCCGCAACCTCGGCCTTGATCGCTTCGGCTGCGTCCTTGTCCCCCTTCGCCATCGCTGCGCCGATCAGCTTCGAGGCTTCGTTGCGGCGCGATTGCGCGACTTGCACGGACGTGGTCGCCGCGCGGCGCTCTTCGTCCAGCGCAATCAGCTGCGCGGCCAGCGGGGCCAACCCGCGCCGGGCGAGGCCTGCGTCAAAAGCTTCGGGATTGTCTCGGATCAAGCGAATATCGTGCATGGGCCGCGCTATGCCCGCTCACGCTGGGCAAGAAAAGCCGCAATCGCCATGGAACATCCCGGCGCTTCGGAGGGTTGATTGCGCAGGAGGTATCGCAAAATGATCCGTAAATTGATTGGCGCCGCGATCGGCGCGCGTGTGGCAAAGCAGCATCCGGCCGTGGGCGGGGCGACTGGCGTCGTACTGGCGACCGCCGTTCCCTTCATCATCTCGCGCGTTAGCCTGCCCGCGATGGTGGCGCTGGGTGTCGGCGGCTATGTCGCCAAGCGCTTCATGGACAAGAATACGGCGGAGCAGGCCACCAAGCCCACCCCGCCGACTGCTCCCGTCCAGCAGTAACCCGGTTTTGGAGACAGGGGCGGCGGTGGCAATTCAGAGGCCGCCGCCCCCTGGGGAAAGTGTCTTCAGAAGTTGACCTGCGCCGTGACAAACACGCGGCGCGGATCGCCGTAGAAGCCGGTCAGTGTGCCTTCGCGACCCAGCGTCGGGATAAACGGCGCACCGCCAACCCCGCCAGCGACGAAGTTGTAACCGGCGACAATATACTCCTTGTCGAACAGGTTCTTGCCGTGGACCCCGATCGAATAGAGCCCGCTGTCCGAGGTGTAGATGATGCTCGCATCGACCAGCACGAAACCGTCCTGATCGAGGAACGGGTTGGGGACTTCAAACTGGCTCGCATCCGACCGCAGCGAGGCGAGGCCGATGAAATCCATCATGCCGCCTGCCAGCGGAACGCCCATATTGAAGCCCATATGCGCGGTGATGTCCGGCGTGTTCTGGAACACGCGCTGATCCGCCACATCGCGGCCAAAGGCGTCGATGAAGGTGTTGAACTTGGCATCAAGCACGCCGAGCGACCAGTTGACGCTGAAGCGGCTGCCTTCGCCCGCGAAGTCTTCCCCGACCAGCGCGTTGCCTTCAAACTCGATCCCGTTGACGTCGGCACTGGCCGCGTTCGAGGTGATGCCGATAAAGCTTTCGTTCACCCCGTCGCCATTGCCATCGAAGCCAACCGAGCCGGGGATCTGGACGTCCTTGTACTGCGCCAGGAAGCCCGCCAGGCTGATGTTCAAGCGGTTGTCGAGCAGCGAAGCCTTCCAGCCCAGTTCGAAGCTGTCGACCGTTTCGGGATCGAAGGCGAGGAAATCGAACACCTCGTCTGCGGTGCAGGCCCCGCCGCGCGCGTTGCGGCAGGCGGTCGTCTGGCCGCGCGGATCGAAGCCGCCGCCCTTGAAGCCCTGCGAGTAGGTGAAATAGAGGTTGTGATCCGAATTCGGCTGCCAGCTGATCGACGCGCGCGGGTTGAAGTCCTTGAAGGTCGCACTGCCGTTGAAGTTGCTGGTGACCGCAAAGGCCGCGCCGGAGCCGCCGAACAGGTTCGAGAACCCGCCAAGGAAGCTGGTGCGCAGCACCGTGCTGGTACGCTTGTCATTGGTGTAGCGCCCGCCAACCGAAACGCTGAACGTGTCCGAAAGATCATAGGTGAAGTCGCCAAAGACCGACCAGGTCTTGGTGTTTACATCGCCCAGCGTCTGCGCGGTCAACCCGTTCAGGGTGGTGAACAGCGCCACATCGAACGCGGTGAAGGCGTTGGCATCGAGGTAGTAGAAGCCCACGACGCCTGACAGGCTGTCGCTTTCATAAAGCAGCTGCAATTCCTGGCTCAGCTGATCATTGTTGTAGATTGCCGGCACGTCGAGATCGACGGCGGCAAGGCTGTCGAAATCGATCGGGGTGGTCGATTTGTCCTCGCGGTAGCCGGTGATCGACTTGAAGGTCAGCGTGTCGCTGAGTTCGATCGCGACGTTCAGCGCGCCGCCATAGGCCTCGACTTCCTGATCGACGATGTTGAGCCCGGCGCGGGTGTCGAACACATTGTCCAGCACGGGCTGTCTGCTGAGCAGGCTGGGGATGAAGCGGTGGCCCTGACGCGCTTCGGAGCTGTCCTTGACGTAATCGCCCGACAGGCGGACGAACACCGGCCCGTTGTCGAATTCAATCGTGCCGCGCGCGGCCCAGACGTCCTTGTTGTAGTTCTCGGTCCCGAGCGTCAGGTTGTCGCCAAAGCCGCCGCGCGAAAGCCGCGCGCCGCTGGCGCCGATCTTGAGGTTGCTGGTGATCGGGGTGGAGGCAGTGACGATCAGATCGGCCTGATCATAGGAACCATAGGTGCCGCGGATCTTCACGCTGGTTTCGTCGGGCAGTTCTGCCGTCACATACTTGATCGCGCCGCCGATGGTGTTGCGGCCATAGAGCGTGCCCTGCGGCCCGCGCAGCACTTCGATGCGTTCGACATCATAGATATCGAGCACGGCAGCTTGGGGCCGGTTGAGATAGACGTCATCGACATAGAGCCCGACGCCCGCTTCGAACCCGGCGACCGGGTCCTGCTGGCCGACGCCGCGAATGAAGGCGGTCAGCGTGGTGTTGGTGCCGCGGCTGACTTCGAGCGTGATGTTGGGCACCTGCTGCGCGATCTGGGTCAGATCCTGCACGCCCTGCTTCACCAGATCATCGCCGGACAGCGCGGTGACGGACAGCGGCACGTCGATCAGACGTTCTTCGCGGCGACGGGCCGTGACGTAGATCGTGTTATCTTCTTCGGCCGCTGCGGCTTCGGCGGCAGCATCCGCAGTGCTGTCTTGCGCGGCAAGCGGCGCGGCAAAGGCGGCAAACCCGGCGGTTCCGGCGAGCAGCAATGCACGCGTATAAAGCTTAATGGTCATGGGGTGTTTCCTCTCCTGGCCCTCTTGTGGTTTGAACCAATATTGAAAGTTGAACCACCTTTCAAGTTTAGACTTGTGCACGAGTCTTGTGCCGCCTACCGAAAGCGTGGAGGGAGTAGCTGATGAGCAACACTCAGAGCAGCGCGACCAAAGTCGCATCAGGGGTGGCTGATGCCGCGTGCGGTGACGCCAAGACGCCGCGCACCGAGCGCGGGCGGCGGACCTTGCGCAAGCTGCTGGATGCGGCGGCGGAGGAGTTTGGCGAGAAGGGCTTCCACGAAGCCTCGGTCAGCTCAATCACGCGGCGGGCGGGTGTGGCGCTGGGGAGCTTCTACACATACTTCGACAGCAAGGACGCCTTGTTCCGCGCATTGGTGGCCGACATGAGCGAGAAGGTGCGCACCAGCGCCCGCTCGGCCCTGCATGAGGGGATGGGGCCGCTCGAAATCGAGCGCGCGGCGCTGGCGGCGTTCCTGCGCTTCGCGGCCGAGCACAAGGAGGTTTACCGGATTATCGACGAAGCCGAATTCGTCGATCCGGCCAGTTACCGCCAGCACTATGAAACGATCGCCGCCCGCATCGCTGAGCGCTTGCGGGCGGGTGCTGCTGGGGGCGAGTTCCGCGAGGGGCTGGGAGAGCTTGAGGCCTGGGCGATGATGGGAATGAACGTGTTCGTTGGCTTGCGCTACGTGGTGTGGGGCGGCGCGGAAATGTCGCCGGATGAGGTCGCGACCGGGGTGAACCGGCTGCTCGCTGAGGGGGTGCTGCGGCGGTAAAGGTGGGGGATCCGGCATTGGCGGAGCACCGCATGTAAATTGCGAACGATTCTTATTCGCATTCCTTATTGACTCGCATTCGCAATAAGAACATCAGGCTGGGGTTCGTTCACTCCCCCAGCAGGATGCCCTCCGCGTGTACCTTATCAACAAACTTGCCCTCTCCGCCGCCCCCCTCGCCCTGCTCGCCGTACCCGCTGCGGCCGAGGATCTCTCCGCCGACGCCGAGGCAGAAGCGCAGCAGCAGACCGGGCGGATCACGGTCACCGCCACCCGCACGCCTGTGTTGCAGGAAGAAGCGCCCGCCACCGTCACGATCATCACCGACCAGGAGATCGCCGACCAGCTCGCAACCGACATCAAGGACATGGTCAGGTTCGAACCCGGGGTCTCGGTCCGCCGCGCGCCCGCCCGCTTCGGTGCGGCGATCGGGGCGACGGGTAGGGCGCGCAACGAAGGCTTCACCGTGCGCGGGATCGGCGGCAACCGGGTGCTGGTTCAGGTCGACGGCATCCGCGCACCGCAGGGCTTCAGCTTCGGTCCGCAAGACGCCGGGCGCGGCGGGTCTGCCGATGTCAGTCTCGTGAAGCAGGTCGAAATCCTGCGCGGTCCGGCTTCGGCCCTCTATGGTTCAGACGGGCTGGCGGGTGCGATCAGCTTCGTCACCTCCGACCCGGCCGATATCATCGCAGGCCCCAGCATCGGCGGCTTCGTCTCCTCGCAATATTCGAGCGACGACAATGAATTCGCCCAGACCGCAACGCTGGCCGGCCAGACCGGCAACTGGTCGGCGATGGTGGCCTATACCCGCCGCGATTTCAGTGAACTCGACAATCAGGGCACGACCGAGGGCACAGGCCGAACCCGCACCGCGCCCAACCCGCAGGACGGGCGCAGCGATGCGGTGCTTGCCAAGCTGGTGTGGGAGAATGGCCCGCACCGCGTCCGCCTGACGGGCGAATATCTCGACAGCGCGGTGGAGACGCAGGTGCTGACCGGCCTCGGCCCGGCGTTCACCTTTGGCCCCAATCCGGTGTGGACCGTGGACGCCCTCAACGCCCACGACACGACCGAGCGGCTGCGCGCTTCGCTCGACTGGACCTATGATGGCTCGTCCGATGACGCGATCGAATACGCTTTTCTCTCTGCCTACTGGCAGGACGCCGAAGACCGGCAGTTTGCGCTGGAGGAGCGGACCACGCTCACCGCGACACCTGCGCCCGATCGCGAGCGGCTGAACACCTTCGAAAACCGCGTTTACGGCGCTGCGGGCGAGGTGCGCTCAGGCTTCGACCTCGGCGGCATGGCGCACCGCATTGCGATCGGCGGGGATGTCAGCTGGACCCGGCAGGAAGGCTTGCGCAGCGGCACGGTGCCGGGCCGGGGCGAGACTTTCCCGACCCGCGCCTTCCCGGCGACCGATTTCACGCTGGGCGGGTTGTTCCTCGCCGACGAGATCGGACTGCTCGATGGCGCGGTGACGCTGTTCCCGGCGCTGCGGCTCGACTTCTACGATCTCAACCCGACTGAAGACCCGCTGCTGCCGACCTTCACCGCTTCGGGCCAGAGCGACAGCCGCTTCTCCCCCAAGCTGGGCGTCACAGTAAAGCTTGCGCCCGAGGTGATCCTGTTCGGCAATTACGCGCAAGGCTTCCTCGCGCCGACACCAAGCCAGGTGAACAACTTCTTCGAATTCATCGCGGGCGGCTACACCTCGATTCCCAACCCCGATCTGCGGCCTGAAACCAGCGCAAGCTGGGAGGTTGGCGCGCGTTATGTGGGCGAGGTGTTCTCGCTCCAGCTGACCGGCTTCAAGGGCGATTACGACAACTTCATCAGCCAGCAGGTGGTGAGCGGCAGCTTCACCCCGCAGGATCCGGCGATTTACCAGTTCGTCAATTTCGACGCGGTGGAAATTGAAGGGCTGGAAGCGCGCGGCGAGGTGAAGCTGGACAGCGGCTGGAATGCACGGGTCGCGCTGGCCTATGCCAATGGCGATGTGATTGCGCCTGATGGCAGCCGCGCGCCGCTCGACACGATTGATCCGTTCAACATGATCGCAGGCGTGGGCTACCGCGCACCTTCGGGCAGGTTCGGGGGCGAGTTGATCCTCACCCACAATGCCCGCAAGGGCGCCAATGATCTGGAGCGCGCGGCCAATGGCGACGATCTGTTCGTACGGCCCGACGCGTCCACCATCCTCGACCTCACCGCCTTCTTCGCCGTGACCGAGCGGCTGAAGTTGCGCGCCGGCCTCTTCAATCTGACCGACGAGACTTACGCCCTGTGGTCCGATGTGCGCGGCCTCAGCGTCGCGGACGCGGGCATCGCCGATGCCTTTACCCGCCCGGGCCGCAACCTCAGCCTCTCGGCCAGCTACCGCTTCTGAACCTGAATGGAGGACCCCATGAACCGACTGACCAAAACCCTGTTCGCATCCGGCCTCGCCGCGCTCGCGCTGGCCGCAGTGCCCGCTCCGGCTCTGGCCGATGGCCCGATTGTCCAGACCGCCGAGGTCGCCAAGGCTGCTTTCGAGGAAGACCGCCAAACCATCCTTGCAATGGCGGGGGACTTCAAAGTCACCTTCGACATGCAGGAATCGACGCCTTGGATGGAGGGCTACACCCCCTTGGAGCGCAAGATTTCCGGCGGCTACGAAAGCGTCCGCGTGATTGAGGACACGGGCACCCGCATCGTGCTCCAGCACCTGTTGGTGACGGGGGACGAAGCCAATCCCTATGTCGTCAAGCACTGGCGGCAGGACTGGGAATATCAGCCCGAAAAAATCCTCGCCTTCACCGGCGGTGACACTTGGGAATTGACCGCCGTGCCGGAAAAGATGCGCGCCGGGCGCTGGTCGCAGACGGTGTATCAGGTCGATGACAGCCCGCGCTATGCCGGGTGGGGAGAGTGGGAGACGACGCAGGGCATCCGCCGCTGGCGTTCCAACTGGACAGCCCGCCCGCTCGCCCGGCGCGATGCGATCCGCAATCCGGTTTACGACCATTACATGGGCATCAACCGCCACCAGCTGACGCCGACCGGGTGGATCCACTGGCAGGACAACACCAAGATGGTGACGCCCAAGGACGGGGGCGAGGCCGCGCCGGTGGTGCAGGAATATGTCCTCAACACCTATGAGCGCTTCAACGGCTACAACGTCGCCGCGGCCGAGACCTATTGGGCCAAGACCAAGGGATATTGGGACGCTGTGCGCGGCAAATGGGACGCCGTCGCCGAAGCCAATGGCGGCATCCGCATCGCGCAGGAAGCCAGTGCCGGTACCACCATCGCCAATGAACTGATGCTGCTCGCCGACGCAATCAAGGACGGCAAGCAGACGCCCGAAGCCGCAAGCGCCAAGGCGCTGGCGCTGATCGAGGAAGGCACGTCCCGCGAGGGCGGCTAAGCATCCCCCAATCCTCGGTGCCCCTGCCGGCGGGAAGCTGTGTCCTCGCTTCCCGCCGGCCTTCTTGCTGGGTGGCGGCCCAAGCGTTAGAGCGGACCCATGATCCTTGTCATCAACGTGCTCGAAGATGCCGACCACCGCGCCGCCATTGCCGAGCGGATCGCGATGCTGACATGGCGCGACGGGCGGGAGACCGCCGGATCGGTCGCGCGGCAGGTGAAGCGAAACGAGCAGGCGGCGATGAACTCGCCCGCGGGCCGGGCCTTGCAGGACGAGCTGTCTCAGCTGGTTTCGGACAATATGGTCGTGAAGGCCGCCGCGCAGCCGCGCAGGTTCTCGCCGGTGATCATCAGCCGGACGGGCGTGGGCGGCAAGTATGGCGCCCATGTCGACAATGCGCTGATGGGTCGGGGCGCGCAGCGGTTGCGCACCGATCTTTCCTTCACGCTGTTCCTGACTCCGCCCGGCGAATACGAGGGCGGCGAGCTTGTGATCCACGCCGCAGGCATGACGCAGGAGTTGAAGGGCGAGGCGGGCAATTTGGTGCTCTATCCCTCGGGCAGCATCCACGAGGTCAAGCCGGTGACCAAAGGCACGCGGATCGTTTGCATCGGCTGGATCGAAAGCACGGTCGCCGATCCGGCGCAGCGCGAGATGCTGTTCGATCTCGAAAACCTGCGCACCGCGCTCCGCCAACAATTGCCCGCCCAGTCGGCCGAGCTGCTGACGCTAGACAAGACCATGGCCAACCTACTGCGGATGTGGGCGCGGTCCTGAGCGTGTGCCGGAGGCGGTGCGTTTGCCCTTCACGGTGAAGTAGAGGATCAGGCTCACCCCAATGATGCTCGGCCCCGCCCAGATCAGCGGGTTGAACACGTGTTCGGGGATCAGCCGGATCAGCCCGACCGAAAGGAAGGCGGTATAGGCCGAAATGCCCATGCCGATCAGCGCGCGGAAATGCTCGCCGACGTATGTCGTGCGCGGCGGATCATCCTTGCGCCAGATATATCGCTGCTGGATCAGCATGGCGACGATCCCGATGAAGGCGACCAGCATCATCAGCGGATGCCCGACCCGGGAGCCGTAAATCCCACACCACGCACCCGAGATTACCACAGAGGCGATCATCGCCTGATACCGGGCCGAACGCAGCGCCCGCCGGTCGCGGCTGTGCCGCACCACGGCGAGTCCATAGTCGACAAAGCCGATGGTGAGCACGCCAAGGTACAGCATCATCCACCCAAACAAGCCTTCATACAGCGCGCGGTCAGTGACTTCGGGGTGGCGATGGTCGGGCCCGTAGAGCGACAGCAGCGCCATCGCGATGGCGAGTGCGCCCGCGCCCAGAAATCCGTAACACGTCGCACGGCCCCACCTGCGGTGTTTGGCGGCACCTTTGCGCGTGACGATCGGCCCCCAGAACGCCGTTAGCCCCACTGCTCCGGTGGCGACATGAAGGACAACAAGGGCTTCAAATAGCGCCATCCCGGTCAGGATGACACAATCGCCGCGCCGCGCCTAGAGCCTGTCACCGCACCCGTGACGGCGCCACCATCACCGCATTGGCGATCATCAGGTCGAGCCCTTCGAGATAGGCACGGGCCGAAGGATCATGGGCAAAGCCGATCACCAACCCGCGTCCTTGCGGCTGTGCCATCAGGTAGGGCTTATAGGCCAGCTGCCGCCGATTCTCGTCCCACACATAGCCGCTGGCGATCAGGTTCCCTGGCGCTGCGAAGCGCAAGACGTTGATCCCATTGGCCCGGTCGAGCGGGGTGAAGATCTGCGTGCCCGACGCGAGCACCACGGCGCCATTGTCGTATCCGGCGGAGAGGAAGTGATCGGGCTCACCAACGACATTGAGCAGCGCACCGGGCAACGTGTCGGGGAGCGCTTGCTGGTCCTTGATCGCTTCACGGTATTCCGCATCGTTGCCGATCGCGACTGCTTCAGCCAGCGCGGCCTTGTCGTCATCGCTGTCGGCAGGCTCACGCCCCAGCGCCGCTTCGCGCTTGACCGCTAGCAGAGGATTTTCGCCACTGCTGAAGGTTTCCAAGCTCTCGCCGATTGCCACCAGCACGCCGCCGCGCTGCACGAAGCTGCGGATCGCCCGCAGGCCCCCATCGCCGAGCACGCTCGACGGGTCGCCTTCGGGCATCAGCACCACGTCGTAATCCGACAGGTCGGCGCGGCCCAAGCGGCTGGTGCGGATCGGCGTCACCGGCAGGCCGAGCCGCTGTTCGAGCACATAGCGCAGGGCGCCTGCGCTCAATTGGGAGACACCATCGTCCCACGCCACGGCGACGCGCGGCATGGTCAGCCGCACGAAATGCTCGCTGCCAAGGTTGGGCCCATCGTCGACCCAGCCGCTTTCCAGCGCGACCGTGTGCGCACCGACGTCGCGGGAGAGTTCGGTGAGGCGGGCCATCTTGTCCGGGCTATTGGAGCCTGCCGGGAACACCACCGTCCCGCGCGGAAACTCGCGGCCTGCGGTGGTGAAGGCCCGGTCGGTTACACGCCCATCGATGCCTTCGCGCAGCGCCAAGGCGACCAGCCGCGCCTGGCCGCTGTCAGTCCACGGCACGGCAATGCCAAAGCTGCCGGAGCCTTCCGCCTTGGCAGCAATCGGCGCATCGGCGCGCATCGCCTCGCCGCTGACGGCCGCATTGCACAGCGCCACATCGACGCCCGCCATCGGCCCGACCGACCATGCGGTCACATCATACAGTTCGTGCGGCAGATCGACCGAGCGGCGGCGCTCCTGTTCGGCGAGGAAATCGGGCGGCAAGGGGGTGTCGCGGTCGAGCAGGCTCTTGACCAGCCGCGCGGCGGGCTGGGACTGCGGCACGGCGAGGTAGCCTGCCGGATAGGACTTGCCGCAAACACTTGCACTGCCCTCGCGCCGCAGCACGGTGATGCCCTGTTCGGCCAAGCGGCGGCCCAACCGCTCGGCATTCCAGCGCCGCTGCGACAGGTCGATGACATAGGTGCCGCGTCCGGCCGAGCCACTGGCATTGCCGCTGCGATAGGCGGCAAAGTCGCTGAGGAACCGGGCAGGATTGTCGGCCACAGCAGCAGCGGTGGCGAGGCTGGCGGTGAAGTGGTTGGTGATGCCGTCAGCGTAGGTCAGCTCCGTCCCGTCGCGCCGTGCAAACACCAGGCCCCGCGCCGAGCCCTGTTCGTAGGTGCTGCCGATCGCGCCCTGATGCGCGTTCCAGGTATCGCCATAGCCGGGGTAGAACAGGTCATAGACCTCGCGGGTGAAATAGGGCTCACCGCGCGCGTCAAAGGCGGCGGCGTTGTAGCGCCCGATCAGCTCGTAACTGCGGATTTGCGCTGCCGAAAGATTGGGGTTGAAGGGCTGGGCGGCGGGGGAGAAGAAATAGGTCTCGTCTCCGCCCATTTCATGGAGGTCAACCACCACCACCGGGTTCCACTGACGGATCGCGGCGACCTTGCCCCGGGTCTCGGGCTGCGAAAGCGTGAACCAGTCGCGGTTGAGATCGAACATGTAGTGATTGACCCGGCCCGAAGGCCACGGCTCGTCATGCTCGGCCGCCTGCCGGTCGGCAGCTGGGGTGATGCCGGTCGAAGCAAGAAAATTGTTCACGAACCGCGCGCGCCCATCGGGGTTCTGCATCGGATCGACCACCACGATGGTGTTCGCCATGATCTTGGCGGCACGCGCGTCATCTGTGGCCGCGAGCAGGTGATAGGCGGTCATCAAAGCCGCATCGGTCGAGGAAATCTCGTTGCCGTGCACGCCGTAGGCCAGCCATGTCACGGGCAGTGCCGTGCCGTTGCCGGGTCGTCCCGCAGCGATTGTTGCCATATCGGCCTGAATGGCTTCGAGATTTGCGATGTTTGAAGGTGCGGACAGCACGAGATAATAGAGCGGCCGCCCCTCCCAGCTCACCGCATATTGCACCAAGCGTGCCCGATCCGGAGCAGCCTCGGCAAGCGCCTTCAGATAGGCATAGGTCTGGTCGGGCGAGGTAATCCGGGCGCCCGGAGCATGGCCGACTGTAGCGGTCAGCGTGGGGATCGCTTGATCGAAGCTGCCTTCGATAAAGGACTGCGCCGTCGCAGGCTGGCCTGCACCCATCAGAGCCGCCACTACAACAAGGCACTCGCCCCAGAATCTATTGCGCATGAAGAACCTCGCATGATCGCCCATGGGCGTGAGCGACAAGCCTTGCCGCGAACACGGCGGCCCGGTCAAGGCAGGAGGGGCGAATGACGCAAGTAGGAGACGCAGCGGGCCATGGCGGGCCACAGTCATTCCATTTCCGCTCTGCCGCAAAGGGGGGGAAATGGTGGGCGCGACAGGGATTGAACCTGTGACCCCACCCGTGTGAAGGGTGTGCTCTACCGCTGAGCTACGCGCCCGTCCGTGGGGTCATATGACCCGGACAGGGGGGCGCCTTTAATCGGGCCTTGCGCGCTTGGCAAGCGCTCGCGGCCAGGTGACGTGCGATTTCGCTGATGCTTAGCTGCCGGTCAGCCACGCAAGCAGGGCCAGCATCCCCTCAGGCCGCTTGGCGGGGGAGGGCGGGGGCGCAGAGCTTGGCGGACACTCGGCACAAAACGCCTGAACGCCGCGTGTTCCCAGCAGGCGCTCGGCATCGCGCGCAAGCCGGGCGCCGAGGTTCTCGCTGCGCGCCGCCGCCATCGCGAACAGATCGCCATTGTTCACAGCAGGCGCCCGCGCACTCTGACTGGAAACCAGCCGTCGGATCAGGGAATCGTAATTTTCGCTCTGTTCACCAAGATACACCGCGTGCCATCCGCCGTCCTTCAAACCAGCCTTGGCCGCCGCCCAGCCGAGCGCAGCATCCAAGCCGCCGAATTCGTCCACGAGGCCCTTCTGGCGCGCGGTTCCGCCATCCCACACCTGACCTTGTGCGACGCTATCGACTTGGTCGACCGGCATACGCCGCGCCTTGGAGACGAGAGTGATGAAGTCCTTGTATGTACCGCTGATCGAAGTCTGGAACAGTGTGTCCATTTCCGGGCTGAAGCCGCCGATGAAGTCGGGCTGGCCCGAAAGCGGCGTGGTGCGATAGCCATCGGCGTTGACGCCAAGCCGGGCGGCGGCCTGTTCAAAGGTTGGCACCACGGCGAAGACGCCGATTGAGCCGGTGATGGTATCGGGCTCGGCAAAGATCCGGTCGCTTGAGGTGGCGACCCAGTAGCCGCCGCTTGCCGCGACATTGCCGAAGGACACGGCGACCGGAATCTTGCGGTCGCGGTGGCGCTGGATTGCGCGGCGGATTTCCTCGGCCGCAGTGGCTGATCCGCCCGGCGAATCGACCCGCACCACCAGCGCGGCAAAATCATCGTCGAGCGCCTCATCGAGCAGATCAGCGATCCGCCTGCCACCGGCAATCCCCGGCCCAGCGTCACCATCGACGATCTCGCCCGCGATGGTGATGACGCCGATGGCCTTGCCTGAGCGATCTTTTCCGGCATCGGCGAGGAAGGAGCCAAGCTCGCTTGAGGCGTAGGTGCCGGGCAGGTCGCTCCACGGGTCCTTGCCCGCCAGTTCCGCCACCCGCGCGCCAAACTGGACGCGGTCGCCAAGCTTGTCGACCAGCCCCGCGGAGACAGCCGCCTGCGCGAGATCGCCGCCCGAACTCTGAATCCACGCAATCGGATCGCTCGTCACTCGCGCCAGTGCGAGCTTGGGACGGGCCTTGGTTACGTTTGCCTGCCACTCTTCCCACATCGCGCCGTACAGGCCGCCAAGGTTCTGGCGCGCCTCGTCCGACATTGAGCTACGCGAATAGGGCTCCACCGCCGATTTGAATGCGCCCACGCGATACACCCGCGCATTGACGCTGAGCTTTTCGAGCAGGCCCGCATAATAAAGCCGGTTGCCGCCCGGTCCGGAAATGACGGCCAGGCCCTGCGGATCGAGCCACACTTCGCTCGCATGGGCGGCCAGCAGCATGTGATCATCGGCATAACCCACAGCATAGGTCAGCACCGGCTTCTTCGCCTTGCGCACCCGGTCCATCGCCTCGCCGATGTCCTTGAGGTGCACCTGCCCGCCGCCAAGGAAGGTGGTGAGATCGAACACCACGGCCTTGATGCGGTCATCGGTAGCGGCGGCGTCCAGCGCGCGGACGATGTCACGGGAACGGTATTCGCCAATCGGAGCGGTGCCCGACAGCAGCGTCTCGATTGGATCAAGCACCGATTTTTCTTCGACAACGATGCCGTCCAGATCGATCAACAGCGCGCCTTCGCGCACCTGACCGGGGTTGGGGCGGGCCGAGAGGATGGCAAACAGCGCCACAAAGAACAGCAGCATGAACAGGAGCACCAGTCCGTCCTTGATCCCCACGAGGATCTTCCAGACCTTGCCGACAAAATTCATGCATTCGTTCCTTCAGCTTGCCCCGCCGATCTAGGGGCTTTGCACGGTAACTGCTATCGGAAACCTTACGCGATGGGTTGAGCAGCGGATGAGGCTCGACTAGGGGCATGGACTTGATGGATGCACGCGAGACTTCACCGACACAGGGCCGCTTTCCGGCCGGGCGGTTGGCGTTTCCGCATCGCGACCTCACTGGCATCGCCCAGTTGCAGCGCCACGAGATTCTTTATCTGCTCGATCAGGCCGAACAATGGGTCGCGCTCAACCGCCAGCGCACCAAGCATACCGACCTGCTGGCGGGCCTGACGATCATCAACGCCTTCTTCGAGAATTCCACCCGAACGCTTTTGAGCTTCGAGATTGCCGGCAAGCGGCTAGGGGCGGATGTGGTCAACATGCACGCCGCGCAAAGTTCGGTGAAAAAGGGCGAGACGCTGATCGACACCGCGATCACGCTGAACGCGATGCGCGCCGATGCCATTGTGATCCGGCACGGATCGTCGGGCGCGACCGGGCTGATAGCGGACAAGGTCGATTGTCCGGTGCTCAACGCGGGCGACGGCAGCCACGAACACCCGACCCAGGGCCTGCTCGACGCCCTGACCCTGCGCCATGCGCTGGCTGAGCGGGGCGAGGGGGCCGAGGATTTCACCGGGCTCAACATCGTGATCTGCGGTGACATCCTGCACAGCCGCGTCGCGCGCTCGAACATCCTGTGCCTCACGGCAATGGGCGCTAATGTTCGCGTCTGTGCGCCGCCTGCCTTGATGCCGACCGGGATCGAAGCGATGGGCGTGGAGGTGTTTCACCGGTTCGACGATGCGCTGGACGGCGCGGAAGTCGTGATGATGCTGCGGCTCCAATCCGAACGGATGAGCGGCCAGTTCATCCCAAGCCCGCGCGAATATCGCCACCTTTACGGGCTGACCGCCAAGCGGCTGGCGCTCGCCGCTCCGGGCGCTCTGGTGATGCACCCCGGCCCGATGAACCGCGGGGTCGAGATCGATAGCGAGATCGCCGATCTGGAAGGCCGCTCGCTGATCACCCGGCAGGTCGAGATGGGTGTGGCGATCCGCATGGCGTGCCTTGATATCTTGACGCGCGAGGCGCGCGGCGTTGCGGGGTGGGCGGCATGAAGCAGGCGCGCCCGCTCACCATCACCAATGCGCAATTGGTCACCCCTGGCGGTGTGACTTCAGGAGCGCTGCGCTGCGCGGACGGGCTGATCGCCGCCCTCGGCCCGGATGTCACGGCCGAGGACGGTGACGAGGTCGTCAACGCGCGCGGCAAGCTGCTAGCGCCCGGCATCGTCGATCTCGGCGTGTTCGCAGTCGACAAGCCTGCGTTCCATTTCGGCGGGATCACCCGGGCGGCGCTGATGCCGGATCAATCCCCGCCGCTCGATCTGCCGAGCCGGGTTAACTTCATCGCCAAGAGCGGCAAGCCCGATCTGTGGGTCCACCCGCTTGCCGCAGCCACGCGCGGGCTTGAAGGGCGGGAGCTCGCCGAAATCGCGCTGATGCAGGACGCTGGCGCGCGCGGGATTGCGACCGGGCGGCGCTGGATCTCTGATAGCGGCGTGATGCTGCGGCTGCTGCAATATGCCGCGATGCTGGATCTGGTGGTCGTGACGCACGCCGAGGATGGTGGGCTGACCGGAGAGGCCGCCGCGACCGCGGGCGAGATCGCCACCCGGCTGGGCCTGCCTGCCGCGCCTGCCGAGGCCGAAGCGCTCGCCATTGCCCGCGATATTGCGCTGGCTGAGCTGGCGGGTGCGCGGATACACATCCGGCAGGTCACCACCGCACGCGGGTTCGATCTGGTGCGCGAGGCCAAGGCGCGGGGCTTGCCCGTCACCTGCGGGATCACGCCGGCCCATTTCATGCTTTCGGACCTCGCAACCGCCGATTTCCGCACCTTCACCCGCATTTCGCCCCCCTTGCGCGTAGAGGCGGACCGGCAGGCGGCGCTGGCAGCGATTGGTGACGGCACGGTGGACGTGATCGCCAGCGGTCATGATCCGCGCGGGCCGGAGGACAAGCGCCTGCCCTTCGCCGATGCCGCGCCGGGCATGGCCGGGGCCGAGACGCTGCTCGCGATGGTGCTGGGGCTGGTGCGTGACGAGGTGATCGATACGACCCGCGCTTTCGATTGCCTCGCTCGCAATCCCGCGCGATTGCTCGGGGTCCCAGCGGGCGCGCTCTCGGCAGGGCTCGAGGCGGACCTCGCCCTGATCGACTCCGACGCGCCGTGGATTATCGACCGCCGCAAGATGGAGGCGACCGCCGACAACACCCCGTTCGACCGGCAGGGCGCGCAGGGGCGGGTGCTCGGTCTGTGGAAGGGCGGGGTCAGCCTGTCCGCATAAGAAAACTCCCGGACAGCGCGAACGCCATCCGGGAGCGAGGCTTGCTCATTCCTGCCGAGGCAGGGAATTTCAGCGGCTGCGCGAGGCCATTTGCACGTCGCGCTTGACGGCACCGGCGGGCGGCGCCGAAGCGGCATAGGCAAAGCAGCCGCGACCGGATGACTTGACCGTGCCGCACATCGACTGCGCGCTTTTCGGGCCAAAACCAGCGGCAGCAACGCGCCAGAAATTGCGACCATTGACCACTGCTTCGGTGATGACCGGCTTGTGATCCTTGAGTTGCGGGAACTTCGCCCTCAGCACGTTCCAGCCGCGCTCGGCTTCAAGCTTGCTGCTGTAGGACCCAAGCTGGACGAGGTGCGTGGCCGCGGCCTTGTCGCTGGCGACGGGTGCCGGTGCGGCCGCCGGGGCCATGCGGCGCTGCGGCGAAGCTGCGGCGACGCGCGATGCGGCAGGTGCTGCGCGCATCGGGAGTTCCTGCACCACCGGGTTCGACACATAGCGGATGCCCGAGCCCGCAGGTTCGGATGCGGCAAAGGCCTGTGCGAAGGTGGTGCCCGGCGCGGGCTGCGCGACAGGGGTCGGCGCCGGTGCGACGTAGGCAATTGTCATCGGCGCAGGCTCACCCATTGCAAGGTCTGTCGCGGCTTCCTCTGCCGATGCGGCGGCCAGCATTTCCTGGCTCGGGAAGTTGGCGAGTGCCAATTGCTGCGGCTGGCCACTGTCGGCGCGCGGGGTCACATCAAGCAGCGCAGCGATGCGCTGCTGGAACATCTCGGGCGCGGACATCGACGCCCATTGCGCCAGACGCGCTTCGAGCTGATCGCCCGGCACGTCTTCGGCCGCCATCACCCGTGCCGCGCGCCAATTGCCCGCCAGCGCATAGGTGTAAGCGAGGTTCTGCCGCAGCTTGGGCGTGGTCTGCTCAGCCGAGCGCACCGCGTTCACCAGCACATGCATCCCGCGTTCCGGCTGTCCGGCCAGTGCCAGCGCCAGGCCGAGGTCGGTCGGATCGATCGCCCGCGCATATTCGTCAAGGACGCTGATAGCTGCGCCCGAATCGCCCAGCGCGATCTTGGCGAGTGCGAAGCTCAGCACCGTGCGCGGGTTCTCGTCACCGAGGTCGAGCGCGTCGCCGAAGCTTGTCGCAGCCGACTGGAACCGGCCGGCTTCAAGATAGGCAGCGCCGAGCAGCGCACGATAGCCCGGATTGCGCGGATCGGCACTGACCGCAGCTTCTGCGTAGGTGATCGCTTTGTTGACCTGGCCCTTGCTCAGCGCGGTCTGCGCTTTGCTGAAGGAAACCTGCGCGCCCGGCGCGGCATTGGCGGTCATGCTAGCGAGCGTCAGGCCTGCGATCGCGGTGGTGATGGCAAGCGCGAGGCGCGGCGCCCGATACGGCTTGGCGCGGCTGCCGGTCTTGAAGCTGCGGTCCATTGTCATTTCCCCCGTAAATCCGGTTGGTTCAAGTCAATTTGAAAAGTTGGCGATCAGTGGCGTTTCATATGGTTGGCGATGACATCGAGTTCGTCATATTCGGCCAGCAGCCGGTCGAGCGCTTCGGTCACGAGCGCCTGTGCGCTCACGCCTTGCATGGTCGCGGCAAGGCGCAGCTTGAGGTGACGATCGGCATCGAGCCGAAGCGTGAAGGCAGCGCGGCGGCCAGCCTGCGCGGCCGGCACGCGGGCACTGCGCACGGCGCGCGGCCGAGGGGCCGGTGCAACAATGACAGGCTCAGACGGCGGCGCAGGGGCGAGGGCCGCGTAATCGGCACCTTCGTCTTCGTCCGCGTAATCTTCCTCGTCGTCGAAGGCCTCACCGTAAACCGGTTCGTCGTCTTCATCATATTCGGGGTCGGCATCTTCGGGGCCAGTCATCACCGCATCGGCGAGCACGCGCTCTTCGAGACGGCGCTGCTGACGGCGCACGATCGGACCGGGACCAGATACAAAATCGTCCGCCGAGATATCGGCATTGATCGGCACAATGTCCGCGCCGGCGCCATGGCCTTCCGAATCGCCCATGTCGTTCCAGCCCAAGTCTTCGAGCTGGTCTTCGCCGAGCGTGGCAATCGCCGTCTCGTCTGCCACCAGCGGCGCGACCTGCGGACGCATCGCGGGCTTCGCGCCGCCCTTGCGGGCCAGGAGCGAAGGGCCAAGCGAGGCAAAACCGGGTTCGGACATGGACTGTTGCCTCCGCTGCGCTTACTGTGCGACCCGGCGACCGAAGCCGCCAGAAGGACGCGGCAGGCCGCCGAGTTGCTGCGCCTGGCCATTGGGAGCCGGGGCAAACACGGTGCGGCGGAAGTTCTTTTCGAGCCGGTCAGCGATATAGCGCCACAGCGCCGCGATCTCCGCAGCCGAGCGGCTCTCGGGATCGACTTCCATCACGGTGCGGCCGTCGATCATCGAAGCGGCAAAATCGGTGCGGTGGTGGAGCGTGATCGGCGCAACCGTGCCGTGCTGCGACAGCGCGACGGCGGCTTCCGAGGTGATCTTGGCCTTTGGCGTCGCCCCATTGACGACAAACACCAGCGGCTTGCCCGCACGCTCACACAGATCGACCGTCGCCCCGACAGCGCGCAGATCATGCGGGCTGGGACGGGTCGGCACCACGATCAGCTCAGCGACCGAAATCACCGACTGGATCGCCATGGTGATGGCGGGCGGCGTATCGATTACCGCGAGTTTGAAGCCCTGCTGGCGCAAGACCGCAAGGTCATTGGCGAGCCGCGCCACGGTGGTCTGGGCGAAAGCGGGATATTCCGCCTCACGCTCGTTCCACCAGTCGGCCAGCGAGCCCTGTGGGTCGATGTCGATCAGTACGACCGGGCCAGCGCCAGCGCGCTGAGCCTGGACGGCAAGATGTCCGGACAGGGTGGTCTTGCCCGATCCACCTTTCTGCGATGCCAAAGCGAGTACACGCACGCCTGGGTCCCCCTGGATTGAACCGTCCAGGCCCGCCCTATTGCGACACCTGATAACGGCTGGATGGACACGGGATCGCAGGATACCCCTAATTTAGGGTTAACATCGCCGACCTTCCTGCAAGGTGGCAATCGCTTTGGCGCAAGGGCTTGCACCCCGCCGCAGTCCGTGTGAGGGGCGGGCAACCATTTGCTAACCCTGTTTCGGCTACATTGTGCGGGACGGAGTTTTTCTCATACCCGACGAGGCGTGACAGCAATGGTAAGGATGATGGCAGCAGAGTTTTCGCGTAAGGCGGCGACCGGGCTGGGCGTAGCGGTGCTGGCGCTGATGGCCGCGCCCGCCGTGGCGGACGTCAAGGCCGGGGTCGACGCGTGGAGCGCGGGCGATTTCTCGCGCGCCGTGGTCGAATGGCAGGGTCCGGCAGCGGCGGGCGATCCCGATGCGCTGTTCAACCTCGCGCAGGCCTATCGTCTGGGGCGCGGGGTCGAGATCGACAATGCGCGCGCCCGCAAGCTGTATGAACAGGCTGCCAGCCTCGGCCATGTGAAGGCGGCGGACAATTACGGCCTGCTCCTGTTTCAGGAAGGCGAGCAGGAAAAGGCGATGCCTTTGGTCAAGGCGGCGGCTGAGCGCGGCGATCCGCGCGCGCAATATGTGCTGGGCCTGTCGCACTTCAACGCCGATTACGCCCCGCGCGACTGGGTGCGCGCCTATGCATTGATGACGCTGGCGAACGGCTCAGGCTTGCCGCAGGCGCGTGACGCATTGGCGCAGATGGACAAGTATATTCCGCAAGGCCAGCGCAGCCAGGCCCAGTCGCTTGCCCGAGACATCGAAGCCAAGGCCAAGGCGCAGCGTTCGGCCGAACTGGCCGCTGCCGACCTGGGAACGCGCCCCTCCGCTCCGGTTCCCGTGGTTGCTGCCGTGACGCAGCCAGCGCCCAAGCCTGTGACGCCCGTTCCGCTTGCTTTTGCCATGACGCCCAAGCCTGCCCCAGCGGCCACCCCGCCCGCCGCGGCGACGCCCGCGCCCACGCGCAGGCAGGGCAGGTGGCGCGTCCAGCTGGGTGCTTTCGGGGTCGCTTCCAATGCCGACCGGCTATGGAGCCAGCTTGGCAAGCACGCGGCCCTCGCGGGCACGAAAAAGACACTGCTGCCCAGCGGCAATCTCACGCGCCTGCTGGCCACCGGCTTTGCCAGCGAGGCCGAAGCCACCCGCGCCTGCGCCGCGCTCAAGCGTGACGGGAAAGCCTGCGTCGTCGCCGGGCAAGGCTAGGCGTCCGACCGGCCGCCAAAACACCCCGACAAGCAGCGCTTCCCAAGTGCTGCAGAGGTGATACTATCCTCCGGTTTACAGGCCGGGGGATCAGCCATGAATGAGACGCTTTCGCCGCAAGCGGCAGGGGAAATCTTTGCCACGCAGGAGCGCGCCGTCGCTCCTGTCAGCGCTGCCGAACGCATTGATACGCTCGATTTCATCCGCGGTATTGCGGTGATGGGCATCCTCGCTGCGAACATCGTCGCCTTCGGCCAGCCGTTCGAAGCCTATATGTACCCTGCTGCGTTCCTGACCGAAGCGGGTGATCCGGGCGGGTGGATGTGGATCACGCAGTTCATCCTGATCGACGGAAAGATGCGCGGGCTGTTCACGCTGCTGTTCGGCGCGGGGATGTATCTCTTCATGGAGAAAGCCTGGGCGCGTGGCGCGACGCGCAAGCTCCAGGCGTGGCGGCTGGTGATCCTGATGGCCTTCGGGATGATCCACTTCATCTTTATCTGGCCGGGCGACATCCTGTTCTATTACGGGTTGTTCGGCCTCATCGTGCTGGCCTGCCTCCCGTGGAAAGTGAAAACTCAGCTCGGGGTAGGGCTGGCAGGCTACATGGTCGGCGTGGTGTTCTATGCTGCGGCGATGAGCTTTCCCTGGGCTGTGGTCGACACACCCTTCGGCGCAAGCTCGCCCGAGATGCTGGACACGCGCGCCGATATGGTCGCAGGAATTGATGAGGCGGTGGCGCATGGCGCGGTACCCAATGCTGCAATCGTCGCGGGTGATTATCCCGCGCTGGTAGCGCACCGTCTGGCCGAACAGTGGATGGAGCCGTGGAGCAATGCGCTGTTCTTCTGCTTCGAGACGATTCCGCTGATGCTGATCGGGATCGCGCTCTACCGGATGGGGTTCTTTTCGGGCGGGTTTGACCGGGGAAAGATGATCCGCTGGGGCTGGATTGGGCTGATCGCTGGGGTGGCTGCGCATCTGGCGCTTGGGTTGGTGGTGCAGGCGGGCGGTTTCACATTCTACGGGACTCTCGCCGCCTTCATGGGCTGGAGCCCGCTGCCGCGTCTGTGGATGGTGCTTGGCATTGCCGCGCTGCTGGTCGCTTATTCGCCCGGCGCGACCGGCTGGCTGGGTGAACGGGTCCGGGCGGCCGGAAGGGCGGCGTTTACCAATTACCTCGGCACGTCGATCGTCATGATGTTCGTCTTCCACGGCTGGGCGCTGGGGTTGTTCGGCCAATTGAACCGTCCGCAGCTTTATATCGTGGTGGCGCTGACTTGCGTGCTGATGCTGGCTTGGTCGAAGCCCTGGCTTGATCGCTACCGCTACGGCCCGCTCGAATGGCTGTGGCGGTGCCTGACCTATCGGACGGTGTTCCCCCTCAAGAAATAGCGCCAAGCGGTAGACGTGACCAACAACTGCTGATTCGGCCTGTCGAAGGACAGGCCGCAAGCCCGACCGCGGGCCCGCAGCGACGCGCCCGCAGGGCGAGTGAGCGAGGAAATCGCATTGCGGATGCGATGCGAAAAAAAGAGTTGTTATTGCGAATAACTCGCATACATTCGCTCCTGCAAACGCTTCGCAGGAAAGATTCGCACGCTCATGTACATCTGCATCTGCAATGCCATTCGTGAAACTGATTTGCGTAAGGCCGCGCTTTCTTGCGAAGGCGACGCTGAAGCGACCTATGCTTGCCTCGGCAAACGACCCAATTGCGGCCAGTGCCTTGAAGAAGCGCAGGAAATTATTGATCAGGAACGCGCAGCCGCATCATGCGAGGTATTCGCAGTAGAGGCGGCGTGAATCGCGATTGCGAACGTCTCGCAAGCGACTGATTCGCAAAGATATTTCCCGACGCCCCCTTGCGGACAAGTCCCGGCACCGTGTATCTTGCGCGTAATGCCGCAACCCGGCTTTGATAATTCGCAAAGGACATCCCCATGAAGGGCGACCCCAAGGTCATCGACTATCTCAATCAGGCGCTCACGAACGAGCTGACCGCGATCAACCAGTACTGGCTCCATTACCGTGTGCTCGACAACTGGGGCATGAAGAAGCTCGCCGCTTACGAACGCCACGAATCGATTGAGGAAATGGAGCATGCCGACAAGCTGGCCGAACGCATCCTGTTCCTCGAAGCGCTGCCCAATTTTCAGGCAATTCACAAGTTGAAGGTCGGTGAGACGGTCGAGGAAGTGCTTAAGGCCGATCTCGCGCTCGAACACGAAGCGATCCCGCTGCTTAAGGATGCGGCCGAATATGCCCGGAGCGTGAAAGATCACACCTCGGCAGGATTGTTCGAGGACATCCTCAAGAACGAGGAAGAGCATGTCGACTTCCTCGAAACCCAGTTCGAGATGATCGAGCGCATGGGGCTGCACAATTACTGCCAGCTGCAAAGCGCGCCTGCCGGCGACAGCTAAGGGCTATCCGCAAGGGTGCTGAAAAAAGGGGCAGGGTCGGATGCGGCTCTGCCCCTTTTGCCTTTTGGATCAGTCTTTCGGCACCTGCGCCCCGATGGCGGCCAGCCGGGTCTCCAGCAGGAAGAACCCCAGCCCTGTCACCAGCAGCGCCATGGTCAGCACCCACATAAAGGCAATCACAGTGCCGATCTGTGAGGTGATGTAGGCCGAGATGAACAGCAGCATGATCACCGCGCTGATCATCACCGCCGCTGCGGTGGAGAACAGGATTGCGCCCTGCATCAGCTTGCGCCGCCGCATCAGCCAGCCGAATTCGCGCACCTGCCGCGGGGTGCGGTGTTCTTCCATCTTGTCCTCGATGGTCTCGATCCGCTTGGCGATCCAGATCATCCGGCTCATGATGACATTCATCACCGCGCCGATCCCGGACAGCAGGAACGCAGGCGCCAGGCTCAATTGCACCACCTGCTGCACCCGCGGGGTGGAGGCGGTGCGCTCGAAAATCTCCAGCGCGAACGGCAGGCGGGCCTCGGCGGCGATGGCAGCGACTGGGGCGAGCAGGTCGAGCACCATCCCGGCTAGTCCTTGGCGTAGGGGTTCTTGTTGGTCTTGAGCGTGACGCGCACCGGCACAGCATCAAAGCCGAGCTTGGCGCGGATGCCGTTCACCAGATAGCGTTCATAGCTGGTCGGCAGGAGGTCGAGCCGCGAGCCGAAGATCACGAAGCGCGGCGGGCGGGTGCCAGCTTGGGTGATGTAGCGCAGCTTGATCCGCTTGCCGCCGGGCGCGGGCGGCGGGTTGGCCTCCAGCGCGTCGTCGAACCAGCGGTTGAGCGCTGCGGTGGAAACGCGCTTGGACCACGCATCACGCAGTTCGAAAGCGCCGCCGAGCATCTGGTCGAGGCCCTTGCCGGTCTTGGCCGAGACAGCGAACAGCGGCAGCCCGCGTACCTGCGCAAGGCCATCGTCCAAGGCGGCGCGGATGCCGTTGAACAGCTTGCTCGCATCCTCGGCCACGTCCCACTTGTTGATCGCGATCATCAGCGCGCGGCCTTCTTCAAGCACGTGGCTGGCGATCTTCAGGTCCTGATGCTCAAGGCCCTGCGTCGCATCGAGCAGGAGCACCACAACCTCGGCAAAATCCACCGCCCGGCGCGCGTCGGCGACCGAGAGTTTTTCCAGCTTTTCGGTGACGTTCTTCTTCTTGCGCATCCCGGCGGTGTCGATCAGCCGGATTTCGCGGGTCTCACCGGTCTTCGGGTCGGTCCAGTCCCAATCGATCGCAATCGAATCGCGGGTGATCCCGGCTTCCGGGCCGGTCAGCAGGCGGTCTTCGCCGAGCAGGCGGTTGATCAGCGTCGATTTGCCCGCATTGGGGCGGCCAACAATCGCCAGCTTCAGCGGACCAGTGGGGCGATCATCCTCGTCCATCGCCGCGATTTCGGCGCGGGTGATGTCGTTGAATTCTTCCCATTCCTCCGATGCAGCGCCAATGATCGGCCATAGCCCGCCGAACAGATCGGCAATGCCTTCGCCATGCTCTGCCGACATGGCGAGCGGTTCGCCAAGGCCGAGCGCATAGGCTTCCATCGCGCCGCTTTCACCGCCTTTGCCTTCGGCTTTGTTGGCGACCACCACCACGGGCACTTCCTGCTCGCGCAGGTAGCGGGCGATTTCCTCGTCAAGCGGGGTCAGGCCCGCGCGCGCATCGACCACGAACACTGCAGCGTCTGCGCCTTCAAGGCTGGCTTCGGTCTGGATCCGCATCCGGCCAGGCAGGGTATGGGCGTCTTCGTCCTCCCACCCGGCGGTGTCGACGATGGTGAACTTCAGCCCTGCGATCTCCGCATCGCCCATCCGCCGGTCGCGCGTAACGCCGGGCTGATCGTCGACGAGGGCGAGTTTCTTGCCCACCAGCCGGTTGAACAGCGTAGACTTGCCCACATTGGGGCGACCGATGATGACGACTTCAGGCTTTTTGGGGAGGGGCATAACCCCGCCCAAGTGGGCGCAAACGCCCGTTTTGGCAAGCCGGAGGGAGAATCGCCCTTGCGCGTCAGCCCTTGCGGGCGACCGGCGGGTTCTCGCCAAGGTCTTCAAACCAGGCTTCGACCGGGCCGGTGAGCTTCAGCGTCAACGGCTGACCCTTGCGGTCCATCGCCTTGCCGGCCTGCACCCGGACCCAGCCTTCGGAGATCGAGTATTCCTCGATATCGGTGCGCACGCGGTCCTTGAACCGGATGCCGACGCCGCGCTGGAGCTTTTCCGCGTCGAAGAACGGGCTGCGCGGGTTGACCGACAGGTGATCGGGCGGAACGTCTGCACCAGCGGTGGCTGTGGGGACGATTTCAGGGGTTTCTTCGGTCATGCGCGCGCCCTTAATCGCCAATGCCGCTCCCTTCAAGCGTGTTGCGCTTGCCCTTTTCGGCGGAGCGGGATAGAGGCGCTCGCTAATACGCGCGGGGTGCCTTAGTCGGTTTCCCCGCGCGGCTTCGTTCGGGCATGCGGGCGTGGCGAAATTGGTAGACGCACCAGATTTAGGTTCTGGCATCGCAAGATGTGGGGGTTCGAGTCCCTTCGCCCGCACCAAATTCGCCCCGAACCAGCCCGGCTCACCGGATTTATGGCAAGAAGGCTTCAATCAGTCACCATGCAGACCAAGCAGACCGTCAACGAAGGGCTCAAGCGCGCCTATCTCATCACGATCCCCGCCGCCGATCTCACCGCGAAGATCGACGCCGAGATCAAGAAGGTTGCGCCGCAGGTGCGGATGCCCGGCTTCCGTCCGGGCAAAGTGCCCGCCAACCTCGTCAAGAAGATGCACGGCGAAGCCCTGCACGGCCAGGTGGTGAACGACACGATCCGCGAATCGGTCGACAAGCTGCTGCGCGATGAAGCGCTGCGTCCAGCGATGCAGCCGGAAATCGGCCTCAATGATGATTACGAGCAGGGCAAAGACGCCCAAATCACTGTCAGCCTCGAAGTGCTGCCCGCAATCGAAGCGCCGAGCCTTGACGGGCTGAAGCTCGAAAAGCTGGTCGTGCCGGTGACGGACGCACAGATCGATGAAGCGCTTGGCAACATTGCCTCGCAGAACAAGAGCTACAAGGACGCGCCCAAGACCAAGAAGGCGGCTGATGGCGATCAGCTCATCATCGACTTCGTCGGCAAGCTCGACGGCGTTGAGTTTGATGGCGGCAAGGCCGAAGACGCTGCGCTGGTGTTGGGTTCGGGCACCTTCATCCCCGGCTTCGAAGACCAGCTGGTCGGCGTGAAGACCGGCGCGGAAAAGACCATCACGGTCACCTTCCCCGCTGATTACCAGGCCGCGCATCTCGCGGGCAAGGACGCCACCTTCGACATCACCGTCAAGGCGGTGAAGGTCGAAACCGAAACCACGCTGGACGAAGAATTCGCCAAGAGCCTGGGCCTCGACAGCTTGGACAAGCTGCGCGAGATCATGAAGGCGCAGCTGGAACAGCAGACCGCCGGCCTGACCCGCACTCAGATGAAGCGCGCGCTGCTCGATCAGCTCGCCGCCGGTCACAGCTTCGAAGTCCCCGGCACCATGGTCGCGGCCGAATTCGAACAGATCTGGGCCCAGCTTCAGCAGGAAGCTGCGCGTGACGAGGATCCCGCTGGCGCGCTCAAGCAGATCGAAGACGAGAAGGACGAATACCGGGCAATCGCCGAACGCCGCGTGCGTCTGGGCCTGCTGCTTTCGGAAATCGGCCAGGCCAATGGCGTGGAAGTGACCCAGCAGGAAATGTCCATGCTGATCCAGCAGGCCGCGATGCAGTACCGTAACGAGGACCGTGAGCGGTTCGTGCAGTACATCCAGTCCGAGCCGATGGCCGCCGCCCAGCTGCGCGCCCCGCTGTACGAAGACAAGGTCGTCGACTTCCTGTTCGACAAGGCCGACGTCACGGAACGCGAAGTGACCGTCGAGGAACTTCAGGCCGCGATCGAAGCCGAAGACGGCGCGGAAGCCGCACCGGCTCCCAAGAAGGCCCCGGCCAAGAAGAAGGCTCCGGCTAAGAAGGCGGAAGCTGCGGCTGAGGAAGCCCCGGCGGCCGAAGAAAAGCCCGCCAAGAAGGCGCCTGCCAAGAAGAAGGCCGACGCTCCGGCTGAGGCGGCGGAAGCCAAGCCTGCCGCCAAGAAGGCTCCGGCGAAGAAGGCCGAAGCTGCGGCCGAGGAAAAGCCTGCTGCGAAGAAGGCTCCGGCCAAGAAGGCGGCGGCGAAGAAGTAATCCGGCGCGGGCGGGGGACTATTCCCCCGCCGGCCGCCATGGACGGAATGTGGGCGCGGGCAGCTTGGCTGTCCGCGCTTTTTCGTAAGCTGCGCCCGCCTTCAGCACCGCATGGTCCTGCCACTGGCCGCCCATGATGCTGATCCCCACTGGCAGGCCCTCGACCCCGCCCATCGGCACAGTGAGGTGCGGATATCCAGCGATCGCGGCGAGGTAGCCCGCGCCGATCCCGCCGCCGAAATTGTCGCCATTGACGAGGTCGGTGGTCCATGCCGGGCCGGTGGTCGGCGCAACCAGAAACGCGACGTTGTTGTCACCCAGCAGCTTGTCGATCCCCTCGGCACGGGTCAGGCGGCGCAGGGTTGCGAGGTTCTTGGCATAGGCTTCTGCGTCGGTCGTCTCCAGCGCCTGTTCGAACAGCTCCTGCCCGAACCAGCGCATCTCTTCCGCTGCGTTGGCGCGGTTGAAGGCGACCACATCGGCGAGACTGCGCGGGCCTTCAGCGACGGGGCGACCGCTCAGATATTTGTCCATCTCGACCCGCAGTTCATAGAGCAGCACCGGGAGCGAAGCGCCCCACAGTTCGCCCGGCGGGGCATATTCGATATCGACCAGCACGGCGCCTGCGCGCGTGAGATCGGCCAGCGCCGCTTCAAACAGCGCCTTCACATCCCCGCGGCTTCCGACGGCGCTGCGCAACACGCCGATGCGCACACCTTGCAGCGAGGCAGTCTCCAGACCGGCGGTGTAATCCTTCACCCTCTTGGCTTCGAGCGTGACCGGGTCGGCCTTGTCCTCGCCCGCAATCGCGGTCAGCAGCAAGGCAGCGTCCAGCACCGTGCGCGTCATCGGCCCGGCAGTGTCCTGAGTGCTCGAAATCGGCACCACATGGGTGCGGCTAACAATGCCGACGCTGGGCTTGAACCCGACGAGGCCGTTGATAGCCGCCGGGCAGGTAATCGAGCCATTGGTCTCAGTCCCGATCGCGCCCCAGGCAAAGCCCGCCGCAATCGCCGCGCCGCTGCCCGAGGATGAGCCGCAGGAGTTGCGGTCGATAGCGTAGGGGTTGCGCGTCAGCCCGCCGACTGCGCTCCACCCGCTGGTCGAACCGTCGGAGCGGATATTGGCCCATTCGGACAGGTTCGTCTTGCCGAGCACCACACCGCCATTCTTGCGCAGCAGGGCGATGAGCGTCGCATCGCGGCCCGTGGTATTGTCTTTCAAGGCGAGGCTGCCCGCGGTCGTTGGCCATTCGGCGGTCTCGACATTGTCCTTCACCAGCACGGTGCGCCCACGCAAGGGTCCGGTGCTAAGCAATTGCCGCGCCTTGACCGAAGCAGCGGGATCATAATCGATCACTGCATTGATGCGCGGGCCGTTATCGTCGAGCGCCTGAATGCGCAGAATGTACTCATCCGCCGCCAGCAGCTCGTTCATCGCCGCTCGGTCTTGCGTGCTGTTGACCGGGGCGGGGCTTGCGGTTTGGGCTAAAGCTGCGGTGGCCGAGGTGGCAAGCAGCAGGGCGAGGGTCGGGCGGGCGAGGTGCGCTGTTTTCATCGCTTGAGGGTTTGCCACGGTTAGACGCAACGGCAAGGGGCAAAACGCCCCGGATGTTGATGCTTATGCGCCGCCAATGCACACCAATTCACAGGGACAAGGTAAACGCCCTTGAAATTGCCCCCCAGCGTCCGACATAGCCGTATCGACACCTACGAAGGACACGGCACTGACATGATCGATCTGTTCGGCAATTCCGGCGAGACCCACGGCACCCAGGGACAGTTCACGCGCGATCCCGTTACGGGCGCGCTGGTGCCGATGGTCGTCGAGCAGACGAGCCGCGGTGAACGCAGCTTTGACATCTTCTCGCGCCTGCTGCGTGAACGCATCGTGTTCGTCACCGGACAGGTCGAAGATGGCATGGCCTCGCTGATCGTGGCGCAGCTGCTGTTCCTCGAAAGCGAAAACCCCAGCAAGCCGATCAGCATGTACATCAACTCGCCGGGCGGCGTGGTGACGGCCGGTCTCGCGATCTTCGACACCATGCAATATATCAAGCCGCGCGTGTCCACCGTGTGCATCGGGCAGGCCGCCAGCATGGGCAGCTTCCTGCTGGCCGCGGGCGAGCCGGGTATGCGGGTGGCGCTCCCCAATGCGCGGATCATGATCCACCAGCCTTCGGGCGGCGCGCGCGGGATGGCCTCGGACATCGAGATCCAGGCGCGCGAAATCCTGCGCATCCGCAGCCGCATGAACGATCTCTATGTGAAGTTCACCGGCCGCAGCCTTGAGGAAATCGAAAAGGCGATGGACCGCGACACCTTCCTTGAAGCCGAAGAAGCCAAGGCCTTTGGTCTGGTCGACAAGGTGTTCGAGACCCGGCCCGAAAATGACGAAACCGGCGATGAGCTCGGTTCGGGCGGCGCGCCTGAGTAAGGCCAGCATCAAGGCTTTGTTTGCCACCTGCACCGGGGCGGGACAGTGGCCTTGCCAGGCCGCTTTTCCCGTTCATTCGGCAGCGGCACCGCTATGGTAACAACACGAAATATCGCGCCATGTGTTGATTCATCTGGTGCCATGGATACACTTGACGAATCCGCCATCCGCGTAGCGCAGCGTGCAGGGCTGGATTCGAGGACATAGGAATGACCAAATTGAGCGGATCCGATAGCAAGAGCACCCTCTACTGCAGCTTCTGCGGGAAGTCGCAGCACGAGGTGCGCAAGCTTATCGCCGGCCCAACCGTGTTCATCTGCGATGAATGCGTTGAGCTGTGCAACGACATCATCCGCGAGGAAACCAAGGCGGGGATCGCCGGCAAGAAAGACGGCGAGATCCCCACGCCGATGGATATCTTCACCCAGCTCAATGATTACGTGATCGGGCAGGACCGCGCGAAGCGAGTGCTTTCGGTCGCGGTGCACAACCATTACAAGCGGCTGAAGCACTCCGGCAAATCGGGCGATGTCGAGCTGGCTAAGTCGAACATCCTGCTGGTCGGCCCGACCGGCTCGGGCAAGACCCTGCTTGCGCAGACGCTGGCGCGCACCTTCGATGTGCCCTTCACCATGGCCGATGCAACCACGCTGACCGAAGCGGGCTATGTGGGCGAGGATGTGGAGAACATCATTCTCAAGCTGCTGCAGTCCTCCGACTACAATGTCGAAAAGGCGCAGCACGGGATCGTCTACATCGACGAGATCGACAAGATCACGCGCAAGGCCGAAAACCCCTCGATCACCCGCGACGTTTCGGGCGAAGGCGTGCAGCAGGCGCTGCTGAAGCTGATGGAGGGCACCACCGCCTCCGTTCCGCCGCAGGGCGGGCGCAAGCATCCGCAGCAGGAATTCCTGCAAGTGGATACGACCAATATCCTGTTCATCTGCGGCGGGGCCTTCGCAGGCCTCGACAAGATCATTGCCGACCGTTTGCAAAAGCGGAGTATCGGTTTCGGCGCGCATGTTGCCGATCCGGACAAGCGCCGCGTGGGCGAACTGCTCGAAAAGTCCGAGCCTGAGGATCTCCTCAAGTTCGGCCTGATCCCCGAATTTGTCGGCCGTCTGCCGGTGATCGCCACGCTGCACGATCTTGACGTGCCGGCGCTGGTGACGATCCTCAACGAGCCAAAGAACGCGCTGGTGAAGCAGTACCGCAAGCTGTTTGAGCTTGAGGATGTGGAACTGACTTTCACGCCCGACGCGCTTCAGGCGATTGCCGAGCGTGCGATCAAGCGCAAGACCGGCGCGCGCGGCCTGCGCTCGATCGTGGAAGGCCTGCTGCTCGACACGATGTTCGACTTGCCCGACATGGAAGGCGTCACCGAAATCGTGATCGACGCCGATGTGGTCGCGGGCAAGAAGGAACCGATCCGCGTGATCGGACTGGAAAAGAAGAAGGAAGAAGCGGCTTAGAGCCTAAGTCCCTCCCCGTTCCGAAGGAATGGGGAGGTGGCACCGCGAAGCGGTGACGGAGGGGCAATTTACACCTCCCCCGCAATCATCGCTCGGCACATCCGCACCATCCCGTCCGCCGCCCCGACAGGATCAGCCAGCACATCGCGCGCAGGGATGCGCACTACTCTGATCCCCTGCTCCGCCAGGAACATATCCCGCACCGCATCTCGCTCAGGCCGGTCTCCCATATTGTGGACGATTCCGTCGATCTCGAACGCGCACTTCGCGGCGGCGCAGTAGAAGTCGACGACATAGCGCCCGACGGGATGCTGGCGGCGGAACTTCACACCTCCCGCCTTGCCGCGCAATTCCAGCCACAGCAGGCCTTCAGGTAGGCTCGGGCCCTTTCGTTGGGCACGGGCGAGCGGGTAGTTGTGGTCGCGCTTGCGCATTTACCCCTCCGTCAGCGGCTATGCCGCTGCCACCTCCCCATCCCTTCAGGACGGGGAGGGACTTAACATACTGCATAACCATCCAAAAGTCCCTCCCCGTTGCGAAGCAATGGGGAGGTGGCAGTCGCGTTCGCGACTGACGGTGGGGCAGCTCCCCCCCCAAAAAAACGCGAAAACCCCGTCCGGCCTCGGGGGGGAGGCCGAACGGGGTCGGGAGAAGCGCTGCCCCTCAGATGGAGGGGATGGGGGGTTTGAGGGACAGCGCCAGCTTGTCCGTTACGATCAGCCCGGCAGGAACACGCCGTCGGTGACGTGGACCACGCCGTTCGACGTCATGACGTCGGCCTGCGTCACGGCGGTCGCGCCGCCGGCCGCATCAGTGATGACGATCTTGTCACCCGAAAGGCGCGCGGTCAGCTCGCCGCCGGCGAGGGTCTTGATGGTCGCTTCGCCGCCGTGCTGGTTGATCAGCTTGACCAGATCGGCGCTGGTCACTTTGCCCGCTACCGCGTGGTAAGTGAGGATGCCGGTCAGCATACCCTTGTTCTCGGGCTTCACGAGCGTGGCCACGGTGCCATCAGGCAGCTTGGCGAAGGCGGTGTCAGTCGGCGCGAAGACGGTGAAGGGGCCGGGGCCGCTCAGTGTTTCGACCAGGCCAGCGGCCTTCACCGCGGCGACGAGGGTGTTGTGGACGCCTGTGCTCATCGCGACCTGCACAATGTTCGGCGCTGCCTTGGCATGGTCGCCGTGCTGATGGGCGACGGCGGGGAGTGCGGCAAAGCCGGTGGTGGCGGCCAGAGCGGCGGCAATCACGGCAGTCAGGGTGTTCTTGGGGGTCACAGTGGGGATCTCCGTAAAGGGAATGTCACGTCTGCAAGCCCTCCCGCTTGCCACGAAGCTACGCAGGCTTGCGGCAGGCGGATGCGCACTTATTGCTAATGATGATGAGTTGCCGCTTGCGTACGGCGAAGCGAAAACGCTTCAGACGCGCGTGAAAGCGCCCTTGGCCACTACCGGGCCGGCATCTACGCCCTCGGGCTTGCCGCCGATCGGCTCGCGGGTGAGCACCAGGCTCGCCCCGTCGCTGAGCTTGGCGGTGACGGCGGCGGGAAGCGCCATGCTGCGCACTTCGCCCGGCGCGACCACGCCCAGCGATTGCAGCGCGGAGCCATCGGCAGGCACCAGCCACAGCTCGTGATCATGCACGCCGTCAGCGGTCAGGCCGATCGCGGCGACCAGCATCTTCTCGCTCTCGGGGATGTAGGTCACATCCAGCCTGAGCCCGGTCTCGCCAATCGGTACGGTCGCCACCATCGGTTCGGCAGCGGCGATCTGCATGGGCGGTGCGACGGGTGAGCCCAAGGGTGAAGAGAGGAACAGCGCGAGCGCCACGGCGGCGGCCATCGACGAAATCCCCGCCACCCATTGCCAGCGCCGGACCCGCGCTTCGAGCGCGACCACGTTGACGGCAGGCGCCTCGGGCGACGCGGCTGCCACCTCGGCAGCGGCCTGCTGGGCGGCAATGCGGGCGGCGATGCCGTCCCACACCTGATCGCCTGGCTCGGCTCCGGCCATGCCATCGGTCAGCGGGGCGAACCAATCGTCCCACCATTCCTTGCGCCAAGCGAAGTGCGGATCGGTCGCGGCCTTGCCGCGCGCGGCGAGCAGTTCCTCGCCTTCGAGCAGGCCGAGCGCCCATTCGGCGGCGATCATCGGATCGTCGCGGGTCACTTCGGGGCCAGTATCTTCGGGCGCGCTCATACTGCTTCGCTCGCTTCGAGGCAGGCGCGCAGGCGTTGCAGCCCGCGGCGGATCCAGCTCTTCATTGTGCCAAGTGGAACGTCAGCGGCCTCGGCCAGCTGGGCATAGGTCTGCCCGTCAAAGAACGCCGCACGAATATGACCCTGCGTGCGCGCATCCAGGGCGCCCAGGCATTTGTGGATCTGCGCAGCCTGTTCGGCATCAACCATCAGCATATCGGCGAGCGGGGTTTCATCGGCGAGCGGTGCGGCTTCCTCGACCGGGACAGCGCCGCCGCGCACCTTGCCGGTCCGCAGCCGATCAATCGCCCGGTTGCGGGCAAACGCCGCCAGCCACGCGATCGGGCTCGCGCGGGTCGGGTCATAGCGGTCGGCCCGCTGCCACAGATTGACATAGACGTCTTGCAAGGCGTCCTCGGCTTCCTTTCGATCACCCAAGATACGCAGGCAGATGCCGAACAGCTTCACCCGGGTGGCGCGATAGATTTCTTCCAGCGCCGCCTGATCGCCGGTCGCCAGCCGCGCCATGGCATCGCGCAGCGCTTCGCGCGCTTCATCAGAGGCAGGGCGGGGACGGGCAGCCATCAGCAGCAGCCTCCGCAGGGGTTCTCGCCGCTTTCCACCTGAAGCGTCGCATGGCCCACGCCAAAGCGCGTTTCGAGCGATGCGGCGATATCGCGCAGGAAAGAATCGGCTGCCGGGCGGCCGGGCATCACGAGGTGGGCGGTCAAGGCGACTTCGGTGGTCGACATCGGCCAGACGTGGAGGTCATGGACCGCGCTCACCCCGTCAAAGCTGGCGAGGTGTTGTTTGACCTCGGCCAGATCGATCCGGGCAGGGGCGGCGAGCAGGCCCATGGTCAGGCTGTCACGCGCGAGCCCCCACGTGCCCCAGGCGATGACCGCGATGATCGCGAGGCTCACCAGCGGATCGATCCACCATAGGCCGGTGATGACAATCGCAAGCCCTGCCACGACCACGCCGAGCGACACCAGCGCATCGGCGGCCATGTGGAGATAGGCCCCGCGGATATTGATGTCCTCTTGCCCCTTCAGAAACAGCATGGCTGTCAACGCATTGATCGCGATCCCGATCCCGGCGACGACGACCATCGCCATGCCCTGCGGTTCTTGCGGGGTCATGATCCGATGCAGGGTTTCGAACAGGATCGCTCCGATCGCCACTGCCAGCAGCAGCGCATTGCCGAGCGCGGCAAGGATGGTGGAGCTTTTGAAACCATAGGTGAAACGGCCCGAGGGCGGCCGGCGCGCGGCGATGCTCGCGACCCAAGCGAGCACCAGCGCCAGCACGTCAGACAGATTGTGCCCGGCATCCGCAACCAACGCCATCGAACCATAGATCAGGCCCGCCGCGCCTTCGATCACGACGAAGACGATGTTGAGCCCGATGCCGATCAGGAACGCATTGCCGAAATCGGCCGGCGCATGGTGATGCCCATGCGAATCATGCAGCCCGTGGCAGTCGGAAGTGCCGCTGACGTGATGGTGATGATGAGCGTGCGCGTGCATGTCAGGTCAGTTGTAGACGCAAGCGTCGAGCCCGTCACGCCTGACGATCCCGATCCGGCGTTCGATTCGGTTGCCGTGGCGCGCAAGCCACCCTCCCGGGCTTTTGACCGAGCGCTTCTTGGGGCTGGGCAAGGCCGCGGCCATCCGGCTCGCCTCGTCCGTTGAAAGGCGCGCGGCGGAATGGCCGAAATAGCGCTGCGTCCCTGCTTCGGCGCCATAGGTGCCGATCCCGGTCTCGGCGACGTTGAGATAGACCTCCATGATCCGCCGCTTGCCCCAGATCGTCTCGATCCAGAAGGTGAACCACGCCTCCAGCCCCTTGCGGAAGAACCCGCCGCCCTGCCACAGGAACACGTTTTTGGCAGTCTGCTGGCTGATGGTCGATCCGCCGCGGATGCGCCCGCCTTCTGCATTTTCGCGCATCGCCTGCTCGATCGCCTCCGCATCGAAGCCGTAATGCTCGCAGAAGCGCGAGTCCTCGGCAGCGATCACCGCGCTCACCAGATTACGGTCGATATTGTCGAGGCTTTCCCAGTCCTTGGTGATGCCATTTTCGTCCATCAGCATGGTCGCGGTGACGGGGACAGGCAGCCACTTGAACGCCACCACCAGCACCAGCGTAAGACCGATAAAGGCGCCAAAGGCCTTGGCGATGAGGCGCAGGATCGTGATCACAGCGCTGGCTCTAGCGCAGCAATCCGGCGCAGGGAAGCATCGGCGCTTGCAGGGTTGGCCGCGCCGTGGCTACCTGTGTCCACACCTAGGGGAGAATTCCATGCGCCTGTTCCACGCCGCCGCCGCCAGCGCCATCGCGCTCGTCCTTGCCGCGCAACCCGCGCTCGCCGAAGCGCCCGCGACCAAGGCGGCGATCGAGGCGGAGTATGACAATTACCTCGCCCCGCTGTTCCTCGATTTCCACCAGAATCCCGAGATGGGTTTCCTCGAAAATCGCACAGCGGCCAAGATGGCGGCGGAGCTGAAAGCGGCTGGGCTGGAGGTGACGACAGGCGTCGGCAAGACCGGCGTGGTCGGTATTCTGAAGAACGGCGATGGTCCGCTGATCCTGCTGCGCGCAGATATGGACGGGCTGCCGGTCGAGGAGAAAACGGGCCTCGGCTACGCCTCCAAGGCGATGCAGGTGGGTGAGGATGGCAAGGAATATCCGGTGATGCACGCCTGCGGGCATGATGTGCACATCACCTCGCTGGTGGGCACCGCGCGGCGGTTGGTGGCGATGAAAAGCCAGTGGAAGGGCACGTTAATGTTCATCGTCCAGCCCGCCGAGGAAGGCGTGCGCGGGGCCAAGGCGATGATGGACGACGGGCTGTACCAGCGCTTCGGCAAGCCCGATTATGCACTCGCCTTCCATGTCGCGGCGGAACTGGAGACGGGCAAGGTTTCTGCCTCTGAAGGCATCCAGTATTCCTCCTCGGATTCGCTCGATATCCGCGTGCCGGGCATCGGCACCCACGGCGCAGCGCCGCACTTGGGGCGCGATCCGGTGTACATTGCGTCGCAGGTGGTGACCGCGCTGCAATCCATCGACAGCCGCGAAATCTCGCCGACCAAGCCGGTGGTGGTCACCGTCGGCTCGTTCCATGCCGGTTCCAAGCACAACATCATCTCGGACGAGGCGAAGCTGCAAGTCACGGTGCGCGCCAATGACGAGGAGACGCGCGAACAGGTGATCGCCACGGTTGAACGGATCGCGGTGAATATCGGCAAGGCGCATGGCCTGCCCGACAATATGCCGGTCACCGTTACGCGCCTTCCTGGCACTCCGACCACCATCAACGACGCTGCGCTTGCCCGCCGCCTCAACGCGGTGATGCAGCGCGAATTGGGCGCTTCGGCCTTTGTCCCCTTCGAGCAGAAGAACATGGGGGCCGAGGACTTCACCTATTTCGTCGCGGCCGATACCGGCGTGCCGGGCTACTACTTCGCGGTTGGCGGCACGACGCCGGAGCGGATCGCCGCGGCCAAGGCGGGCGGTGCACCGATTGCCGGGCACCATTCCCCGCTGTTCCAGGTCGCCCCGCGCGAAAGCGTGGTGCTGGGGACACGGGCGATGGTCGCGGCGGTGCTGGATTTGGCCCCGGCGAAGTAATCGTTCCGTAAATGTTCCACGTGAAACATTGGCGGGCCTGATAGGGAAAAGGGGGCTGCGATTGCTCGCAGCGCCCCTTCAATACGGATCAATAACCGCGGGATAACCGCGACATAACCATGCAATAACCCGGCAACGCCGCCGCGACGACGGCCCCGGGGTTTCAGCGCTTACGCCACGCCGGGCAGCAACCGTTCGCCAGCGATCCGCTGCATTGCCTTTTGCAGCTTTTCGAACGCGCGCACTTCGATCTGGCGGATGCGTTCGCGGCTGACGTCATAGGCCTGGCTCAGCTCTTCGAGCGTCTGCGGCTTTTCGGTCAAGCGCCGTTCGGTCAGGATGTGACGCTCACGCTCGTTGAGACTTTCCATCGCTTCCGACAGCATCGCCATGCGCATCTGCGATTCTTCGGCATCGGCAACGGTTTCGTCCTGCAACGGGCGATCATCCGCCAGCCAATCCTGCCACTGGCCCGAGCCTTCTTCATCCCCGCGCAAGCTGACGTTGAGCGACGCATCGCCGCCCATCATCATCCGGCGGTTCATGTTGATGACTTCCTGCTCCGGCACGCCCAGATCGGTCGCGATCTTGGTCACGTCCTCGGGCGACAGGTCGCTGTCTTCGTAAGCTTCGAGCTGCTTCTTCATCCGGCGAAGGTTGAAGAACAGCTTCTTCTGCGCCGCAGTGGTCCCCATCTTCACGAGGCTCCACGAACGCAGGATGAACTCCTGCATCGACGCCTTGATCCACCACATCGCGTAGGTCGCGAGGCGGAAACCGCGATCGGGTTCGAACTTCTTGACGCCCTGCATCAGGCCCACGTTGCCTTCCGAAATCAGATCGGACACGGGCAGGCCATAGCCGCGATACCCCATCGCGATCTTCGCGACGAGCCGCAGGTGGCTGGAGACGAGCTGGGCAGCCGCTTCGGGATCTTCGTGTTCCTGATACCGCTTGGCGAGCATATATTCCTGCTCGGCGGTGAGGATCGGGAACTTGCGAATTTCCGAAAGATAGCGGTTGAGGCTCTGCTCACCGCTGAGGGCCGGGACCGAAGACGACTTCGATCGGACACTTTGGGACTTGGTCACGTTTTACCTAACCTTTCTAGCGTCGACCGCTTGCGCTGGACCCCTGATGGGCATCCCGCGAACTGGGCCACGGGTTCTATATATACGCGAAAACGCTTCAGATGTATGCGGGTTTCATCGATTACTATGTCGCAGTTGGTCGATAAGTTCCGACATATCTTGCGGGAGATCGCTGCTGAAACGGATCGATTCGCCCGTCACCGGATGTACAAAGCCAAGCTCGGCGGCGTGCAGGGCTTGCCGGGCAAAGCCGAGTCGCTCCAGATCGGCGCGAAGGGATTTGGGGGTACGGCCATAGGCAGGGTCTCCCAGTAGCGGATGGCCGATTGACGCAAAGTGAACGCGTACCTGATGGGTGCGCCCGGTTTCCAACCGGCATTCGATCACCGCGGCGTCATCCAGCCGTTCGATCACCGTATAATGGGTGATCGCGGTTTTCCCGCGTGAGGAATTGTTGGGCAGCACCGTCATTTTCTTTCTGTCGGCGTCCGACCGTCCTACGCGGGCGTTGATCGTGCCTTCGGACGGCGAGGGGTGCCCGGCGCAGACCGCGATATAGCGGCGGTGGACGGTGTGCGCGGCGAACTGGATGGCCAGCCCTTCATGCGCCGCGTCCGACTTGGCGATCACGAGCAGGCCCGAGGTGTCCTTGTCGATCCGGTGGACAATACCCGGCCGCGCGACCCCGTTGATGCCGGACAGGTTGCCCCGGCAATGGTGCAGCAACGCGTTGACCAGCGTGCCGGTGATATTGCCGACCGCCGGGTGGACGACCATCCCCGCAGGCTTGTCGACCACGATCAGGTGCGCGTCTTCATAAGCGACGGTGAGCGGGATATCCTCTGGCCGCGCCTCAGCGGGCATGGCGGCGGCAATAATGATGCGGAACGGCGTCTCTGCCGCGACCTTCATCGAGGCGGAGGTGGCGGTCTTCCCCGCGACATCGACCCGGCCTTGCTCGATCAACCCCTGCACCCGCGCACGGGACAGGCCCGTGGCCTCGGCCAGGGCCTTGTCGAGGCGGGCGGGGGCGGGGATGGTGCCAGTGATGATTTCGGGTTCAGACATGGTATGGCCATGCGTGATGCAAGTCGAAGTGACAAGCCAAGCCCTCGCCGCCATGCGCGCTGCTGCCGCTGCCGCTCACCCCTCGGAGGCGTGCGGGCTGCTGCTGGGCGAGGGCGCGCGCATTACCGAGGCCCGCGAAACCCGCAACGTCCATCTCGCGCCGCAGACCCATTTCGAAATCGACCCGCAGGCACTGATCGATGCGCATCGCGCCGCGCGCGCCGGAACCGGGCCGCGGGTGATCGGCTATTTCCACTCGCATCCCGCAGGGCCGCCCGCGCCATCGGCCACCGACCGGGCCTCGGCCTCAGGCGATGGCCGGGTGTGGGCGATCATCGCTGGACGCGACGTGAAGTTCTGGATGGACGGGGAACAAGGGTTTGTCGCCCTTCCCTTTACCCTGATCGATGGCTAGGAATGCGCCATGATTTCCCAGACTGATCTTGCCGCGATGCTGTGCTCGCGCCTGTGCCATGACATGCTTTCGCCGGTCGGCGCGCTCGCCAATGGGCTGGAGCTGCTTGCCGACGAGCAGGACCCCCAGATGCGCGCGCGCTGCATGGAGCTGCTGGAACAATCTGCCAGAATCAGCACCGATAAGCTGAAGTTCTTCCGGCTGGCATTCGGCGCGGCAGGCGGCTTTGGCGAAGCGATCCCGGTGGATGAGGCCAAGGCGGTGATCGACGCGCTGGCATCTGATGCCAAGCGGGTCGAGGTCAATTGGGCGATTGCGGAACCCAGCCTGCCCAAACCGGCGGTCAAGGTGCTGCTGAACCTGGCGCAAATCGGATTGGATGCGCTGGTGCGCGGCGGGACGCTCGACATCGGAGCAGAACGGCGCGACGGTGCGGTCGAGATCGTGGCGCGGGCGCGGGGCGAACGGATCGCGTTCGACGAAACCATCGGCCGGGCGCTGCAAGGCGATCTTGATGAAAGCGAAATCACCAGTCGCACCGCCGCCGCCCACATGATCGCGGTAATGGCCGAGGAGATGGAGGGCGGCCTCCAGTACAAGCTGGGGGACGGGGCGCTAGTCTTGGGCGCGGTGCTGCCTGAGCCCGATGGCATGATCGGCTAGGTCGCGTCGATGCTGGGGGGCGACGACGCAGAACTGGTTCACCGCGAGGTTCCCTCGCCCAATCATGGTGAGCGCACCCTGCCGATTTCGATGGTGGTGATCCACTATACCGAGATGAAGCCGGTCGAGGCCGCCCTGGAACGGATGTGCGACCCCGCCACCTCGGTCAGCGCGCATTACTGCATCACCGAAGACGGCGAGGTCATCCGGCTGGTGCCGGAGAACCGCAGGGCGTGGCACGCTGGGGCAAGCTACTGGCGCGGCATTCCGGATGTGAACTCGGCCAGCATCGGGATCGAGCTTGATCACCCCGGCCACGCCCTCGGCTATCGCGGGTTCACCGATGCGCAGATCGACGCGCTGATCCCGCTGCTCAGCCGGATCGTCAAGCAGTACAACATCCCCCGCGCCAACGTGGTCGGCCACTCCTGCGTCGCCCCGATGCGCAAGGTTGACCCGGGCGAGCTGTTTCCGTGGGACCGGCTCGCACAACACAAGCTGTGCCTGCCGCGTCCGCAAAGCCTTGCTGCGGGCAATCCGTTCCACAACGAAGGCTCGTTCTTCCTCGCGCTGGAACGCTTCGGCTACGACATCACCGACCAGACCAAGGCGGTCGAAGCGTTCGAACGGCGCTGGCGACCCGAACACATCACCGGCATCCCCGATGGCGAAATCGCCGCGATCCTGTGGCAATTGCTGCTCGACCGCGATCAGGGGCGGACGCGGTAGGACACTCCCTATCCGTTCGTGTCGAGCGTAGTCGAGACACCCGCGCTGTGGCCTCTCGACTGCGCTCGAGGCGAACGGGATTTTGCAATTGGACTGTCAGCCCCCTATAGACCGCCCGGTCAGGGGGCCTGAGGCAGCCGCGTGACCTTCGGGTCGCGAGGAAAGTCCGGGCTCCACGAAACAAGGGTGGCGGGTAACGCCCGCCGGCTGCTCGCAAGGGCGGCAAGGGAAAGTGCCACAGAGAGCAAACCGCCGATGGCTTCCCCGAAAGGGGCGCACAGGCAAGGGTGAAAGGGTGCGGTAAGAGCGCACCGGGGGGCTGGCAACAGCCACCGCATGGCAAACCCCACCCGGAGCAAGGCCGAATAGGGGTCTCGCGCCTTTCGCAAGAAGGGTAGGCGTGTTTCGCGCCGAGAGACCCGGGTTGGCTGCTAGAGCGCCGGAGCAATCCGGCGAGCAGATGAATGGCTGCCACCGCAGGCCCGTCCGCAAGGATACCGCCTGAGGAGACAGAACCCGGCTTATGATGGCCCCCTGATATGAGGATTCCCCCTAAGGTCCCTCCCCGTTCCGCAGGAATGGGGAGGTGGCACCGCGAAGCGGTGACGGAGGGGTAAGCGGCAAGCAGGCAGACCCCTCCGTCAGCCGCCTGCGGCGTCTGCCACCTCCCCATCCTTGCAGGACGTGGAGGGACTAGGGCCCCTCGATCACAAGGGCTTGGTGCCCGCCGCCCCTTCGCGTAACCTTTCCCTCGGGAGGATTTGCCGCTGATGTTCACGCTTGCCGCCGCGCTTTCGCTCGCTGTCCAAGCCCCTGTGCCCGGGGACGCGGAAGACGCGGCCGAGCTTGAAGCGATCGAGTCCTGCGCGCTCCCCGGCGAGGCACCGGGTGCCCGCGCGAAGTGGGCGATCATCGATGCGCGCGCCATGACGTCGCCCACCGACCTCGCCGCAGCGCTGCGGGCCGCGCCTGCGGGTCATCGCCGGATCGTGCGGGGCGGTAGTTTCCAAGGCGCGGATATGCGCGAGCCTGCGGCGCTGCTCGCCAATGCGTGCCTGGTCTCGACCGATCTCGACGGCACCAATTGGGAAAACACCATCGTCCCCGGGCTGAGACTGGTGCGGGTCGCCCTGACCAATGCCAAGGCGACCGGCGCGCGCTGGTCGTGGGGCTCGATGCTCGGGACGAATTTTGCTGGCACCAATTTCACCGGCGCAGACCTTTACGGCATCCGCTTCGTCTCCGCGTGGCAGGGCGCGGATTTTGGCGAGGTCAACTTCAGGGCCGCAACCCTGACCGACGCGACCTTTGCCTGCGGGATCACGGTCGACGAATGGTGCATCAATGCCACCCCCGACCTGACCGACGCCAATCTCACCGGAGCCGACATCAGCGCGCTGGGCCTGTGGGATGCGCGGATGAACCTCGGCGCGACCCTCAACAACACCACGGTCTCGCCGCGCTCGCTCGTCAACCTTGGCGGCGCGCGGATCACCGGCCCGCTGCGGCTGGCGACCTATTTCACCCCGACCTATCCCGACAGGGAATACGCCCCCGTCACCGCCACGATCAGCGCCGAGGAAGCGCGCACGATCATCAATGGCACGCTTGCCGCCAGCGCCGAGGTGGATCGCCCCAGCTTTGATTGCGCCAAGGCGGCAACCCCGGTCGAGACGATGATCTGCGACGAATACGAATATGTCCTGCGTCGGTATGATCTCGAACTGGCCGAGGCGTGGCGGGAGCTGCGTGCGGCGGGCAAGGGCGATCTGGCCGATCAGCGCCGCTGGCTGAAATCGCGCGCCGCCTGCGAGGATCGGGCCTGCCTCAGCGATCTCTACGAAGCGCGCCTTGCCGTGCTGCGCGGCCAGCTTGGCCCCGGCATCACGCTCGCGGCTGGCCAAAGCGTGACCTATCATGGCCGCCTGCTGCCGCTGCCCGAAGCGATGCGCAGCGGCGCGTTGTATGAGCGCATCATCCCGGTGCTGATCGATGCGAGCGATCAGACCGTCACCCTTACCGGCAATCGCGACGGCAGCATCGCCGCCATCGGCAGTGCCATCGGCGGCAATGCGCATATGTGCGATCTGGGGGTGGAGGCGGCGCGCTTTGACCGAGCCACCGGCTGGTGGAGCGCGGTCAGCGCGGAGACGGGCGCCAAGGTTCCGCTCTTCCGGATCGAGGGGCGACGCATCCTGTTCCGCTATAGCGGCAACCTCGGCGGCACGCCGGAGGAAGCGGGCGAGTTCATCAGCTGCGGCGCAAGGGCCGGTTTTGCCGACGGACTGGACCTGACGCCGCGTTAAGCCTCATCCCCGTCCGGGGCTTGACCCGGGGCGTGGGGCGGGGCTTACACCCGTCCCACGCTCACATAGGTAAACCCGGCGGCGGCCATATCGTCAGGGTTGTAGATGTTGCGCAGGTCGACCAGCACGGGCGCGTTGGCGAGTTCCTTGACGCGCTTGAAATCGAGCGCGCGGAAGGCGTCCCATTCAGTCACGATCACCACCACATCCGCGCCTTCAATCGCGGCGTACGGGCTCTCGCACATGGCAACGCCGGGTAGCAGTGGGCGGGCCTGCTCCATGCCTTCAGGATCGTAGGCTGCGACGTCTACGCCTGCATCCATCAGCGTCTGCGCGACCGCAATCGCCGGGCTGTCGCGCATGTCGTCCGTGTTGGGCTTGAAGGTCAGGCCGAGCAGCGCCGCCTTCTTGCCGCGCGCTTCGTCAAAGCCGCCGAGCGCGTCGACGACCTTGCGGCCCATCGCCCGCTTGCGGCTGTCGTTGACCTTGACCACGGCCTCGACGATCCGAACCGGGCTGTCGTAATCCTCGGCGGTCTTGAGCAGGGCGAGGGTATCCTTGGGGAAGCACGACCCGCCATAGCCGGGGCCGGCGTGGAGGAACTTCGATCCAATCCGCTTGTCCATCCCGATCCCGCGCGACACGTCCTGCACATTGGCACCGACCTTCTCGCACAGGTCCGCCATCTCGTTGATGAAGGTGATCTTGGTCGCGAGGAAGGCGTTGGCGGCATATTTGATCAGCTCGCTGGTGCGGCGGCTGGTGAACAGGATCGGGCTCTCATTGAGGAACAGCGGGCGATAGACCTCGCGCATCACCTCGCGGCCGAAGTCATCTTCGGCCCCGATCACGATCCGGTCAGGCCGCTTAAAATCTCCGATCGCTGCGCCCTCGCGCAGGAACTCGGGGTTGGAGACGACCGAGACCTTGTGAGCGGTGCCCGTCTCGTGGATGATCCGCTCCACCTCATCACCCGTGCCGACCGGCACGGTCGACTTGGTGACGATCACCGCATCATTGGCCAGCTTCTCGCCAACTTCGCGGGCGACCTCGTACACGAAGGTCAGATCGGCATGGCCATCGCCCCGGCGGCTGGGCGTGCCGACCGCGATGAAGATCGCCGCCGCGCCCGCGATGCCCTCACCCAGATCGGTGGTGAAGCTCAGGCGTCCGGCCTTCACATTGCTATCGACCAGCGCATCAAGGCCCGGCTCGTAGATCGGCATGATCCCGGCGTGGAGCCGGTCGATCTTGCTCTGATCCTTGTCGATGCAGACCACGTCATGACCGAAATCGGCAAAGCACGCCCCTGATACGAGCCCGACATAGCCTGACCCCACCATCGCAATTTTCATGAACACCAGCCTCTAAGCGAAATCCGAAAACCGCCCGCGCTTCGATCCGCGAGGTTAGCGAGGCCGGTCGCCATGGAAGACCTCTGCGGCGCCCCCATCGGTTGTACGGGCCTGCAAAATCCGCCGTTGATCGCCCTCAAGCACGAGCGCTGTAAGCACACCCGAACGAAAAGCGCCAGTGTCAATGCCGATGCGATTACCGCAATCCATCACGTGTTCGAAAATGGTGTGGCCGTGCACCACCACCTTCTCGAGCGGGCCTTCGTGGCTAAGAAAACGCTCGCGAATCCACAGCAGGTCGCTGCGCTTCTGTTCGCCGAGCGGTCGCTCTGGATCGATGCCAGCGTGAACGAAAGCATAGTCGCCGGCGCAAATCATCGTTTCGAACCCGGCGATGTAGTCGCGGGTCGCCTGCGGCACGAGCTTCGGCAGCCGTTCGAAGATCTCTCCCAGCTCCAGCGTGGCGAGCTGCTTGCTCGACAGGCCGTAGCTCAGCATCGTCTCGCGTCCGCCATGCTTGAGGAAGTGGCGCAGGGCTTCGGGCTTTTCGAAAGCGGTAAGGAACATCTCTTCGTGGTTGCCCGCCAGCACCCGGACATTGCGGGTCTGCTGCCAAGCGTGGGTGCGGGCCACTACGCCTGCGCTGTCCGGCCCGCGGTCGATCAGATCGCCGAGCAAGATAATGCGGTGGTCCAGCCTCGGGGCGGCGACAATCTCGGCCTCGATGGCGGCAATCAGCGAGTCGTAGAGATCAAGCCGCCCGTGAATGTCGCCAATCGCATAATAACGCGCGCCAGCCGGCACCGCCGGCAGCTTTGCCGGAGACGGGGGCCTGAAAAATTCGCGCAATCGCTGAAGCATGACAGATGTATTGTTCCGGTTTTGCCAGCCCTATAGGGCAAAGCGGCGGACGGCACCAAGACCGCCGCCGTGGCAGGAGCGCGCGCATAAGCCCCGGAACGGGGCCGCGCAACACACCGATTGGCCTGCACGCCGGACGGTGCGAATTCGTCGTCCAGTGGCGCGCAGGCCGTTGGTGGCTGGGCTAGTCGAGCGTGAAGCTGACGGTCGTGACCACCCGCACCTTCTTGTACGGGCTGTCGGCCGAACCCCAGCCGCCCGCCTCGCCATCGCGCGCCTCGATCTCGAAATAGCCTTGCGTGGCGTCCTTGATCTTGCCGACGCCGGAGTTGGAATCCTCGGCGAATTGCTGGGCAGAAGCGCGCGCGTCTTTGGTCGCTTCGGCGACCATTTCGGGCTTGATATCGTTCAGCTTGGTGAAGGTGTAGGCCATGCCCGAGCCTTCCTCGAGAAACACGCCGCGCCCGACAAGGTCGAACTGCCGCGCCACGGCCTTCTGCGCGCGGGCAATGTCTTCCGTGCGCAGGGCGAGCCGCTGGCGCACCGTGAAGGTCGTGATGCCTTCATTGGTGAAGCTCGTCACGTTCGCACCGGTCGGTTGCAGCGCGTCGGCGGGAAAGCCCAATTCCTTGAAGAACGCCTCAATCGATTGCGTGTCGGCGCGCACCTTAGCCTGTGCTTCGGCAAGGCTGGTGGAGGAGGCCGAGTAGGAGATCGTCCAGGTCGCAAGGTCGGCGGTGACATTGCGTTCCGCCAGGCCGCGCACCGTCACGGCACGCTCGGCATCCTTGGCGCGCAGCAAGCCATCACCGAGCAGGTATCCCCCCGCGATCATGCCGACCGCAAGGATCGCCGCCGTGCCGAACCAGCGGGCGGTCGCAGGCTCACGCATGACACCGCTGGCCGCGTTTGCCGGTTGCACTTCGTGATCGTCCATACCATGTTCCCCCAAGATGAGTTGATGCGACGAATTGTGCATCATCGTCGATGAACCGTTTTTGAATGGAAGTTCCCATGGTGAAATATCTTCACAGCATGATCCGCGTCACTGATCCAGACGCGACGGTCGATTTCTTCAAGCTGATCGGGCTGGAGGAAGTGCGCCGTTTCGATGTCGAGGCCGGGCGCTTCACCCTGATCTTCCTCGCTGCGCCGGGGCAGGCAGGCGTTGCCGAGGTCGAACTGACCTATAACTGGCCGCCCGAAGACGGCAGCGGCGGTGAAGATTACAGCGGCGGGCGCAATTTCGGCCACCTCGCCTACCGCGTCGACAATATCTACGAGACCTGCCAGCGCTTGCTCGACAGCGGCCACACGATCCACCGTCCCCCGCGCGATGGGCACATGGCCTTCGTCAAATCACCCGACGGCATCTCGGTCGAATTGCTTCAGGAAGGCCATCTCGCGCCGGCCGAACCGTGGGTCAGCATGCCGAATACCGGCAGCTGGTAAGCCGCTGGCTTGGGCGAAGGTCAGGGCTAAACCCCGAATAAACCAACAAAATTTCGCAAATCCGGTTGCGTGACGAGGCTGGGCGAGGTAGCTTGCTTTCCTGATTGGGGAGGGGGTCGCCTTGTCCATAACCGAGCCTGGTCTGTGGCAGTGGATGGCACTGCTACAGCGAGAATTGCTGCTGTTCGCCGGGGTGTTTTTCCTGATCGGCGCGCTGGATGATCTTGCGGTTGATGGCGTGTGGCTTTGGCTGCGCCTGACCGGTCGGGGCGTGACCCAGAAACGCAGCCGGCTTGCCCTCCAGCATCGCTCTCTGGCCGGGCCGGTCGCCGTGCTGATCCCCGCCTGGCAGGAAGCCGCAGTGATCGGCCAGACTGTCCGCCACTTGCTTGATACCTGGCCGCAGCCGCGCTTACGCCTCTATGTCGGGTGCTACCGCAATGATCCCGCAACGCTGGCGGCCGCAATGGCTACGGCTCATGGAGACCCACGGCTGCGGCTGGTCATCGTCGAACGCGACGGGCCGACCACCAAGGCCGATTGCCTCAACCGCCTTTATGCCGCGCTCCTGATTGATGAAGATCGCGCCGGTCAGCGCTTCACCGGGGTCGTGTTCCACGATGCCGAAGACATGGTCGATCCGGGCGCGTTGGGCCTGCTCGATGAAGCAATCGCTGAGGGCGCGGACTTCGTGCAATTGCCGGTCGAGCCGCTCGTGCCACATCACCGCGGCTGGCTCGCGCGGCATATCGGCAGCCACTACTGCGAGGAATTCGCCGAAGCCCACGGCAAGGCGCTGGTGGTGCGCGATGCCTTGGGCGCGGGCATTCCGGGCGCAGGCGTGGGCTGCGCCGTCTCGCGCCGCGCGCTCGAGAGCCTGGTTGAGCGTCACGCGGCCGGGGGCGGTGGGGGTCTGCCCTTTGCCAGCGACTCGCTGACCGAGGATTACGAGCTTGGCCTTGCGATTGCTGCGGCGGGCGGCCGCTGCCGCTTTGTCCGGGCGCGCGGCGCGGATGGGCGGCTGATCGCCACCCGCGCCTTTTTCCCGCACCGCTTCGACACTGTCGTACGGCAGAAGAGCCGCTGGGTGCTCGGCATCGCTTTGCAGGGCTGGGACCGGGTCGGCTGGGCGGGCGGGGCGAGCGAATTCTGGATGCGCGCGCGCGACCGGCGCGGGCCGCTGACGGCGCTGGTGATGCTGGTGGGCTATGCGCTGGTGCTGCTGACCGGAGCGATGGGGGTGATCGTCGTGACTGGCGTGGCAGAGCCGGCGCCGCTGACCCCGCTGCTCAAGGCGGTGTTGATGGCCAATGCCGCGGCGTTTCTGTGGCGGATCGCGATGCGGTTCGCTTTCACCGCCCGCGAATATGGCATGGGCGAAGGGCTGAGGGCGGTGCTGCGCCTGCCGCTGGCCAACGTGATCGCCATCATCGCCGGACGGCGCGCAGTGTTTGCCTATGCCCGCACGCTTCGCGGCCGCGCGGCGGTGTGGGACAAGACCGAGCATGATGCCCATCCAGCCTCACTGGTTGCGGTTGCGGCCACTTCATCATGACGGCGGGTAGCAACACGGGGCGCGCCCGCGTGCGCGCCAAGGGCGGCCCGCTTGTCATGCTGGTGGTGCTGGTCAGCGGGTGGAGCGCGGCGCGGGCGGTGTGGTGGGACAATCCATTTCTGCCGCTCGTCCCCGACCCCGACCTGCCGCCGCTCGCCGCAAATCCGCCGACCGCAAAGTTTGTCGCCGCGCAAACCTCGCCGCTGCCGCTGCTTGCGCCAGAGCGGGCCGCAGCAGGCGCGCTGCCGATCACCTCAGTCGCTTTGGGTTCGCGCGCTGACGTATACCGGGGCGGCGGTATGGATGCCGAGGGCGCGGTGGCACAGCAATGGCCGTGGCACGCTACCCCGCGCGATCTGACCGGGGACAGCGCCGTGATTGCCGGAATCGAAGCCGGACTCCAGAGCGGCAATAACGACTGGCCCGTTCCCGCGCCGTTCCTCCCGACACGACCCGCCACGCCCGCTCCTGCCCCGGCCGGGCGCTGGTCGGTCGATGCCTGGGCGTTCTGGCGACAAGGCTCTAACGCCGCGCCGATTTCGCAGGGACGGGTGCCGATCTATGGCGCGAGCCAAGCGGGCGCCGTGCTGCAATATCGCCTCGCCCCCGCGTCGCCGCGTGACCCCCGCCTTTACGCCCGCGCCTATCGCGCGCTGGTGCGCAGGGGTGAAAGCGAGCTGGCGCTCGGCGCCTCGGCCCGCCCGTTGGGGCGCGTCCCGCTGCGGATGGCGGGCGAAGTGCGCTATACGGACGGAGCGTTCAGCGAGACGGTTCGCCCGGCCGCTTATATTGTCAGCGAGCTAGCGCCGGTGCCGCTGCCCTATGGCGCGCGGCTGGAAGCCTATGGGCAAGCCGGCTGGGTGGGCGGCCCGGACCCCACCGGCTTTGCTGACGGGCAAGCGAGCGTGACCGGCGAACTGCGCAAGGTGGCCGGGCTGACCGACAATGCCGTGCGCCTCAGCCTTGGCGTGGCGACATGGGGCGGCGCGCAGAAGGATGCGCAGCGGATCGACATCGGCCCCACTTTACGGCTCGATGTGACCTTGGGCGATGTGCCCGCGCGAATCTCGGTCGACTGGCGTAAGCGGGTGGGGGGCGATGCCGGGCCGGATTCCGGGCTGGCCGCAACATTATCGACCCAGTTCTGACCGCTGCGGGCCGATCAAGCCGCCGAAACACGCAAAACCGCCGCCTCACCAACAGGAACGCGCCTCCCCTGACTTTCATCGCCTTCGACGGTGGTCTACCCTCTCGCGCATGGACGTTTACCTGCCCATCGCGAATCTCTCGGTCAACGGCCTCTATATCGTGCTGCTGGGCGGGCTGACGGGCATCCTGTCGGGCCTGTTCGGGGTCGGTGGCGGCTTTCTGACGACGCCCCTGCTGATCTTCTACGGCATCCCGCCGACAGTGGCCGCGGCTTCGGCGGCGACCCAGGTGACCGGCGCGAGCGTTTCGGGCGTGCTCGCCCACTCCCGCCGCAAGGGAGTGGATTACCGCATGGGCGGCGTGATGGTCGGCGGCGGGATTGTCGGTGCGCTGATCGGGGCGGGCCTGTTCCGGGTGCTGCAATCGCTTGGCCAGATCGATGTGGTGATCTCGATCCTCTATGTGTTGATGCTCGGCTCAATCGGGATGCTGATGATGCGCGAGGCGGTGAGTTCGCTGCGCCCCGGCCTGCTCGGCAGGGCAGGCGTGCAGGTGAAAAAGCGCCGCCACCACCCGCTGGTCGCCAGCCTGCCCTATCGCTGGCGGTTCTATGCCTCGGGGCTGTATATCTCACCGCTGGCCCCGGCGATCCTCGGGATGCTCGTCGGCATCCTCACCATGCTGATGGGCGTGGGCGGCGGGTTCCTGCTGGTGCCGGCGATGCTCTATATCCTCGGCATGAGCGGCAACGTGGTGGTCGGCACCTCGCTGTTCCAGATCCTGTTCGTGACGATGGTAACGACCATGACCCATGCGCTGACGACCAAGGCGGTCGATCTGGTGCTGGCGGCGCTGCTGCTGCTGGGATCGGTCCTCGGCGCGCAGTTCGGCACGCAGATCGCACTCAAGGCCAAGCCCGAATACCTGCGCCTCGCGCTCGCGGCGCTGGTGCTGCTGATTGCACTCAGGATGCTCTACGGCCTCGGCGTGCAGCCCGACGAAATCTACACCGTGGTCCCGCTGTGAGGGCTGACCCGTGAGTATCGCAGGGCGGCTGATCCTGCTGGCGGTCGCTTGGGCGACGCTGTCAGCGCAGCGAGAACCCATTCTGGTGCCTGCCGTCAGCCAGTCGCGGATCGAAGTGCGGCAAGGCTTCACCGGTGCGCGGTTGCTGCTCTATGGCGCGGTGATCGATCCGTCGGCCACAGGCCGCGCCGGTGACTATGACATTGTCGTCGTCCTCAAAGGCCCGACCGAGCCGGTGCGCATCCGCGAAAAGGAGCGCATCGTCGGCATCTGGGCCAATGCCGGGTCGAGCGACTTCCGTTCCGCCCCCGCTTTCTTCGCAGTCGCCTCCTCCCGCCCGGTGGGCGAGATCGTCGATGAGCGCACGGCGGCGATTTACGAACTTGGCACAGACTTCATCCAGCTATCGCCGTCCGGCCAGATCGACCCGGAAGAACAGGCCCGCTTTGCGCAAGGCTTGGTCGAATTGCGGCGGCGGCAGGGGCTGTATCAGGAGAACCCGCGCGGGGTGAGCATCGCGGAAAAGGTGCTCTATCAAGCGCGCATCGACCTGCCCTCCAACGTCACCACCGGACGCTATACGGCCGAGACATTCGCCATCGCCCGCGGCCGGGTGCTGGCGAGCGCGACGGCGCGGATCGAGGTGGTCAAGGCCGGGCTGGAAGGCCAGGTGGTGTCGGCGGCCCAGCGCTGGTCGTTCCTCTATGGCCTTGGCGCGATTGCGCTTTCGCTGGGGATGGGCTGGCTGGCCGGACGGCTGTTCGCCCGCGCCTGACGCCGCCTGCGCTGCACGGGGCCATCGCAATGTTGACGCGATCTTAACCTCGTCTCTCCTATTTCCTGCCTGTTCCAACGGGAGCGGCAAGGGAATGCGCGGATGACCGATCACGGCAGGCAAGATTTCGAGCGCTTCACCGGCCCCAATCCGGCGGGCACGGAAGAGGTGGCATCGGCCCACGCCAACAGCCAGGACAATGCGCGTCTGCCCATCGGTGTGGTGCTTGAGATTTCGGGCTCAGGCTCGCAGATCGCGCTTGATCTCCAGCGCCTCAATGATTGCATGCAGGACGCCGATCCCTCGATCGCGCTGGCCGGCCAGGTCGGCAGCCAGATCAAGATCCGCGTCGGCGATGCCTGGCTGCTCGCCAATGTGCGCGACCAGCGCAAGGACCGCCGCACCGATGGCGGGATCATCGCCCATATCGATTTTCTGGGCGAAGGCGGTGAGGAAAAGCTGACCGGCCGGATCAACGGATTCAAGCGCGGTGTGACCCGTTACCCGATCCCCGGCGCGATGATCTATCCCGCCACCACCCGCGATCTTGAACAGATCTACGCCAGCGATGGCCGCGCGAGCATCACCATCGGCAAGGTTTTCCCGACCAAGGATATCCGTGCCGGCCTCTATATCGACGCGATGCTGGGCAAGCACTTTGCGTTGCTCGGATCGACCGGGACCGGGAAATCGACCAGCGCCGCGCTGATCCTGCACCGCATCTGCGAAGCCGCGCCCAAGGGTCACATCGTGATGATCGACCCGCACGGCGAATATGCCGCCGCGTTCCGCACGACCGGGCAGATCCTGGACGTTTCGAACCTGCAAATGCCCTACTGGCTGATGAACTTCGAAGAGCATTGCGAGGTTCTGCTGTCGAGCAGCGGCAACGAACGCCAGGTCGATGCCGATATTCTCGCCAAATGCCTGCTGGCGGCGCGGTCCAAGAACCGGCTGGCGCAGACGATGGGCAAGATCACGGTGGATTCGCCGATCCCCTATTTGCTCAGCGATTTCGGCAACATCCTCCAGGACGAGATGGGCAAGCTCGACAAGGCGACCTCGTCCGCGCCCTATATGCGGATCAAGGGCAAGCTTGACGAAATCAAGGCCGATCCGCGCTACCAGTTCATGTTCTCAGGCATGCTGGTGGGCGACACGATGGTCGATTTCATCGGCAAGATTTTCCGCATGCCCGGTTACGGCCGACCGATCTCGATCATCGACGTGTCGGGCGTGCCGTCCGACATCACCTCGACCGTGGTGGCGGTGCTGTCGCGCCTCGTGTTCGATTTCGCGATCTGGAGCCGCGACGAAAAGACGCGGCCCGTGCTGCTGGTGTGCGAAGAAGCGCACCGTTATGTCCCCAACGAGAAGAACGCCGATGGATCATCCGTCGGCAAGATCCTCAGCCGGATCGCCAAGGAAGGCCGCAAATACGGCATCAGCCTTGGCCTGATCACGCAGCGTCCGTCGGATTTGGCCGAAGGCGTGCTGTCGCAGTGCGGTACGATCATCTCGATGCGTCTCAACAACGATCGCGACCAGGCCTTCGTGCGCGCCGCCATGCCCGAAGGTGCGCGCGGATTCCTCGATTCGATCCCGGCGCTGCGCAACCGCGAATGCATCATCTGCGGCGAAGGCGTCGCGATCCCGATCCGCGTGACCTTCGACAATCTTGAGGAGCACAAGCGCCCGGCCTCCGAAGACCCCAGCTTCGTCGAACTGTGGAGCAAGGACGGCGGCGAAGAAGAGCTGGTCGAGCGCGTGGTGATGCGCTGGAGAAGCCAAGGTTGATGTCTCGCTTCGTCATTGCGAGCGAAGCGAAGCAATCCATGAACTGATCTCGCCTAGAGCGGCATCCTTCGTCCATGGATTGCCACGTCGCCTTCGGCTCCTCGCAATGACGAGCAATCAGGTTCCGCGCGTATCGCCGTAAAGGTGGATATGCAGCCGGTCGCTCATGCGGAACCCGTGCTTCAGGCACAGGTCTGACAACCACACTTGCCGTTCACGCTGGGTCGCGCTGTCTGTTCCCTCGGCCATCAGGAACACCTGACCGGGCTTGAAGCGGTAGCGCTGCTGAAGCGCCAGCACCTCTTCGACATCTTCAGGCGCCGCGATCACGAATTTCAGGAACGCGCGCGGTTCGGCCGCCCAAGCATCCAGCCGTTCGGGGATCAGCGCTTGGGTTTCCGGGTTGCCGCTATGCGCCAGTTTGGGGCTGACATTGTACTGATCGACCCGCACATCCAGCCGCGTGGGCGGGGCGACGGTGCCGTTGGTCTCGATCTCGACGCTGATGTCCGGTAGGTCCGCGAGCATCTCCGCAAGCGCGCCCGCCTGAAGCAGCGGCTCGCCTCCGGTGATGACGAGGCGCTTCTGGCCGAGAGCGGCGATCCGCTCTGCCGTGTCGGCAGGCGAGAGCGTTACCTGATTGGCCTTGCGTTCGAACGCGATCCCGTCGCGATGCGGACGATTGTCGCCCTCGAACCGCCACGTATAGGCCGTGTCGCACCATGTGCAGGCAAGGTTGCAGCGCGACAGTCGCACGAAGGCGACCGGCATCCCTTGGCTTGGCCCCTCGCCTTGCAACGAGACGAAGATTTCCGGCCCGCCGGTATCGTCGGTGGCGAGGGTGAGGTTCACCTCACCCCAGCCGCGCCAGCGCCGCAGTCAGTCGCTCGACCTCGCCCGCATGGTGCGCGAGATCGGCGCGGGCCTTTTCGACCGCTTCGGGCTTGGCCTTTTCGGCGAAGGCGGGGTTCGACAGGCGGCCGTCGAGGCTCTTGGCTTCCTTCTGCGAGGCCGCCAGCGCCTTTTCGAGCCGCGCCTTTTCCGCTGCGATGTCGATGATCCCTTCGAGCGGGATGATGAACACATCGCTCCCCGCGGTCACCTGCATGGCGGGGCCAGCGGGCGCCTCACCGATGGTGACGGGGGTCAGGCGGGCGAGGCGTTCGATGGCGGCACTGCTGCGCTCGATGGTGCGGGTCGCCACATCGGACGGCGCGGCAAGGAACGCCGCCAGCTTGGCGCCCGGCGCAATGCCGAGTTCGTTCTTGGCCGAGCGGGTGTTGGTGGTGAGGTCGATCACCCAGTCGATGGCGTCGGTTGCCTCTTTCGAGACTTCCGCTTCCGGCGCGGGCCACTGCGCGAGGATCAGCTCGTAGGGCCGCGCGCCCAGCTTGTGCCACAGCTCTTCGGTGATGAAGGGCATGAAGGGGTGGAGCATGACGAGGATCTGGTCGAGCGCCCAGCCGGCGACCGCGCGGGTTTCGACGGCAGGCGGGCTGTCGGCGTCCCCGGCGAAGACCGGCTTGATAAGCTCCAGATACCAGTCGCAGAACTTGCTCCACGTGAACTGGTAGATCGCGTTGGCCGCCGCGTCGAAGCGCAAGTCGGCCATGGCGCGCTCGATCTCGGTCACGCAGGCCGCGACCTCGCCGATGATCCACTGGTTGGCGGCGAGGCGGGCGGTCGGGGCCTTCACGCTGGCCGAAGCGCCGATGCCGTTCGACTGGCAGAAGCGGGCCGCGTTCCACAGCTTGGTGGCGAAGTTGCGATAGCCCTCGACCCGCTTTTCATCCATCTTGATGTCGCGGCCCTGGCTTTCCATCGCCGCCATGAAGAACCGCAGCGCATCCGCGCCATACTGGTCGATGAGGCCGAGCGGATCGACGACATTGCCCTTGGACTTCGACATCTTCGCCCCGTCCGCCGCGCGCACGAGGCCGTGAAGATAGAGCGTGTCCCAGGGCTTCTGGCCCATGTTGTAGAAGCCCATCATCATCATCCGCGCATCCCAGAAGAACAGGATGTCGAAACCGGAGATGAGGAGGCTGTTGGGGAAGTGCTTTTGGAGCAGCGGGCTATCGCTCTCCGGCCAGCCGAGTGTGGCGAAGGGCCACAAGGCGGAGGAGAACCACGTGTCGAGCACGTCCTCGTCCTGGGTCAGCGCAACGCCTTCACCGGCGAGCGCCTGTGCGGCGGCTTCGTCCTCAGCAACGAAGCAGCGACCGTCGTCGGCGAACCACGCCGGGATCCGGTGGCCCCACCACAGCTGGCGCGAGACGCACCACGGCTGGATGTTCTCCATCCAGTTGAAGAAGGTCTTTTCCCACGACTTCGGCACGATGCCGATGTCGCCCGAGCGCACAGCTTCGATGGGCTTTTTCGCGAGTTCCGCGGCGTTCACATACCACTGGTCGGTCAGCCACGGTTCGATCACCACGCCGCCGCGGTCGCCGAAGGGGGTCGCGATCTGGCGGGGTTCGGCGTCGTGCTCGATGTCTTCGCCGTCTTTGGATTTGGTGACGTGGGGGATCAGGTAGCCCTGCTCCTTCATCCGCGCCACGACCAGCTCGCGGGCACCGTCAACGCCGTCACGCTTGAAGCGGTGGAGGCCGAGGAACTCCTCGGGCACCAGGCCGTCCGCCGTCTGGCAGACGTTCGCCTCGGCATCGAGCATGTTGAGCATTTCGGCAGGCGCAAAGCCGGCGCGCTTGCCGACTTCGAAGTCGTTGAAGTCATGCCCCGGCGTGATCTTGACGCAGCCCGAGCCCAGCTCCGGATCGGCGTGTTCGTCCGCGATCACCGGAATGCGGCGGCCGGTCAGCGGCAGGATCACGTGCTTGCCGACCACGCTCGCATAGCGTTCGTCCGCCGGGTTCACCGCCACGGCCATATCGGCCAGCATCGTTTCGGGCCGGGTGGTGGCAACCTCCAGATAATCGCGGCCATCGGGCAGGGTGACGCCGTCAGCCAGCGGATAGCGCAGGTGCCAGAAGCTGCCCGCAATCGTCTGCGTTTCGACCTCAAGGTCGGAAATCGCGGTCTTCAGCTTCGGGTCCCAGTTCACCAGCCGCTTGTCGCGGTAGATCAACCCGTCATTATACAGATCGACGAAGGTCTTGATCACCGCCTTGGTGAAATGCGGGTCCATCGTGAACTGCTCGCGGCTCCAGTCCATCGAGCAGCCCAGACGGCGCAGCTGGTGGGTGATGGTGCCGCCGCTTTCGGCCTTCCACTCCCACACCTTCGCCACGAAATCCTCGCGGCTGTAATTCGTGCGCTTGTCCTGCCGCGCCTCAAGCTGGCGTTCGACCACCATCTGCGTCGCGATCCCGGCGTGGTCGGTGCCGACCACCCACAGCGCGTCCTTGCCGCGCAGCCGCTCGTAGCGGATCACCACATCCTGCAAGGTGTTATCGAGCGCATGGCCGATGTGCAGCGAGCCGGTCACGTTGGGTGGCGGGTTGACGATGGTGAATGGTTCCGCATCGGGCCGCTCGGGCCGGAACAGGCCGTTCGTCTCCCAATGGGAATACCAGCGCGCCTCGATTTCGGCGGGGTCGAACGTGGTGGGGAGAGTGGGTTGCACAGTGTCGCTCATGATGCCCCGCGCCATGCCAGCACCTATGTTGCGATGCAATGATGGAAGCCATTTGCGGTTCGCCGCGAGAGCCTTGCCGGGGGCGAAAAATCACCCCATAGCTTCAATCCGATGCAGGACGCCGCGCAATATACGCTGGAAGAAGCAGGCGCGGATACCGCCCGGCTGGTGCTGTCAGGGCCGTTGACGCTGGCCCATATCGGCGCGATCGAACCCGAGCTCAAGCGCATCACCGGCCCCCTCGCCAGCATTGATCTGGCCCAAGTCGAAGAGATCGACACGGTCGGCGCTTGGGTGGTGTGCCGGCTCGCACGCGAACACAATTGCGACATCACCGGCGCGAGCGAGGCGGCCGAGCGGCTGCTGGCCGCCATGCGCGGGATCGACGCGAGCGGTGATACCCGCGCGCCCCGCCTGCCCGCGTGGGAACGCGTGCCGACGGCGCTGGGCGAAAAGGTCTATGGCGCGCGGCGTGGCATTTACGGTGTGGTCGGATTCTTCGGTCAGATTCTGCTCGGCGGGGCCAGCCTGCTCCGCCACCCGACCCGCTTTCCGGTCAAGGCACTGGTGCACCAGATGGAGCTGGTCGGCGTCACCGCGCTGCCGATCATCGGGCTGATGAGCTTCCTGATCGGCATTGTTATCGCGCAGCAGGGCTCGGTGCAGCTCGAACAATTCGGAGCAGAATCGCTGACCGTGAACCTTGTCGGGCGCATCACCTTGCGCGAACTCGGCGTGCTGATGACCGCGATCATGGTCGCGGGCCGATCCGGCAGCGCCTTTGCGGCGCAGATCGGGACGATGAAGCTGACCGAGGAGATTGACGCGATGCGCACCATCGGCGTCTCTCCGATCGAGGTGCTGGTGATCCCGCGCATTCTGGCGGCGACTTTCATGATGCTGCTGTTGGGCTTCTATGCCTCGATGATGGCGATCATCGGCGGCGCGGTGGTGGGCGATCTGACGCTCGGCATTCCGTTTGTGACCTTCCTGCTGCGCATTCAGGAAGTGGTGCCGACCCATGACCTGTGGGTCGGGTTGATCAAGGCTCCGGTGTTCGGGCTGATCGTGGCGCTGGCGGGCTGTTATCACGGGATGCAGGTGCGCGGCGATTCCGAGGAAGTGGGCCGCCGCACGACCATGGCCGTGGTCTCGGCGATCTTTGCGGTGATCGTGCTCGATGCGTTTTTCGCGGTGTTCTTTACCGAAATCGGGTGGGGCTGACCGATGGCGCGCGACATTCATCAGGAAGACGCGAACTATCCGATCGTGATCGAGGGACTGGTCAACCGCTTTGGCGATGTCACAGTCCATGAGGGCCTTGATCTTAAAGTGCGGCGCGGCGAGATCCTTGGCGTGGTCGGTGGCTCGGGCACGGGCAAATCGGTGCTGATGCGCTCGATCATCGGCTTGCAGCGGCCGAGCGAGGGGCGGATCGATGTGCTGGGGCGCACCATCACCGAACTCGATCTGGAGCAGGGCATCGGCGTGCGCCGCCGGTGGGGCGTATTGTTTCAGGGCGGGGCGCTGTTTTCGACGCTGACCGTGGGCGAAAATGTCGAAGTGCCGCTCAGGAAGTATTATCCCGATCTCGATCAAGCGCTGCGGACCGAGATCGCGCGCTACAAGGTGATCCTCACCGGCCTGCCCGAAGATGCGGTGGCCAAGTTCCCGTCCGAGCTTTCGGGCGGCATGAAGAAGCGCGCTGGCCTCGCCCGCGCGCTGGCGCTCGATCCTGAATTGCTGTTCCTGGACGAGCCAACCGCCGGGCTCGATCCGATCGGAGCGGCCAAGTTTGACCGACTGACCCGCGAATTGAAGGAAACGCTGGGTCTTACCGTGTTTCTTATAACCCATGATCTCGATACGCTTTACGAGATATGCGACCGGGTGGCGGTGATTGCCGAAAAGAAGATCATCGCCGTCGGCACCATCCCCGAACTGATCGCGACGAAGCATCCGTGGATCGAGGAATATTTCGGCGGCCCGCGTGGCCGCGCTGCTCATGACGCGCACCTCAGGAGCCAGGAATGAGCCGGATAGTAATGGACAAGCGCGCCGCCCGCGCGTCATAGGAAACGCACATGGAAACCAGAGCCAATCATCTGTGGGTCGGTGCGGTAACGCTGGTGCTGCTGGCGGCGCTGGCCGCCTTCATCGTCTGGATCGCGCGGCTGGGCGAAGGCAAGCAGGACGAATTCGACATCTTCTATGGCCAGTCGGTCTCTGGCCTCGCCAAGGGCAGCCAGGTCAGCTTTGCCGGGGTGCCGGTGGGTCAGGTGACCGAAATCGCGCTGGCCAAGGACAACCCCGAATTCGTGCGCGTGCGGATCAAGGTGGGGGAGGATGTGCCGATCCTCGTCGGCACGCAGGCGACCATTCAGGCGAGCTTTACCGGCGTGTCCACCATCCTGCTGGATGGCGCGCGCAAGGACAATCCGCCGATCACCTGTGAGACGACCGCCTGCCCTGAAGGCCGCCCGGTGATCCCTCCGGGCCGCGGCGGCTTTGGCGAGATCGTGGCGAATGCGCCGCTGCTGCTGGAACGGCTGGCGACGTTGACCGAGCAATTGAACCTGATCCTCGGCCCGGAAAACCAGCAGGAGCTGGCCGGCATCCTCAAGAACACCAACCGCCTGACCGACGGGCTGGCTGATGCGAGCCCGGAACTGACCGCCAACCTCAAGGAATTCCGCAACACCATGGTGGAATTGAACCAGACGCTGGATGCGGTAGAAAAGGTCGCCGTCTCGTCCAGTGCGCTGCTTGACAAGGAAGGGTCGCCGCTGGCCGAGGAACTGCGCGGGACGCTGAAATCGGCCAATGCTGCGCTGGCATCCTTGGCGGCGACGCTGGAAGACACCCGTCCGGCCGCGCGCCAATTGCGCACCACGACACTGCCGAGCGCTGAGGCGACGCTGGAAGACCTGCGCGCCACCAGCCGCGCGCTGCGCGCGGTTACCGAAAAGCTCGAAAGCGAAGGCGCGGGCGCATTGGTGGGCGGCACGTCGCTGCCCGACTATAAGCCGAAATGAGGATGATGCGATGCGCGTGACTGACCGGACCTTGTCGCTTGCCCGCCCGCTGGTGCTGGCCCCGCTGTTGCTCGCGCTGGGTGGCTGCATCAGCCTTGGCGGAGAGCCACCCGCCAGCCTGCTTACTCTGAGCCCCGAAACGCGCGCGCCCGCCGGCCCCGGCGTCAGCGGCACCGAACGGCCGGTGATCGCGGTGCTGGGCATTGATACGCCCGCCAAGCTTGATGTGTTGCGCGTGCCGGTGGCGGTTACCGATACCGAACTGGCCTATCTGCAAGAGGCATTCTGGGTCGAAAAGCCCGCCCGGCTGTTCCGGCGGCTGGTGGGCGAGACGATCCGCGCGCGCGGGCAGGCGATGGTGGTCGATGGCGATGCCACCGCAACGCTCGCTACGGTCAACCTGCGCGGCACCTTGAACGAGATGGGCTATGATGCCGCCTCGTCATCGGCAGTGGTGCGGTTTGATGCGGTGCGGATTGATCGGGAGGGTAAGGTGACGACCCGCCGCTTTGAAGCGCGCGAGACCGGGGTTGTGGCTGAGGCGAAGGCGGTCGGCGCCGCGCTGAATGTCGCGGCCAATCGGGTGGCGGCCGAAGTGGCTGATTGGGTCGCGGCGGGCTGACTCAGATCTGCGCGAGGCGCGCAAAGCTATAAGCGCGCAGGAAATCGGCCTCACGCCGGGCGCGGCGCTCCTCGGCCTCCCAATCGCGGCCCCACAGGTCGGCCTGCCATTCCTCTTCGAGACACACCGCCTGCCACAAAGCGCGCGGTTCATCCTCATGCCCGGCATCAAGCGCGCAAAGTGCCGTGACCAGCGAGGCGGCCAGCGTGGTCATCGTCTCCACCCCCGCCAGCACCAAGGGATCGAGCGCCGCCAGCCGCTGACGCAGCACGGCCAAGGACGCCTCGGGTTGCGGGCGGTGGAGCACACCGCTGACCCGCACCAAGGTGATGCCATGCGCCGCCTCGAACCCGGTAAGCAGCGGCTCCCACACCGCTTGCTGGTGCGCGTGGAGCGGCTCGTCGGGATCGGCGCGGTAGCAGAGCGTATCGGTCTCGGCATAGGCGATAAGGCCATCGGCAATTGCTGCGGGATCGGGCGTGACAATGTCGATCGCGTAGTCGGCCATATCGCGCAGCGGCAGGCTGGCGGGGTCGATTGTGTCGCCCTGCCGCCGCCATTCGGCCGCCAACGCTTCACCCAGCGCTTCGGTCGGGACGATCTGCGCCGCGCCGCCCACGGTCTTCACCCCGCGCCCGTCAAGCAGCACCTGATAGCCACCCGGCTGCGATCCGAGCGTTACGTCCTTGTAGAACCGGCGGATCATTTGGGCGTCCTGTCTCCAGCGTTCCAGCGGCGCGCGATGAAGCGCGGCAGGAAGAACATCTCGAAAAAGCCCACCACCGCGATGACCGCTCCCACCGCATAGGGCAGGTCAATGACCCCGCGCACGATGGCAAAGCCGAGCATCACCAGCGCTACCCCGCTGAACCGCACGAGGTTGATGATGATGAAGCCGTTGCGCGCGCGTGCCTCGGCGATGTCGCGGTCGGATCGGCTCATGGCAAGGCCTCCTCAAGCGCAGCGGCCAGCGCCTCGGCGGTGCCGACCACACGCGCCGCGCCGCTCGCCAGCAATTCGGGCGCGGCGTGATAGCCCCAACCGACGCCAATCCCTGCGACCCCGATGCTGCGCGCCATCAGCATGTCGAAGCTGGTGTCGCCGATCATCACGGCCTGTTCGCGGGTTGCGCCGGCTTCGAACAGCGCGGCCTCCAGCATGGCGGGATGCGGCTTCGACGGGTGACGGTCAGCGGTCTGGAGCGAGACGAACAGGTCGGCGATCCCATGGGTCGCAAGGCAGGCGGCGAGCCCGCGGTCGGACTTGCCCGTGGCGACCGCAAGGCTCCAGCCCGCGCCATGCAGATCACGCAGCAACTCGGCGATGCCATCATACAGCGGCTCGTCGAGCAATCCCTCCTCACGCCGCGCGCGGAAGCTGGAGCGGTAGAATTCGGTGACGGCGCGGTTCTGATCCTCAGTGAGATCGGGCGACAGCGTGCGCACGGCCTGCGGCAGGCTCAGGCCGACGGCGCGGCGCACGGCGGACACCTCGGGGGCTGGCAGCCCAGCGCGGGCAAAGGCGCGCGCCATCGCCCAGCAGACATCCGCTTGCCCATCGACCAGCGTCCCGTCGCAATCGAACACGGCAAGCCGCACGCCGCTCATCCAGCCACGCTCCGCACCCACGCGGCAAGCGCGGATGAACCCGCCTCAGCCAACCCGTCAGCGATCCGCGCGCGGGTCTCGGGCGGCTTGTTCTGCGACAGTTTGTATGTCGGCCGCCGTGCCGCGACGGTTAGTTCGAAGCCGACGATCCCGCGGAACAGGCCTGCCCACATTTTCTCGGACGATTCCTCCGCCCGCCAAGGTTCACCGCCCAGCCGCGTCTCGTGCTTGGTGATAGCGGCGTGGAGGAAGGCTTCGAGCCCATCGTCGTCCATCCGCCGCACCGGGCCTTCCAGCTCCAGCGCGATGTAATCCCAGGTCGGCACGGTGTTGCGATCATCATACCAGCGCGGTGAGACATAGGCGTCCGGACCGTTGACGACGATCAGCGCGGTGGCCCCATCAAGGTGGCGGGCGAGGGCGTTGCTGCGGGCGAGGTGGAACTGCACCGCTCCACTTTCCGTCATCAGCAGCGGGGTATGCGCCACGCGCGGTCCATCGGGCGTGCCGGCGAAGACCATGCCGAAGCCGATCTGGCCCACCAGCGCTGCGTCAGCCGCACTGTCATCGCTGCGGTAAAGCGGATTGGGATGCATCAGCGGCCCGTCCGCTTGCCACCGCCTTTGGGAGCGGGTTTGGGAGTTGGCCTCGCCCGGTTGGCGGGGGCTTTGCTGGGTCCGGCCTTGGCGGCGGGCTTTCCGGCAGGCTTGCCAGAGGATTTGCCCGCAGGCTTCTTCGCCTTGGGCTTGGCCGCTGCATCACCACGCGCACGGCGCGGCGCACGGGCTTCCTTCCTCGCCTGCTTGAAATGGCGGCGGGCGGCCTGCTTCTTTTCCTCACCCGTCCGTTCGGGCGCCTCGTCACCCATGGGCGAGGCGTCGGACAGGCCTTGGTCAAAGCCCAGCACTTCCATGCTCATGGCAAAGTGCGGGGGGAGTTCGGCGGTCACATCCAGCTTACCTCCGGTTCCCTCGCCAACCTTGGGTTCGGAGATGATGAGGCGGCGCGCGTGCAGGTGCATCTTGCGGCTGACCGCACCGGTGAGGAAGCTATCGGGCCCGCCATACTTGCCGTCGCCCACAATCGGGTGGCCGATAGCGGCCATGTGGACGCGCAGCTGGTGCGTGCGACCGGTCAGGGGTTCAAGCTCAACCCAAGCGGCGCGCTGGCCCGCCCGCTCGACCACACGGTAACGCGTTTTCGCAGCCGCGCCGTTTTCCTCGTCGATATGCATCTTCTCGCCGCCGGTGCCCGGCTGCTTGGCAAGCGGGGCGTCGATCACGCCTTCGGACAGCTTCGGCACGCCGACCACCAGCGCCCAATAGACCTTGCGCGCCGAACGGCCGGCAAACCGCTTGGAGAAACTCGCAGCAGCCCCCGGCGTGCGCGCGATCAGCAGCACGCCCGAAGTGTCCTTGTCGAGCCGGTGGACCAGCCGCGGGCGCGGGGTCTTTTCGGTCTCGACAAAGGCATCGAGCAGCCCATCGACATGCTTGGTCGTCTTGCTGCCACCTTGCGTGGCGAGGCCGGGGGGCTTGTTGAGCACGATCGCGCTCGCCGTTTCGCGGATCACCATCCCCTTGGCTTCGGCGATCTGTTCGGGGCTCAGGGTGCGCAGGCGCGGTGCGGCTTTCTTGGCGGCGGGCGCCTCTTCGCCGCCGGGCGGCACGCGCAGGACCTGGCCTTGCTCCAGCCGATCCTCCGGCTTGGCGCGCTTGCCATCCACGCGGATCTGCCCGGTGCGCGCCCAGCGCGAGACGGTGGCAAAGCCGATCAGCGGCAGGTTGCGCTTGAACCAGCGGTCGAGCCGGATGCCGTCGTCATCTTCGCCGACGGTGAACTGGCGGACGTTATCGGTCGGGGTCTCGGTCATGATGCACTCTGCGCGGCGACAAGGCCGATGATCACCGCTGCCATACCGGCGACCAGCGAGGCGGCAGCATAGCCTACTGCCAGCAGCGCCTGCCCGCGGTGGAGCAGGGTGACGAGCTCGGCGCTGAAAGCACTGAAGGTGGTGAACCCGCCGAGCAGGCCGACGCCGATCAGCAACCGGACATTCTCCGCCGTCTGGGCCTCAGCGCTGCCGCGGGCGAGCCAGCCCACCAGCACGCCCATCAACAGGCTGCCGAGGATATTGACGCCGAGCGTCCCCCACGGGAAGGCGTTTTCCGGCCCGGCGAGATGCGTGACAGCGCGGCCGGCATGATAGCGCAGCACAGAGCCCGCAGCGCCGCCGACAGCGACATTGAGGCTGGCCATGAGAGGGGAGATTTCACCGGACATCGCGCGGCCATAGCGAGCGCCGCGCGATCTGCCTAGCGCAGCTGAAGAACGATTGCGCCGGGACGAGCACGCTGGCGGGTTGCCTTTGGGACGATGTTGGACTATCGGGGCGCGGTTTAGTGGGCGGTCCTGCAAGGGAATCGCCCGCGTATCATTGGTGTTTCACAAGCAATTCACCGCGTATCCCCGCGTGATTCGGGCGGGCTCTGGCGTTTGGAAAATTGAGGTAGTCGTCGTTTATGCAAATCATGGTTCGCGATAACAATGTCGATCAGGCCCTGCGCGCGCTCAAGAAGAAGCTGCAGCGCGAAGGCGTTTATCGCGAAATGAAACTGCGTCGCCACTTCGAAAAGCCCAGCGAAAAGCGCGCCCGTGAAAAGGCTGCTGCTGTGCGCCGCGCTCGCAAGATGGAGCGCAAGCGGATGGAGCGTGACGGGAGCAAATAATCCCGTCGCCAAGCGCACTCTGCCTCGCAGAAGCGCTTGAATACCCCTTTCCGATCAGTCATCAGGGCGCGGCTTATTCCCGCGCCCTTTTGCCGTCATAACGTGGCGCAGATGCGCCGCCCATCAGGACCGTACCCATGACCGAGATTACCCGCGTTCCGATCAAGCCTGTGGCCAAGGGCTCGCTTACCAAGCTGTGGATCGGGGTCGCGCTCGCGATCGCGGTTGGCGGCGGGCTTGCCTGGTCGGCCGTGCCACGCGGGCTCGACCTTGATGTCGAAGTCGCAGGCGCGGGCAAGACCGCGGCCAAGGGCGATGTCGTGTTCGTGAAGTACAAGGGCAAGCTGGCCGCCGATGGCACGGTGTTCGACGAATCGCAGAACATCCCGCTGCCGGTCCAGGGCCTGTTCCCGGAAGGCAATCCCTTCCCGGTTGAAGAAGGCGCGACCATTCCGGGCTTCTTCCAGGGGCTTCAGCAGATGCAGAAGGGCGGCAAGTACACGCTCTTCATCCCGGCCGACCTCGCTTACGGTGCAGCACCGCCTCCGGGCACGCCAATCCCGCCCAACGCCGATCTCGAATTCGAGATCGAGGTGATGGAAATCATGAGCCGCGCGACCTTTGACCGCAATCTGCAGATCCTCCAGCAGACGATGCAGCAGCAGATGGGCGCTGCTCCGGGCGGTGCTCCCGGTGGCGCAGCGCCGGGCGGCGCGCCTGAGGGTGCGCCTCCGGTGGCTCCGGGCCAGTAAGGGGCGGACGCGCAATGTCGGTCGACAAGGCAACCGTTGCCAAGATCGCCTCGCTGGCGCGCATCCGCATGGATGACGCCGCGCTGGAACAGATGGTGCCGGAATTGAACGGCATCCTCCAATGGGTCGAACAATTGGGCGAAGTGGACGTGACCGGGATCGAGCCGATGGCGGCAGTGATCCCCAACACGTTGCGCCTGCGCGCTGACGTGATCGACGCCGATCCGCTGACCGGTGGGGGCAGGCAGGGCGATATCCTCGCCAATGCGCCCGCCGCCGAGCACGGGTTCTTCGGCGTGCCCAAGGTGATCGAATAATTTTTGCCCACTAGTGTGTGCCCTCGCGCAGGCGGGGGCCTCCATCAATTTGGCGATGCGCGGGCGGCACGAGGTCCCCGCCTTCGCGGGGACTCACGAGCAGTATGACTGACCTGACTCAACTCGGCGTAAAAGACATCCGTGACGGCGTGCGCGCCGGGGATTTCACCGCGCGCGAAGTCGCGGAGAGCTTCAACGCTGCCGTGGCTGCGGCTGCGAGCCTCAACGCCTTCATCGTCACCACGCCCGACCACGCTCTGGCCGCCGCCGACACAGTGGACGCCGCACGCGCTGCGGGCGAGACCCTCGGCGCAATGGCGGGCGTGCCGATCGGCATGAAGGACCTGTTCGCCACCAACGGCGTGCAGACCACTGCGGCGAGCCACATCCTCGAAGGCTTCACACCCCGCTACGAATCCACCGTTTCACAGAAGCTGTGGGACGCGGGTGCGGGGATGCTGGGCAAGCTCAACCTTGATCAGTTCGCGATGGGTTCGTCCAACGAGACGTCCTACTTCGGCAACGTCACCTCACCGTGGAAGAAGGCGGGCAGCAATGCTGCCATGTCGCCGGGCGGCTCCTCGGGCGGTTCGTCCTCGGCGGTCGCCGCGCGGATCGCGCCTGCCGCGACCGGCACCGACACCGGCGGCTCGATCCGCCAGCCCGCCGCCTTCACCGGCATTTGCGGGATCAAGCCGACCTATGGCCGCTGTTCACGTTGGGGCATCGTCGCCTTTGCCTCCAGCCTTGATCAGGCAGGGCCGATGGCGCGCTCGGTCGAGGATTGCGCGATCATGCTTGGCGCGATGGCAGGGTTTGACCCAAAGGATTCGACCAGCCTTCAGATGGAGGTTCCCGATTGGGAAGGGCTGCTCAATGCAGACCTTCGCGGCCAGAAGGTCGGCATTCCGCGCGAATACCGGATGGAGGGCACCGATCAGGCGATCCTCGATTCGTGGGAGCAGGGCAAGGCGTGGCTTAAGGACGCAGGTGCCGAGATCGTCGACGTCTCGCTGCCGCACACCAAGTATGCGCTGCCAGCCTATTACATCGTCGCCCCCGCCGAAGCGTCGAGCAACCTCGCCCGCTATGACGGCGTGCGTTACGGGCTGCGCGATCTGCCCGAAGGCGTCGGCCTTCAGGACATGTACGCCGCCACCCGCGCCGCCGGGTTCGGGGACGAGGTCAAGCGCCGCATCCTGATCGGCACTTATGTGCTCTCGGCGGGCTTCTACGATGCCTATTACACGCAGGCCCAGAAGGTCCGCGCACTGGTCGCCCGCGATTTCGAGCGCGCCTTCCAGGAGTGCGATGTGATCCTCGCGCCGACCACGCCGACGGCGAGCTTCCCGCTGGGTTCGATGAATGAAGACCCGCTGACGATGTATCTCAACGACGTCTTCGCGGTGCCTGCGTCGCTGGCTGGCCTCCCCGCGATGAGTGTCCCCGCGACGATCAACGCAGACGGCTTGCCGCTGGGCCTCCAGCTGGTCGGCCGCCCATTTGACGAGCAGGGCGTGCTCAACGCGGGCCTCGCCATCCAGCAACGGGCAGGCTTCACCGCCAAGCCGGAGAAGTGGTGGTAAGATGAGTTATCCGAGCCTGCTTGAACAACATCACGAAGGCAGGACGGCCTATGATTTAGTATTGGGGGCGATGCTCGGCGGCTATCTTGGTCTGACGATTTCTGAGCATGGTTTGTCTGGTGGAACCTACTTTGATCTAGGGATTTTACTTGTTTTCTTGGGTCTATTCGTTCTTTCGCTCAACTCATTTGCAGACAGATTTCATAGGCGGTTTTTTTGGGCGGCATTCAAGTATGCAGCTCTTGCTCTAGGGACAGGTATTAGTTCGCTAGTTACGGCACCTAAGCTGCAGGTAGACGTAGGAATTCTAGCCACGATCCTAGTTGTTTGGCTTGGCTTTGCGTTATTCGAATGTTGGACGGCAATCGCAGCGATCTTGTTTAAGTCGGATGAAGTTCCGACCAGTGGTACTGAGTAAGCTTCGATGACGATACGAATGATTTCTAGATGCAAGCCGGAGAAATGGTGGTGACCGCCGATTTGCCGCTGTGGCTTGCCGGACTGGCAATCGCCGCAGCAGTGCCGGTGACCTTCATGGTCGCCAATTGGGTGAGAAAACACGTCGATCACGGCGAACTGCGCTTCGGGCCTGATGGTAAGGTGATCGAGGACGAGGAAACGAAATGAGCAACTACCGCATTCAGGGTGCCACGGGTGAATGGGAGGTCGTGATCGGCCTTGAAGTGCACGCGCAGGTGACGTCGCAGTCGAAGCTGTTCTCGGGCTCGGCCACGGCGTTTGGCGCGGAGCCGAATTCGCAGGTCAGCCTTGTCGATGCCGCGATGCCCGGGATGCTGCCCGTGCCCAACGCCGAGTGCATCCGACAGGCGGTCCGCACCGGTATGGCGATTGACGCGCAGATCAACGCCTGGAGCCGGTTTGACCGCAAGAACTACTTCTACGCCGATCTCCCGCAGGGCTACCAGATCAGCCAGCTTTATCATCCGATTGTCGGCGAAGGCTCACTCCTGATCGAGGCGGACGAGAAGGCCGGCATTCCTGAAGACAAGATCATCGGGATCGAGCGCATTCACGTCGAGCAGGACGCGGGCAAGCTGATGCATGATCAGCACCCGACCATGTCTTATGTCGACCTGAACCGTTCGGGCGTGGCGCTGATGGAAATCGTCTCGCGCCCCGATATGGCTTCGCCTGCGGAGGCAGGGGCTTATCTGAGGAAGCTCAGGGCGATCCTGCGCTATGTCGGCTCGTGCGACGGCAACATGGAAGAAGGCTCAATGCGCGCCGACGTCAACGTCAGCGTCCGCAAGGTCGGCGACGAACTCGGCACGCGCACCGAGACCAAGAACGTCAACTCCGTCCGCTTTGTGATGCAGGCGATCGAGCATGAGGCGATGCGACAGGTCGATGTGCTGGAGTCAGGCGGCACCATCGTGCAGGAAACCCGGCTGTTCGACCCCGGCACCGGCACCACGCGCACGATGCGCAGCAAGGAAGACGCGCACGACTATCGCTACTTCCCCGATCCCGATCTCTTGCCGCTGGTGCTGGAGGAGGACTTCCTCGCCGAATGTCGCGCCTCGCTCCCCGAGCTGCCGGATGCCAAGCGCAAGCGGTATGTCGATGTGCTGGGGCTCACGCCCTACAATGCGCGCGAACTGACCGCCGAGGTCGAAACCTTCGCGCGGTTCGAAACGCTGCTCGCCGAAACCGCCAAGGTGACGGCCAAGGACGAAGCAAAGGTCGCCACGCAGGTCGCCAACTGGTCGCTCTCGGTCGCGCCGGGCGTGATCAAGGCGCTAGGCGATGACGCCGATCTCGCCAACGCCACGGCCGCCGCGCAGGCGAGCATCCTCGCCATGGCCGACAAGGGCGAAATCAGCGGCGGGCAGGCCAAGGAAATCTTCGAAATCGTCCTCAAAACCGGCCGCGATCCCGCTGAAATCGCGGACGCAGAAGGGTTGAAGCAGGTCAGCGACACTGGCGCCATCGAAGCCGCGGTCGACGCGATCATCGCCGCCAATGCCGACAAGGTCGAACAGTATCGCGGCGGCAAGGAAGCGCTGTTCGGCTTCTTCGTCGGCCAGACAATGAAGGCGATGCAGGGCAAGGCCAATCCGGGCGTGGTGAACCAGCTGCTCAAGGACAAGCTCGGCTAGACCCCGGAGCCAAGGCCTTGCGGCCCGTCACGCTCTATTTCCACGGCTTGCCCGGATCGGCGGCGGAGCTTGCCAGCTTCGGCGCTGAGATTGCTGCGCAGGCCGGGCATTTCCATGTCGTTGATCGCTCCGCAGCGCCGGGTGAGGGGTACTTCCCGCAGCTTGCCGCAAGGATCACCGCGACATTTCCCGATGGGCCGCTGCGCATCGTCGGTTTCTCGCTGGGCGCGGCAGCGGCCTTGCAGGTGGCACCCTATCTGGGTGCTAGGGTCGAGCGGATCGACCTCGTCTCGCCCGCCGCGCCGCTCCAGTTGGGAGATTTTCTCGCCGGAATGGCGGGCGCGCCGGTATTCCGCGCTGCGCTGGCGGGGCGCGTGCCGTTCGCCGCGCTCACCTTCATGCAGGCGCAGGTCGCCCGGATCGCTCCCAAGAAAATGGCCGCAGCGCTGATGGCGAAGGCGCGCGGGGCTGACCGCGCGCTGGCCGCCGATCCAAGGTTCATTGCGGGGCTTGCGCAATCGCTGCGCCAAAGCCTGCTGTCTCAGCGCGCCGCCTATTCCGCCGAAATCCGCGCCTATGTCGCCGATTGGTCGGGCGCGCTTGCCAAGGCCCACCAGCCGGTCACGATCTGGCAGGGGAGCGAGGATGACTGGACTCCGCCCGCGATGGCCGACGCACTCGCGGCGCATCTGCCCAGTGCGCCAGCCGTGCTCATGCAGCCCGGCTGCTCGCACTTCTCGACCTTGCGCGCCTATCTCGAAGCGGAGCCGCGCCCATGACCGCCATTGTTCTCGTCCAGCCCGAAATCCCCGGCAACACCGGCTCGATCGGGCGCACCTGCGTTGCGCTGGGGATGGAGTTGATCCTGATCCACCCGCTTGGCTTCGAGATTACTGACACGCGGGTGAAGCGGGCGGGGCTGGATTACTGGAAGCACGTCCACCTCACCGAATATACGAGCTGGGACGCGTTCCTTGAAGCGCGCACCCCGCGCGCCGAGCAGCTATTCCTGTTTGAGGAATTCGGCGCGCGGTCGTTCTATGAGCCGGATTACCCGGACGATGCGATGCTGGTGTTCGGCAAGGAGACCACCGGCATCCCCAAGGCCATCATCGACCGCCACGCCGACCGCCTGATCAAGCTGCCGATGCGATCCGACGTGATCCGGTCATTGAACCTTGCCAACACGGTGACAGCCGCGGCCTATCAGGCGCTGCGGGGTAAGCTCTAAGCCTTCCATTGCTGTGGGTGCCTACGGATGAGGCGGAGCCAAGCCTAACCCATTCAACGGCCATACTTTTAGCTCACCCACCACCTTGCAACCTGCCTCGGTTTATCGCAGAACGCGGACGGGGCGTGCCGGAAAGGCTGCGCCCGGTTTGGAGGGTCGCATGAAGTTTTCCGTGCCAATGCGCTACGTCGCAGCTTGTCTTGCCTTGTCTCTGGCCAGCGTTGCCCACGCCGAAACGTTGCGCAACGAAGACGTGGTTGCGTTGCTCGAAGCCGGACTCGGCGAAGAAGCGGTGATCGCCAAGATCGAAACCAGCGAGGGCGATTTCGACACCGATACCCGCACCCTGCTGGACTTGCGCGCCAAGGGCGTGCCCAGCCCGGTTCTCGCCGCGATGGTAAAAAGCGCCAATGGCACGGTCCGCTATGACGACACCTCGCCCGATCCCACCGTCGCGCACACGCCGGGCTTCTACATCATGGACAACAGCTCGGGTCAGGCGCGGATGAAGAAGATCGACCCGCTCGCTTCGACCCAGACCAAGACCGGCGGCATCCTGGGCTATGCCTTCACCGGCGGGATCGCGTCGGCCAGCATCAAGGCGGTCCTGCCCGGAGCGACTGCGGCGGCTCAGACCGGCAATCGCCGCCCGACCTTCTATGTCTTTTTCGATCCGCCGGGGGGCAACCAGTCGGCGATCTTCTCCACCGGCTTCGGCAATGCGGTCATCACCCCCAACGAGTTTTCGCTGGTGGATCTGATGGAGAAGAAGGACCGCCGCGAAGCGCGCGTCGGCAGTCTCAACATCGCGGGGTCCAAGACCGGTGTGATGGACAAGGACCAGATCCCCTTCACCTACGAACAGGTCGCCCCTTACGTCTACAAGATCACGCCTGACCGGGAGCTTGAACCTGGGGAATACGGCTTCCTGTTCGCGCTGGTCGGCGGGGCGGGGCCGGGCCTTTCGGGCGGGGTCGCAGGTGCCCGCGTGTTCGACTTCACGGTGCGGTAGGCCGCTACTCCAGCCCCAGCGCGCCAAGGTTCATCGTCGCAGCGTTGTAGCTTGCCTCGGCCAATCGCCCGGCGAGTTCGGCGCGGATCGCGTTGATTTGCGCATTGGCGGCGGTTTCCTCGCGCTGGTTGACGAAGAAGAAATCGCCCGCGCCCAGCCGGAACCGGGTGCGTTCGGCCTGCACCATCTGGTTGGCCTGCTTCACCTCGGCATCAGCGAGGTCAGCCTGCTTCAGCGCGGTGTTGAGATTGACGAGGATGTTGCCCACCTCAGTGGTGATCTGATCGGCGATGCGGCGCTGGCGCAGTTCGGTCTCGCGCAGTTCGGCTTCGGCGCGTTGCACCGCGCCGCGCGCTGTACGGCGTTGCAGGGGGACGCTGAAGGTCAGGCCCACCACGGTGTCGGTCGAATCGAAGCCCGGCCCGCCCGGCCCGATCTGGCCGAAATCGCGCGACAGTTCGACACTGGCATTGAGCGAGGGCTCAAGATCATTGCGGCGCAGCGCGACGCGGTTGTTCGCCCGTTCCAGCGCCAGCTTGAAGGTCTGGAGTTCCGGGCGGCTCTGGATCACGTCGCTCAGCGGCGTCGCCACCAGCTGTTCGACCGGGGCAATCGCCTTCATGCGCGACAGATCGGGAAGCATTTCGCGGGTGGGGATCACCATCCGCCCATCACTGCGGCGCAGATAGAAGCCAAGGCTGTTGGCGGCGGTCAGGAAGTTGCGCTTGGCCTCCTCAAGCAGCGAGCGGCGGCGTAGCAGGTTCTGCTCGTTTTCAGTCAGCGCAATCCGCGCCCGCGCGCCTTCATTGACTTCGCGGGTCAGGCCGATCTGGCGGGCTTCGGCGATTTCGAGCAGTTCCTCGAACACCCGGATTTCCTCGCCCGCGCCGACCCAGCGCCAATAGGCGCGCAGGGCTTCATGCTGGACGTTCAACTGCACGAGCATGACATCAAGCCGTGCCTGACTGGCGGCGAGGCGGGTGTCCTCGATCGCGAAGCGGCGGCTGTCGATGTCGCGGTTGCGCAGCAGCGAGAACAGTGCGCCGACCTTCACCTCGCCCAGCTGGTTGGTGTAATCGTAGTTTTCGTAAGTCGGGAAGGTGCCGTTGGAAACGCGGTACGAACCGAACACCTCCGCCCCGTAAGGCCGCAGCGGCTGGCGGGCCTCGACCTTGCCGAAGCCGCCCGAATAGAAGCCGGTGAGGCGGTCGTAATATTCGCCCTTCAGCATCAGGTCAAAGGCACCATCGGCGCTGAGCTGGTCGGAACGGGCTGCCGCCTCACGCTCGAAGGATTCGAGGATCGATGGGAAGGTCAGCGCCGAGCTTCGCAGCACCTCGTCCGGCAGGAGCGGTCCGGTGGTTAGCGCCACGTCGAGCGGATCGCCGACCGGCGCGATATCTTGCGCAGCCGCAGCCACCGGAGCAAGCGCCAGCAGCGCTGCACCGATAGCGGCGGGGCCGAGCGTCTTGCCCAGCCGCATCAAGGCCGTCCTGCGCTTCATCGTCAGTTGGCCGACCCGGTGCTCGAAGCGGCCGGCAGTACGGGCGGGAAGTTGTTCAGCTGACGCCAGATTTCGTAGCCCACCGGCACGGTTTCGAGCAGCACCCAGGCTTGCACCGCCGCCCCGAAGCGGACGTAGCGTTCTTCGGGCCAAGCGCCGACTTCGCTGCGGTCCTCGGCAATCAGAACCCGGAAACGACCATCCACCTGCGCCGAGTGATCGACCGAGATAACCCGGCCGCCGAAGGTGCCGATCGCGACCGAGGGCCAGCCGCTGAACTGGACGGCGGGCCAGCCTTCGAACTGGATGCGGGTCGCATCGCCCGGCTTGACCAAAGCGACATCGCGGCCGTCGATGAAGATCTCAACCACGCGTCCGGTGTTGGCGGGCACAAAGGTTGCCAAGACGTCCCCGGCGTTGATGTAGGTGGCGGCGTCCCCGGCATTGAGGCTCTGGATGAAGCCGTCACGCGGGGCGCGCACGATCTGTTCGGACTGGCGCGCGATATTGGTGTCGGCGCGGTTGAGATCGGCCTGGGCTGCGGCCACGCGGCCTTGCATGTCGGCGACCTTGATCTGCGCCAATTCGTAATCGCGCCGCGCGGCGAGCCCGGCTTCGAACAATTCACGGCTGCGCCGCTCGTCGATCTGCGCGGTGGCGAGCGCGGACTGGGCGGCCTGCAATTGCAGCACCATCTGCCCGCGTTCGGCCTGCAACCGGTCAATCAGTTGCGGGTCGATGTCGGCAATGCGGACGATCGGATCGCCCTTTTTCACCGTGCTGCCGTCGCGCACGAACCATTCCTCGATCCGGCCCGGCACCAGCGCGTTGATATCCTGTCTGCGTTCGTTGGGGCTGAGCGTTGTCACCACTCCGCGGCCCGAGGTGGTCTGCACCCACGGCACGTAGATCAGGAAAGCGAGTATGATGACGATTGCCGCCAGCAGCATGAAAAACACCGCCCGCATCACGCGCGGCGTCTTGATCGACGCCAGCGTGGTGAAATGCGCCATGTCTTCCTTGAGCGTTGCCATGATCATGCGCCTCCCTGAGCAATCGGGGCGCCGGTGTAGGGCGCGGGGCGGTTCATCGCGGCGCTGAACTCCTCGAAATTGGCGAAGTAACGCTGTTGGTGCGCTTCGAGATAGAGGAAGCGGTCAAAGCCCAGATCGATGCGACGGTTGGAGAAATAGATCACGGTCGAATAGGCCTGCGCGCGCAACTCCGTCACGGCGCGGGCGATGGGTTCGGGATCGATCAGGTCGAACAGGCGGCTGAGCACCAGAATGCGCGGGCGTTCCAGCAGCGCATTGGCGAGCTTCAGCTGCTGCAACTCCACTGCCGACAGCGGATAGCCGGTCGCGGCCAGCGGGGTATCGAGGCCTTTCTCGAGCGTCGAGATCATCGTCGCCAGCCCCACCGTTTCCAAGGCACCGATCATCCGCTGCGGCGCGGTGTCAGGGCAGGACAGGGCGAGATATTCGCGGATCGTCATTTCGACGATGCTGGGGCGATCGAGCACATGGACGTTCTTGCGCAAGTGGTGCGCTTCGATCGCTTTCATATCGACCCCGCCGAGCGTCGCGAAGCCAGACTCCGGCAGGGCGTGCATCTTGAGCAGGTTGGTGAACAGGCGTTGCACCCCATGCTGGCTAGCTGCGGCCATGATGATCGAGCCCGAAGGGACCTCCAGATCGAACTGCGCCTCTTCATGCCGCGCCTTGCCGCGCACGCCCTTCATCACGATGGCGTGATCCGGCCCCTCGAACGGGTCGGCACCCTTGGGCTGTTCCTGCTCGACATCGTAGAACTGCGAGATTTCCTCAACCGCGGCAAACAGGTCGTAGAAATAGCCCAGATAGCTGCCAAGCTGCGCCACCCCGAAGAACGCCGCCGACAGCACCAGTTCGGCCGCAACCAGCTGGCCGAGCGTCAGCTGGTTCTGGATCACCAGCCAGCCGCCCAGGCCCAGCAGCGCCGCGCTGGCGGCAGCATACATCAGCAGGAAGGCGATGGTCTGCGCGAACAGGTGGCGGAAGTGGCGCTTGCGATCAGTGATGTACTGGCGGGTATAATCATCGGTCTTGTCGAGCGCGTAGTCGATCCGGCGCTGCGATTTAAAGAACCCGTTCGATCCGCCGATGGTCTGGAGCCACGCGGCAGTCTTGTGCTTTGCGTGACTGAGATCGACCCCGGTGCGCAGCGCGCGGCTGCCCCACGTCAACCACACCACCCAGATCAGCGCGATCATGATCAGTGTGAAGCCGAGGAAATAGGGGTGGTAGAGGCTCACCAGCACAAACCCGACCGCGATCTGCAACAGCGTGGTAAAGCCACCGATGAAGAGAATCGGGATTGCGGTCTGGACATAGACCACGTCGAAATAGCGGTTGAACAGATCGCCCTTCTTGGCGTCGTCGAAAAACGGGTTCTGCGCATAGACTGAGATCAGTGAAATCTCGGCGACCATGCGAGCGTAAAAACGCCGCGCGAACAGTTCCATCAGGTGGACCCGCAGCGCGTAAAGCATGCTGGAAATGAACAGCAGGCCGAACAGAGTGAGCGACAGCACCACCAACGGCGCGGTGAGCGCGGTATTGGCGATGGTGTTGATCAGCATCTGCACCGAAATCGGCGTCGCAAGGCTGAGCAAGCTGATGCCGATCCCGTAGACGGCCGCGAGCCAGTAGAAATTCGCTTCAGGCTTCAGGATATCGAAGAAAATCCTGAAGAATTTTACGAGCGAAATCTGCGAGCCGTAACTTTGGCCTTCTCCTGCCATGGCAGCCTTTCAATCCGAAATCTGCGTTCAAGGACCGGGCTGTCCGGCTTGGACAACACGCGCCCGAACGTGAGTGCATCTAATGCAACATTACCGCGCCGCAAGCGATCAATCATTCAACACGCCGACGGTTCCAGCGACAAAAAGAGTGCTGCAACTTCTTGAAGATATGAAGTATTGAAGGCTAATGCGAAGCAATGTCGTGTGGCGGCCCCGTTAGCGTCCAAAGCTTGCGGATAGCTGAACCAAGGCCGATGAGGCGAGGGTGATGACACGGCAAAATAGCTCGGTCGGTGCAGAAACCGTGATGCTGCTGGTGGGCGGCGGCCATGCGCATGTCGCGGTGCTCGCCGATTGGGCGAAGCGCGGCGCGCCTGCGGGCGTGCGGGGGGTGCTGCTGACGCCGGAGCGGTACTTGCGCTATTCCGGCATGGTGCCCGGATGGATTGCGGGGCAGCACGCGCAGGATGACGGGCTGGTCGATTTGGCCGCGCTGTCGGCGCGCGCAGGCGTGGAGCTTGTGCTGGATCGCAGCACTGGCCTCGACCCGGAGGCGCAGGTGGTGCGCACCGCAGCGGGTGAGGCGATCCGCTTTGACATCGCCTCTTTCGATACCGGCGGGGAAGGGCAGGCGGCCAGGCTGCTAGGCGAAGATCCCCGCCTGATCGATGTCCGCCCCATCGGCGCTTTCGTCGATCGCCTCGCTGCGCTTGGCCCCTTGGCGCGGTTCGTGGTGGTAGGCGGCGGGGCAGGAGGCGTGGAGCTGGCTTTTGCACTCCGCAATCGCGCTGGGGCCACCGTGCGCCCTGACGTCACGCTTGCTGCGGGGCCGGGCGGGTTGCTCCCCGGCTTCGCGCCCGCCGTGCAAGCTCGCGCCGCTCGAGCGCTGGCGCGGCAGGGCGTCACGGTCCTGGCCGCCGATGCGCGTTTTGCAGGCGGCGCAATCTTCGCCGACGAGCAATCACTGGAACCCGCCGATTGCATTATCGCCGCGACCGGCAGCGCCGCGCCGGGCTGGGTGCGGGAGAGTGGCATCGCCACGGACGCAGCCGGTTTCCTCGCGGTGGACGCACATCAGCGCTCCACCTCGCACCCCCATATCTTCGCCGCCGGAGATGTCGCCGCGCGGATCGACCGCCCGCTCGTCCATTCCGGCGTCCATGCCGTTTTCGCGGGACCGGTGCTCGCCGCCAACCTGCGCGCTGTGCTGGCGGGTGATGCTCCACGTCGCACCTATCGCCCGCGCTGGAACAATCTCTACCTGATGAACACCGGCGACGGGAGCGCGATTGCCAGCTATGGCCCACTCGCCGCCGAGGGCCGCTGGGTGCTGGCGCTCAAGCACTGGATCGACAAGCGCTGGATTGCGCAATACGCCCGCATTGCGCAGATGGCGTAACCCTCGCAGCAGCCTGCCCGAATGTGCAGGCAGGAGATCATGTGAAAAAGCTTGCCATCCTCGCCGTGCTGGCCGCCGTCATCGCGGCTTATTTTGTCTTCGATCTCGGGCAGTATCTCACGCTTGAGGGGATCAAGCAGTTGGTCACCCAATGGGAGGCTTTCTATGCCGACAACCCGGTGATGGTTATCGCCGGGTTCTTCGCCGCATATGTCGCGGTAACCGCGGCCTCGCTGCCCGGTGCGGCGATCATGACGCTGGCAGCGGGCGCGCTGTTCGGGGTGGTGACAGGGACGATCCTTGTTTCCTTCGCCTCGACGCTGGGAGCCACGCTAGCGTTCCTCTCGTCACGATACGTGCTGCGCGACAGCATCGAGGCGCGCTTTGGTGAGCGGCTGAAAGCGATCAATGCCGGGATGGAGCGCGACGGGGCATTCTACCTCTTCAGCTTGCGCATGATCCCGGCCTTCCCCTTCTTCGTGGTCAATCTGGTGATGGGCCTCACCCGCATCCGCACGCTAACCTATATCTGGGTGAGCCAGATCGGGATGCTGCTGGGCACTGTGGTTTATGTGAATGCAGGCACGCAGCTGGCGCGGATCGAGAGCCTGTCGGGGATCGCCTCGCCCGGCGTGCTGGGCAGCTTCGTGCTGCTGGGCGTTGCGCCGTGGCTGGCAAAGCTGGTGATCGGTGTCATCAAGCGCCGCAAAGTCTATGCCGGGTTCAAACGCCCCAAGACATTCGACCGTAATCTGGTGGTGATCGGCGCAGGCTCGGCGGGCCTCGTCTCGGCGCTGATTGCGGCAACGGTGAAGGCCAAGGTGACGCTGGTCGAGGCGAACGAAATGGGCGGCGATTGCCTCAACACTGGCTGCGTGCCGTCCAAGGCGCTGATCAAGAGCGCTAAGGTCGCCGCGATGATGCGCGGGGCGGACAAGTATGGCCTCACCCCGACCGAACCCGAAGTGCCCTTCCGCACGGTGATCGCCCGCGTGCTGGGCGCGGTGAAGGCGATCGAACCGCATGACAGTGTCGAGCGCTACGAAGGTCTCGGCGTCGACGTGGTGAAGGGCTATGCGACAATCATCGACCCCTGGACGGTCGAGATCGCGCGCAATGATGGCGGCACGCAGCGCCTCACCACCCGCAGTATCGTGATCGCCAGCGGTGCGGAGCCGGTGGTACCACCGATCCCCGGCATGGCGGAAAGTGGCTACCTCACTAGCGAGACGATGTGGGACGCCTTTGCGCAGATGGACACGGCCCCCGCGCGCGTCGCGGTGCTGGGGGGCGGGCCGATCGGGTGCGAGCTGGCGCAAGCGCTGGCGCGGCTGGGTTCCAAGGTGACGCAGGTCGAAATGGCCGACGCATTGCTGGGGCGCGAGGATGCGGATGTCTCCGACCTTGCGCGTAGTGTGCTGGAGGCGGACGGCGTGCGCGTGTTGACGGGCCACAAGGCGGTGCGGATCGAAGACCGCACGCTGATCGCCGAACAAGGCGGGCAGGAAGTGCGCGTGCCGTTTGACGTGCTGCTGGTCGCGGTCGGGCGCAAGGCGCGGCTCACCGGGTTCGGGCTGGAGGACATCGGCGTCGATACCGCAAAGACTGTGGTCACCGACGAATTCCTCGCCACCAAATTCCCCAATATCTTCGCGGCGGGCGATGTGGCCGGTCCCTACCAGTTCACCCACACCGCCAGCCATCAGGCGTGGTACGCCAGCGTCAACGCGCTGTTCGGAAGCCTGAGGAAGTTCAAGGCCGATTACCGCGTGATCCCCGCCGTCACCTTCCTCGATCCCGAATTCGCCCGCGTCGGCCTCAATGAACGCGAAGCGGCCGAGCAAGGCATCGCCGTCGAAGTCACCCGCTACGATCTCGACGATCTCGACCGCGCGATTGCCGAGAGCGAGACCAAGGGTTTCGTCAAAGTGCTGACCCCGGCGGGCGGCAAGGACACGGTGCTGGGCGCGACCATCGTCGGCGCGCATGCGGGCGAGTTGCTGGCGGAATATGTGCTGGCGATGAAGCACGGGATCGGGCTCAACAAGATCCTCGGCACCATCCACGCCTATCCCACGATGGTCGAAGCCAACAAGTTTGCCGCGGGCAATTGGAAGAAGGCGCACAAGCCCGAAGGCCTGCTCAAATGGGTCGAGCGCTATCACACCTGGATGCGGGGCTAACGCGGCGTGGAGTTGTTCGACCAGCTGCGCGGGATCATCGGCATTGCGGTGCTGGTCGGCATCGCCTGGGCCATTAGCGAGAACCGCAAGGCCCATCCCGGCTGGCGCTGGATCGTGGGCGCGCTGGCGCTTCAGGGGCTTCTCGCGGTGCTGATCGTGCGGGTGCCTGCGGTTTGGGCGGCGGTCGGCCTCGTCAATAATGCGGTGAGCGCGGTCGAAATCGCGACGCTCAAAGGCTCGTCCTATATGTTCGGCTATCTTGGCGGGGCCGAGCTGCCCTTCGCGCTGAAGGAAGGCGCGCAGCCGCCGCTGGTGATCGCCTTCCAGATCCTGCCGCTGGTGATCGTCTTTTCCGCCTTGGCCGCGCTGCTGTGGCATTGGGGGGTGCTGCGCTGGATGGTGAACGGCCTCAGCTTCCTGCTGCGCCGCTCGCTTGGCGTCTCAGGTGTCGTGGGCCTGTCGGGCGGGGCGAGCGTGTTTCTCGGCGTGGTCGAGGCGCCGCTGGTCACCCGCGCCTATTTCGCGCGCATCAGCCGGACCGAGCTGTTCCAGATCATGACCCTGACCATGGCGACGATCAGCGGCGCGATCCTGATACTTTATGCCACCACCTTGCGCGACACCGTGCCGGACGCGGTCGGCCACATGATCTCCGCCTCGCTGATCTCGCTCCCCGCAGCGCTGCTGATCGCGCGGCTGATGGTGCCGGGGACGCCTGACGATATTGCGACCGAGGTGGAAAAGGAAGACCCCGGATTGCGTTACGAATCGAGCATCGACGCCATTGTCAAAGGCACGATGGATGGGATGCAGCTGTTCCTCGCGGTGATCGCGGTGATCATCACGGTGTTTGCGCTGGTCGCGCTGGTGGACATGGCGCTGGCGCTGCTGCCGCTGGTGGATGGCGATCCGCTCAGCCTCAAGCGGCTGCTCGGCTGGGTGCTGGCGCCCTTCATGTGGCTGCTGGGCGTGCCGTGGAGCGAGGCGCAGGCGGCTGGCGGCTTGATGGGGACCAAGGCGGTGCTCAACGAATATGTCGCCTATCTCGAACTCGCCGCGCTGCCGGATGGAACGCTGGGACCGAGGAGCCTGTTGATCGTCACCTACGCCCTGTGCGGCGTGGCGAACCTCGCCAGCGTCGGCCTGCTAGTCTCGACCATTGGCACGCTTTGCCCGGAACGCCGCGCGGAGGCCGCGGGGCTAGGGATGAAGAGCTGGATTTCTGGCAACCTCGCCAGCGCGATGACGGGGGCGTGGATCGGGCTGGTGACGTGGTGAGGAGGGCCTATCCCTTCTCCCCCACCCCGGGCTTGACCCGGGGCCCCGCTGTTCTTCCGCCCTACGCTTGTCGCAACAGGACGCTGGGTCCCGGGTCAAGCCCGGGACGGGGGGATTGAGAAGGTGCTAGACGCCAAAATTCGTCCCCTGATCGATCCGCCGCTCAACGCCATCGGTCGCGTGCTGGCAGGCGCAGGGGTGACCGCCAACGCGCTGACCTTCACCGGCCTCGCGCTCGGCCTTGCCGGAGCCGGGGCTATCGCGCTGGGCCATGTCGGCTGGGGCCTGGCGCTCATCATCGCCAACCGCATCGCTGACGGGCTCGACGGTGCGGTGGCGCGAGTGCGGGGGCCGAGTGACCTCGGCGGCTATTTCGACATCGTCGCCGACTTTGCCTTCTATGTCAGCATTCCCGTAGGCTTCGGGATTCTCAGCCCCGCACATACCCTGCCCGCGCTGGTGCTGGTGGCGAGTTTTGTGCTGACGGGGGTGAGCTTTCTCGCCTTCGCCGTGATCGCCGCCAAGCGCGGGGCGACCACCGAGGCGCATGGGAAGAAGAGCTTCTTCTATTCCACAGGGCTCGCCGAAGGGGCCGAGACGATCATCGTCTTCATCGCCATGTGCGCCATACCCGCGTGGTTCGGCGCGCTGGCCTATGCCTATGCAGGCCTATGCGTCCTGACCGTGATCCAGCGCAGCGCGATGGCGGTCAGCACGTTTCGCGATTAGCGACTGGCCGCACCCAACAGCGCTTCGGTTTGCGCGCGCAGGTCGATGATCCGCGCGGTGTTCGCGCCGAGATCGCTGATCCCCACGCGGCTGACCGAGCGGAAGTCGATCTGGCTGTCACCCACGCGGGCGACGACATCATCCTTGAAGCCGAACCAGAAGCTGCTCGCCACGCCTTCGACAATGCCGATTTCGCTATCGGTGCGGATGTCGGTCAGGCCCATCGCTGCCATGGCGGCGGCAACCGCAGCGAGTCCTTCCTGCTTGCTCGCGCCGCCAAGGGGCAGCGGGGCGGGGCGATCCTTGCGGTCGGTGATAATCTGCGCGTGGGATTTGACCGCCAGCTCGGGCGAGACCCGCTCCTTGTAAAGTTCCAGCTGGCCCAGCGGGATCTGGTAATCGCTTAGCGGATTGGCCCCAGCCTCAGCGCGCGCGTCCAGCGTTGCGGCGGAAAACAGGGGCGGGTTGCCGGTGTCGGTGGCGATGTCGTGGATCGGGTTCTGTTCGGCTTTGCCGCCCGCGCTCATGAACATCACCAGCGCGGCGCCCGGTGCCAGCAGGCCGAGAATCGCTGCGGCCAGCGGGCCATTGCGGCGCGGTTTGGCGCGGGCCGACAGGATCAGCGAAACCAGCGCGACCAGCGCGGTCACCCCCAGCACGATCATGCCGCCGAAGAAGGTCAGCGTCATCAATCCGATCTGCCAGCTCCATATCCCGACTTTGGTGCCCAGCGCGGCAATCGCGAAATAGAGCGGGATGAACGCCAACAGGACGAGAACGAGCTTGGTGTGCTTGGGCAAATTTGTCATCCCCGCAGTCATAACGCCGGGTGCGCGCATGGCAATCTTTGTGGCACAGGCCTGAAACCCTTTGCGGGCCTGTGCGTTGCTGAATTACGGTATCTGGGGAGAGGGCCTTGGCGACACGTGAAGTCCCGCTTTCCATGCCCGAAAATCTGGTTTAAAGCCCGCTGGGATGCGGGAGGAACAAGTTGTTCAGAGGACAGATAACCATGAAGCGTAATTTCCTGATGGGCGCGGCCGCGCTGGCGAGCCTCGTTACCCTTTCGGCTTGCGGTGGCGGTGCTGGCGGCGACGCCAATGCTCCGGCCCCGGCGGCTACCGAAGATGCCATGGCCGTCGAAACCCCGGCGGCGGCAGAAACTCCGGCGGCGGCTGCCGCTGACGGTGCCAAGGTCGAATATGCCAGCTTCACCACTGACGCCGCTGCCGGCGAAAAGGTGTTCGCGGCTTGCCGCACCTGCCACGTGTTCGACGAAGGCGTGAACCGCGTCGGCCCGTCGCTGCACAAGATCGTTGGCCGCAAGTCGGGCTCGGTCGCTGGCTTCAGCTACTCGGATGCCAACAAGAACAGCGGCATCACCTGGACGCCGGACGTGCTGTTCGCGTACCTCGAAGATCCCAAGGGCTACATCCCGGGCACCAAGATGGCCTTCCCGGGCGTCAAGGACGCGCAGAAGCGCGCTGACCTGGTCGCCTATCTGGAAGCCCAGTCGAAGTAATTCATCGCCTCCGGGCGAGAATGATGGGGCGGCGCGGGAAACTGCGCCGCCCTTTTTCGTGGGCGGTTCGGTGAGGCAAGGCGACCCTGTTGCGGGGCAAGCCTCAAGCGGCCAGCAGGCTTGCGTCGGCGGGGCAATGCTGGCGCAAATAGTCCTCGTGTGTCGGCAAGCTGGCGATTCCGCGCGCGATCAGGACGCGCAGGTTGGCGAGGAATTCGGTCAATTGCTCGGGTGCGATTTGATCGGCCATCGGATCGTAATCGGCGGGCATGATGCCCTGGCCCAGCATCACCTGCACCCAGCTCGCATCGCGGAACAGATCATCGTGATCGCGCCCGACACGGCCCGATGCGGCGAATAGCTCCAGCTTGTGCGTGAGGCTGTCCGGTACTGCCATGTGTTTGCAATATCGCCAGAATTCCGAATCCTCGCGGTCTGTCCGGTGGTAGTGCAGGATCAGGAAATCGCGGATCTGTGAGAACTCGGCGGTGCAGCGGCGGTTATACTCGTCCCGCATCGCCGCCGGATTGCCGGCCCGGGGGAAGAGCTGGATCAACCGGCTCACATGCGACTGGATCAGGTGGATCGAGGTCGATTCGAGCGGTTCGAGAAACCCGCTCGACAGCCCGATCGCCGCGCAGTTGTGCGCCCAGAAGCTCTCGCGTCGCCCGGTGGTGAAGCGGATCGGGCGCGGATCGCCCAGCGCCTTGGTGTCGAGACCTTCAAGCAGCACATCAGCCGCCGCCTCGTCACTGGTGAACCCGCTCGAATAGACGTGCCCGTTGCCTGTGCGGTGCTGCAAAGGAATGCGCCACTGCCAGCCTGCGTCCTTCGCCGTGGCGCGGGTATAGGGTACCAGCGTCGGCAGCCGCTCGCTCGGCACCGCCAGTGCGCGGTCACACGGCAACCAGCGCGACCAGTCCTCGTAACCCACCCCGAGCGTCTCACCCAGCAGGAGCGAGCGGAAGCCGGTGCAATCGATGAAGAAATCGCCTGCGACGCGCTTGCCGTTCTTCAGGGCTATGGCGGTGAGGTCACCGGACTCGCTGTCGCGTTCGACGGCTTCGACGATCCCCTCTGTCCGCGTCACCCCGCGCTTTTCGCTATAAGCGCGCAGGAACCGGGCATAGCGGCTGGCGTCGAAATGATAGGCATAGGCGAGCCCCGTCATGGCGGTATTGCCGACCCGGTCGAGCTTGCCGAAGCGGGCTTGCTCTGCCGCCTGCTGGTGCAGCGAATAGTCCCACAGCCCCTTGGGATCGGGCGCCGACTCACCGTTCACGCTGCGCCGCCAATAGTGGTGGAAGGCGACATTGCTGAGGTTCATGCCCGTATCGCCGAAGGTGTGGAGGTAGCGGCTACCCTTCTTGCCCCAGTCGACGAATTCGATCCCGAGCTTGAAGGTGCCCGAAGTCGCCCGCAGAAACTCATGCTCGTCGATGCCGAGAATGGTGTTCAGCCGGATGATCTGCGGGATCGTCGCCTCACCCACGCCGACCGTGCCGATCGCCTCGCTCTCGACCAGTTCGATGGTGAGGCGTTGGCCCAGCAGGCGGCTGAAGGCGGCGGCGGTGATCCAGCCCGCCGTCCCACCGCCGACAATCACGAGTTTTCTGACCTCTGGTTGCATCATCCCGTCCCTGTTGCGCCTTATCCTGCCGCCGGGCGGAAGAAGGCATTGATCGTCAGCCGACCCTCCGCAGGGTCGGCGCTCAATGGCGCGGCATTGTCGATTACCCCGCTGTGCAGAATGTTGCCGCGATAGAATACCGCGCTGTTGAACGCGCCGGGGACCGCGTGGACCCGCTCGAAATGCGGGGCGCCATCGGTGGGGTAGGCGGCTCGCGGCAGTCCCGTGCGCGCGACATCGGCCTGCACCGCGGCAGCATAGCGCGGGTAGTCATTGGCGGTCAGCGACTCGAGCCCGGTTGTCCGGTGGCGGAAGAACGCCGTGCCGCCGTGCCCGGTGCGGTGGAGGTAGAGCATCATCGCGATCTGCGTCGGGTCGGTGCCGTCGACATGCGGCATGCACTGGATTGGCGCGAGCTCGGCGGGCGGGGTGGTCACCAGCGAATACCACGCCTGCATCTCCCACGGGCGGCCATAGGGCCCAAACCACTGATCCAGCAGCGGTGTCAGCTTGGTGAGCCAGGCGCGGCAGATCGCCGGATCAAGCGGTGCCCGCACCCCGGGATATTGCGGCGTGATCTTTGCAAAATTTTGCAAACTGGCTTGCAAGATGACCTGTTCAGGCGTTTCGAGAAACCCGTCTATGCTGATAAGCGTATGATTATGCGCTGAAACCGTTCCGGCCTGCGCCTTTGCGAGGGAGACACCCCAACCTTCGGGGGCTGATTGCGGGGAAGACAGGGGCAGTGTGGCCATGAGGCTGAGCCTATCAAACTCCGGCAGACAGTCCATCTTGAAAGCCTAGGCCAATGAAATATCGAAGGAATAGTGCGTGATACACGGCGTCCCGCGCGATCCAGCGGCTGGGTGATCGGATCCATGTCGATGCTGCGCCGCGGCATCGGCCAAAACTGTGTCAAACAAGCAACATTTCGCGCCGCAGCCGCACTCCAAAACCCCTGTGAACGTTGCCAAAAATAGGTGAAGACGTTGAAAAACAACAAATTTGTCGAAAATTGCGGTTGTTCCTGCGCATCTGCTTTTTGGCGATTTACCTGAGGTTCATGTTGGGCTATGAAAAAACCTGCAAAAGCGCACGTTGAGGGGCGCTTGCGGGAGGGGATTTCTGATGAAAGCGAATGGGATCAATGCAAGCGCGCGCCTGCTGTGCGGGGCCGCAACATTCCTGGCACTGGCCGTCACCGGCACGCCGGTCATGGCGCAGGAGGTTGAAGAACCGGCTGCCGTCGAAGGTGAAGGCGAAGACATCGTCGTCACCGGTATTCGCGGATCGATCCAGTCCTCGCTCGATGCAAAGCGCAACGCGACCTCGATCGTCGAAGTGATTTCGTCCGAAGATCTTGGCCTGCTGCCCGATCTGTCGATCGCCGACTCGCTCGCCCGCCTGCCGGGTGTGACCGCCCAGCGCGTGCGCGGCCGTTCGCAGCAAGTCTCGATCCGCGGTCTCGGCCCTGATTTCTCCCTCGCGCTGCTCAATGGCCGCGAAGTGGTGTCGGCTGGCAACAATCGCGGGATCGAATTTGACCAGTTTCCCTCGGAACTGATCGGCTCGGGCGTGGTCTACAAGACCGGCGATGCGCAATTGGCCTCGATCGGGATTGCGGGCGCGGTTGACCTGCGCACGGTCAAGCCGCTCGATTCGAAGAAGCGCCAGATGACCCTCTCGGGCACCTACACGATCAACGACAACGGCTCGCTCAATCCGGATTTCGGCGCTGACGGCTACCGCTTCTTCGGCAGCTACATTGATCAAAACGCCGATGGCACCATCGGCTGGTCGATCGGCGCGACGGTGCAGTCGATCCCGACCCAGATCATCCAGCGCGAGCTGAAGACCAATAACGGCCAGATCGCCCGCACCCCCGCCGGCGTGATCTTCCCGCGCGACAACCCGCGTCAGGGCGTGCAGAGCCGCGAGTTCAAGCGCACGTCGGTGGCAGGCAGTCTGCAGTTTGAGCCGACCGACACCTTCTCGCTGACCATCGACAGCTTCTACACCGCCACCGACGATTCGGGCATCTTCCGCGGCACCGAAACGCCGATTGCCTCGTGGAGCACCAATGGCGGGGCGCAGGTCGGCGCCGTGACCGGGTCCGGCCCGTTTGCGGAATCCGCGACCTATTCCAACGTCTTCCCGATCCTGCGCACCGACACCCAGGGCGCAGATTCGTCGATCTTTGCCATCGGCGGCAATATGGAGTGGAAGGCGACCGACAACCTGGGCTTCGTGCTCGACTACGGTTACTCCACGCTCGACCGCGACGACGTGAACTATGAATCCTACGCTGGCACGGGCCGGAACGGCTCGGGTCCGGCCGACACGCTGACGTTCAATTTCAACCCGAACGGTGAATACAGCATCGACGGGCTGATCGATTACACCAACCCGGCCAACGTGCTGCTCACCGATCCGGGCGGGTGGGGCCAGGTTGGCTTCCTGCGCGTTCCGGAAACCAACGACGAGCTGCACCAGCTGCGTGCCGAGGCCTATTGGGAGTTCGACGGGGGCTTCATTGATCGCATTGTTGCGGGCTGGCTCTACACCGACCGTTCGAAGGACTTCGACAACAACGGCATCTTCCTGCGACCCGGCGCTGGCTTCGTGAACAGCTCGCTGGCGATCCCCTCGGACACCATCATCGGTTCGACCAATACCAAGGGTATCGGGCAGGACATCATCGCCTATAATCCGGCGAGCCTGCTGACCAGCGGCGCCTACACGCTTCAGGCGGCCACCGATGACACCGAGTGGCTGGTGGACGAGCAGGTGCACAATTTCTACATTCAGGCCAATATTGACGGCGCGCTCGGCTCGGTCCCGGTCCGCGGCAATATCGGCCTGCGTTACGTGGATACTTCGCAGTCTTCGACCGGCACGATCAGCGGCGGCCTCGTCAACGAAGTCAGCGCCAACTACGACAACTGGCTGCCGAGCGCGAACCTCAGCTTTGAAGTGATGGAGGATACCTTCATCCGCGTCGCCTATGCCAAGTCGATCACCCGTGCTCGGTTGGATCAGCTGGCGGCGAACCAGAACATCAACGTCAATCCGCTGAGCTGTTCGGATACCAACGCCGACCAGATCCCCGATACGGTGATCGGTTTCAACCCGCCGGCGCTGGTGTGCTTCAACCTCAGCGGCGGTAACCCGACTTTGCAGCCGTACCGGTCGACATCGTTCGACATCTCGTTCGAAAAGTACTTCTCGCCGGGAACCGCGATCATCATCGCGGCCTTCCACAAGGACCTGTCGGACTGGGTGATCAATCAGCCGACCATTCTCGATCTCACCCAGCAGATCGAAAATGCCGGTTTCGGTTCCATCCTCACGAACGCGCCCCAACTTGCCACCGGTGCGTTCGACGGCCCGGTCAATTTCTCCGATGGCAACATCACCGGGATCGAAGGCACGGTGCGCGTCAACTTCGGCGACTTCATTGATGCGCTTGACGGCTTTGGCGGGTTCTACTCGGTCACCTATTCCGACGCCAAGATCGATCCGCCGGGTCAGAACCCGATCCGGATCCCCGGCTATTCGGATCTCACCTGGTCGAGCGACATCTTCTACGAAAAGTACGGCTTCCGTGCCAAGCTGGCAGCGCGTTACCGCGGTGGCTTCCTGTCGGAAGTGCCGAACTTCGCGGGTGGTCTCGAAGGGGCGGAAGCCCTCAGCGAGACGATCCTCGATGCCCAGCTTGGCTATACCTTCGAGAAGGAAGGCAGTGTCCTCAACGGAGTGCAGGTCCTTGCCGAAGTGTTCAACCTGACAGATCAGCCGTTCAGGACGCAGAACGAGCTGTTCGATGCGGGCGGCGCGAGCCTTGGCACTTCCTTCCCGAGCCGGCACGAGATCTACGGACGGACCTTCCAGTTCACGATCCGCAAGAGCTTCTGAGGCCAAGGCCAACAGGCCTTACCAGGGTTGCAGGGAGGGCTCGCCGGAAACGGCGGGCCCTTTCGCTTTAGAGGGACGCTGGGCGAGAGCGGGCAGCGTCTTGCCCGGCCTTAGGCTGGACGCTCGAACACTGTTCCCTGCGGAAAGTCTGCGATGGATCGGTCAGGCGGCGAGAGGTGCGGCGGCGCAGTGCCGCGCGACGAATTCGCTGTGAGAGGGCATGGTCGCCACGGCCTCGCTCATTGCCGCGCGAATCTGCGCGAGCCGCTCGGCCACCGGCACGCCTTCGCGCATCGCGGCGAGGGCGGGCGCCCGGTTCGGGACGATCCCCTGACCCAGATAGACCGCGATCCAGCTGGGGTTGGCGAACAGTTCAGGGCCCTCTGCCACCAGCATCCCGTGGGCGCGGAAATGGTCGATCTTGTATTGCAGGCTGTCGGGGATCGGCATGGCCGCGCAATAGCGCCACAGCTCGGAGTCGTCGCGTTCCGTGGCCTTGTAGTGGAGGATCAGGAAGTCCCTGATCAGCTCGTATTCGCGGGCCGTCTGCGCGTTGTACTCGCGTGCCAGCAGCGGTGACATGGCGCTATCCGGTAGCAGGGCGATGAGCCGCAGGATGCCGTATTGAATGAGGTGCAGGCTGGTCGATTCCAGCGGCTCCATGAAGCCTGCCGACAATCCGATGGCAACGCAATTGCGCTTCCAGAATTCGCGGCGCTTGCCCGTGACGAAGCGCAAGGGGCGCGGGTCGGCTAGGGCCTTGCCGTCGAGATTGGCGAGTAGCGTGGCGCTGGCCTCGTCCTCGGAGATGAAGTCGCTGCAATGGACATAGCCGTTGCCGGTGCGGTGCTGGAGCGGGATGCGCCACTGCCAGCCAGCCTCACGCGCGGTGGAGCGGGTGTAGGGGGTGAACTCACCCGTTTCGCAGGGCACAGCCACGGCGCGGTCACAGGGGAGCCAGTGCTGCCAATTGTCGTAACCCGCCTCCAGCGCTTCCTCGATCAGCAGACCCCGGAAACCACTGCAATCGATGAAAAATTCGCCCGCGATGCGCGTGCCATCATCGAGCAACACGCTGTCAACGAACCCGTCATGACCGCGCAACGACACGTCAACGACCTTGCCTTCCTTGCGCACCACGCCTCGCGCCTCGGCAAAGCGGCGCAGGTAGGCGGCGTAGAGCCCCGCGTCGAAGTGATAAGCGTAGTCAAAGGTCGACTGGATCAGGCGGCGGTCGGCTGACGGGTGGCTGAACTTGCCCGCCTTGGCCATCGCCCAGCACATCGAGAAATCGTCAATCGGGCCGTCGATCCGGCCCTCAAGGCTCTCGCGCATCCAGTGGTGATAGAAGGGCACGTTGTCGAATTCGGCGCCATACTGGCCGAAGGGGTGGAAGTAGGAATGCCCCTTGCGCCCCCAGTCGACGAACTCGATCCCGAGTTTGTATGACCCCTGCGTTTCGCGCACGAAGGTTGCCTCGTCGATGCCGAGGCGCTGGTTGAAGTTGCGGATCGGCGGAATGGTCGCCTCGCCCACGCCGACGGTGCCGATGGCCTCGCTTTCGATCAGCGTGATGGCGCAGGATCGTCCGACCGCATGGGAAAGCGCCGCCGCAGTCATCCAGCCCGCGCTGCCGCCGCCGACAATCACGATGCTTGTGAGCGGGGCGGGCTGGCTCATCCCCCGCAGCTTTCGCGGATCAGCAGGCTGGTTTCCAGCCGCTGCGAAATCGCCGGACCATCGCCCTTGTCGATCAGCTTGGAGACCAGCATCCGGCCCGCCAGATTGGCGTCCTGATCGATGGTAGTAAGCTGCGGGGTGACGAGGCGCGCGGCGGGGATGTTGTCATAGCCGACGACCGAGACATCCTCCGGCACCCGCATTCCCGAACGCGTCAGCGCCCGGATCGTACCGATGGCGATCAGGTCGCTGACGGCAAACACCGCATCGAACCTGAGCCCGCGCGCAATTGCGCTGCGCACGGCCGCTTCGGCAGAGTGGACTTCGAAATGGGCGGGCACGATCAACTCGTCATCCAGCGCGATCCCCGCCTGATCCAGCGCCTGCTTATAACCACGGAAGCGCTGTTCGGCCTCGGGCGCTTCGGTATCGCCGAGGAACAGGATGCGGCGGCGGCCAAGCCGCGCCAGGTGCGCGGTCGCCCGCCTGCCGCCCGCGACATTGTCCGATCCGATCACGCAATATTGCGCATCGGGAAACTCCGCGCCCCACACCACAAAGCGATTGTCACGCGCGGCGAGCGCGTTGAATTCGTGGTGCAGCGAGCTCTGGCCGATGAAGATCACCCCGGTCGCGCGGCTGGTGCTCATCGCGTAATCGAGATCGAGGCCCGCGCGCGGGCTGAGGTGGCTGATGATGAGGTCGGCGTTGCGTTCCCGCGCGGCTTCGGCGATGCCGGCCAGCAGTTCGAGGAAGAACGGGTCGGACACCCGGCTGTCGCGCGCCTGCGGGGCGGGGACGACAACCGCGATGGTCGCGTCTGCGCCAATCGGCCCGCTCGGCATCGAGGCGCGAAACTCGTAATCATGCGCGCGGGCGATCTGCCAGATTTGCTGCTTGGTCCTGCGCTTGACCGAAGGACTATCGTTCAGCGCGCGGCTGACGGTCGAGATCGAGACCCCTGCCTCGCGCGCGATATCCTCCAGCGTCGCGCTGCGCCGGGATGCGGGGGAGAGTGTATCGGTCATTCGTCCTCAGCTGTCCGTCACAACGGCCCAATAGCCGGTGCCGGGGGCGAGATCGTGCGACAAGGCGGCCGCCGTGTCGACTGTGTTTTGGGTGGCGATCACACTGAGGGCGCCAAGTTCCGCCGGAGGGCTCCACCGGGCAGGCGCTTCGCCGAGGTTGAAGACGCAGAGCACCGCTCCGCCTTCGTCCCGGCGCAGGAAGGCGAGGATTTCCTCCGGGCTGTCGATCAGCGCGATATCGCCATGCACCAGCGCCGGTTGGGTCTGCCGCAGGCGCAGCAGCTGGCGCGCGTAACCAAGGGTCGAGGCGGGGTCTGACGCCTGACTGTCGACCGCAAAGCCGGTGTGAACCGGGTCAAGCTTGAGCCAGGTGCGGTTGGCGTTCGAGAAACCCGCTTGCGGGGCATTGGCCGCCCACGGCATCGGGGTGCGCGCACCATCGCGGCCCAAGGTGTGCGGCCAGTTGGCGATGGCTTCGGGGTCTTGCAGGTCTTCGAACGCGACCTCGCCTTGCGGCAGGCCCAGTTCCTCGCCCTGATAGATGATCGGATTGCCGCGCAGGCTGAGCAGCAGCAGCAGGTTGAGCCGCGCGGCGCGGGCCATGTCGCCGTCCAGCGTCCAGCGGGTGACGGCGCGCGGGGCATCATGGTTTGAAAACGCCCATGAAGGCCAGCCTTCACCCGGCTCCCCGCTCCACTGCGACAGGCTCGCGCGCACCAACGGCGCAGTCAGGCGCGGGGCGTAGAGGAAGTCGAAATTGTACGCCGAGTCCAGCCGCTTGCCGCCTTCGGTGAAGGCCTTCATTTCCGCCAGCGGCTCCGGCCCGCCAACCTCGGCGACGGTGAAGCGGCCGGGGAATTCGTCAATCGCGGCGCGGATCCGTTCAAGGAAGCCGGTGATGTCGGGGTGCGACTGGTTGTATTGCTTGACCTGCATGTCGAACGGGCGGGTCACCAGTTCCATCGGCAGCCCGCTGGGTGGATTGTCGCGCAGGTCCGGGTCATGCATCGAGAAGTTGAGCGCATCGAGCCGGAACCCGTCCACGCCTCGGCTGAGCCAGAACCGCGCCACATCCAGTAGCGCGTTCTGAACTTCGACATTGTGGACGTTCAGATCAGGCTGCGAGGTCAGGAAGTTGTGCAGGTAATACTGCTTCCTGGGCCCATCCCACTGCCACGCCGAGCCGCCGAACACCGACTGCCAGTTCGACGGCGGTGAGCCATCGGGCTTGGGGTCGGCCCAGACATACCAGTCGGCCTTGGGGTTGATGCGGTCGGCGCGGCTTTCCTGGAACCACGCGTGCTCGTCTGAGGTGTGCGAATAGACCTGATCGATGATGACCTTCAGCCCCAGCGCGTGCGCCTTGGCGATGATCCGGTCGAAATCGGCGAAGCTGCCGAAGCTGGGGTCAATCCCGCAATAATCGGCCACGTCATAGCCGAAATCCTTCATCGGCGAGGTGAAGAAGGGCGAGATCCAGATGCCGTCCACGCCGAGATCGGCGATGTAGTCGAGCCCCTCGGCAATCCCGGCCAGATCGCCGATCCCGTCGCCATTGGTGTCGCGGAAAGACCGCGGATAGATCTGGTAGATGACAGCGCCGCGCCACCAGGCCCCCAAGCGATCAGTGTCGCTGGCGGCGGTTTCGACGGCGGCTTGCGGGCCAGCGCAGGACTGGGCGGTTGCCATTAGTCGTCAGTCTCCAGAATGCAGGCGGCAAAGCCGAAAGCGGGCAACGCGATAGCGACCGTACCCGGCGCGGTGAGGGCGGTCGGACAATTGCCGATGAGCGGCGCGACACCGCCCGCCCGGTAGCTTACCTCGACATTGTGCGAAAGCGCCGATGCGCTGGTATTGAACACCGCGAGCACCCGCTGTCCGGTTTCGGGATCATGCCGCTCAACCGCGAGCAGGCCGGGGGCGGTTTCCGCGAAAGCGCGCACTTCGGAAAGGCCGCGCCGCAGCGCCGGGCTGGCACTGCGCGCCTGCGAGAGATCGGCGATCAGGCGATAGAGCGGATGGGCGGTGTCGAAGTTGCTCTGCGCCGTGGTGGCTGTGGTGCCGATCAGCCTGTTGTCGTTGTAAACCGCGACCTTGCTGGGGAACATGTCCTCGCGCGCCAGCTGGTCATTGCCGTCAGAGATGAAGCCCTGTTCGTCGCCGTAATAGACCGTCGGCACGCCGCGCAGCAGGAACATCAGCGCATGGCCGAGCTTGACCCGCGCCAGCAGGGTTGCGGCATCATCCGACCCGCTCATGTCGCGCACGAACATTGAAAAGCGGCCGAAATCGTGATTGCCGAGGAAGGTCGGCAGGCCCAGCGCGGTCTTCGCGCCGCCGGGGTAGATCGCGTCCTGCTGGAGGAATTCGGCCATCAGCCGCGGCCCGGCCTTACCGCTCGCAACCAATTGCGCGGCCTTCGCGAAGCCCATGTCGAGCGCATAGGGCAGCTGGCTTTCCGCCATCACCTGCGCGGCGAGCGTGGCGGTCGGTTCTTCGTAAGCGATCTCGCCGAAGATGTGGAAGTGGTCGATCCCCTTGGCCTTGGCGCGGGCCAGAATGGGAGGGACGAAGGCCTGCCAGAACTCCGGGTTCACGTGCTTGGCGGTGTCGATGCGGTAGCCGTCGATCCCGTAATCGTCGATCCACTGGCCGAAGATGTCGATCATGCCCTCAACGACGCGCGGATTCTCGGTCGCCAGATCATCAAGGCCCGAAAAGTCGCCATAGACGCTGCTTTCCCCCACCCAGTGCGAGTTGCCGCGGTTGTGGTAAAGCGTCACGTCATTGAGCCACGCGGGCACTTTCACATTCTTTTCTGCCTCTGGCACCACGGGGGTATAGGCGAAGGCAGGATCGGTGAGCTTGGCCCAATTGGCGGGATCGGCGTTTTCGTCCCCCGCAAAGCCCGGGTTGATCGGCGCGCCATTCGGGCCGCCTTTGCGGCCGTAGGGATAGTCGCCCTTGCTGCGATAGGCGTAGCCGTTGGCTGTCCCTTCGGCATAGTCGATCACATCGGCGGTGTGGTTGATGATGATGTCCATATAGACCTTCATCCCGCGCGCATGGGCGGCATCGACGAAGGCCTTGAATTCGGCATTGGTGCCGAAATGCGGATCGACGCTGGTGAAATCGGTCACCCAGTAGCCGTGATAGCCCGCGCTTTCCTCGCCCGGCTTGCCCTGCACCGGCTTGTTCTTGAACACCGGCGCGAACCAGATCGCGGTGACGCCCATGCCCTGAATGTAATCGAGCTTGGCGGTCAGCCCCTTGAGGTCGCCGCCGTGGTAAAAGCCTTTGTGCGTGGGGTCGAAGCCGTGATCGAACACCCCGCCCTTGATCTGCCCACGATCATTCGATGGGTCGCCGTTTTCGAACCGGTCGGGCAAGACGAAGTAGATGATCTCGTCTTCAAGCTGGCGCTCGGAAATGGGGGCGGGGCCCGATGTTTGGGAGGGAGATTCGACCGCAACCGGCCCTCCTGCCAAGGCGGTGCTCGCGCACAGCACAGCCGCTAAGCTCACGAAGATTCGCGTCATGACCCAACTCCCTCCGGGGGCTTTTCTGACACTTCAAAAGAGATTTTGCAAATCTTTGTGAAAAGTCGAGGCGGGCCAAAGATCGTGCATCAATGCACTGAGAAACCTACATAATGAAGCATAATCAAAAGGCGAGATGCAAATTTTCCTGAGATTTTCGGAAAGTTTCTTGCAAATTTTTGCAAGGCGTCCAGACTATGGGCCGGCATCGTGCAATGCGTCACCCGGCGACAGATCCGGGAACCTACGCGATGCTGGGAGCTGCGTCACCTCTAGGCGGATGGTGACGCGGGGGAGAGGGATGATACGATCATGACGCAAGCCGGCCAAAAGCCTGCGCTGAACGCAGGCCAAATCTGGAACATGAGCTTCGGCTTCCTCGGAATCCAGATCGGGTTCGAGCTTCAGAACGGCAATGTCAGCCGCATTTTCCAGACGCTGGGCGCGGATGTTGGCGAATTGGCGATCCTGTGGATTGCCGCGCCGATGACCGGGCTGATCGTGCAGCCGATCATCGGGCATCTGTCGGACAAGACCTGGAGCCCCCTCTTCGGCCGCCGCCGCCCCTATTTCCTCGTCGGCGCGCTGCTGGCGACCCTTGCGTTGTTTGTCATGCCCAATGCTCCGGTGCTGTGGGTCGCGGCCGGGATGCTGTGGGTGATGGACGCCTCGCTCAACATCACGATGGAGCCGTTCCGCGCGTTTGTCGGTGACAACCTGCCTGATCGCCAGCGAACGATGGGCTATGCGATGCAGAGCTTCTTCATCGGCACCGGCGCCGTCATGGCGGGCGCGTTGCCGTGGGTCATGACCAACTGGCTGGGCCTCAGCAACATCGCGCCTGCGGGCGAGATCCCGGAAACGGTACGCTGGGCCTTCTATATCGGCGGCGCGGCGCTGATGGCAGCGGTCGCGTGGACGGTGTTTTCGACCAAGGAATATTCCCCGCAAGAACTCGCCCGGTTCGAAGCCGCGCGCGGACCCGCCGCAGGCGGAGCGCATGGCAATGTGGAGCGCACGGCGCGGCAGTTTTCCAATGGCGGGATCGTATGGATCGCCGCCGGTCTCGCCCTTGCTGTGCTGGTGGCCTTTGCGCGGGGCGAGAACCGTCCGGCGTTCCTCGGTGACATTGAAGTGGCGAAGGACATCTATGTCCTCGCCGCCCTGCTGGCAGGCTTCGGCGTGATCCAGCTCGTCGCCGCAATGTTGCGCGGACAGGGGCGCAATGACAGCGGCTTCATGGAGGTGGTGAGCGATCTGTTTGCCATGCCCAAGACCATGCGTCAGCTGGCCGTGGTGCAGTTTTTCAGCTGGTTCGGAATGTTTGCGCTGTGGATTTACGGCACGCCGGGCGTGACCGAATACCACTTCGGCGCGGCCGACGCGGCGAGCGCGGCCTATCAGGACGGGGCCGACTGGTGGAGCCTGATGGGATCGGTGCGCAACGGCTTGGCCGCTGCCGCGGCGCTCGGGTTTGTGATGGTCGCCGCGAAGATCGACCGCTGCCGCTTGCATGCGATCAACCTGTTAATGGGCGCGGCCGGCTTTGCTGCGGTGTTGCTGGTGCGCGATCCGGCGCTGCTGTGGGTGCCGCAGATCGGCATCGGCATCGCCTGGGCCTCAATCGTGGCGCTGCCCTATGCGATCCTTGCAGGCTGTGTCCCGGCAGAGAAAATGGGCATTTATATGGGGGTGTTCAACATCTTCGTCGTTGTGCCGCAGCTGCTCGCTTCGACGCTGCTCGGCTTCCTCGTCACCAACCTGTTCGGCGGCGAGCCGATCTACGCGATGGCGATTGCGGCGGTGAGCTTCGTGCTGGCGGCGGCGGCGACCCTGTTCGTCACGGATGGCGAGGCGTGGGGCGTTCCGGCTTTGCGGGCGGGCGAAGCGTGATGCGGCTGGCTCTCGCCCTGCTGGCGGGCGCGCTGGTCGCTACCCCGGCGCTGGCCCAACCCGATTACGCGCCGCGCGATGTGGTCGAGGTCCAGAACGCCGAGTGGACGCGCGACGCGGTGCTCTATCAGCTCAACACCCGGCAGTTCACCGGCGAGGGCACCTTTGCCGCGGCGCAGAAGCAGCTGCCGCGACTGGCGGCGATGGGCGTCGATATCATCTGGCTGATGCCGATCCACCCGATTGGCGCGGCGAACCGCAAGGGCAGTCTCGGCAGCCCCTATGCCGTGCGCGATTACCGCGCGGTCAATCCCGAATTCGGCTCGGAAGCCGAGTTCCGGGCCTTTGTGGACGCAGCGCACCGGCTGGGGCTGAAGGTGATCCTCGACTGGGTCGCCAACCATTCGGCCTATGACAATCCGCTGACCCTCAGCCACCCCGAGTGGTACACCCGCACGCCCGAAGGCGCGCTGATGTCGCCCGTTGGAACGGATTGGTCGGATGTGGCGGACTTCGATTACACGCAGCCCGGTTTGCGCCAATATATGACCGAAAGCCTCGTCTACTGGGTGCGCGAATTCGGCATCGACGGATACCGCGCGGACGTGGCCGGATATGTCCCGACCGATTTCTGGGAGACGGCGCGCGCGGAGCTGGACAAGGTCAAGCCCGTCTTCATGCTCGCCGAATGGGAGCAGCGCGATCTCCACGCCCGCGCTTTCGACGCAACCTACGGCTGGGGCTGGAAGGAGGCGATGCAGCGCCTTGTGAAGGACGGCAGCGGGGCGGGCGCGATGCGGGGCTATTACGCGGGGCAGTCCGAGACATGGCCGCACGCCGCGATGCGCATGGTCTATACCGAAAACCACGACCAGAACTCGTGGGACGGCGTGGCGAGCGAGATCTATGGCCCGGCTTACGAGGCTGCGATGGCGCTATCCTTTACCGGCCCCGGCTTGCCGCTGATCTATAACGGGCAGGAGGCGGATAATGACCGGATGCTCAAGTTCTTCGAGCGCGATCCGATCGTCTGGCGCGAGGGCAAGCACGCCGCGCTGATCGCCAAGCTGATCGCGCTCAAGACCGACAACCCCGCGCTCCACAACGGCCGCTTCGGCGCGGCGCTGGTGGAAGTGCCGACCGATGCGACGGCGCATGTCTTCGCCTTCACGCGCGGGCAGGCGGGCGAGCGGGTGTTTGCGGTGTTCAACCTCAGCCCCCGGCCGCAGCAGGTGACCTTCCAATACGCGCGCCATCATGGCGGCTATGCCGATGCGCTCAGCGGCGAAGCGATGACCTTCGCGGGCGGCGAGACACTCGCGCTCGCCCCCTGGGGCTACCGGATTTTCACAGAGACCAAGTGAAGCGGCTTGATAGCCGCAGGAGAGGACGCATGACGAAGCTTTGGACCCGGATGATCGCGGCGGCAGTGGTCGCCTGGGCCGCCGCGCCTGCCCATGCGGAGACGCTGGAACTGACCTCGCCCGACGGCAAGATCACCGTCACGGTCAAGGATGATGGCGGGCAGGCGACCTATGCCGTGAGCTTCGAAGGCGAGCAGGTCATTGCCCCGTCCAAGCTCGGGATGCTGTTTGCCGAGCATCACGGGTTCGAACGCGGCCTCGCCATCGCCGGATCGACCCGCGCCAGCAGCGACACCACGTGGGAACAGCCGTGGGGCGAGCGCCGTCTGGTACGCGACCAGCACAATGAACTCGCCGTCACCTTCAAGCCCGCCGACGGCCCCGACCGGCAGATGACGGTTCGGTTCCGCGCCTTCGATACCGGCATCGGCTTCCGCTATGAATTGCCCGAACAGGCCGCGCTGGCAGGTGACGTCAACATCACCGAGGAGCTGACCCAGTTCGGCGTCGGCGAGAAAACCACGATGTGGTACACCCCTTCGGACGAGTTCAACCGCTACGAATACCTCACCCGCGTAGCACCCGCGGGCAAGGTTGATGACGCGCACACGCCCGCGACCTTCCGCAATGAAGCGGGCATTCATTTCAGCATCCACGAAGCGGCACTGGTGGACTACTCCTCGATGTCGCTCGACCAGCTGCGCCCCGGCAATTTCGAATCCAAGCTGCGCAGCTGGACCGGCGGCCCGAAGGTGAAGACCAAGGCGCCCTTCACCTCGCCATGGCGCACCATTCAGGTCGCGCGCGAGGCGGTCGGCCTGATCAATTCCGACATCATCCTCAACTTAAACGAGCCCAACACACTGGGCGATGTGTCGTGGGTGGAGCCGGGCAAATATGTCGGCATCTGGTGGGCCATGCATATCCGCGACCGCAGCTGGGGCCGCGACCAAATCCACGGCGCGACCACCGAGGAAACAAAGCGCTACATCGATTTCGCCGCCAAGCACGGCTTTGCCGGCGTGCTCGTGGAAGGCTGGAACATCGGCTGGGACGGTGACTGGTACAATAATGGCGATCTGTTCCGCTTCACCGAGCCCATGCCCGATTTCGACCTCGCCGAACTGGGCCGCTATGCCGTCTCCAAGGGCGTGCGGCTGATCGGCCACCACGAAACCTCGGCCAATATCACCAACTATGAAAACCAGATGGAGGCCGCCTTCGACCTCTACCAGAAGGTCGGCGTGCGGCAGGTCAAGACCGGCTATGTCGCCGATGCGGGCGATGCGGTGCGGATCGATGAGAACGGCATCCGCCGCTACGAATGGCATGACAGCCAATTCATGGTGCGCCATCATCTGAAGGTGGTGAAGGAAGCCGCCAAGCGCCAGATTTCGATCAACGCGCACGAACCGGTCAAGGATACCGGCCTGCGCCGCACCTATCCCAACTGGCTCGCCCGCGAAGGCGCACGCGGGATGGAATACAACGCCTGGGGCACGCCGCCCAACCCGCCCGAGCACGAAGCGATGCTGGCCTTCACCCGGATGCTCGCCGGGCCGATGGACTTCACCCCCGGCATCTTCGACCTGAAGCCGAACGAGCGCGCGCCGCTGCGCGAAGACATGCAGCGCGGCGATCCGTCGAACCGGCCGGAGACGACGCTGGCCAAGCAATTGGCGCTTTATGTGGTGCTCTATTCGCCGGTGCAGATGGCCGCCGACCTGCCCGAGAATTACGAGGCCAAGCCCGAGGCCTTCCAGTTCATCAAGGACGTGGAAGCCGATTGGGAACAGTCGATCGCGCTTGCCGGCGAGATCGGCGATTACGTCGCCATCGCGCGGCAGGGGAGGAAGTCAAAGGAATGGTTCCTCGGCGCGGTGACGGACGAGCAAGCGCGCGACCTGTCGGTGCCGCTGAGCTTCCTCGAGCCGGGCAAGCGGTACCGCGCCCAGATCTACCGCGACGGGCCGGACGCCGACTGGAAGACCAACCCCTATGCGATGGTGATCGAGGAAAAGCTCGTAACCGGCGGCGAAGCCTTCGCCGTGCGGCTTGCCGCAGGCGGCGGGGTGGCGGTGCGCTTCATTCCGGTGAAGTGAGGGCGCCGCAACCGGCTCGTCGGCCTTCGCCTTCTTTCGGACGAAAGCTTACGTTCGGCACACGACTCCAGATCGGACGCCAGGAGATTATTACCCGGGTATAATTGACTCTATTTTCATCCGGGTATAATCCCGCCTCTCAGGAGGCAACCCACGATGACAAATTACACGGCTTTTCTCGCGCATGAGCGCGTTGCCTCTGGCACGCGCGATGACGTCCAAAGGCAGATCCTGTCGGACCTTTCGGAGCACAAGGACTCCATCCTCGTCTTCGATGACGAGACCGGGCGAGTGACGGACCTCGATTTTCGGGGAACAATGGCAGGGTGTGCGTCCCAGCCTGTCGGGCGCCCGAAACTGGGCGTTCAAGCGCGAGAGGTGACGCTGCTTCCGCGGCACTGGGATTGGCTCTCTCAACAAAGTGGCGGCGCTTCTGCTGCGCTTCGACGCCTCGTGGATGCTGCTCGCTCGCAAGGGCGCACTGTCCGTGATCGCCAAGATGCGGCCTATCGGTTCATGCAAGGCCTGTGCGGCGATATGAAGGGCTACGAGGAAGCGCTGCGCGCGCTTTATCGTTCTGATAGCACCAGTTTTGCATCCGCCATTGCGCACTGGCCCCAAGACGTGCGGCTCTACATCGACAGCCTGCTCGGCCCGAGCACGAGCGATCAAGCGGCAAGATAGTGCGTGTCGCCACTTGCCGTCGCGCAAGCCTCAGGGCGGATTTCTCAGGTGGAGGCGGCAGGCGCCTTTGGCGGTGTTTTCGCCAGAAGCGGACATTCGCGAAGCGACCCCGAAGTGGTAATCGCGATAGCTCTTGCGCTTAAGTCGTTGGTGCTGCGATAAACCTTTCGGGGCCGGCAAGAAATCGCAGTTTCCCGCAGCGGAGTTACATGGTTCGACGGATTGGCATCTGGTCGCTGGGCATCCTCGGGGCGCTGGCCCTTGCCTTGTTGTTGGGCGTTTGGATGCTGTTGCCGCTCGATGTTCCGGTGCCGCCTCGTTCCGACCGGATGATTGCGAAGGTTACGATCTGGAATCCCGGCGAGCCCTTGCAGCCCGATCAGACCATCATCGTCAAACACGGGCTCATCACCGAAATCAGACCAAATCGACCAGATGACGATCCGCCCATCTGCCCGGACTGCATCGTCATGCCGGGCCTGATCGACGCCCATGTTCATACACCACCCCAACTCGCGATTGGCAACCAGCGCCTGTTTTCTCTGCTCTACCTCAAATATGGCGTGACGAGCGTTCGCGACCTTGGCCAGACCGATGAAAGCATCGCAGATTTGCAGGCCGACATTTCGGCCGGGCGGATAGCCGGCCCGCGGATGTACCGCTGCGGTCCGGTGCTGGATGGCAAGCGGCCAAGCTGGCCTAGTGCATTGCGGATTATCGACGCGGCTCAGGCAGTTAACGCGGTCAGAAGGCTCAAAGCGAGCGGTGCCAGCTGCATCAAGACCTACACGGGCCTGCCACAAATTGCATTTAGGGCCGCCGCAGCTGAGGCAAAGCGGCAGGGCCTATCGCTGGTTGGCCATACGCCGCACGCGGTGAACCTGCGCGATGTGTCCGATTTCGAAGTCCAGCACTTCAACGGCATTCCCTACCTCCATAAGCCGCCGCCGGAGGATGCCGATTATCGCAGTCAGGATGTGTCCGCGATGACCGAGGCCGACATTGCCGAGGTGATCGCGCTGATGAAGGCGAACCGCATTTCGATTTTGCCGACACAGGCGAACCAGAAGGCGCGGCTCACGGCATCCAACCGGCAGCGCTTCCCTCCGACCGAGGGCCTCCAGCATCTCCCGGCGTTCTGGGAGCAGGCCTGGCCTATGATCGTGGCGCACCCCGAAACCACCGAAGCCGTCGCAGCCGACCTTGATGGCATTGCGGCAGAGATCGCGTTTGTCGGCGAGGCCCGTCTGGCAGGCATCGATGTGCTGGCGGGGACGGATGTCGTCATGCCCTATGTCGTTCCGGGCGAGTCCTTGCATCTTCAACTGGCGATGTTGTCCGATGCCTTCGGTGGCGACGAAGCTGCGCTCGCCGCTGCGACGGGGGTCAATGGTCGCCATGTTGATCGAGGCAAGGTTGGCCGGATCGCCGTCGGCAACTTTGCCGACCTGCTGATCCTACGCAAGGCCCCGCGTTCCGATTTGGCAGCAGTGCGGGATTGGCAGTTCCTGATGGTCGGCGGACGAATGTATCAGCGCGCACAGATCGATGCTGCGGTCGAGAATTACGACCAGCATTTCCGCGGAGCCTATTACGAGACTGTGATGAACGGGCTCGTCAGCATTCTGGCTTCCGGCTTTAGCCGCGAGGAGAGTCATTAGTTCGATGGATTGAAATCGGTCTTCTCGATCCGCAGCCTGTGGCCGACGGATCCCTCCGGTAGCGGCAAGAGCCGCCATTCGCTTTTCCACCCACTTTCGGACGGAACGGCAAGCGCGGCTGGCACCTGATACCGGACAGGCAGCTAGGATGAGATTTTCGCCGAAAGCCGACATTCTGCAATCGACCCCGAAGCGGCCGGTCGGCATGCTCGACTTGTCGGATAGGCTTGTTAGACCAGTGCCATGACGACAGCGCAACCGACATCACCCAAATGCTTTTTCATTGGCTGGATGTTGGCTTGGGCGACTGCAGTCTATCTGCCGAGCCTCATGATCGCGGCCTTGTCGCTCTCACCCCTCGCATCCGCCGGGAATCTTTTGCTGGATACTTTCGAAGTTGCGGACGAGGTATCGCCGGCGGCGAAGTTGACCTACGCGGTCCTTTTCGGCGCTCTCGTGATAACGGCGCGCGTGGGCGGTGCTCGACGTGGCGCGTCAATCCATGTTTTGATCGGAGTGATAAGTATCGCGCTGGTTGTGGCGCTGCTTCCTGAACACTGGTCGCGCGGTTTCGGCATCGGCCTCAACGGCGTGAGGTTCGACCCACTCCCAACGGCCATTTATGCCATCGGCGGTGTCGCCAGCGGTGTCGTTTTCTCACAACTCGAAGCGAAATGCTTGGCGCGCAGTCTGACACACGCACTTGATCGACCATCCAATGATTGACTGCGACGGTAGCATCCACCCAAGAGCGGCCATTCATGCAGACTTCGCCGCGCGTTGAAAGTCGCCGCGCGGGGGTTTCCCAGATGGCCGCTTCACTCTGCGGATACATGACCCCTTCGTATCGCCCGATGATGGGCGCAGCCCCGAATGCAAAGGAGGGTGGACGCCTCGCCTAAGGCATCCACCCTCCACTCCCGTCCAAGGGAGAGCTGCTGAAAGCTAAATCATTTTCCTACTCGGCTGTGGGCTGACAAGATCCGCCGCATGACCCATGCAGCCGTCCCTTTCCGTGCCCGTCAGACAGGCGCGGCGGGGCGGGGGGAATTCCTTCCCTGGACAGTGTCTCAAGTGTCTCCAACAGCGGCGGGTATAGCCGGAGACGCGGCCTCAGGCGGCCTGTTCCATCCGGGCGAGTTCGCAATGCGACCAGATCTCGCTCAATGCCTTGATCAGCCGGTCGATATCGCCATCGGTGTGCACGGGCGAGGGTGTGACGCGCAGCCGCTCGGTGCCGACGGGGACGGTCGGGTAGTTGATCGGCTGCACGTAGATGCCGTGGTTGTCCATCAGCCAATCGCTGATCATCTTGCACTTCTTGGCGTCCCCCACCATCACCGGGATGATGTGGCTGGGGTTGTCCAAGTGGGGGATGCCCATGATGTCGAGCGAGCGGCGGACCTGCGCGACGCGCTTCTGCTGAAGCTCACGCTCGGCGCTGCTGTTCTTGAGGTGGCGGATGCTGGCTGCCGCGCCTGCTGCGATGGCAGGGGGCAGGGCGGTCGAGAAGATGAAGCCGCTGGCAAAGCTGCGCACGAAATCGACGAGGTTGGCGGACGCGGCGATATAGCCGCCCATCACGCCGAACGCCTTGCCGAGCGTGCCTTCGATCACGGTGATGCGGTCCATCAGCCCTTCGCGCTCGGCAATCCCGCCGCCGCGCGGGCCGTAAAGGCCGACCGCGTGGACTTCATCGATGTAGCTCATCGCGCCATGCTTTTCGCAGACGTCGAGGATGTCGGCGATGGGGGCGATGTCGCCGTCCATCGAATAGACGCTCTCGAACGCGACCAGCTTGGGCACGTCGGGGCCGTACATCGACAGGAGTTCGTCGAGATGCGCCGCGTCATTGTGGCGCCACACCTTGTAAGGCGCGCGGCTGTGGCGGATGCCTTCGATCATCGAGGCGTGGTTGAGCGCATCGGAGAACACAACGCAGCCGGGGATCTTCGACGCCAGCGTGCCAAGGCCCGCCCAGTTCGACACATAGCCGCTGGTGAACAGCAGGGCCGCTTCCTTGTTGTGAAGGTCGGCCAGCTCAGCCTCAAGCAGCACATGGTGGTGGTTGGTGCCCGAAATGTTGCGTGTGCCGCCCGCACCCGCGCCGCATTCGTCGAGGCATTCATGCATCGCTTCGAGCACGTCGGGGTGCTGGCCCATGCCGAGATAGTCGTTCGAACACCACACGGTCACCGCCTGGGTTTCACCTTCGACAAAGCGCGTCGCGTGCGGGAAGCGGCCGCGGTGGCGCTTGATATCGGTGAACACCCGGTAGCGGCCGTCGGCGCGCACAGTGTCCAGCTCGCCGGCGAAATAGGCTTCGAAGTCCATCGGGGTTCCCTCTGTCGTCATTGTCTTGCTTTCAATCTGTATGGATCTGCGCCGCAGCCTTCCGCTGCGGCAAAGCCCAGCCCCACAGCATCCCGTCACGGAATGGCAGGGCGAGGAAAAGGTGTTCGAGCACGCCGAGCAAGCTCAGAGTGGTCAGCAGGCTTGCGCCCACCATCTCGGCGCTGCCCACTGGGGCTGCAAGCGCGAGGCTGGCGAACCATGCGGTCACTGCCGCAATCCCGGCGACCGACAGCACCAGCAGCACCGTCATACGGTTCGGGCCGAAATAGGTCTTCAGGTAAGCGAGCTGCTCGGGCAGCATTTCCGAAGTGGAATTGGGCACGCCGACAAACAGGTTGATCTTCGAAATCAGCCGCATCGCGAACATGAGCACGAACACGGTCGCGCCGATCTGGTTGGGCACGCTCCACGACAGCGAGATTAGCAGCAGCGCGGTGAGCGCCAAAGCGACCTCGTGATGCATGACAGTCGCGGCGGCCTGCCGGAAGCGGGCGACGCCGGTCAGCGATGGATCGGCCAGCCCTCGTCGCGGCCCGGCAGATGCGCCCGTCAAGAACGAGAGTTCATGCCAGCCCCACACCATCAGCGCGCCGATAAAGGCCAAGTACACCGCCCACACCTCGGCCGAGAGCGATGCGACGAGGATCACAACCAGGCCGGCGATCCCAGCAATGCTGCCGATCAACAGACTGGTCGAGAAGGTCGCGCGCTCACGGTTGTCCGCCCAGGCAATCAGCCCGGTTGCGACAAACCAGATCGCCACCGTCACGATGAACGGCACAATATGGCCGCTCCAGCTTACCACGCCGGCTGGAGCCGGATCGAAGCGGGCAGAGCGTTGGACTTAGGCTTTTGCAGATACATCTTGGCAAAGGCGAGGCCAGCGCCGGCCATGCCCGAAGCGCGCTGCATCAGACCGCCGATACCCCCGCGCGCCTTGCCTTCTTCGATGCGTCCGGCAGCGAGGCGCAGCTTTTCCATCTGAATACGGAAGGCAGGCGCATCAATGTCCAGTTCCACCGGGAAGACCTGGCGGCTGATCTGGTTGCAGATCTCGAACACCTTGTAGCCATACTCGGTCGGATCGACGCCGAGGGCTGCGTGGAACAGCGGGCGGTTGTGATCGCGCACATACATCGTGGCGTAGACCGACAGCAGGAAGAAGCGCACCCACAGCTTGTTGGCGCCTTCCAGAAGCTTGGGATCAGCGCGCAGCAGCATGGCAAAAGCCTCACCATGGCGAAACTCGTCATTGCACCATTCCTCGAACCAGTCGAAGATCGGGTGGAACTTGTACTGCGGGTTCTGGGCCAGATGGCGGAAGATCGTGATGTAGCGCGCGTAGCCGATCTTCTCCGACAGATAGACCGCATAGAAGATGAACTTCGGCTTGAAATACGTGTATTTCTTGGTCTTCGTCAGATAGCCCAGATCGACACCGATGCCCGCATCCTTGAGGCTTTCGTTGATGAAGCCGGCATGGCGGCTTTCATCGCGGGCGAGCAGGCGGAACAGCTGCTTCACATCCGGGTTCTTGGTGCGCTTGGCGATTTCGGCATAGAGCACGCAGCCCGAAAACTCACTCGTCATCGAACTGACGAGGAAATCGGTGAACTCCTTGCGCAGCGCCGGTTCCAGCCCCTCGATCACGCCCTTGAAGCGGTCCGAGTGCTTGAAGTGCAGCTTGTTGGGATCACCCACCATGTCGGCGATCAACTGGTCCCATTCGCGCCGCACGCGGCTGATGTCGATGGCATCAAGCGCGTCATAATCGGTGGTGTAAAAACGCGGGGTCAGCATCGTGTCCTGCGTCGCGATCGCCATCGCCTCTTCGCTGGTCATCGGCTTGTAGGCGTTCATTTGATCCTCCCGGCATTGAAACTGACTTCGTAGAGTTCCGCCAGATCAAAATAGGCGGCCATCCGTGTGAGCGCGCGGGCCAGCGGGCTGGCGCGGGTCACGGTGGCGCGGCGCTCGAACACCTGGCGCGTGCCAAACGGGATCTGGATCGGAGCGCCGTGAACGCGGACCTTGTCGCCCGGCTGGATAATCACCTCATCGGCCAATTCGACATGAGCGTGGAAATGCTCGGGGCTCTGCTCGACCGTGATCGTGCAGGGCGTTTCGAACGAGCGTGCGGTGATGAAAGAGAATGCCATTACTGCGCCGCGGTCTTCGCGGTGAGCAGGTTGGCATAGACGGCGCGGTTGTCCGGCCCGAAAGAGCTGACTTCCACACTGCGTCCGGTCACCGGATCACTCAGGGTGAGGGTGTCATTTTCCCATCGGGTGAGAGTGAAGGGCACCGCCGGTCCTTCGCCGCGGATGCGGCGTTGATGGACGAGGCTACGCACGGTGGCGCGGATGAAGCCGCCTTCGCCCGGGCCGAAGCTGCCGAGCACTTGAGCCGTGGCGCCGTCTTCGACGCGGACAGTGCCGTCATCCTCGTCGAAGAAGCGCAGCGTCACCGCGTCTGCGGCCTTGATTCCGGCCGCGGCTCGCGCCTCAGCCGGAACCGACTGACGCTCGAAGAAGCCGAGGGAGACAGCCGAGGTCAATGCCAGCGCGATGGCAACCATCCCGCCCATCAGCATCAGCGGCGCCTTGTGGACGGTGACCTCGTCCTTCTCGTATTCGCGAACGATCATGCTGGTGCTCCCTCAAGACCCTGTCCAGCCCGGCCCATGACCGGAGCGAGACGTCCGGCGACAGCCGCACCTGCGCCCTGACCTGCGTGTTGGACGCTGGCGGGGGCGGCTTCCTTGATCTCGGTCAAATTCCGTTCGATCGCGCCATATTGCGCGCGGGCCTCGGCGATCATCTGCGCCACGTGGGCCGCTTCGGGCACGGCGCGCAGCATCGGCTGGGGCATCGCATAGTGGAACGGGCGGACATGCGGCCACAGCAGCAGCGTGCTGAGGAGGCGCTCACCGGCCAGTTCAAAGGCGATGTCGCCGTGACTCTTGCCGCGTGCGCGGAAGTTGGCGGCCGTGATCTGCTTCAAGGGCAGGTTGATCCGCGTCTCAATTGCCATGCCGATGCGCATGATCAACCGCGCGTCGGTCAGGATATAGAGCGTCGTGCGCGCGCTCGCCCAGGCGAGCAGGTAGAGCAGTCCGACCAGCACCAGGCCCAGCCCGGCAACAACCAGCGCAGCCGTCGAGTTGCCCGTCAGCACCGCGATCACCGCCAATGCTGCCATGTAAGCCCCGGCTTTGTGGGCATGGAACGCCGAGCGCGCCAGCAGGCTGACCGTCGGACGGCCCTTCCACAAAACCTTTTCCTCAGGTGCCGGCGTGCCGATCCGGTCGCCGAATGCCTTAGGCCCATCATTTTCGAGCGAGGCGTGATCGAGGCCGGTCAGCAGCGACGTTTCCGTCGCTGCTGCACCTGCGGTTGGGTTCAGATCCATGCTTCAGACCTTTCCGGAGTCGCATACATGTAACCGCCGCCGAAATAGGCCTGGACGCGGTCTTCTTCGTAGCGGGTGATGATGCCAGCGGTTTCGAGAGTTGGTGCGTTCTCAAACTGCGCGGCGGTGATCGCGTCGATCTCGACGAACTTGGGCTTGTCCTCGATGATCGGCAGCAGCGCGTCGATCAGGCCGTTGCCGTGGACCGTGGCGACCATCATCGGCGCCAGCACCTTCTTACCGGTGGTGGTTTCGACTTCGAGGTAACGGATCAGGTGTTCGGCTTGATCGACCCAGATATCGCTGACCTTGCCCACGGTCACGCCGTCGGCAGCAACCACCGGCCAACCGACCAGCTGCGGATCGTTGGGCGAGACGATGATCTCGTGGCTTTGGGCGATTGGAACGATACGCGGACGACCATCGAAGGTGAGGTCGGGATACTTGGAGCGATTGGCAAAGGCGGCAGGGCCCATGCCATCGATCATCGGATCGCCAGTCGGCACCAGCGGCGCTCCAGCGGAGCGGAAGGCTGGCACGCCGGGGACGTTGATGTCATCGCGGGCGACGTCTTCCGGCACATAGGTGCCGCGGCCGTTCGGCAGCTGGAAGGTCTTCTTGCCCGCGTCAAACAGGCTGCCGGGGTGGATCTTGCCGGTGCCCTCATCTTCGAGCGGATAGCCCTCGCGGCGGCTTTCGCGGTTCAGGTAGAACACCAGAGCGATGAAGAATCCGAAAAACAGCAGGAAGGTGAGTTCGGCAACATCGAAGGTGCCGACGATATAGGCAGCGTTCATTTCATATTCCTCTCATGGAACAATCCGGCTGAGGCGGAGCCGGGCAAGGATCGGGACGGGCGGGCACAGGTAATCATGTCGGAAACTCAACAAGCCCAAAGGGCTGGGCGAGCGGGTCTTCGGCGTCGTCCGGCAGGCGGCGCTGGTGGCTGACCAGCGGGCCGATGGCGGCAAGGCCGATAAGCAGAAGAGCGATCTCAAGGATGTAGACAGAGCCATATCCGGTGGCGCGCATGGCGATGCTGGCGGTCTGATCGCCGCTTTGCAGCAACGCTGCGATCCCGTCGCGCATCAGGCCGCCGATGGCGATGCCCAAGCCGGCGCAGGTCGCCTGCACCGCGCCCCATGCGCCCAGCGCAAGACCCGCAGTCTGATGCTTGGCCAGGCTCATCGCTTCCATCAGCGTGCCGACGGAGAACAAGCCGAGGCCGACCCCGATGGTCAGCGCACCGGCATAGAGCATCAGCGGCGCGCCGAAGGGGCCAGCGAACAGCACCAGCAGGAAGGCGTTAATCCCGACCACCAGTCCGGCCCCGGCGAGCCGGAGCGGATCCCAGCCGCGTGCCAGCGCCCGGCCCGAAAGCATGAACCCGAACAACGAGCCGAGCGCCCAGGCGCCCGTAAGGCCCGTGGTCGCCCCGACCGAAAGGCCGAGGATTTCGCCGCCATAGGGCTCAAGCAGCGCGTCCTGCATGGCAAAGCCCGCCGCGCCGATGCCGATCGCGGTCAGGAGCCGAGCGTTGCGGCCATCGGTGATGAAGGCCTGCCAGATTTCCTTGAACGTCGCCGTCTCGCGATCAGGGGCGGTGACGGCCGGGTTGCGCGCTTCCTGCTTCCACAAGGCGATCACGTTGAGAATGACCGTCAGCAGCGCACAGCCCTGGATCACCTGCACCAGCTTGGTCTCGCTATAATCGGACAGCACGCCGCCGATCACGAAAGCGGAGAACATCATGCCGACCAAGAGCATCACGTATAGCAGCGCGACCGCGCGTGGGCGCTTGTCTTCGGGCGCAAGGTCGGTCGCCAGTGCGAGGCCAGCGGTCTGCGTGACATGGAAACCGATGCCGGTCAGCAGGAAGGCGGCGGTGGCGGCGCCCAACCCGATTTCAAAGCGTTCGGGAACGCCCAGCAGCAACAGCGCGAAAGGCATGATGGCAAGGCCGCCGAACTGCATCAGCGTGCCGAACCAGATATAGGGCACCCGCCGCCAGCCGAGCACCGAGCGGTGCGTGTCGGACTTATGGCCGATCAGCGCGCGGAAGGGGGCAGCAAATAATGGCACCGCGATCAGCAGCGCGACCAGCCAGGTGGGCGTGCCAAGCTCGACCACCATGACCCGGTTCAAGGTGCCGTTGAGCAGCACCATCGCCATGCCGACGCTCACCTGAAATAGCGCGAGGCGCAGCAGGCGGGGCAGGGGCAGGTCCACACTCGCCGCATCCGCAAACGGCAGCAGCTGGAAAACCAGCGCTGTCCAATGCGGTTTGGGAGGGCGGACCGGGAGTGTCATCCGTGGCGCACCAGTTCCAGAGCCTGCGAGGTGTAGAACCCGCTGCTTATGCGCTGGGTGCGGCCGATGCTCCAGCCTTGCAGGCGGGACAGCCGGTCGCGCAGATCATCCTCGGCGGTCGGGACGATGGCGGGCGAGCGGTCGGACTTGGGGAAGAACTTGCCGACTTCGTGCATCGCGCTCAGCAGGCGCGTGCGCGGGGCGAAGGTGAACAGGATCGATCCGGTGGTACGCTGCGCCAGTTGCGTCAGGGCATCGACGAGATCTTCGGGCTGGTAATGGATGAGCGAGTCCATCGCAACCACATGAGCAAAGGTGCCCAATTGCGGAACAAGCATGTCGCCCGAGCGCCAGTGGATGCGGCCATGGCCAATGAACGAAGGCGTGCGTTCGCGGGCAACTTCGACGAGGCCCGCGGCGACATCGATCCCGGTGACTTCGGCGCCGCGGCACGCCGCCGCAACCGCCAATGAACCGGTGCCGCATCCCGCATCGAGCACCTTGGTGCGGCGCAGGTCGGTGGGCAACCAGTCCAAAAGGTTGGCACGCATCGCATCGCGTCCGGCGCGCACAGTCGCGCGGATGCCGCTCACCTTCGCATCGGAGGTAAGGTCGATCCACGCCTGACGCGCGGTGCTGTCGAAATAGGTCGCCAGCGCCTCGCGCCGGTGATCATATTCGGATGAGTGCCGGGTCGCCATTATTCAAACCCCAGGAAGTCGAAGATGTCGCGGTCCTTCATCGGCTGCGCCTTGGAAGGATCGACACCGGCCCACAGCATCGCGGCGAGGCGCAGATATTCGTCCTGCGCCGCGATCACTTCCGGATCATCGCCCATTTCGAACAGCGTGCACTTTTTCAGGCGCGAACGGCGGATTGCGTCGACATCGCGGAAGTGCGCGAGGCGGGGCATCCCGACCTTTTCGCAGAACCGGTCGATCTCGTCGGTGTCCTTGCTGCGATTAGCGACGACGCCGGCAAGGCGCACATCGTAGTTCTTCGATTTCGCCGCGATCGCCGCCACGATCCGGTTCATTGCGAAGATCGAGTCAAAGTCGTTCGCTGCTACCACCAACGCACGTTCGGCATGTTGCAGGGGCGCCGCGAAGCCGCCGCATACCACATCGCCCAGCACGTCGAAGATCACGACGTCGGTTTCTTCGAGCAGATGGTGCTGCTTCAGCAGCTTCACCGTTTGGCCGACCACATAACCGCCGCAGCCGGTGCCTGCCGGAGGCCCGCCAGCCTCGACACACATCACGCCGTTATAGCCTTCGAACATGTAGTCTTCGGGCCGCAGCTCTTCTGCGTGGAATTCGACCGTTTCCAGAACGTCGATCACGGTCGGCATCAGCTTCTTGGTCAGCGTGAAGGTGCTGTCATGCTTGGGATCGCAGCCGATCTGGAGCACCCGGTGACCGAGCTTCGAGAAGGCGGCCGACAGGTTCGACGAGGTGGTCGATTTGCCGATTCCGCCCTTGCCGTAGACGGCGAAGACCTTGGCACCCTTGATCTTGTCGGCCGGGTCCAGCTGGACCTGGACCGAGCCATCGCCATCGGGCGGGCTGAAGGAAGATGAGGGGCTGCGCAGGTTCATGATGATCTATCCCTTGAATTCATTCTGCCGGCAACACGCCTTCGAGGCGGTCCTCCAGCTCGTCATTGGCTTCGCGCAAGGCGGCGAGAGTGGCCTCGTCCGGCGCCCACAGGTTGCGGTCGCAGGCTTCCAGCAGCCGGTTCGCCACGCGGCCCGCGCTCTTGGGGTTGAGCGCCGACATCCGCCGCCGCATCTCGGCATCCAGCACGAAGGTCTCGGAAATCTTCTGGTACACCCAAGGGGCGACTTGGCCGGTGGTGGCCGACCAGCCCAGCGTGCTCGTCACATGGCCTTCAATCTGGCGCACGCCTTCGTAACCATGTTCCAGCAGGCCTTCGAACCACTTGGGGTTCAGCGTACGGGTGCGGGTTTCGAGATCGATCTGTTCGCCCAGCGTGCGCACCTTGGTGCTGCCGCGCGTCGCATCGAGGATATAGACTGGCGTTTCCGTCCCCTTGGCCCGTGCGACCGAGCGGGTCACCCCGCCAAGCCCGTCAACATATTGATCGACATCATTGATACCGAGCTCGACGCTTTCGAGGTTCTGGTAAGTGAAATCGACCGTGCTGAGCGCGCTTTGCAGCAATTCGCGCTGCTGCACCGGCTTGCCCGAAACCCCGTAGGCAAAGCCCTTGTTGATCTCGAAGGCATTGGCGAGTTCATCGGGATCGGCCCAGACACCGCCTTCGATCATCTGGTTGACGTTGGCGCCATAAGCGCCCTCGGCATTGGAGAAGACGCGCAAAGCGGCGGTTTCCAGGTCGCAGCCGTGCTTTTCCATCTGCGCCAGCGTGTGCTTGCGGACGAAGTTGGCTTCGATTGTCTCTTCCTCGGCCTGGCTGGCGAGCAGCGCGGCTTCGGCGAGCATCCGGGTCTGCATCGGCAGCAGATCGCGGAAGATGCCCGAAAGCGTCATCACCACATCGATCCGCGGACGGCCGAGTTCGGCGAGCGGAATGAGTTCCGCGCCGGCCAAGCGGCCATAGGAGTCACGCCGCGGGCGGGCGCCCATCAGCGTCATCGCTTGCGCGATCTGGACGCCTTCGGACTTCATGTTGTCGGTGCCCCACAGCACCATGGCGATGCTTTCGGGGAACGGCTCACCGCCGTTCACATGGCGCGCGATCAGCTGTTCGGCCTGCTCATTGCCCAGACGGCAGGCATAGGCCGACGGCATCAGGAACGGATCGAAGCCGTGGATATTGCGGCCCGTAGGCAGCACATCGGGGTTCACCACCACATCGCCGCCGGGGGCGGGCTGGACATAACCGCCATCCAGCGCGTGGATCAGCGCGCCCAGTTCATCCGAGGAATCGAGCTTGGCCGCCAGCATCGCGCGTTCAGGCGTCGGGCCATCAAGGCTCCCGGCTTCCATCATCGCATCGAGCATATCTTCGCGCTCAATCCCTTGCGGGTTGCGGCCGAGGATGTGCAGGCCATGCGGGATCAGCGCCGCTTCCATTTCGTAAAGCCGCGCGGGCAGCTCGCCGATATCGGCATAGGTGATGTCGAGCGCTTCGCACTGATCGGCGACCAGTTGTGCGAGGTCAGCACGCTCAGCGGCATGATCGGCATCGTCAATCGTGGTGCGCCAGCGTTCGACGGTGGCCTTGAGTTCGACCAGGCCCTTGTACAGTCCGGCCTGCGCCAGCGGCGGGGTGAGATAGCTCACCAGCGTCGCGCTAGAGCGGCGCTTGGCCAGCATCCCTTCGGACGGGTTGTTGGCGGCGTAGAGGTAGAAGTTCGGCGTGTCGCCGATCAGACGATCCGGCCAGCACTTGCCTGACATGCCCGCCTGCTTGCCCGGCATGAATTCAAGCGCGCCGTGCGTGCCGAAATGCAGGATGGCGTGAGCGCCGAAGTCTTCGCGGATCCAGCGGTAGAAGGCGCTGAAGGCGTGGGTGGGGCTGAAGGTCCCTTCGAACAGCAACCGCATCGGATCGCCTTCGTAGCCGAAGCCCGGTTGCACGCCGACAAAGACATTGCCGAAATGCGCACCCTGGATGAGGATGTTGCCGCCATCGGACAGTTGCTTGCCGGGGGCGGGGCCCCATGCGGCTTCGATTTCGGCGAGGTGCTTTTCGCGCCGCACGTGTTCATCGGCGGGGATGCGGTGGGCGACGTTGGCATCGGTGCCGTAGCGATCGGTGTTGCCCTTCAGCAGCGCGTCCCGCATCGCATCGACGCTTTCGGGAACGTCGACCGCATAGCCATCCGCGCTGAGGCGCTGAAGCGTGGCGTAAAGCGATTCGTGCACCGCCATGAAGGCGGCGGTTCCGGTGGCCCCGGCATTGGGCGGGAAGTTGAACACCACGATGGCGAGCTTGCGGGCCCCACGCTCGCTCTTGCGCAGTTGGATCAGTTTGACGGTGCGGGCGGCCAGTGCCTCAGCGCGTTCCGGGCAGGCCTGCATCGGGCGGGCCTTGTGCGAAGCGGGACGGGCGCAGTTGCGATCACAGCCAGTGCAGCCCTTGTCCGAATTGCCCGCACGGCCGCCGAACACGCTCGGCACGGTTGAGCCATCAAGCTCTGGCATGGCGACCATCATGGTGGATTCGAGCGGCAGCAGGCCTTGCGGGCGGTGCGCCCAATCTTCAATCGTCTGGAACTCGATCGCGTGGGCGGCGAGGTAGGGCAGGTCGAGCTTGCCCAGAACGTCGCGTGCGGCCTGCGCATCGGAATAGGCGGGCCCGCCGACGAGGCTGAATCCGGTAAGGTTCACCACGGCGTCCACCGTGGGCTGGCCATCCGGGCCGACGAAGAAGGCTTCGATCGCCGGGCGCGCATCGAGCCCACTGGCGAACACCGGAACGACCTTAAGGCCAGCGGCTTCGAAGGCGGCAATCGCGCCATCATAATGCGCGCAGTCACGGCCGAGCAGGTAGGAGCGCAGCAGGATCAGACCGACCGTGCCGTGCAGGCCTTCCTCACGCGGGAGGAGGCGCAGGCTTTCGGAGATGCGCTGCTGGGTGCGCGGGTGATAGACCCCGGTTTCGGGGTATTCGAGCGGGGCTTCGGCCTTGGTGATCCCGCGGCGATAGAGCCGCTCGCCGGCTGCATAGCGATCAATCAGTGCGCGGACCATGGCGACGACGTTCTCGTCCGAACCGGCCAACCAGTATTGCAGCGTCAGGAAATAGGCACGTACGTCCTGCGCGGTGCCGGGAATGAAGCGCAGCAGCTTGGGCAAGCGGCGCAGCATCTTCATCTGCCCCGCGCCCGAATTGCCGCCGGGCTTGCCAGCATTGCCGCGCAGCTTCTTCAGCAGCGCAAGCGGGCCCTTGGCCGGCGCGTCCATCCGGTAGGCGCCCATCTTGGTCAGCCGGACGACTTCGCCCGCTGACATCAGGCAGACCATCGCATCGCAATCTTCGCGCCGCGCTTCGAGGCTGGGGAGGATCGCGCGGATGTGATCGTCGAGGAACAGCATCGTCGCGATGACAATGTCGGCTTCGGCGATGGCCGCCTTGCAATGTTCAAGCTCGCCGGCGTCACTACCCCATTCGGATGCTGCATGCAGGCTGAGATCGATACCCTCTGCCGCCAGTGCTTCCTCGGCCCGGTCAACTGCGCCTTTGAGGTGATTGTCGAGAGTGACGATCACGACCCGGACGGGCGCGCGGGGGTCCAGCGTGGAAGCGGAGGCGACATTACCGTGCATAATGCGCCTTTGCGTCATAGAGGGTTTCGAGGTCGATTTGCCTGCGACCCTCAGCAGCGGCGAAATTCTCGGTGTTGCGGCGAGCCTTGCCGCGCACGAAGAACGGGATCTTTTTCAGCTCGCGTTCGGCCTCTGCGGTCCAGAGCGTGCTATCGTCTTCCGCCATGGCCATTGCAGGGGCGGGGATGTCTTCCACCGGTGCTTCCGAAACGGCCTGCACCGATGCCTTGCGGGGCGAATGCGCTGCGTGATGCGAGGCGCCCGCTTCGTCGGAGAACTCGAAATCGTCGCGGAACATGGTGAGCAGGTGCTCTTCAAGGCCCATCACCAACGGGTGGACCCAGGTGTCGAAGATCACGTTTGCGCCTTCAAAGCCCATCTGGGGCGAATGGCGCGCGGGGAAATCCTGCACGTGCACCGGCGCCGAGATGACGGCGCAGGGGATGCCCAGCCGCTTGGCAATGTGGCGCTCCATCTGCGTGCCGAGCACCAGTTCAGGCGCAGCAGCTGCGATGGCGTCTTCAACCGCGAGGTGATCGTCAGTGATCAGCGCCTCGATGCCGCAACGGGCCGCTTCGGCGCGGACTTCGCGGGCGAATTCGCGGCTGTAGCAGCCGAGGCCGCAGACTTCGAAGCCCAGTTCCTCACGGGCGATGCGGGCGGCGGCGACCGCGTGGGTCGCGTCGCCGAAGATGAAGACGCGCTTGGAGGTCAGGTAGGTCGAATCAACCGACCGTGACCACCAAGGCATCCGGGAAGAGGTGTCGCCGAGGGCAGGCGTGGGATCTGCACCTGCCAGCTCGGCGACGTCGGCAATGAAGGAGCGGGTGGCTCCCACGCCGATAGGGACGGTCCGCACTGCGGGCTGATCGAAAGTCTTTTCGAGCCAGCGGGCGGCCTCATCTGCGATTTCGGGATAGAGGACGATGTTGAAATCGGCTTGGCCGATCCGGGTGATGTCCTCCGGGGTGGCACCCAGCGGAGCGACGAGATTGACCTCGACGCCCAGCAGGGCAAGAATTTTGCGGATCTCGACGAGATCATCGCGGTGGCGGAAGCCCAAGGCCGTGGGGCCAAGGATATTCACGCGCGCTGCGCGGCCTTCACGCGGTTCGCGCACCACCGATTTGTCGGCAAGGGTGCGGACGATCTGGTAGAAAGTTTCCGACGCGCCCCAGTTTTCTTTCCGCTGATAGCTCGGCAATTCGAGCGGGATGACCGGGCAGGGCAGGCCCATCGCCTCGGACAGGCCAGCCGGATCGTCCTGGATCAGTTCGGCAGTGCAGGACGCGCCGACGATGATCGCCTGCGGCTTGAACCGGGCGACCGCTTCGCGCGCGGCATCCTGGAAGATCTGCGCGGTATCCTTGCCCAGATCGCGGGCTTCGAAGGTGGTGTAGGTGACCGGCGGGCGCTTGCCGCGCCGTTCGATCATCGTGAACAGCAAGTCCGCGTAGGTATCGCCCTGCGGTGCGTGCAGCACGTAGTGGAGCTTCTCCATCGCGGTCGCCACGCGCATCGCGCCGACGTGCGGGGGGCCTTCATATGTCCAGACAGCCAGTTGCATCGCCTAGATCTCCAGCATGTCCCGGCGCCGCAGCGGTCGGGCAAAGAGTTCGGCAAGATCGGCGGCTTGGTCAAAGCCATGGATCGGCGAGAAGACGAGTTCGATGGCCCACTTGGTGGTGAGGCCTTCGCCTTCGAGCGGATTGGCAAGGCCAAGTCCGCACACGGTAATGTCAGGGCGGTCAGCGCGCACGCGGTCAAGCTGGCGGTCGAGATGCTGGCCCTCGCTGAGGCGCACGTTGGGGCCGAACCGGTCCAGCTCGCGGGCGAGATGCGCGCGGTGGAGATAAGGCGTGCCGACTTCGACCAGCTCCATGCCCAATTCATCCTGCAAGAAGCGCGCGAGCGGCACTTCAAGCTGCGAGTCGGGCAGGAAGGTGATGCGCTTGCCTTCAAGCTGCGGACGCAGATTGGCGAGCGCGCGGGCAGCGCGGGCGCGGCCGGGCGCGATGACTTGTTCGGTCAGCGCACGGTCGATGCCAAACGCCTCGCCAGCAGCGCGGAGCCAATCGCTCGTGCCGTCGACACCGAACGGGAACAGCGCTTCGATCCGCTGTGCGCCGCGTCCTTCGAGCGCCATCGCGGTTTCACCCAGGAAGGGCTGGGCCAAGAGGTAGCGGGTGCCCGGGCCAACGCTCGGCAGATCGCGGGCGTTGCGGGCGGGCAGACAGCCGACCTTGGCGATGCCCATTTCGGCAAACAGCCGCAGGAACTGATCTTCGACAATGTCGGGGAGGCTGCCGACGATCAGCAGCTCCTTGGGCGCATCGGCGGGAAGGGCAGGCATCACCGGCACCAGCGCTGACAGGCAGGCATCTTCGCCTTGCGTAAAGGTCGTTTCGATCCCGCTGCCCGAGTAATTCAGAATGCGGACGCGCGGCATATGCACCGCGCCGAGGCGCTGGGCGGCCTTGGCGAGATCGAGCTTGATCACTTCCGACGGGCAAGAGCCGACCAGGAACAGCGTGCGGATGTCCGGGCGGCGCTCGAGCAGGCGGTTCACCACGCGGTCAAGCTCGTCCTGCGCATCGACCATGCCGGCCAGATCGCGCTCTTCCATGATCGCGGTCGCAAAGCGGGGCTCGGCAAAGATCATTACGCCCGCGGCTGATTGCAGCAGGTGGGCGCAGGTGCGCGAACCGACCACCAGGAAGAAGGCGTCCTGCATCTTGCGGTGCAGCCAGATAATGCCGGTGAGACCGCAGAATACTTCGCGCTGACCGCGTTCACGCAGAACGGGGCGCGCAGGAGCGATTGCGGGGCCAGTGTCGCGGGCGAGTTCGGCCGCGCAGCCATCAAGGATATCAAGCGCGCTCATGCTGCCACCGCCGTGTTAGAGGGGGTGCCCTGAAGGCGCGCCATCCGCAGCTTCCAGATGAACTGGCCGGCGTTGATCACGTAGGCGGTGTAACCGGCCAGCGCGACCAGCATCCGCTGTTCGAGCGTTCCGATCTCGCCCAGCAGCAGCACCAGATAAAGAGTGTGCAGCGCCAGCACGAGCATCGAGAACACGTCTTCCCAGAAGAACGCGGGGGCGAACAGCCATTTGCCGAACACCACCTTCTCCCAGATCGAGCCGGTGATCATGATGGTGTAGAGCACCAGTGTCTTGATGACGATTGAGACGTCGGCAGCGAAGGCGCCGTCGCCGGTCGTGAGCGTGCGGATCACAAGGCCGAGGCTAACGAGAAACACCAAAAACTGAACCGGGGCCAAGACGCCCTGAACAATGGTCCAGACGGATTGGTCGCGGCGCTGCCGTTCTTCGGCGGTGTAAAGTGCGCCGGTATTGCCCCTCTCGTGGCCCGCCCCCTTCACCGTGGTTCCGGGTTCGACCGGGGATGCTTGATCCGTCCGAGTCATGTGATGCGTTAGCCTTTTCTCTCAGACTCGGAGATTACCCTTTCCAACTTGAGTGTCAACTAGATTGGACGTTTAGTTTTGTTGACGATTACAGATTCCCCGGTAAGGTCATTTGCGCCATGCCGGGAAAAAGCGTATTTAGAGTCGCTGGCCCTTGGGGATCAGGGCTGCTGCTGATCGATGTTGGATCGGTACACCTCCTGCGGAAGGTTCGTCCGCAAGACCTGGGAGGGTCTGACGAATGGGAGAGTCCAAGGCTTCGAGCATGTTTGGTGCGGGATCGGCGGTCCTGCGGGGGGTCATCTCGGCGCCGCTTGAAGCGGTGCGACGACGCGGATCTGCTGCCAACCCTGATCAGCCTGACTCCGTCAATGCAATCATCGAGGGTGAGATCATTCCCCGCCTGTTGATGGCCCACACCAGTTCCGACGTTCAGGCCAAGTCGAAACGATCCCGAACCATTTCTGCGGATGAAGCTTCACGCTTTGCCGTTTTGCCGTTGCGGCTCGAAGCGGCGAGCCTGCTCGAAGAGGTCGATGGCTTCATCTCCAAAGGCGCCAGTGTTGAGACGATCTGCCTTGAACTGCTCGCGCCTGCGGCCCGCAAGCTGGGCGAGATGTGGGAATCGGATGAGTGCGATTTCCTTGATGTTACAATGGGTTTGTGGCGGTTGCAGGAAGTGATGCGCGAAGTTGCAGCACGCTCGCCCGCCGTCATGGGCGGGATGAGCCTCCCTTACACTGCGCTGTTCTCGCCAATGCCGGGAGATAACCACAATTTCGGCACGCTGATGATCGAGGAAGTCTTCGCTCGCGGCGGCTGGCGCAGCGAAGCGCTGGTCAAGCCTGAGCGGCGCGAATTGCTTGATCGCCTCGCACGCCAACCCTTCGATCTCATCGGATTGACCCTCGCTCGCGATTGTCCTAGCGCGGCGCTCGGTAACCTCATCAAGGCGGTGCGCAACGTATCGGCCAATCCTCATATCATCGTGCTTGTCGGCGGACGAATGATCAACGAAAACCCCGGAGTTGCGATCGAAGTGGGTGCCGATGGTACAGGAGCGGACGCGCTGGCCGCGCTCGAACTGGCGAATTCGCTGCTGAAGACCGCTGCTACCCGCCATCTGAACCTGTTGTAGGTTCGATCAGCGATGCTCACCCGCAAACATAGCATTGAAGGCAAGCACCCGTTCGGGAAGGCTGCCGAGCTGTTCAACACCCTTGACGCCGACGCGGCGATGAAGCTGGCGATGGTCGCGGGTGACGTGACGCTGGTCCTCGACGATACGGGTACGATCCTTGATGCGGCGTTTGATCCGCGCGAGTTTCCGGCCTTTTCAGGATGGGTCGGGACCAATTGGATCGAGACGGTGACGGATGAAAGTCGCCCGAAAATCATGGAGATGCTGGCCGCCGCTCGGCGCGGCGAAGTGCAGCATTGGCGGCAGGTCAATCACCCGTCGCGCGATGGCGATGTGCCGATCCGCTATGCCGTGCTCAGCGTCAATGGCGGCGAACACCGCATCGCCTTTGGCCGCGATCTGCGTGAAGCGGGCAAGTTGCAACAACGGTTGCTTCAGGTCCAGCAATCGCTCGAACGTGATTACCTCAGGATGCGCCAGCTGGAATCGCGCTACCGGATGCTGTTCGAACGATCGACCGAGCCGGTGATGATTGTCGAGGCCGGCACGCTGCGGATCCGCGAGGCGAATCCGGCGGCACATATGCTCGTCGGCGCGCGCATCGGCGGTTTGCCCGGCAAGAAGCTGCTGACTTTCATCGATAAAAACTCCTATGATGCGGTCCAGTCGCTGGTCGGCGCGGCGCTGGTTTCGGACACGGTCAGCCCGGCCCGGATCCGCATCGCCCGCGGGGCGCGCGAAGTGATGGCAACGGTCAATGGGTTCACTCAGGATCGCGGCCAGTTTCTGCTGGTGCGATTGGTCCCGGCGAGTGATCGTCCGCCACTGGAATCCTCGCCGGTCCTGGCGCTGGTCGACCAGATGCCCGATGCCTTTGTTGTGGCTGACAGCAATCTTGAAATCGTCACCGCCAACGCCGCATTTGTCGAGCTTTTGCAAGCCGCTAGCGTCGATCAACTGCGCGGGCGGCACCTGTCGGAATCTATCGGTCGGCCCGGGATCGACCTCGATCTGATCGAAGGCCAGATCGACCAGCATGGGGCCGCACGCAATGTCGCGACGATCCTGCGCGTTGGCCATGATATCGAAGGCGAAGCGGTTGAATTGTCAGCAGTTCGTACCTCGGGCGAGGATGGCTATTATGCCTTCGTGATCCGCCCGGTCGGGCGTCGTTTGCGCGATCTGCCGCCCGGCGCGCAGGATATGCCGCGCTCCGTCGAGCAGTTGACCGAGCTGGTCGGGCGGATGTCGTTGAAGGATATTGTGCGCGAAAGTACTGATCTTATTGAGAGATTGTGCATCGAGGCGGCGCTGTCCTACACCTCCGATAATCGCGCATCGGCAGCAGAAATTCTCGGCCTTTCGCGCCAGAGCCTCTATTCTAAGCTGCACCGCTATGGGCTCGGCAACCTGACGGGCGACGGCGAGTAACGGCAGGCCCGGCTGGCTGAACGCATAGCCACTATGCCCAGCACAATCGCCGTGTCGACGTGACTTTGGATCAGCTCAAGCCGGGGCTGGGGTAGGGCCGTGCGAGCCGCCAAAATTGTCCATGTCATCCAACCTGACACACCGTCTGACACGTCCCAATTGGACATCGGCTGGACGTATTCATCAAACTGAACGAAAAAATTGGATCATCGCGGGATATAAGTGTCAAAATAATTTGACGCCTATGGCTGTCAGGCATAGCCTTCGATTATGGAGCACTCGGTACCTTCGACTCGCACAGTGCCCAGCCCGGCGCCAAATTCAGGCTTGCGCCCGCGATCGGCGCCTCGGCCGCGCGATGTGCTCGAACTGCTCAAACCCATCACCTGGTTTCCGCCAATGTGGGCTTTCATGTGCGGCGCGGTGTCTTCCGGTGCCGAGCTGGAGGGCCGCTGGTGGTTCGTGGCTGGCGGCGTGTTGCTGGCAGGGCCGCTGGTGTGCGGTACCAGCCAAGCGGTCAACGACTGGTTCGACCGCCACGTCGACGCCATCAACGAACCGCACCGCCCGATCCCGTCGGGGCGCATTCCGGGGCGCTGGGGCCTGTACATTGCGATCATCGCGACGCTGATTTCGGCCGGCATCGGCTGGATGCTCGGGCCGCTGGTGTTCATTGCCGGGCTGGTGGGTCTCGCCTTTGCCTGGGCCTATTCCGCACCGCCGCTGCGCTTCAAGGCCAATGGCTGGCTCGGCCCACTGGTGTGCGGGCTGACCTATGAAGGGCTGAGCTGGTTCACCGGCGCCGCTGTCATGCTCGGCGCGATGCCTTCGGCGCATGTCATCAGCGTTCTCGTGCTCTATTCGCTGGGCGCGCACGGGATCATGGTGCTCAATGACTTCAAGGCGGTCGAGGGTGACCGCCAGACGGGCTTGACCTCGCTTCCCGTCGTGATGGGCGTCGGCCCTGCGGCGAGGCTAGCCTGCGTCACCATGGCCGCCGCGCAGATCGTGGTGATCACGCTTCTGGCCATGTGGGGTTACAACCTGTCCGCGCTGATCGTGACCGGCGTGCTTGCCGCGCAGATCGCCGCGATGTCCAAGCTGATCCGCGATCCGGCCAAATATGCGCCGTGGTACAACGGCGTGGGCGTGACGCTCTATGTGCTGGGGATGCTGGCAGCGGCGCTAGGCCTCGGAGGCTATATCTGATGCACGCCCCGTTTCCCGCACCAGTGACAACCAAACCCGGGTTCGGCTGGTTCGGGATCGTGCGGATTGGCCTCGTGCAGGCTTCGATCGGCGCGCTGGTTATGCTGACCACGGCGGTGCTCAACCGGCTGATGATTGTCGAGTTTCAACTGGCAGCGGCAATCCCTGCCGGACTGGTCGCTTGGCACTATGCGGTTCAGTTGGGCCGACCGCTGTGGGGGCACGGTTCTGACAAGGGGCGCAGCCGCGTGCCGTGGATTATTGGCGGGCTAGTGGTGCTGGCTGCTGGCGCGCTGCTGGCGACGCAAGCGACCCTGATGATGGCGAGCACCTTCCCCGCCGCCTTCGCGCTGGCAGTGTTCGCCTATGCGCTGATCGGTGTCGGCGTTGGCGCAGGCGGGACTTCGGCGCTGGCACTGCTGGCGTCCGGTGTCGCGCCGGAACGGCGCGCGGCCGCCGCCGCCGTTACGTGGATCATGATGGTGGGCGGCATTGTCGCCTCGGCAATCACAGTGGGCGAATTGCTCAAGCCCTATTCGCCGGAACGACTGCTCGAAGTGGCGGGCGGGCTGGCCGCGGTGACGATTGCCGTGACCGTGCTCGCGACCTTCCGGCTGGAGCGGCAAGCGGGCCAGTTCCGCGATAGCGCCGAAGACGCGCCCGCACCCGATTTCCGCGCGGCGCTTACTGAGATCTGGCACGAGGCCGCGGCGCGGCGCTTTACCATATTCATCTTCGTCTCGATGATCGCGTTCTCGATGCAGGACCTCATCCTCGAACCCTTCGCAGGTCTGATCTTTGGCCTGTCGCCGGGGGAATCGACCAAGACCGTGGGGCAGTTCCACCAGGGCGGCATCCTGATCGGCATGATCATCGCCGGGATCGGCGGCAGTGCCTTTTCGGGCAAGCGGGCCGAGGGTCTGCGTCCGTGGGTGGTGGGCGGATGCCTTGCGTCAGGACTGGGGCTGGGCGCGCTCGGGCTGGCGGCGGTCAACGGGCCGCCGTGGCCTTTGGGGATCAACCTCTTCGTGCTGGGCTTCGGCAATGGCGTCTTCGCGGTTGCCGCAATCGGATCGATGATGGGCCTGGCCGGCGCGGGCGAGAATACCCGCGAAGGCGTGCGCATGGGCGTGTGGGGCGCAAGCCAAGCGATTGCCTTCGGGCTGGGCGGGCTGATCGGCGCGCTGGGCCTCGATGTCGCGCGCCGGACGCTCGCGAATGACGGCGCGGCGTTTCAAGTTGTTTTTGCCGTGGAAGCGGCAGCCTTCGTGCTTGCTGCTCTATTGGCAGTGAAGGCCACGGGCGGGGCCGCAATGCGCGCCGCCATGATCAAGCAGAAGAGGGAGGTCTTCGCATGAACCAGACAATCTATGACGCGGTCATCATCGGCGGCGGTCCGTCCGGCTCGACAGCGGCGACCGATCTCGCGCTTGCCGGCCATTCGGTGTTGCTGATCGAGCGCGGCGGGCGGATCAAGCCCTGCGGCGGCGCGATTCCGCCGCGCCTGCTCGCTGATTTCGACATTCCGCAAAGCCTGCTGGTCGCCAAGGCGCGCTCGGCCCGGATGATTGCGCCGTCGGGACGTGCGGTCGACATGCCGGTGGGCGAGATCGGCTATGTCGGGATGGTCGACCGTGAGGAATTCGACGAAGCCCTGCGTGAACGCGCGCGCCATTCGGGCGCCGAACGCCTGACCGCCACATTCGAGAAGATCGAGCGTGACGACAAGGCTCACCCCATCGTCACCTTTCGCCGGAGCCGCGGCGCCCCGATCGAAAGCGTGCGCGCCCGCGTGGTGATCGGCGCGGACGGGGCGCGTTCTGCCGTGGCCAAGCAATGCCTGCCGGGTGCCGAGCGCATCCCCTGCGTCTTCGCCTATCACGAGATCATCAAGTCCCCGCCGCGCAACACCGACCAGTTCGATGCCTCACGCTGCGATGTCTATTATCAGGGCCGTCTCTCGCCCGATTTCTACGCCTGGGTTTTCCCGCATGGCGATACGGCGAGCATCGGAGTGGGCAGCGCCAACAAGGGCTTCAGCCTGCGCGGCGCGATTGCGACCATGCGCGATGACCTTGGCCTCGATCGCTGCGAGACGCTGCGCCGCGAAGGCGCGCCGATTCCCTTGAAGCCGCTGAAGCGCTGGGACAACGGCGCGGACGTGATCGTTGCCGGCGATGCCGCGGGCGTCGTTGCGCCTGCTTCGGGTGAGGGCATCTATTACGCGATGGTCGGCGGGCGTCTGGTGGGTGAGGCGGCTGCGGCCTTCCTCAAGACCGGCGAGGCCAAGCACCTGCGTTCCGCGCGCAAAGCCTTCATGAAGGAACACGGCAAGGTGTTCTGGGTGCTCGGGATGATGCAGTATTTCTGGTATTCGTCCGACAAGCGCCGCGAGCGGTTCGTGACCATGTGCGATGACAAGGATGTGCAGGAACTGACCTGGCAGGCTTACATGCACAAGAAGCTGGTGCGCGCCAAACCGATGGCGCACATCAAGATATTCCTCAAAGACACCGCCCACCTGCTGGGCCTGCGTCCGGCGACCTGACAGTATCGCGGCGCTTCCCATTGCAGGTTGGCGGGTGCGACTCTAAGCTCGTGCAATGAACCGAATGATGATCATTCCCGTGACCGTTGCGACGGGTGCGGCGCTGTGTGTCGCCGCCCTTGGTGCGACTGTTACCGATCTTGGCCCGTGGTATCAGGCGCTGGCCAAGCCCGACTGGAACCCGCCCGATGTGGTCTTCCCGATGGGCTGGACGGTCATCTATGCCTTGATCACGGTCGCCGGGATCACCGCCTGGCGCGCCGCGCCGACATCGGCAGCGGCGGAGTGGGTGCTGGGGCTGTTTGCCCTGAACGGCTTTCTCAACATCAGCTGGAGCCTGATTTTCTTCCGCCTCCAGCGGCCCGATTGGGCGTTTTTTGAGGTCACCTTGCTGTGGCTCTCGATCCTTGTGATCATCCTCTATTGCGGGCGCTTCTCCAAAACGGCCGCGCTGCTGCTGGTGCCGTATCTTGGCTGGGTGACCTTCGCCGGTGCGCTCAATTGGGCGGTGGTGCAGCTCAACGCTCCGTTCGGCTGAGAGCGGTCGAGGCGCGGGCAGGGAAGGGAGCAGCATGGCGGGCGGAGGCCTCACCGAGATCCTGTTCGATAGCGGCCATGCGGCTGATGTGATCCTCGGCGTGCTCGCGATCGAGGCGGTATGGCTGCGCGACTGGAAGCGCTGGAGCTGGAAGGCGATTGCCGGCCTGCTCGGCCCGGCGGCCCTGATCGTGCTGGGCTTGCGCGCGGCGCTGGTGGGAGCAGATTGGTGGTGGATCGCTCTGCCCTTGGCTGCGTCCTTGCCGCTGCACCTGATGGATCTGCGCGCTAGGTTCAGGGCGGGGCGGTCCCAGTAACGTCCGCGGCCGACAACCGCCCAGCTATCTCAAGACCCCAAAGCAAAACCCGGCCGGACCGTGAGGTCCGCGCCGGGTTTGTGTTTGTGCCGTAAGTGGAGGAGCCGGGCCACCAGGGCCCGGGCCCTTACTTCTGGCCAGCGGAAGCCTGAGCCGCGCCGGTCGGATCATAGTTGATCGTATCCGGAGCGTAGTAATGCTCTTGCGCCCAAAGGTACCAGTTATCGACCACGGTGCCGGTCAGCAGAATGCCGATGCCGCCCGTAAGCGTCGTCAGCACTGCAAACCACCATGCCCAGCGGTGGATCGATTCGAACGTGGCATTGAAGCCCATCACCCAGCGCCAGAACAATGCACCGCGTTCAGCCGCGGTGCCGCGATCGGTGATCTGTTCGATCTCGCGCTCGCCGCCATAACGGCCAAGTGCCAGGATCGTCGCGCCGTGCATCGCGAACAGGACGGCCGACCCATACAGGAAGACAATCGAGAGCGCGTGGAACGGGTTGTAGAACAGGTTACCGTAGACCAGCGAGAAGTTGTTGGTCCAATTGAGGTGTTCGAAGATGCCGAACGGCACCGCTTCCGACCAGCTGCCCATCAGCAACGGGCGGATGAAGCCCAGCACCAGGTAGAGCCAGATGGCCGAAGCGAAGGCCCAGGGGATATGCATCCCCATGCCCAGCGCCTTGGCGCGGTTATAGGTGCGCACCCACCACATCAGGATCGAGACCGTCAGGCTGAAGCCGGCGAGGATCCACCAGCCACCCTTGTCCAGCGGGACGAAGGGGCTGAAGCCATATTCCGGGCCCGGGGGCGCGAGATAGAGCCAGAAGAATTCGCGCATGAAGGTCTGCGGGCTCCATCCGGCTTGCGCCCAGAAGTTGAGCCCGATGATCATGATCGCCAGCGTACCGAAGGCGAGGCTGATCACCCCAGTGGCACCAAGATAGACGGGGCCGATCTGGGCCTGGCCCAGCTTGCCCATCCAGTAGTTGTGGCCGACCAGGGCAATGCGCCCTTCGCTGCCGTCGAGGTGCGGGACGCCCATTTCGGGCGGCCCTTGCACCTGGACCTGTGTAAATATGTTTTGATAAGTCGCCATGGTTCAGGTGCTCCTTACGACCAGATCGGAATCTTCTTCCAGAAATCCCAGAATTCGATCCAGCTGCCGACATACAGAGTGCCGGAGATGACGATGCAGATGGCGCTCCAGAACCCGGCACTGAGCGCCAGGAAGAGTCCCACCCGGTGGATGCCGAGCGTGCCGACCGAATACCCGATGAAGTCCCGGAAATAGGTATCTTCATATTCAGGCGACTTGACGTCGGTGCCTCCCGAGGGATTGACCGCCGACAGCACCAGACCGCCATGCAGAGCCAGTGCGAGCGCGTTCGTGAAGAAGAACGAGATCGCGAGCATGTGCACAGGGTTGTAGTGGAAGTTGCCGAAGGCATATCCGACGTTCGAGACCCACTCGAGGTGCGTCCAGATCCCGTAAGGGAAGCCGTTGCCCCACGCACCCATCCACAAGGGACGGATGACGTTGAGCGAGACATAAGCGAACACAGCCACGCTGAAGGCGATCGGCACGTGGTAGCTCATGCCGAGCTTGCGGGAGATTTCCGCCTGCCGCAGCACCCACGAAACGAAGGCAACAACAGCGCAGCAGGTGATGATCTGCCAGTATCCGCCTTGCGCCATCGGCGCGAGGCTGAGGCCATATTCGACGGGCGGCGGATTGATCGAAATGAGCCAGGGGTTGAGGGTCGGACCCTGTGTAGCGGCGGCGAAGATCAGCATTGTGCCCAGAAGGGCGCTGATCGCCGTCGTCACTCCAAAGAATCCGACATAAAACGGCCCGACCCAGAAGTCGAAAAGGTCGCCGCCGATTAATGTGCCACCGCGGACGCGGTATTTCCGCTCGAAACTAAGGAGCGCCATAGGTCCATCCTCCCCGCCAGCGAGGCGGGTGCTATAGGTTTGCCAAAAAGTGTTAGGAGGCAGGCAGGCGAACCTGCCCCCTCACATTTCAAGCAGGAACTATCCCGCCGCCGGAGCTTCCGACGATTCGATAGCTGCCTGAGCCGGTGCGGGCGCGCCGGGAGCGCGCTCGAGCCAGTTGTAGCGATCCGTGCTGAGCAGGATGAAGTGGATGGTGAACGCCAACACGGCGAGACCAACATGGAGCGCGACGAGGGCGCGACGGATGTCAAAGTAGAACCAAACTCTCCACATGGGAAAATTCCTTTCATGTACCAATCAGATATCTGCACGGCCTGCCGATTGCAGGCAGTGCGCAATCATGACGGAATTAGAGCCAGGGCTTGTAGGCCCACATCAGGGCATGAGCCACGAGCGCGATCACCACATAAAGGGTGAAGGTGCCCATGAAGCCCTTGTGGATTTCCTGAGCCTCTTCAGGCGTCAGGTGAGTTCCGATACGTTCGTTCATCGGGTTTTCTCCGTTCAGTTGGGTTTGATTGAGAGCCCGAAAGCTCCCTTCGGCGTCCCCGCGTGATCCCCCACGTGGATTGGAGAGCCCCCTCGAAGGGGGCATGGGATTGTGCCGTCGCGGAAAGACTCCGCGTCAGCGACAAAGGGTTGGGAAGGGCGCGCATGATCGTCATGCTCCCGCTCCTTCAAGCAGCGCCTCGGCGAGGCAGTCTGCGGTAACTGTGGCATGCCCGCGGCGCCGCGCGGTGCGTTCGGCCAGATCGCGCAGGCGTTTGGCCGCGGAAATCCGAACCAGGACCGGCTGGGCTTCAACCAGCTGGTCAAGCTTGGTCTTGGCTTCGTCGTCCCAAGCCAGTTGCGCTTCATTGCGCGTTGGCGTCGGGTCGACCTTGTCGAGCTCGGTGCCAAGCGGGAGGATGTGGAACAGCGCGTCAAACAGCGCATTGCACACTTCCTGCACCAGATAGGTCGCGCCGGAATATCCCATGAAGGGCGTGCCGGTGTGGCGGCGGATCGCAGCGCCGGGGAAGCTTGCTGGAATGAACTGCGTGCTCGGTCCGTAGCCGCTGCCGGACTTTTCAGCCAGATACATACGTTCGTTGTAGCTGCCGAACATCACCAGCGGCGGATTGCTGTGTAAGGATTCGCGCACGGCGTGGTTATCGGTCTTCACTCCGGCGCAGCGTGAAGCCGCGATGGTGCAGGGCAGGCCCATGTCACCTTCAAGGAACTGGCGGATGCCGCGCGCATAGGTGTCATTGGCGACAATGCCGAAGCTTGCGGTGCCGAAGAAGTCCTGCGTCACCGAACGCCACAGATCCCACAAGGGCTTGATAGTGGTGTGCTTCTCGCGCTCGATGAAGGGTTCCGGATCGAGGCCGAGCTCAGCACCAAGCGCGCGCAGGAACTTGGTGGTCTGGGTGAGGCCAATCGGCGCCTGGAAATAGGGCCGTTCGAGCGTTTCGCACAGGTTGCGGCCAAACTCGCGGTACATGCAGACGTTCGCGTCGCTCGTGGCGAGGTCGCGGATGTCGGCGAGGTGGCTGCCCAGCGGGAACGCCATGCCGACTTCGGCACCAATGCCTTCAACAAGGCGGCGGATCTCGGCCAGATCGCTCGGCATGTTGAACATGCCATAGCTGGGGCCGATGATGTTGACGCGGGGCTTTTCGCCGTCCTTGCGCACGCGCTTTTCCGGCATCTTCTTGGGGCCGAATTCGGTCCACAGCCAGGTCAGAGCGCGGTCGGCCGATTGCCACTGATCTTCATCGATAGTGCGCGGCAGGAAGCGCTTGATATTGGTGCCTTCAGGCGTCACGCCGCCGCCGATCATCTCGGCGATGGAGCCGGTAACGACGACGCAGGGCAGTTCGGTGTCGAGCGCTTTCCACGCCCGCTTCATGGCGCCTTCGGTGCCGGTCTTGCCCAGCTCTTCCTCACCCAGGCCGGTGACGACGATGGGGAGCTCATGCGGGGGCAGCGCGTCGGTGTAATGCAACACGCTGGTGACCGGCAGGTTCTCACAACCCACCGGGCCATCGATAATGACCTGCAAGCCCTTCACTGCGGTGAAGACGTAAGTAGCGCCCCAATATCCGCCCGCGCGATCATGGTCGAGGATGAGGGTCATGAGCCGATCGCCTCCGACGCCTTGCGTGCTGCTTCATTGAGGGCAGCGTATTTCTTGCGGAACTTAGGCCGGTCGACCGGGAGCTCTTCCCAAACGCCGGCCGCGTGTTCGGTGCCGACGCCTTCGAAGAAATCGCGCATCGCATCGAAGCGCGCCTTGTTGCCCATCGCGGCGTTGATCACCGTGGCGAGGCTGCCCGCACCTGCCGGACCCATCAGCGGACGGGCGGAGATGAGGTTGGTGAAGTAGAGCGAAGGGATCGCGCGCGATTTGGCGTGCTGCACCACCGGAGTGGTGCCAATCGCGAGATCGGGGCGGTATTCGTCGACCGCTGCAATGTCCTGTTCGAGACTGGCGCGGAATTGCACATGCGCGCCGCGCGCTTCGAGCCACTCGCGGTCGGCATCCGACCACTTGGTGCGCGGGGTTGCGGTGCCCACGTAAGGGACTTCGGCGCCGCTTTCGATCAGCAGGCGAGCAACCAGCAGTTCTGAGCCTTCATAGCCCGACACCGTGATCCGGCCCTTGATCGGCATGGCCGAGAGCGCACCGCGGCAAGCGGCGATCATGGTGTTCTTGACCGCGTCGACCTTGTCCTGCGGCAGGCCCAGCGTGTCGCCGATGGATTGCAGCCAGGCGGCGGTGCCATCAGCGCCGACCGGGGCCGAACCGATAATCGGGCGGCCCGCAGCTTCGAATTCGCGGATGCTGGCAGTGTAGAAGGGGTGGATTGCAGCGACGACGGCGCAATCGAGCGCAGCATAAAGCTCGCGCCATTCACGGGTCGGGACAACCGGGCCGGCAGCTAGGCCGAGCGGTGCGAGCATCTGCCCGATCACCACCGGATCAGCCGGGAACATTTCGCCCAGCAACGTCACTGTTGGCAGATCAGACCGCTCACGCGGCGCAGCAACGGGGCCAGCCGCGACTTCTTCGCGGGCGTAGTTGAGCATGGCGCCCGCCAGCACATCTTTCGCTTCGGCGTGGGTCGGAATGCCGAAGCCCGGAACGTCGATGCCGATGATGCGGACGCCGTTGATCGCCTTGCCCAGCAGCCGCAGCGGCACGCCGCTGGCGGTGGGGACGCACAGGTTGGTGACAACAATGGCGTCGTAATTCTCAGGATCGGCGAGGCCTTCGACCGCTTCCTTGATGTCTTCGAACAGCTTGCCGGTGACCAGCGTTTCGCTGGAGAAGGGCACATAGCCCACGGTCCGGCGCGCGCCGTAGAAGTGCGAGGTGAAGGTCAGCCCGTAAACGCAGCAGGCCGAGCCTGACAGCACGGTTGCGGTCCGGCGCATCCGCAGGCCCACACGCAGGCTCCCGAAGGCAGGGCACATCGATTGTGGCTGATCATGCGGGCCAGCCTGCGGGTCGACCGGATAGTCGGCAGCGTAACGATCAAGCACTTCGCTCTTGCCCGCCGAGCGTGCCGCTTCGCGCATCGTCTCTTTCGACGAGCAGGCACCGCCACTGGCGACCGCGCCGGTATCGAGCTCGATCCGGTCAGGGGCGCGTGAGGCGTTGGGGGGGAAGGCATCGCTCATCGCATCAGGCCTCGTCGTAGATCACTTCGAGGGTGGGGCGGGTTTCGTAGACACCGCCGCGCATGTCGGCCTGGGTGGCGGGGATCAGTTCCACATTGGCGCCGGTCACGTCAGCGCTGAACAGGCCGAGCAGGCCGTCTTGCGTCAAAGGCGTTGGTCGCACCGGGGGTGCTTCGGCGACATTGATGGCGAGGTCTTCGAACAGGCTCGCCCATTCGGTTCCGGGGATGCCGATGATCTGGTAGTTCGCGCTCTTGCGGCGGATGTCTTCGTTCGCCGGGATCGCAGTGAGCACCGGGATGCCGACCGCTTCGGCGAAGGCGTGGGCTTCGCCCGTGCCGTCATCCTTGTTGATGATCATGCCGGCCACGCCGACATTGCCGCCCATCTTGCGGAAATATTCGACCGCCTGGCAGACATTGTTCGCCACGTAGAGCGATTGCAGATCGTTTGATCCGACCACGATCACCTTCTGGCACATGTCGCGGGCAATCGGCAGGCCGAAGCCGCCGCACACCACGTCGCCGAGGAAATCGAGCAACACGTAATCAAAGCCCCAGTCGTGGAAGCCCAGCTTTTCGAGCAGTTCGAAGCCGTGGATGATCCCGCGACCACCACAGCCGCGACCCACTTCAGGCCCGCCGAGCTCCATCGCGAAAACGCCGTCACGCTGGAAGCACACATCTTCGATGCGGACTTCTTCGCCGGCAGCCTTCTTCTTGGAGGAGGTTTCGATGATTGTCGGGCAGGACTTGCCGCCGAACAGCAGGCTGGTGGTATCCGATTTGGGATCGCAGCCAATCAACAGCACCCGCTTGCCCTGCTGGGCCATCATGTAGCTGAGGTTGGAGAGCGCAAAGCTCTTGCCGCTGCCGCCCTTGCCGTAAATCGCGATGACCTGGGTTTCAGACTTCACTTCGCCGGTGTGCACCGGATCGGGTTCAATGCCCGCTTCTTCGCGCAGGGCAGCCACTTGATCTTCCAGGGTTCGGGTATCGAGCACAGACATCAGCATTCGCTCCAATCGAGAACCATTTTTAGACAATCGGGGTCGGTGAAGGCCTGCGGATAGGCGTCGAGCGCCTCGCCTGCCGGTCGCCGGTTGGTGACGAGGCCCTTCAAATCGAGCCTCCCACATTCGATCAGTGCCCGCGTTTCCGCGAGGTCACCGGGCTGCCATTCAGCAGCGACCCGGAAGTGCGCTTCACGCATGAAGGCAGCGGGGAAGGCGAAGCTCACCCGCTCGGAATAGAAGCCCGCCAGCACGATCTCGCCGCCCTTGGCGAGACGCATGACGAGATCGTCGATCAACCCAGCATCGCCGCTGGCATCGTAGATCGCGTGATAATCGCGGCGGTCGTCCGTTGTCGGATCGATGGCGTTATAGCCGACAGCGCCAAGGCGGCGGGCGGGGTTGGTTTCCCACACGGTCGGTGCCGCGCCGCCCAAGGCCAGCGTCAGCCGGGCGAGCAGGCGGCCCAGCACGCCGTGTCCGATGATAAGGTCAGGCAACGCCTCGCGGCGGGCAAAGCCACCCTTGATCGCGTGGAGCGCCGTCGCGGCCAGCGCACACAGCACGCCGGATTCGCCCAGATGTTCAGGAATGGGGAGCGCTCGCGCCGAAGGCACGATCACGCGCTTGGCCGTCCCGCCAAACAATCCGCGGGCATCGGTGTAGCAATTGGCGCCGGGGACAAACACCCAGTCGCCGATCCGGGCGCGCGCCTCGGGTCCGGCATCGACGATGCGGCCAACCGATTCGTAACCGGGCACCAGCGGATAGCCGAGGCCGGGGAAGGGCGGCATCCGCCCGCTCCACAGCAGCTTCTCTGTGCCGGTACTGATCCCACTGAAGGCAATTTCGATAAGAACGTCTGCGGCTTCCACCGGCTTCATCTCGAGCGACCGAAGCGCAAGGCGCTCCGGAGCTTCAAGAATGACGGCCAGGGTATTCATCGCTTCGTTCTCCCATTTTTCCGGATTCCGCAGCGCGAACGCCGACTCGAAAGTCCGAAAAAAACGTTCTCCCACCTGTTTGCTACGCCTTACAACATTGACTGTCAAACAACTTGGACAATTTATGCTCAGGCCCGGGCAAGAATGATGCTTGCGTTGACCGGTTGTGCTGTCGCGACGACCCGAGCCGATGCGAACCCGGCTGCGTGCAGCATTGCGATGATCTCCGCTGGGCTGCGGGGACGGCCTGAGCCCATCGCCCATAGGTAGAGGCCGAAAAACGCCTCCCCCATCGGTTCTGCGCCGGGAATCTGCGCCATCGGCTCGGCAATCAGCAGCTGTGCGCCGGGGGCAAGACTGGCGCGGATATTGCCGAGCAGGCTTTGTGCAGGCGCGTCGTCGTGATCGTGCAGGATACGGATCAGCGAGACCATGTCGTAGCCTTTGGGTACGGAATCCTTGAAGAAATTCCCCGGATGCCCGGTCACGCGGCTCGCTCCGAGCGCCTCGCCGAGCATCTTGGCGCCGGCCTCCGCCACTTCGGGCAGGTCGAACAGGCCGAGCTTGAGATGCGGCCAGGCCGCGCCGATATGGCGCAGGAACGCGCCATGCCCGCCGCCTACATCGAGCAGCCGCTCGACGTCGCGGAAGCCGACCGAGGCCAGCACTTCGTCAGCAACGAAATGCTGCGACGCGGCCATCAGCTGCGAGTACTCCGCCGTGTCCGTACCGCGCTCGCTCGCACCATGGAGCGCGCCCGCATATGTCCAGAAACGCGACAGCGCCGTGGGCTCCTGCCGATCGGCGCGCAGCAGCGCGAGGGGATCGGCAAGGTCGGCATAGAGTAGGCGGTGATGGCGCACCATCGCCTGAACGCCCGGATTGCTCGCGAATACAGCGCCTTGCTCGCCCAGCATCCACTGGTCAGGCGCAGGTTCCTCGGACAGCATCAACGGCCGGCCAGCGCGCAGGAGGGTTAGCGCGGCACTCTGCGACAGGTCGATCCGCACCGCAATATCGGCGACGCTGAGCGGGCCGTCCTTCAACACATCGAACAGCCCGCTTTCAACAAAGGCGCGCAAGACCTGCGAATAGGCGAAGCCGGCGAGCAGATCGAAAGCGGCATCAGCGCGGGAGCGGGCGATCCACTTGATGATCGGCAGGCGCGCGGCCCAGTGCTGGAACTTCGGCGAGGCAAACACACGGTTGCGGCGCGTGACATATCCGACCTTGAATGCGGTCCATTTGCTCACTGTCGGAATGTTTCATTGGCCATATGTCTAAATAATTGGACAGACACGCGCGTAAGGTCAATGATAATCGCTGGGTTGACGGGAGCTGAGAAGGGTGGACGCGCGAGTCGTCGTGATCGGGGCAGGGATAGGCGGGCTGACCAGCGCTGCCTTGCTTGCTGCGCGCGGGGCCGATGTGACCGTGCTCGAAAAAGAGGCCTGGGTCGGCGGCAAAGCGCGCCGCGTCGCAGTCGACGGGGCCGCAATTGACGGCGGGCCGACCGTCTTCACCTATCGCGAAGTGTTCGACGAGATCTTTGCCGCTTGCTGCACAACCTTGGAGGATCATGTCACCGTCAACCGCGCCGAAGTGATCGCCCGCCATGCGTGGGACGATAGCGGCCACCTCGACCTGTATGCGAACCGCGACCGGAGCATTGATGCCGTCGGCGCCTTCGCGGGGGCGGAAGCCGCGCGCGGCTATCGCAGCTTTACAGAAGAGGCGGCACGGATCTTCGCAGTCCTCGAAGACCCGTTCCTGCGCGGCGACAAAGCGTCGACCCCGCTGCCGATGATGTGGCGGATTGGGCCGTGGAAGCTGGGCGATATGCTCGCGATGCGTCCGTTCGACGGGATGTGGAACGCGCTGGGCGGTCACTTCAAAGACCCGCGCCTCCAGCAATTGTTCGGACGCTACGCCACCTATTGCGGTTCCTCCCCCTTCGCCGCGCCCGCCACGCTGATGCTGATCGCGCATGTCGAGGCGCGCGGGGTGTGGCTGATCGATGGCGGAATCCACGCGCTGGCCAAGGCGATTGCGGGCTTGGCCACGCAGCAAGGCGCGCGAGTGCGGACCAATGCGGCGGTCGCTGAAGTGCTGACAGCACAGGGGCGCACCAGCGGCGTCCGGCTCGCCTCAGGCGAGGTCATTCCCGCCGATATCGTGATCTGCAACGGCGATCCGGGCGCGCTTGCCACCGGACGCTTCGGGCAAGACGCCACGCGCGCGGTGCCGACGATCCCGCGGGCCAAGCGCTCGCTGTCCGCGCTCGTGTGGTACGCCCATGCCGAGACCAGCGGCTTTGATCTCACCCACCACAATGTCTTCTTCTCGCGCGACTACGCCCGCGAGTTCCGCGAGATTGGCCAAGGCGGCACGCCGTCAGAGCCGACCGTCTATGTCTGCGCCACCGACCGCGGCGCCAGCGAACACGCGCCCCCCCCACAGGGCCGCGAACGCATCCAGATCATCGTCAACGCCCCCGCTAACGGAGACGTCCACGACTATACAGCCGAGGAGAGAGCCCGATGCACGCAAGCCATGATGGCCACGCTGAAACGCTGCGGCCTGCAGCTGGAGGAGCCGTTGCCGCATCAGCTCATGACCCCGCAGGACTGGGAGGGCCTGTTCCCGGCCACGGGCGGCGCCCTCTATGGCAGAGCGTCGCACGGCTGGGCGGCCTCTTTCCAGCGGCAGGGACCGCGGACCCGTCTGCCCGGTCTCTATTGCACGGGCGGGGCGACCCACCCGGCAGCTGGGGTGCCCATGGCAGCCTTGTCCGGGCAGCTGGCAGCGCGGGTCATCGCGAAGGACCTCGCTTCAATGAAGACATCCCGGCCGGTGGCTATTCCTGGTGGTATGTCGACGCGATCAGTGACGACGGGCAGCACGGGCTGACGATCATCGCGTTCCTCGGGAGCGTGTTTTCACCCTATTACAAGCGCTCTGGGCGAGGCGATCCGCTTGATCACGCCTCGCTTAATGTCGCGCTGTATGGCCCGCAGCACCGCTGGGTGATGACCGAGCGTGGGCGCGGCGCGGTGGAGCGTGACGCCAGCAATCTCGTCATCGGGCCGAGCGCGGTGCGCTGGGATGGCGAGGCGCTGACGATCGACATCGTCGAAGGTGACACCCGCCTGTTCGTCCCGTGGCAGCGCCCGGTGCGCGGGCGCGTGCGGGTGTTCCCTGAAGCGCTCAACCGCACCGCCTTCGCGCTCGACAGTCAAGAGAACCACATCTGGCACTGCCTCGCCCCGCGCGCACGGATCGAAGTGGAGATGAGCTCGCCCGGCATTTCGTGGAGCGGCAAGGCCTATCTCGATCACAATCGCGGTGCCGAGCCGCTAGAGGCAGGCTTCAACACCTGGCACTGGTCGCGCGCGCATCTGAACGAAGGGGCGCTGGTCTGCTACGAAGGCGAGCGCGGCGACGGATCGCTGTTTGCCAGCGCCTTGCGGTTCGGCGCCGATGGTGTGCCCGAGCCGGTCGATTTGCCGCCCATCGCCCAATTGCCGCCGAGCAAGTGGCGGGTCGATCGCCGCACCCGCTCCGACATCGGCGTCGCCGAAGTGCGGCGCACGTGGGAGGATACGCCGTTCTACGCCCGCTCCGAACTCGCGTCGCGCTTTGCGGGCGAAGAGGTGGTGGCCGTGCAGGAGAGCCTCGATATGCGGCGGTTTTCATCGCCGTTGGTGCAGTTCATGCTGCCCTATCGGATGCCGCGGAGGGTCCGATAAGCTGTCAGCGCAGGCGCGCTGCCTCCTCGGCATCTAACGAGCGGAACAGCGCCGTGGTGATGGCGATGGCCAATGCCGTCAGCGCCAGACCTGCGGCAACGTCGATCCAATAGTGCCAGCGCGTGGCCACGGCTTCGAAGATGATGAAGGTGAACAGCGGCAGGTAGGCAACCCCCAGCCAGCGCACATGCTTCCACGCGAAGTAAACGAACACTGCGGATGAGGCGACGTGAAGCGAGGGCATGGCCGCCACGGCGGCGAACATGTACTGGCTCCCCTCGCTCGCGATCCACGGCCGCCCGCCCGCGACGAGGGCCTGATAACCGCCATACATGTGAACCTGCCGCGCGGTTTCGAGCGCGTTGACGCCTGGTTCGTAAAGGAACGGGCCAACCGCCGGCATCACCAGATAGCTCAGCGCGCCGAGAACGTGGACCAGCATGGCGGTAAAGATGACTTTGCGAAACACCACGAAGCATTGCATCGAATGGACGATGATGCTGCCCGCGAACATGGCCAGAAACGCGAAGAGATAGAGATGTTCGCCAGCGGGCAGGATCATGTCTGCCCCGTGGTGCACGGCGAAGGCCGCCTCGATCAATGGCCGCAGGGCTTGATCGGTTGTCCAGTAGAAATCGTCCCACGAGGCGGGGTTGATCAGGCTCATCCACAATTTGACATTGAAATGCGCAATCAGGATCACGCCGTAAGCGATTGCCGCGAGGCCATAATAGATCAGCCGTCTGACCTGCTTCGTCACGATCAGATAAAGCCCGAGCACACCGATCAGCGACAGCGGCACGCCATAGCTCATGCCGGTGAATTCCAGCGCGTCACTCGCCGGGATCACGAATGGCAGGTCAAAGCGCCAGGCCAGCACTGTGGCGACCAGCAGGAACGAGAACGCGAGAACGAGTTCAGGCAGGCCCGGCACGGATAGCAGATTCACCCGCCGCGAAACCGCCGGGTACATCAGATCGTTTGCAAGGCTTCCTGTCTGAGCGTCCATGAAAAACAGCGTTTTCCGGTAAAGATGGCGAAGAACGATGTTCCAGCGGTTCAGGCGCGCTCGCGGGCGCGGCGGTGAACGCCGCCCATGGCTGAAAAGCTGCCGCCTGCCAAAGGAAATTCACATGGGATAGTCCGCGAAGCGTTCAGGCGTGCAAACGTCACGCTCACGGCGTTCCAGAATGAACGCTAGTTGCGTCAGGCGGCGGGCGGTCCGTTTTCGCGCTCGGCCGCTTCTCTCGCTGCCTTTTCGGCGCGGGTCTTTTTCAGCATCCGGTCCATCTTCACCCACTGCCAGACGCCAAACCCGATCGCGATGCCGTAGAAAAACACCAGCTCGATCCAGCCGAATGTGCCGCTATCCATGGCGCGCCTCCTGATTGTGTTCGGCGAGGAAGGCGGCGATCAGCGCGGCGGCTTTCTCGGGCGCTTCCTCATGGGCAAGATGGCCGAGACCGGGGAGCACGTCCAGCCGCGCGTTCGCCAGCCAGCTATGGGCGTCCTTGGCCCAGTCGAGCGGGATGGCAGGATCCTTCGCCCCGTGAATCAGCAGCACGGGATTGCGCACCTCACCCATCCGCAACCGCAGGCCGGGCAGGTCCCAGTTCGCCATCATGGCGAGCGCGCCGCCCGCGTGCGCGGGATGCTTCAGCAGGGTGCGGTAACAGGCGAGGCCCTCGGCATCGATATGCGAGTGGGTCGATCGCCACAGGAACTTCTTGGCGCCGCCGACAAGTTCGATGCTCCCGGCAAAGAACCGCGGCACCAGCGGGTTGACGAACAGCGCTTTGGCGACCGCCGGGAAAATCTGTGCGAGCGCGCCGGGGAAGGGCCGCAGCGCGGAATTCAGCCCGATGATCGGGCCAGTGTAGCCATGATCGAGCGCCATTTGCAGCGCAATCGCCGCGCCTGCCGAATGGCCGATGATGGCCGTGGGCTGGATGTCGAGCACCTTCATCAGCCCGGCGATCTCGCCCGCCATCGCCGGCAGGCTCATCGCATAGGCATCATGCCCGGTCGTGAAGGCATGGCGCGGCAGATCGGGAGCGATGACGGTGTGGGTTTGGGCCAGCAGCGGCATCAGCCCACGCCATGAATGCACCGAGGCACCCGTGCCGTGGAGCAGCAGCAGCGGCGGGCCGCTCCCCATTGTCTGCACGTGCCAGCGCTTGGCGCCAAGGCTCACGAAGTTACTCGCCTCGCGGTGCGGCCAGATCAGGCCTTCGCGGTTCCAATCGAGGCTGCTCATGCCGCCTTGCCGATCGGCTGGATGGCGTTGATCGCGGCCTGAATCATGCGGGCGTCGGCGCGGGGGAGCGCGAGGAAGCGCCCGCCCAGCGCAGCCGCCAGCGCTGCGCCTTCGGGGCCGGGGCGGGCGGAGATGTCCACTACCAGCGCGTCGATCCCGCGCGCGGAGATGGCCTTGGCGGCGGCCTCGGCATCGGCGGCGGCTTGAGGCCTGCCGGGCGCGCCATCGGCGGCGATGTTTGCGCGGCCATCGGTCAGGATCACCAGCGCCGCGCTGCGCCCACGCGCGATGACCGCTTCGGCCACCTCGCGGGCGGTGTTGAGGCCCATCGCAAGCGGCGTGCCCCCGCCGCCGGGCAATTCCGCGAGCGTGCGCCGCGCGCGGGTGAGGCTGCGGGTGGGCGGCAGGATCAGCTCTGCGCTCGTCCCGCGAAAGGCGACCAGCGCGACTTCGGAGCGGGTGACATAGGCTTGGCCCAGCATCAGCTCGACCGCGCCCTTGGCTTCGGCGAGGCGCGCCGCTGCTGCTGATCCGCTGGCGTCGACGGCGAAAATGGTGACACGGGCGGCGCGTTCCTCGAAGCGGCGGATGCGCAGGTCTTCCTTGCGCATCAGGATCGCCGAGGCGTCATTGGCGCCCGCCTCGCGCCGCCTGACGGCCTGCCACGGGACCGCGGCGCGCAGCGAGTCGATCAGCGCCAGCTTGGCCCCGCCGCGCGGCATTCCGGGACGCGCACCCAGAGGCTTGCCGCGCGTGGCGGCCTTGCGTTTCTGCCCGGTGCCGCTGCTGGACGAGCGGCGCGGGGCTTTGCCTTGGGCGAGCTGCGCGAGCAGGTCCGCCGGGATCGCCGCCTTGGCCGCTTCGACCAGGATGTCGGAGAGATCGAGTTCCTGCTGCTGTTGTTCGCTGTCGGACTGGTCATCCCGCTCGCCATCAGGGGGAGGCGGCTGGTCTTCGGGCGGGGCGTCCTGTTCCTGCGGCGGCAGGCGGGTGGCGCGCGGGGCGAGCACCAGCCGCACGGCGCCGGTCAGATCGCTTTTCTCGGCAGCGCCGCGCCCGTCGAGCGCCGCCAGCCCGCGCGCAGCCTCTCCGGCAAAGATCAGCGCCCGCACGCTCTCCACCCCCAGCGCGTCAGCCGTCGCGGCGAGCGCGCGCAGGGCGTCGTCGCCAAGCGAAGCCACCTGCGACAAACTGCCAATCGCCGGAGCCAGCGCCACCCCCTGCCAGCGCCGCGAGGTGGACAGGTCGCAGGCAAAAGCGAGGCGTTCGGTCAGGCTGGCAGGCGGCGCTTCCTCGGGCTCGGTCGCGTCGTCGAGCAGCACAAGCGCGGTCAGCCCTTCGTCCAAAGCTTGCGCCAACCGCCCGGCAATGCTGCCATCCATCCGCTCGGCCATTCCGGCGAGCAGAGCGCCGCCGCGCGCTTCCTCGATCAGACCCGTTTGCCGGATCGGACGACCGGCGGAGAGGCTTGCGGCAAGGTCGATCCCGCCCAGCAGCCGCTCATCATCAATATGCCCCGGCATCCGCCTGAGCGTCACGCCAACGCCCAAAGCCGCCACCAGCGCCTCGCGCGCCGGGCTGTTGCCGCGCAGGACCATGCCCTTAAAGGTGCCCGGAGCCAGAGCAAACAGCCGCGCCGCCAGAACCGCATCATCCAGCGGGTCAGCGGTGTCCTGGAGGGTCATCCGAACAGCTCGGCAATCGCCCGGGTGATGCGCACGGTGGAGCCGGTTTCGTCGAGCACATCGCGCCGCAGCCGGTGGCGCAGTGCGAGGGGCGCGATGGCGATCATATGCTTGCGAGTGACGCTCTTGGCCCCGTCCAGAGCCGCCAGCGCACGGGCGGCGCGCATCAGGGTGAGCTCGCCGCGCAGGCCGTCCGCGCCCACGGCGAGGCACAAATTTGCGGCATCGCGCAGCACATCATCGCCCGCTTCCAGCTTCGGCAGCCGCGCCTTGCCTTTGGCGACGCGCTTGAGGATCGCTTCATCTTCCCCCGCCCAACGCGCCGCGAAGCTTTCGGGATCGCGTTCGTTTTCGGCGACGAGGCGCATGATCGCGATGCGCACTTCGATGTCCTTGGGGCTGCGCACTTCCACGGAAAGCCCGAAGCGGTCGAGCAATTGCGGACGCAGCTCGCCCTCTTCCGGGTTTCCGCTGCCGATCAGCACGAACTTGGCCGGATGGCGGACCGACAGGCCCTCCCGCTCCACCACGTTCTCGCCCGATGCGGCAACGTCCAGGAGCAGATCGACGAGGTGGTCTTCGAGCAGATTGATCTCGTCAATATAGAGAAACCCGCGATGCGCCTTGGCCAGCAAGCCGGGTTCAAACGCCTTCTCGCCCGAGCGCAGCGCGCGTTCCAGATCAAGCGAGCCAATCACTCGGTCCTCGGTCGCGCCCAGCGGCATATCGACGAAGGGAACCGCGCGCTTGACCATCTTGCCCGTGCCGCAGACGCCCGGATAACGCGCCTGATCCTCTTTGGAGGCACCATAGGGGCAGCCATCTGCGGCCATGATCGGCGGCAGCAGGCTAGCGAGCGCGCGCGCGGCGGTGCTCTTGCCGGTGCCGCGATCGCCGAACACCATCACCCCGCCAATGCTAGGGTCGACGGCGGCGATCAGAAGCGCCTGTTTCATCTCGTCCTGACCGACGATTGCGGAGAAGGGGAAGCGTGCCATGTGGAGCGTCTTGTGAACGGTTGTCGCGCGTCGGACAAGCCCGACTGACAAGCGGATTGGACAGTTTTGTCTATCTCCGTTCGCCTCGAGCGAAGTCGAGAGGCCTTTGTAAGGTGTCTCGACTTCGCTCGACACGAATGGCCGAGGTGGGCGTTAGCGCTTACCTAGCCGGTTCAGCACCAGCACCGGCAGCAACCCTGCCGCCAGCAGGATCAATGCGGGGATGGCGGCTTCCACCAGCCGTTCGTCACTGGCGAGGCGATAGGTGCGGGTGGCCAGCGTTTCGAGATTGAACGGGCGCAGGATCAGCGTGGCGGGCAGTTCGCGCAGGGTGTCGATGAACACCAGCGCCGCCGCTCCCGCCAGGCTCGGTGCGAGCAGCGGCGCATAGATCCGGGCGAGCACGCGGGACGGGGCAGCGCCAAGGCTCCGCGCGGCAGCATCGAGGCCGGGGGGAATGCGCGCCAGCCCGCCGCTGACGCTGTTGTAAGCGACAGTCATGAACCGCACCGACAGCGCATAGATCAGCAGCGCGCTGGTGCCGGTCAGCAATAACCCGCCGCTCCACCCGAAACTGTCGCGGGCGAAGCGGGTCAGGCTCTGGTCAAAGGCTCCGAGCGGCGCGAGGAGGCCGACCGCCAGCAAAGCGCCCGGCAGCGCATAGCCGAGCGTCGCCAGCCGGATCGCGCTCGCCGTGACCCGCGAGGCCGAGCGCGCACGGGCAAAGGCGAGCATGAGCGCGGCGACAAGGCACAGGCTTGCCGCAGCAAGGCCGAGCCACAGGCTCCCGCGGATATAGGTGGGAAGGTCGCCCGCAGCACCCTGCGCGATCGGGGTCAGCGCGAGGCTCGCAAGGTATCCGGCGGGCATCACAAAGCCGAGCAGCACCGGCGCGGCGCAGGCGAGGCAGGCCAGCCCCTTGCCCAGCGGCGTCAGCGCCACCAACGGCTCTTCGTCACGCCGCGCGGCGAGGCCATCGCGGCTGTCGCTGCGTCCGCGCCGGCTCTGCGCCTCCCACGCCACCAGCGCGATGACGAAGACCAACATGATTGCGGCAAGTTTCAGGGCGGCGGCTTTGTCGCCCATTGCCAGCCAGCTGCGGAAGATCCCGGTCGAGAAGGTGGGGATCGCGAAATACTCGGCCACGCCGAAATCGGCGAGCACTTCCATCAGCACCAGCGCAAGGCCACCGGCGATGGCAGGGCGGGCGGCGGGCAGCGCGACGCGCCAGAACGCCCGCGCAGGCGCAGCGCCAAGGCTGCGGGCGGCGCGGAATTGCGTGAGGCTCTGGGTAGCAAAGGCGGTGCGGGCCAGCAGATAGACGTAAGGATAGAGCACAAAGCCCAGCACAATGGCCCCGCCGCCCAGCGAACGGATATCGGGCAGGGCGTAATCCTCCACCCCCCAGCCCATGCTCGCACGCAGGGCGCTTTGCAGCGGCCCGGCATAATCGAGCAGGTCGGCATAGATATAGGCGGCCAAATAGGCGGGGAGGGCGAGAGGCAGCACCAGCGCCCAGCTCAGCACGCGGCGCCCCGGAAAACGGGTCGCGGCGACCAGCCATGCGCAGCCGGTCCCCACCACCGCCGCGATGCCGCCTGCTAGCAGCATCAAGAGCGCGGTGTTGGCGACATAGGTCGGCAGCACGGTCGCAGCGAGATCGGCAATCGCTTCTCCGCCTCCTGCGAGCGAGGCCCAGGCGATCGCGGCAATCGGCAATCCGGCCAGCGCGGCAATTGCCAGCGCGGCCACGCTCCAACCGCCGCCGCTTGCACCATGGCCTGCAATTTGCCTAAGGCGGCTCACCGGGAGTTTCCCCCGAAACCCACGCGCCGTGAGGGCAGGATCAGCCATTGAGCCTCGAATTTCGTCATATTGCCCATGCATACGGTGAGGTGCGGGCGCTGGAGGATATCAGCTTTACCGCGCCCGCGGGGGAAATCACGTGCCTGCTTGGCGCGTCGGGTTGCGGGAAGTCAACACTGCTTGGCCTCGCGGCTGGCTTGCTGCGGGTGCAACAGGGCGAGGTTACGCTGGGGGGCGAGGTGCTGGCCGACGCGCAGAGCAGCCCGCCGCCCGAGGCGCGGCCCGTGGGGCTGGTGTTTCAGGACGGCGCGCTGTTCCCGCACATGACGCTGGCCGCCAATGTCGCCTTTGGCCTGCCCAAAGCGCGGCGGGTTGAGGCGGACAGCTGGCTCGCCAAGGTCGGGCTGGCGGGGATGGGCGCGCGCTATCCCCACGAGCTTTCGGGCGGGCAGCAACAGCGCGCCGCGCTCGCCCGCGCGATGGCGCCCGAGCCGCGGGTGCTGCTGATGGACGAGCCCTTCGCCAGCGTCGACATCGTGTTGCGCCGCAAGCTCCGCCGCGAATGCCGCATTCTGCTGCGCGAGGCAGGGGCGACGGTGGTGCTGGTGACGCATGACCCGGCCGAAGCGCTCGATATTGCGGACCGGATCGCGGTGATGGAGGGCGGACGGATCATCCAGTTTGGCACCCCGCAGGAGCTTCATCACGCGCCGGCCACGGCCTCCGTCGGGGCGATTTTCAGCGGCGCGCAGATTATCTCGGGCACGCGCGGGGCCGAGGGGCTGGATACGCCGTTCGGGTTGTGGCCGCTGGACAGCCTGATCGGCGCGTTGCCCGATGCCCCCGCCTTCGATCTGCTGGTGCAGGCCGACCGGCTGGTGCCGGTGGCGGATGGTCGCGGGTGCAGCGTGCGTGATGTGCATCCGATGGGGCCGCGCAACCGGGTGCTGCTCCAAGGGGCAGGCGGGGCGGCGATCACGGTCGAAACCGCGCTGCCGGTCGATCCGGACAAGACCTATAGCGTGCTGCCGGACCCGGAGAGCGTGCGGGCATTTGCGCGCAGTTAGGGCTTGCGTGGCCTCCGATTATATTGCAAGTCATTCGCAAGTAGTCACAGAAAGCCGCTCTCCCATGAAGAACCTCGTCCTTGCCGCCTGCGCCTTTGTCAGCCTTGGCGCGCTGTCCGGCTGCGCTGATGACGCTGGCGACGCGGCGGTGCCGATCACGGGTGAGGTCAACATCTATTCCTCGCGCCACTATGACACCGATCTGGCGCTCTACGAGGATTTCACCCGTGAAACCGGGATCAAGGTCAACCGGATCGAGGCCGACGCCGATGCGCTGATCGAACGGATCGGGGCCGAGGGCGAGTTCAGCCCTGCCGACCTCCTCATCACCGTCGATGCCGGGCGGCTGTGGCGGGCGGAAGAAGCAGGGATTCTCGCTCCGGTCGATTCGCCGGTGTTGAAAGAACGCCTGCCCGCCAACCTGCGCCACCCGGATGGGCTGTGGTTCGGCCTGTCGACCCGCGCGCGGATCATCATCTACAACAAGGCCGAAGGCGCGCCGCAGGGCCTTGCCAATTATGCCGATCTCGCCAGTCCGGCGCTGAAGGGCGCGATCTGCATGCGGTCGTCCTCGAACATCTACAACATCTCGCTCCTGTCCAGCATCATCGCCCACAAGGGCGCGGCCACAGCCGAGGCGTGGACCAAGGGCGTGGTCGCCAATTTCAAGCAGGCCCCGCAAGGCAATGACACCTCGATGATCGAGGCGGTCGCCGCCGGGCAGTGCCGCGTGTCGGTGGTCAACACCTACTACCTCGCTCGCTATGCCGGGGGCGATGCCGCAGCCAAGGCGATCTTTGACAAGGTGGGCGTGATCTTCCCCGATCAAGGCGGGGTCGGCACCCACGTCAACGTCAGCGGCGCGGGCCTCGTCAAGACTGCGCCCAACCGCGACAACGCGGTGAAGTTCCTCGAATACCTGACCTCGGAAAGCGCCCAACGGTACTTCGCGGACGGCAACAACGAATACCCCGCCAGCATCGGGCTGAAGGCCAATTCTGCCGTCGAGGCGCTCGGCACGTTCAAACCCGATACGCTGAGCGTCGCCGATATCGGCAAGGGTCAGGCCGAGGCGGTCAAGATCTTCGACCGCGCCGGCTGGAACTGACGCGGGCAGGGCAAAAGGGCGCGCGAATTGCGGCAGATCAAGGCCCGCTTTCACCCCTTAACACTAAACTGTCTTGAAGGGCGGGCGCTACTCGTCCATTTGCGCCCGCATTCCGGCTGCCCGTGGGGGCGGCGCTGACCTGACATCCGAGGCCCGTTTTGAACCAGCCCACCATCGACCGCGACCAATTCACCGAAAGCGCGGCGCTCTCTGTCGAGACCATCACCTACGTCCATCATTGGACCGATGGGCTGTTCACGCTCAAGATGACCCGCCCGCCGAGCTTCCGCTTCCGCTCGGGCGAGTTCGTGATGATCGGCCTGCCGGGCGACAACGGCAAGCCGCTGCTGCGCGCCTATTCGGTCGCTTCGCCGAGCTATGATGAGGAATTGGAATTCCTCTCGATCAAGGTGCAGGACGGCCCGCTGACCTCGCGGCTCCAGCACATCAAGGTCGGCGATCCGATCTACCTCGGCAAGAAGCCGACCGGCACGCTGGTCACTGACGCGCTGCTGCCGGGCAAGCGCCTCTTCATGCTCTCGACCGGTACCGGCCTTGCGCCGTTCATGAGCCTCGTGCGCGATCCCGATGTCTACCAGATGTTCGAGGAAGTGATTGTCGTCCACTCGGTGCGCAACGTGAACGAGCTGGCCTATCGCGAACTGCTCGAAAGCAAGCTCGAAGGCGATCCGCTGCTCGAGGACGAAGACCGCGCCAAGATGATCTACGTCCCCACCGTAACCCGCGAAAGTTTCCGCACGCAGGGCCGCATCCAGCAGCTGATCGACGATGGCCGCCTGTTCGAACAGAGCAAGGGCCCGCAGCGCTTCGTGCCCGAAGAAGACCGCGTGATGCTGTGCGGCTCGATGGCGATGATCAAGGACCACGCCGCCGATCTGGAACGCCGCGGGTTCGAGGAAGGCGCGAACAACAAGCCCGGTCAGTTCGTGATCGAGCGGGCGTTTGTGGGGTAAGGTTTACTCCCCTCCCCGGGCTTGACCCGGGGTCCCGCTGCCATTGACATCTCGCAAGAAGAAGCGGGGTCCCGGGTCAAGCCCGGGAAGGGGGAGGTGGTCATATTGACCGCTTCTCTCCACCTCCCCGTCACCCCAGCGAAAGCTGGGGCCTAGAGCCTCTAGGTGCAGCGCCTGCCGCCCTAGGTCCCAGCTTCCGCTGGGATGACGGGAAGGCTCCCACTTTCGCGCTTGACCCTCACCCCTTGGCGCTGTTCAATCGTGGCAAATCAAAACCGATTGCCCGAAAGAGACACCCGCCATGCTCGCGACATCCTACCGCACCGCCTATAACGAAGACCACGAGGCCTTTCGCGACACCGTCCGCAAGGTCTTCGCCGAGCACCTGACCCCGCACATGGAGGAGCACGAGGCCAACGGCATCGTCCCGCGCGACGTCTGGAAAAAGATGGGCGATGCGGGGATGCTGTGCATGACGGTGAAGGAGGAAAACGGCGGCCTCGGCCTCGATTTCGGCTTCAACTGCGTGCTGACCGAGGAACTGTCCTACCTCGGCTCGTCGGCGGGCTTCACGCTCCAGAACGACATCACCGCCAATTATTTCGAGCGCCTCGGCAATGCCGAACAGCGCGCCAAGTATCTCCCCGGCATGGTCAGCGGCGACATCATCACCGCGATTGCGATGACCGAACCCGGCGCAGGGTCCGACCTTCAGGGCATCCGCACCACCGCCAAGAAGGACGGCAACCACCTCGTCATCAACGGCTCGAAAACTTACATCACCAACGGCCAGAACGCCGATTGCGTGATCGTGGTTGCCAAGACCGATCCCGAGCTGGGATCGAAGGGCATCAGCCTCGTGCTGGTCGACGCCGACACCCCCGGTTTCGAGCGCGGGCGCAATCTCGACAAGATCGGGCAGCACGCTGCCGATACCTCCGAACTGTTCTTCAACGATTGCCGCGTGCCGATGACCAATATCCTTGGCGCGGAAGGCATGGGCTTTGTGCACCTGATGGAGGAGCTGCCGCAGGAACGCCTCGGCATCGCAGTGGGCGCGCAGGCGGCGGCGCAGCGCGCGTTTGACGAGGCGGTGACCTTCACCAAGGACCGCAAGGCGTTTGGGAAGACCGTGTTCGAATTCCAGAACACCAAGTTTACCCTCGCGGACTTGAAGGCCAAGCTGCAAGTCGGCTGGGCGCATCTCGACTGGGCGATCAAAAAGCACCTCGCGGGCGAGCTCACCACTGCCGAGGCCTCCGCGGCCAAGCTGTGGCACACCGATCTGCAATGGGAACTGTGCGACGCGTCGCTGCAACTCCACGGCGGAGCGGGCTATATGAACGAATACGCCATCGCCCGCCTGTGGCGCGACGCGCGCGTGACCCGGATTTTTGGCGGGACGAACGAGATCATGAAGGAAGTGATCTCGCGCTCGATCTGAGGAAGCTTTGACATGACCGACCCCCTCGACTTCACTGGCAAGCGCGTCCTCGTCATCGGCGGGTCGAGCGGGATCGGGAATGGGATTGCGCATGGCTTCCGGGGGCGCGGCGCGAGCGTTACCATCACCGGGACGAGGCCTGACTATGGCGATTACCTCGAAGCCGAGGATGCCGATTTCACTGGCCTCGATTACCGCCGACTCGATCTGACGGATCGCGATGCGGCTGACCGGCTGGCGGCAGAATTGGGCGCGGTGGATGTCCTCGTCCTCTCCCAAGGGACGGTGCGCTATGGTCGGCAGGAGTTCACCCGCGAGGGCTGGGATGCGGTGGTCGATATCAATCTCAATTCGGTGATGGACGCCGCCCGCGCCTTCCACCCGGCGCTGGCTGCCGCCAAGGGCGCGATTATCATCATCTCCAGCGTCGCCGCGTTCAAATCGACCATCGGCACACCCGCCTATGCCGCCTCCAAAGCAGGCGCCGCGAGCCTCACCAAGACGCTGGGCGAGGCCTGGGCGCGCGATGGCATCCGGGTCAACGGCATCGCGCCGGGGCTGGTGCCGACCAAGCTGACGAGCGTCACCACCGAACACCCCCAACGCCTCGAAGCCAGCCTCAAGGCAATCCCCCTGCGCCGCATGGGCACGCCCGAAGACATGGCGGGCGCCGCGCTGTTCCTCGCCTCGCCCTTGAGCGCTTACATCACCGGGCAAACGCTGGTGGTGGACGGGGGGCTGACGCTGGGTTGATGCGCAGAAGCTGACCGCGCTGCCATCGGCACGGGCAGTTCGGCATGGCCACTTTCCTACAGGTAGCGGCCGGGTGCAGGGTCGCGAGGATTGAACGGCGGTCAAAGCCACAGCGGGACCCAGGGGGGGCCTGTTAGGCCAATCTGTCAACTTCGTTTTCTGGCCTAAAACGTCAATATAAACAATAATTTGAAAGCAATCTTGCCGCTTGACACCCTGTCAACTTTGTCAACTTCGGCGGCAACAATATTTCACGATCAGCCATTTAGAGGTAATCCATGCAATTCACCCGCCTTGGCAAATCCGGCCTCTCCGTCTCGCGCCTGTGCCTTGGCTGCATGAGCTATGGCGACACCTCCAAGGGCTGGCACGGCGACTGGCTGCTGGGCGAGGATGCCGCACGCCCGTTCTTCCGCGAGGCGCTGGAGGCGGGGATCAACTTCTTCGACACCGCCAACATCTATTCGGGCGGCACTTCGGAGGAGATCACCGGCAAGCTCCTCAAGGAAATGGCGCGGCGTGACGAGATCGTGGTCGCCACCAAAGCCTTTGGCGTGTGGCGCAATGCCCCCAATTGTGGCGGGCTGTCGCGGAAAGCGCTGTTTGCGGCGATCGACGATTCGCTGACGCGGCTCGGCATGGATCATGTCGACCTGTTCCAGATCCACCGCTGGGACGATGTGACGCCCATCGCAGAAACGATGGAGGCGCTGCATGACATCGTGAGGGCGGGGAAGGCACGCTATATCGGCGCGTCGTCGATGTATGCGTGGCAGTTCGCCAAGGCGCAGGAAGTGGCGCGGGCGAACGGCTGGACGCGGTTCATTTCGATGCAGAACCAATTGAACCTGCTCTACCGCGAGGAGGAGCGCGAGATGCTGCCGCTCTGCGCCGATCAGGGTGTCGGCGTGATCCCGTGGAGCCCGCTGGCGCGCGGGCGGCTGACTCGGCCCTTCGGTGAGACGACGGTGCGCAGCGAGACTGATGTGGTCGGCAAGGCGCTCTACAAGGCGGAGGACGCAGCCGACCGCGCGGTGATCGATGCGCTCACCGATCTCGCCGCCCGGCGCGGCGTCCCGATGGCGAGCCTTGGTTTGGCGTGGCATTTCACCAAGCCGCAAGTCGCCGCCCCGATCATCGGCGCGACCAAGCCGCAGCACATTGCCGACGCGGTCGCCGCGCTCGATATCACGCTGTCGGCGGAGGACATCGCCGCGCTCGAAGCGCCTTACCGGCCCAAATTCCCGACCGGGATGGGGATGCCGATGCCCGCAATGGACAAGGTTTCTGTGCTCGGCGGGTGATTGCGCGGCGATTGTTACATACAACTGAAATCCAGTCACAAACGCGTCACACACCTGCGCCACTCCGGTATCAAACCGGGGCTGGCAGAACATGGATGTCGTCAATATCTTCCTGACAGGCGAACTGGGCGAAAGCCTGGAGGATTTCGTCCATGATCAGCGGCGTTTCACCTTCGACCGGCTCGGCCCGGAAGGCCCGCGGCGGCTGGTCGAGGGGCCGATGTGGGCCTTCGTCGACTGGGTGATGCCCGAACTGGCTGGGCTGGAGCTGTGCCGCCGCCTGCGCGCCGATTCGCGGACGGCAGATGCCCATGTGACGATGGTGCTGGAAGAAGACGATGCCGAGGATCGTCGCCGCGCGCTGCGGGCCGGAGCGGATGATTATGTGATCGGGCCTTTGACGCGCACCGCCGTGCTCGACCGGGTGCTGGCGCTGCAATCGCGCGGGGCGGAGCGCAACGCCACCCGGCGGTTCGAACTCGGCGCGCTGACGATCGACATGGCGGCGCTTCAGGCGCGCTGGGACGAGACGCCGATCGTGCTCCGGCCCAACGAGTTTCGCCTGCTGCGTTTCCTAGCGGAGAACCCCAACCGGGTGCTGACGCGCGAGGACCTGATCAGCGGCCTCGGCAAGCGCGAGCCGCCGATTGACGAGCGGACGGTGGATGTCTGGATCGGCCGGTTGCGGCGCGCGATCAAGTCGGCCGGCGGCGGCAACCCGCTGCGCACGGTGCGATCGCTGGGGTATGTGTTCGATCTGGGGTGAGGATGGAAATTGCCTCGTCACCCCGTGTGAAGCACGGGGTGACGGTTGTGGTAGAGGCCGAAGCCTCTACCCGATCATCAGAACTCCGCTTTCAATCCGATGGCGAAGCTGGTGCCGACGTCGAAGGTGTTGAGTTCGGCGCGGTTGCCGTTCACTTCCTGGAACTCGAAATTGTCCCGCCCGAAGATGTTGCGGGCCTCCAGACTCAGTTCCAGCGGCAACCCGCCCAGCTTGATCTCCGACCGCGCCACGACGTCGACCGTCAGGCCCGGATCTTCCACCACATCGGGCAGTGCCCCACCGCGCAGGGTCACACGTTCGCTCGCATAATTGAACAGCACGGTGAACTGCTGGACCTTGTCGAGATCCTCGATGCCGAGCGACAGGTTGGCGACGTGATCGGACTGGCCGACCAGCGGCGAGCCATCGTCGAACAGCTGGCTCGCCAGCTGGCCGGTTGCGCCGGGGATCGGGGCCAGATCGGTCGCGCCCACCGAAATGGACGACTGGGTGTAGGTGTAGTTGGCAATGATCAGGAACTGCTTGGTTTCGAAGAACCCGCCCCAATCGGCCAGATCAATGCCGTATGAGGCATCAAGCTCGGCACCGTAAAGCTCAGCAGAGGGAGCATTGGCATAGCTCGTCTCGATGATGCCGGGCGCGGTAATCAGGAAGTTTTCGATCGGGTTGTCGATCTTCTTGTAGAACCCGGCGAGGCTCACCTTCTTCGGGCCGCCCATGTAATATTCGGCGCGCGCTTCGACGTTGATCAGCTCGCTGTCCTGCAGGAACGGGTTCCCGCGGAAACGGCGGTTGCTCTCGGGATCGAAATAGGTCTGTTCGACCAGCTCGCGGAACTGCGGGCGGGCGATGGTCTGCGAGGCTGAGAGCCGCAGCTGAAGATCGTCAATCGCTTCCCAGGTGATTGTGGCAGACGGCAGGAAGTAGTCGTTGGCGATCCGCGTCGGGTTGGCAAGATTGCCGCCGCCGAAGGTGAGATCGGGCGCCGCGACCTGAAGCCCGTCTTCATAACGCACGCCCGCTTCGATATTCAGACGATCGGTCGGGCGGAAGCGGGCCAGACCGTAGCCTGCATGGGTCGTCAGCGCCGCATTGAACACCGGGAAGGGCGTCGGATCGGACACAGTGACGTTAAAGAACGGCGTGCCATCGGGGAATTCCGCCAGCACCGCCCCGTTGATGATGTCACCCGGACGGCGCAGGCCCAGCGCCCGCAACGCGGTGTTGAGTTCTGCCGAGGAGCCGAGCAGCGGGCGGATGATGAAGGACAGCGAGCGGCGGGTGGTGTCCGAATAGGCATAGCCCGCGGTCAGCGACAGAGTGTCGGAGACTTCGAAGGTCACGTCCGCACCGCCGAACCACAGTTCTTCGGTGAGGTCTTCGAAACCGACCTGAATCCGCTCGGTCCCGCCGATCTGCGCGCCGACATCGACCACGAATTTGTCGCCGAAGGGATCGCCGGGAATATTCGTGCGGATGTAGGGGACGATGGCGTTGTAGGGTGCCTCGCGGTCCGTGCGGGCATAGCCGCCGCGCAGATCGAGCTCGAAGGCGTCGAAGTTGAATTCGGCGACAATCTGCGAATCCATAAGCTGACGTTCGAACCAGCCGGTCTGCTGGGTCTGAAAGTCGAACGGGCGAGCAACGTCAGTGAAGCTGTCGGTGCCGGTCGCCAGCCGCGCGGTCTTGAGGGTGTCGCGGATGTAGAGGTTGGTCCAGCGGATGGTGTGCTCACCAATATCGAGCCCGATGCCGATGAGGCCGTTCACCAGCACTTTGTTATCGGTGATGAAGTTACGAGAATCGAACAGAATCTGGCCCGCGTCCGCATCGCCGAACTGCTGGCTGGTGACATTGCGGTTGCGCCAGGTGTTGGTGATCCCGGCGGTTGCGATCAGGCCGAGGTAATTGCCGTCACCTACCTCGAACGACGCGCCGCCGGTGATGTTGGCGCTGAAGTTGATCGGCAGCTCGTCATTCTTTTGCAGCGTGACGAGATTGAGCGGCATGATCTGCCCGGCGAGCTGGCGCTGCACGTCGATCGGTGCATCATTGACGCGGGTACCGCTGGCGATCAGGCCTTGAAGCGCGGTCGGGAAATCGCGGTTGCCGTTGTCGAAGCCGAAGGTGTCCCAGCGGCTGCCGAAATAAGTCAGGCCGTTCTGGAAGGTTGTTTCGGTATCGCCGCTGCCGGTGAAGCCGATGGTGAGGAAGTCCTCGGTCGGGATCGCCTTGGTGGTGAGGTTGATCACCCCGCCGCCGAACTCGCCCGGGAAGTTAGCCGAATAGGTTTTCTGCACCAGTGACGATGCGATCACGCTGGTCGGGAAGATGTCGAGCGGGACAACGCGGCTCAGCGGCTCGGGGCTGGGGAGTGGCAGGCCATTCAGCAGCGCGAGCGAATAGCGATCACCCAGACCGCGCACAAAAACGCGACCATTGCCGACCAGCGACAGGCCGCTGACCCGCGCCAGCGCGCCGGCGATGTCGCCTTCGCCGGTACGGGCGATATCGGCCTCGCTCAGCACGCTCAGCACCTGGCCTGAGTTACGCGCCGGATCGCGGTTGCGCCGTCCGGTGACGATGATCCCGCCGCCCGGAACGGAGATATCGGTTTCTTGCAAATCCTCAGCCGGAGGCTCGCCCTCCACCTCTTGGGTAAGCGGGTCCTGCGCCGCTTCCTCTTCCTGCGGCACATCCTGCGCGTGCAGAACGGACGGCAAGGTGAGCGACGTGGTGAGAAGCAGCAGCCCTGCCAGGCGCGTGCCGGTCGACATAGGTGAGGACCCCCTCATGAAATGGTCAGTCTGTATGTGAAAATGGGGGAGGCGCGGCGATGAAGCTGCGTCTCCCCCGAACGTGTCATTTTCGCCGCTTAGGCCGGGTAGACCGGAAGCGAAGTGCAGGCACCGGTCGCGCTGCCGAAGTTCTGGATCGACGAGTTGCAGGTCCAGTTGCCGAAAATGGTCGTCAGCGCGGCGCCGTTCTGGATCGCGCCGACGAAGGTGCGGGTCGGGAAGAAGGTCGAACGCGTGTTGGCATTGAAGGCCGTCCGCCCGGTTTCGCCGGTGCCGTTGACCACACCATTGGTGAGCGTGATCGCGAAGGCGAGGTTGTTGTTGGTGCCTGCATTGATGCGCGCCGCCACGTCGGCATTGCTGTTGCCGCCGCCGCCGCGGATCGGATCGGTCGCCGGGCAATCGCCCACCACCGAATCCACGCCGATGATCGCAGCGAGCGTGGTGGGCTCGTCGATCTGGAAGCAATGGTTGGTGCCGGCATTGATTACGCCATTGGTGAGGCCGATCGCTGCGCCGCCGCGCGCCTGGACAACCTGCGGCGCGCCATCACGCATCACGAAGGTGAAGTTGTTCACCTGGAAGCGGGTCTGCGGGATCGCATTCGACGGGGTACGGTCAGCGACGTTGGGCGAGTCGAGTTCGATCGCGCGGTCACCGGTGGTCGAACGCTGCACCGCGATCACGGTGTCGAGGTTGACGATCGCGCCGGTGTCGACGTCGAGCGAGTCGTCCGACGCGCCGATGATTGCAAAGTTGCGGGCGTTGAAGCCGCCGCCGAAGAACTCGACGCCGTCATCCGAACTGTTGAACGAGACGAGGTTCTCGATCACTGTGCCCGAACCCGCACCGCCGGTGGTGAGCGACTGAAGCTCGTTGTTCGGCGCGAGTTCGAAGCCCGAGAAGCGGATCTGGTTGAAGCGGAACGAGCCTGAGCTGTCCGCCGCGTTCGCACCGCCGAACGGGGTGGCAACAGCCGCGCCTTCCAACCGGCCTTCGCAAGTCGGGTTGGCGTTGGGGTTGGCAGTGGTGTTGAACACACCAGTCGAGCAATCCGAAATCGGCGCGCGGCCGAGCAGCACGACGCCGCCCCACTGCTGCTGATCATTATCGCTGGCGAGGCCCTGAATGTTGTCGCGGCTGGTCCAGATGATCGGACGATCGGCGGTGCCGTTCGACTGGATCGCGTTGCCGCGGTTCACGACAAGATAGGAATCTTGCTGGCCGAACAGAACCACGCCCGGTTCAACAGTCAGCGTGACCGTAGTGCCGGTGCTGGCAAAGCCGCGATCCGCGCCGACTTCGACGCGGCCGGGGATCTGATAGACAAGACCGCGGATGAAGCGGAGCGTGTCCGAACTGGTGAAGCGGGCAGGCAGCTGACACACGCGGTACGTGCCGGTCGGGCCTGATAGCGTGCCAGCATCGGTCAGGCCGCCAGCCGTGGTGATGGTCGGGCAGCCAGCCGCCGGTGTGACCAGCGCTTGAGTCGGGGTCGGCGTCGGGGTCGGGGTGGGCGTCGGGGCCGGATTGTTGATGATGATGTCGCCGCTGGTGCCCGGCGAGACGATTTCATCCGCGCCGCAGCCAGCCAGAGCGACCAGACTGCAACCCATGATCAGAGTGCGTTGAAAGTTTTTCACAGCGAGCGGTCCCCTCTTGAGCCGAGAATCGAGTTAGGCGCGAAGTTTGTTGCGCTGGGGGCTCGCTAGGGGGCGGCCATGACAGAATTCTTGCATCATGACAGACGTGTGTCAGTTCAGCGATTATGACCGAAGAAAGACAAATGCGACAAAGCCGCGCGAAAAGCAGCGGGATGCAGCGCACGAGATCGTAACATTAAAAGTATGCAAAATCAGAGAGGTGGTGGCTTAAATTACAAATAAATTACAATGTTTCAGTTTTGTTGCATCGGCATTGCAAGTGAGTCATCTTCTGCATCGTTCACACAGGAGCCACGCCGATGTCCGTTACCGCTTTCGCACTCGCGCTGTTTGCTGCGACCCCGCTGGCAGGGGCCCCTGCCGCTCACCTCAAGGATCCGGAACTGGCGGTACAACCGCTCGCCGCTGGCCGTGCCGAACAGGCGCTGGCGACGCTTCAGAAGGCGAGCGCGGCCGATCCGCATGACGCCGCCGTGCTGATCAATCTCGGCATCGCCTATGCGCAGGCGGGTGACGACGTAAAGGCGCGGGATGCGTTCGAAGCGGCCCTGGCCTGCCACGAAGTGGTCGAACTCGACACCGCGGATGGCAGCGCCACCGATTCGCGCCGTCTGGCCCGCAAGGCGATCAAGATGCTCGAGCGCGGTGAGTTCCGCGCGCCCGCGATGCGCGGCGAACAGCTGACCCTTCGCGATTGATTGCAACGCGGCCCTCGGGTCGCACTGAGGCCGCAAACGGGCGGGCTGCAGGGGGCAGCTCGCCCGTTTTGCTGCCCGCACCGAAGGCTGGCGGCGGGGCTTTCGCAAGACTGTCACCTGCGTGTCATTTAGGATAGACAAAGGGAGATATTCTGGAGGGCCGAGACATGATTCTCGCCGCGGCTTGCCGCGTCATGATTGTTACTGTTGCACTCGGGCTTGCATCCCAGGCGCAGGCGGACGTGCTCGAATTGGGCGCTGACGGCGCGCGCTGGGTGGCAGGGCCGCTTGCGGGCCAGTCTCTCGACCCGCCTGTTCCGGTCGATCCCGAAACCGCATCTTCCGTGCCGCTCACCGCAGCAGACCTCGACTTTGCCGAGGCTCCTTCGGTCCCCGAACACGCGATTGCCGATCCTGCGCGCCATGCCGCCGGGATACCACTGCGCTATCACGCCAAAATCCTTGAGCTCGCCGTCCGGTTCGACCTGTCGCCCAGCCTGCTCGAAGCGCTGGTATGGCAGGAAAGCCGCTGGAACGAGAACGCGGTCTCGCCTGTCGGCGCACGGGGGCTCGCCCAGCTGATGCCGGGCACCGCGCGCTATCTCGGGGTGAACCCGCACGATCCCTTCGCCAATCTCGAAGGCGGAGCACGGTATCTGCGCGAACAGCTCGACCGGTTTGACGGCGATCTGGAAAAGGCGCTGGCCGCTTACAACGCTGGGCCGGGCCGGGTCGAACGGGCTGGGGGCATCCCCAATATCCGCGAGACAAAGCAGTATGTTACCGCCATTATGGGGCGGCTCGCCAACCATTCGCGTATCGTCGGCCAGTGACTGGCGGCGTTCAAACCACATGAAAGAATGACCGAGAAATGATGTCGCTGTTCCGTCTTCCTGCCCGTATTGCTGCTACCCTCGTGCTGGCGCTCACGCCGAGCGTTGCCTTTGCGCAAACTGCCGACCCGGCCGGCTCCGGCCCGATCAACAATGCGCTGCTGTGGTTGCAAGGCACGCTGCTGGGCACGGTCGCGACCACGATTGCGGTGATGGCGGTTGCGGCGATTGGCTTCATGATGCTGACCGGCCGGATGAACTGGCGCTTTGGCGCGACCGTGATCATCGGCGTGTTCATCCTGTTCGGCGCGACCACCATCGTCGCCGGCATCCAGTCGGCTGCGGGATAAGCGTCCGTGAGCGAGCTGATCCGCAACCCGGTGCACCGCGCGCTTACCCGCCCGCAGATGTTTGCGGGCGTGACGATGAACTTTTTCATCATCAACCTGATGGTGACGACGATCGCCTTCCTGATCCTGAAAAGCTGGTGGATCCTGCCGGTGCCGATGGTGATGCACGTAATCGGCTATTTCGCCTCGCTGCGCGAACCGCGCGTTTTCGACCTGTGGATCACCAAGGTTTCGAAATGCCCGCGCGTTCCCAATTTCAAGCGCTGGGGATGCAATTCCTATGCGCCTTAAGGACGCCATCTCATGGTGAAGTGGATCGGAGCCGCCGCCTGGAGCGCCAAGGAAGCCCGCGTCGGCTACCGCCTGCCCTATGCGCGCCTTGTCGACGAGAACACCGTGCTGCTGCGCGATGGTTCGGTGATGAGCGCCATTCAGGTGCCCGGCCTGCTGTTCGAAACCGAGGATTCTGACGCTCTGAACGCTCATGCCGCGACGCGTGAGGTCATGCTTCGCAGCACGCTCGATGCGCGCTTCGTGATGTATCACCACGTCATTCGTCGCCGTGTGGAAGTGGAGTTGGAGGCTGAATTCCCCGATGCTCTGTCGCGCCATATCGATGCGCGCTGGAAGCAGCGGCTGGCGGGCGGATCGCTGTTCATCAACGACCAATTCGTCACGCTGATCCGCCGCCCTGCGCGCGGCAAGACTGGCCTGCCGGAGAGGGTTTCCAAGTTTTTCTCCCAGCAGGGCCAGGATGAACCCGAGGCCGATGCCAAGGACATCCGCAGCCTCAAGGCGGCGATCACGGGTCTCGTCGCCTCGCTCCAGAATTACGGCGCGGCGGTGTTGGGCGATTACCAATCGCCAAGCAGCAGCGATGGCGGGACCAATTCGGAAATGCTGGAGCTGCTTTCGGCACTCTACAATGGCGAGATGCGCCCGGTGCGCCGGCCTTCGCCCGAAACCGATATCGGCCATATGCTGCCCTATCGCCGCGCCTCTTTCGGGCTTGACGCGATGGAACTGCGCGGGTCGGCCGCGCCAGATTTTGCCGCGATCCTCGGTTTGAAGGACTACCCCGAGGCAACCTCGCCCGGCCTGCTCGACAATCTCCTGCGCCTGCCGTTCGAGATGGTGGTGACCGAAAGCTACGCCCCCAACGAACGCACCACCGCCAAGGAACGCATTGATCTCGCCTTGCGCCGTTCCCGCTCCGTGGACGAGGAAGCCGCAGCCGAACGGGCCGACATGCTCGCCGCGCGGGACGCGCTGGGCAATGGGGCGGTGGGCTTTGGTGACCATCACTTGACCGTGCTGGTCCGCGAGACGACGCTGCCACGGCTCGACGATGCGATGGCCGCCTGCGCCGCAGCCCTCGCCGATACTGGCGCGATTGCGGTCCGCGAGGACACCAATCTCGAACCCGCCTTCTGGGCGCAGTTCCCCGGCAACGAGGAATATATCGTCCGCCGCGCGCTCATTTCCTCGGCCAATATGGCGGGCTTCGGCAGCTTCCACGGCTTTGCGCTGGGGCAGGCGAGCGGCAATCACTGGGGCGATGCGGTGACGCTGCTGGAAACGACCAGCGCGACGCCGTTCTTCTTCAATTTCCACCACGGCGATCTGGGCAATTTCAGCGTCATCGGGCCAAGCGGTTCGGGCAAGACCGTGGTAATGAACTTCCTCGCCGCGCAGGCGCAGAAGTTCCGCCCCCGCACCATCCTGTTCGACAAGGATCGCGGCGCGGAGCTGTTCATTCGCGGGATCGGCGGGCGGTACAGCCGCATTGCGCCGGGCGACCCGACCGGGTTCAATCCGCTCTCGCTCCCCGATAGCCCCGCCAACCGCGCCTTCCTGCGCGATTGGCTCGCCGTGCTGCTCAAGGCCGAGGGGCCGGAGGAATACTCGACCATCAGCGCCGCCGTCGATGCGACCTATGGCAATGATCCGAGCCTGCGCCGGTTGCGCCACTTCAAGGAGCTGCTGGCCGGTGCCCGTCGCCCGCAACCGGGCGATCTGGCCGACCGGCTGGCGGCGTGGATCGGCTCGCCCAGCGGGGACGGGGGCGAACACGCGTGGCTGTTCGACAATGAACGCGACCGGCTCGATCTGAGCGAGCGTGTGCTCGGGTTCGACATGACCGCGCTGCTGGAAAACCCCCGCCTGCGCACACCGACAATGATGTACCTGTTCCACCGCATCGACGAACGGTTGGACGGTCAGCCGACCATGATCCTGATCGATGAAGGCTGGAAGGCGCTGGACGACGAGGTCTTCGCCGCGCGCATTCGCGACTGGCTCAAGACGCTGCGCAAACGCAACGCTCTTGTCGGGTTTGCGACGCAATCGGCGCGCGATGCGCTCGATAGCCGGATTTCGACGGCGTTGGTCGAGCAGACTGCGACGATGGTGTTCATGCCGAACTCGCGCGCTCGCCCTGAGGATTACTGTGACGGCTTCGGCCTGACCGATCACGAATTTGCGCTGATCCGCAGCCTGCCTGCGCACAGCCGGTGTTTCCTAGTGCGCCAGCCCGACGCGAGCGTTGTGGTGCGGCTCGATCTGTCGGGTGCGCCTGAAGTGCTGACGATCCTTTCGGGCCGTGAAAGCGCGGTGCGGCGGCTCGATCTGGTGCGTGAAGCGGTGGGCGATGCGCCTGCGGCATGGTTCCCGGCGCTCACTGGTCGGCCGTGGCCTGATGGTGAAGTCGATCAGGACGGCCAGCCCATGTGGCAGGCGGCCGAATGACAACCACCTGCGATCTTGCCGCCCAGTCGATGGGCACCGGCGTCTCTGCCGCACTCAGCGCGGTCGATTGCATCGCCGCCACCGTCTCGGAACAGGCCTTCAACCGCCTGTTCGGGACCGAGGGGCAATTGGCCTTTGCATTGACGGTGCTGCTGGGGCTGTATGTCGCCTTCTTCGGCATCTCGTTGATGCTTGGTCGGTCGAATCTGTCGGTGCGTGCGCTGCTGCCACGGATGATGACGCTGGGTCTGGTGCTGACGTTCGCGACCAGTTTCGTCGCCTTCTCGACGATCTTCTACAACATCTTCATCGGCGGGCCGGATCAAATCGCGGGCATCCTCACCGGTGCGCAGGGCGAAAGCGCGACCGCGGTGTTCGCGCAGAAGCTCGACGTGGTGTTCCTCGCGATCCAGCAGGCGAGCGGGGATACCAAGGATATTGCCGCTTTTTCGCCGCCGGGCATGATGTGGATGGGCGCGATGCTGTTGCTGCTCGGCACGGTCGGTCTGCTTGTGACGGCGCGGATCGCGCTGGCGCTGTTGCTCGCGGTGGGGCCGATCTTCGTGGTGATGGCCCTGTTCGAAGGCACGCGCGGCCTGTTCACCGGCTGGCTCAAGGGGCTGACGATGATGGCGCTCGCCCCACTGTTTGCGGTGCTGGGCGGGTCGATCATGCTGGAGATGGCCGTGCCGGTGCTCGCCGCATTGGTGGCCGTGCCCGGGCAGATCGATCAGCAGGCGGCGATGGCGTTCTTCGTGGTTGGCGCGGTGCACATGGCGCTGATGCTGTTATCGCTCAAGGTCGCCTCGAGCATGGTGGCGGGCTGGCAGGTGTTTGGCCTGGTGCCGGATAAAGAGCACAGCCGCAGCCATGACAGCCCGCGCTCCGTGCCAGCGCCGCAGCCGGTTGGCACAGCCCCGCGCAACACCAACGTCGCTTCGATTAGCCCCGGCCTAGCCCCGCGCCGAGTGGATCTAGGCGTACTCCAGACCGTGACCGCCGCAAACGATGCAGGGCCTGCGGGCACCGCGTCGCGCGAGACCCGCGTCTATGCGACGGGCGGCGGAGGCGGGCAGGTGGTGCCCTTGAACCCTGCCACCTCGCGCACTCGCGGCATCGGCAACCGCTTCCGTTCGGCATCGTCTGCCAAGCCTGTGCCCGCGCCGAAAGCCCCCCCTCCGGAGACCTATCAATGACCCGCGCCGTGCTCCTCGCGAGCCTCGCTCTCTGCCTTGCCCTGAGCCCTTCTGAGCCTGTCACAGCGCAGGACAACCGCTTGCAAACACTCGTCTTTGACGAGAATGTCGTGGTGCGGATCGATGGTAAGGTGAAGGTCCAGACCACAATCAAGTTCGCGCCCGACGAAGTGATCGAGAATGTCGCGATCGGCGATTCCGCCGCGTGGCAGGTGCAACCGAACAAGGCGCAGTCGATCCTGTTCGTGAAGCCGCTGGAAACCGACGCGCGCACCAATATGACCGTGGTGACGGACAAGCGCACCTACTTGTTCGATCTGGTTGCGTCCCCACGAAATTCAGCGCTTTACGTGCTGCAATTCCGCTATCCCGAGCTGGAAAAAGCCGCCGAGGAAGCGCGTCTCGCCGCCATCGCCGAAGCCGAGGCGCAGGCCATACGCGCGCTCGAAGCACCTGAGGAAGTGGCTGTCGCGGCTGATCCCTATTCGGTAAGCGATCCGGCCAATCTCAACTTCGCCTGGGCCAGTGCCGGTGCGCGCGACCTGCTGCCGTCACGCGCCTATGACAATGGCAATGCGGTGTTTCTGACCTGGCCGCGAGGTGTTGCGATTCCGGCGATCCTCGTGACCAATGCGGCGGGTGAAGAAGGGCCGGTCAATTACACCGTGCGCGGCGATACGCTGGTGGTGGACGGGGTGCCGCCGCAGATCATCCTGCGATCTGGGCGCGACACCGCGACGATTACCAACACTGGCCCGATGGCGCCTTCGGCCCGCCAAGCGGAGCTGACCACGCCGCGCAAGAAGGGGTCGTGATCATGTCCATTGCCATCGAATCCGCCAAGGAGAGCATCTGATGCGTCTGGCTATGCGTTTGCCGCCCAAGAAGGGCGATAGTTCAACCGGCGAGAACGGCGATCCGCGCGAGCGGGAATCGGCCGAGATCATCGACCTCGCCAGCCGCGCCGCCTTTCCCGCCGTCACCGACCGCAAGGCCAAGGGTGACGGGTTCGCGGCGGCCGCCGGGGCTGTGCTTGTGCTTGGTCTCGGTGCTGTCACCTTCTGGGCAATGAACTCGGCGCGCACGCCTGATCCGCAGGGGATCGGGAACCCCGCCGTTGCTCCGCCGCCGCCTGCCGCGCCCGCTGCGGTGCCGCCGGTTGGTAATCCCGCGCAGCAACCTGGTGCCGTGCCGATGGCACCGCAAGGCGATCCTGCGCCGATGCCGGTGCTCGCCAACAATCCCTCGATCATCCCCGGCATGGCGGTCAATCCCTATGCCACCCCGCAGCTGGTGTTCGATGCGAGCCGTGCCGCGGGAAGCGCGCGGCTTGCCGAAGCGCCGCTGGGCGCTCCGGCTGCGGGCACGGCGGGGAACGTGGCCGGCATAGGCGGTGCCGCAGCTTTCGCAGGCCAGATCGGCGGCGTCGGCGGCGGGCCCGCACAGGCGCGGGCGATGACCAATCCTTCGACCACAGTGACAGAAGGCACGCTGATCCCAGCCGTGCTCGAAACCGCGATCAACACCGATGTGCCGGGCTATGTCCGCGCCGTGGTGAGTCAAGATGTGCGCAGCTTTGATGGCAAACGGGTGCTTGTCCCGCGTTCGTCGCGCCTGATCGGGCAATATCAGGCGGGCGTCGAACAAGGTCAGCGCCGCGCCTATGTGATCTGGACACGGCTGATCCGGCCCGACGGCGTCTCGGTCAACATCGCTTCACCCGCAATCGGGTTTGACGGGACGACCGGGCTTGAGGGTGACGTCAACAGCCATTTCCTCAAGCGCTTCGGCTCGGGGTTGCTCCTGTCGGTTGTGGGCGGTTTGGGCGCGCTGGCAACTGGCGGCGTGGGCGGCGTGATCGTCGCGGGGGGCGCGCAAAGCGCGGCCAATTCGGCCGTACAGTCGCAGGGGCAGATCAGCCCGACGATCAGGGTGCGCGCCGGGGAGCCGATCAAGGTCTACACCGCGCGCGATCTTGATTTCAGCATGGTCGGCAACTGACGGCATGAGCGCGGATATCCACCGGCTCGGCATGGGAGAGGGCGATGCCCAAGCCGGGGGGGCGGTGCTGCTCTCGGCCGAACGCAGCGTCTATCTCGACGCTTATCTCGCGCCGTTCCGCCGCTGGCTTGACCGTGACACAGTGACCGAAATCATGGTCAATCGTCCGGGCGAGGTGTGGATCGAGGATGCCGCCAGCCCCGGAATGCAGCGGATCGAAACCCCGGAGATTGACGACCGGCTGGTGCAGCGCCTCGCCGAACAGGTCGCGCGGGTTTCGCATCAAGGGATCAACCGCGAACATCCGCTCCTCGGCGCGACCCTGCCGGATGGTGCGCGTGTGCAGTTCTGCGGGCCGCCCGCCAGCCGCAAGCATTGGGTCATGGCGATCCGCCGCCATCGCCGGCTCGACCTACCGCTCGACGCCTATGACACTGGCCCTCTGGCGGGCGAGATGCAGTTCGATCTGCCCGATCCGCAAAGCCAGCCCATCGCCTTTCTGCGCGCCGCGATCCGGGCGCGGCGCACGATCCTGATTTCGGGCGGCACCAGTACCGGCAAGACCACCTTCCTCAACGCCATGCTCGGCGAAATCCCGGCGCAAGAGCGGGTGGTGCTGGTCGAAGATACGCCCGAATTGAAATTCCCCGGCGACAACGCGGTCGGCTTGGTCGCGGTCAAGGGCGAGCTTGGGGAGGCCAAGGTCACCGCCAACGAATTGCTGCAAGCCGCCCTGCGCCTCAGACCCGACCGGATCGTGCTGGGCGAATTGCGCGGCGCGGAGAGCGTCAGCTTCCTGCGCGCGATCAACACCGGCCACCCGGGCAGCTTCTCGACCATCCACGCCAACTCGCTGCGCGGCGCGCTCGAACAGCTTTCGCTGATGGTGATGCAGACCGGTATCGGCCTCACCCGCAGCGACACCATCGCCTATGCCGCCAGCGTGATCGACGTGATCGTGCAGCTGGGCCGTGACGCGAATGGCAAGCGCGGCATCACGCAAATCGCCGAGAGCCGCGACTTGGTGTGAACTGCCCGTCAAATTGACATTGGTGTGACAAGCCCATCTTCCTGATTTACACCGCTGGGCCGAGCGAACACATGCGCTGGGCAAGCGCCGCGTCCGATGAACCGGCGCAGGGCAGAACAGGAAAGCGATGAGCACGTCACCGATAGGCAACGCGGATGTTTCCGCAGGCGCAGGCCCCATGCAGATGGCCGAGTTGGCTCATGACGAATCCCCCTATTTCAACCGCGAGCTGTCATGGCTCCAATTCAACCAGCGCGTGCTGGCGGAGGCCTGCAACGATTCTTATCCGCTGCTCGAACGGCTGCGGTTCCTGTCGATTTCGGGCAGCAATCTCGATGAATTCATGATGATCCGTGTCGCCGGGCTGGTGGGCCAGGTGCAGCGCGGCATGGCGATCCCCTCAATCGATGGGCGCAGCCCCTCGCAGCAATTGGCCGCGATCCGTGAGAAGCTGGCCGAACTCAGCGCCATCCAGCAGACCATCTGGCGCTCGGTGCAAGAAGGGCTGGCGGGCGCAGACATCCACATCGCCGACGAACAGCGCGTCAGCCCGGCCGCGCACAAGTGGCTCAAGACCTACTTCCTCAATGAAATCCTGCCGATCATCACGCCCCAAGCGCTCGATCCTGCGCACCCGTTCCCCTTCGTCCAGAACGAGGGCATGGGTCTGCTGTTCACACTTACCCGCAACGCGACCGGCGAACAGCTGATCGAGATGGTGTTGATCCCCAGCGCGCTGCCCCGTTTCGTGCGGGTGCCGGACGCAGTGTCGGGTGACGGCAGCGTGCTCTACATCTCGATTGCCCGGCTGATCCAGCGCTATGCCGAGGCGCTGTTCCCCGGCTTCACCATTCAGGGTGACGGATTGTTCCGGGTGCTGCGCGACAGCGATATCGAGATCGAGGAAGAGGCCGAAGACCTCGTGCGCACCTTCCGCAGCGCGATCCAGCGACGGCGGCGCGGTCAGGTGATCCAGCTGGAGATCGAAGAGGATTTCGATCCCGCTGCCGAACAGCTGCTGCTCGAACAGCTCGGTATCAACGAAGCCGCGGTGATCAAGACCGATGGCATGATCGGGATCGACGGCCTCGCTGAAATCGTCCGCGAAGATCGGCCCGACCTGAAGTTTGACGCCTATTCCCCGCGCTTTCCCGAGCGCATTCGCGAGCATGACGGCGATGCCTTCTCCGCCATTCGCGAAAAGGACATCGTCATTCACCACCCTTACGAAAGCTTCGAAGTGGTGGTCGATTTCATCCGTCAGGCGGCCGCCGATCCCGATGTCGTGGCGATTAAGCAAACGCTGTACCGCGCAGGCTCGCAGTCGGCCGTGGTCGGCGCGCTGATCGAGGCGGCTGAAGCCGGCAAGTCCGTCACCGCCGTGGTGGAGCTGAAGGCCCGCTTCGATGAGGAGCAGAACCTCAAATGGGCCAGCAAGCTTGAACGCGCGGGCGTGCAGGTGATCTATGGCTTTACCGACTGGAAGACCCACGCCAAGGTCGCGATGGTGGTGCGGCGCGAGGGTGACGGGTTCCGGTCATATTGCCACTTCGGCACCGGCAATTACCACCCGGTCACTGCCAAGGTTTACACCGACCTTAGCTTCTTCACCGCCGATCCCAAGCTGGCGCGTGATGCGGCCAAGATGTTCAACTTCGTCACTGGCTATGTCGAGCCCCACGCGCTCGAACGCATCCACATCGCCCCCATCGATTTGCGCGAGGAAATCTACAGCCGGATCGATACTGAGATTGACAATGCGCAAGCCGGAAAGCCTGCCGCCGTTTGGTTCAAGTGCAACCAGCTGACCGATGAAGGGATCATCGACCGGCTCTATGCCGCCAGCAATGCCGGGGTGCAGATTGAGTTGGTGGTGCGCGGCATCTGCTGCCTGCGGCCGGGGATTGCCGGCCTGTCCGAGAACATCCGCGTAAAATCGGTGATCGGCCGCTTCCTCGAACACAGTCGCATCTACGCCTTCGCCAATGGCCACGCCATGCCGAGCGCCCATGCGGCGGTGTTCATCGCATCAGCGGACATGATGAGCCGCAATCTCGATCGCCGGGTCGAAGCGCTGATTCCGATCCTCAACCGCACGGTGCACGATCAGGTGCTTCAGCAGGTGCTGCTCGCCAATATGCTCGATACCGAACAAAGCTGGTGGCTGCATCCTGACGGCAGCTATTCGCGCTTTACCGTTGAAGAGGGACGCAAGCCGTTCAACTGCCATCGTTATTTCATGACCAACCCGTCGCTGTCCGGGCGCGGCGGAGCGCTGGAGGCGGGGGCTGTGCCCAAGCTTTCGCTGCGCCGGGGGGCAGCGGCATGATCTGGCGCTGGCGGCGCGAAAGCCGCGACGGTGCGCTGGGCGGCAGCGCGGCCGAACGCGCGATCATCGACATCGGTTCGAACACGGTGCGCCTCGTCGTCTATGGCGGCACGATGCGCGCGCCCACGGTGCTGCTGAACGAGAAGGTGACTGCGAAGCTCGGGCGCGAGATCGCTGTGACCGGCAGGCTTGCGGACGAGGCGATGGCGCTGGCGCTCAGGGGGCTGAAGCGGTTTGCGCTGCTGCTCGCCGATCTTGGGATCAAGGATATCGAGACCGTGGCGACCGCTGCGGTACGCGAAGCGGCGAACGGCCCCGAATTTGTTGAGGCCCTGCGCGCGATTGGCCTCAATCCGCGCGTGATCTCGGGTGAGGAAGAAGCACTGCTCAGCGCTCACGGCGTGATCGGTGCCTTCCCCGATGCGCGCGGTATCGTGGCCGACCTTGGCGGCGGCAGTCTGGAACTGGTTCGGGTGGCAGGTGGCAAGACCGACAGCGCCAGCACGCTCCCGCTCGGCACCTTGCGCCTTCCCGAACACCGCAAGGGCGGGCGGGGCGAGATGCGCAAAAGCCTCGACAAGGTGATCCGCAAGGCCGGTTGGGACTTGTCGGCGGCGCCTGCGGTAGAGAACGGCACGCTCTATCTGGTGGGTGGCACATGGCGGGCGATGGCGGTCTATGCGATGGCCGCGCGCGGTTATCCGCTCAGCGACCCGCACGGCTTCGCGATCGAAGGCGCCGCCGCGCTGGAACTCGCCACCGGACTTGCACTGAGCGAAAGCGATGTCTTGAAAGGCCGCGAGCGAATTTCGGCGATGCGGGCCGAGAAGCTCCCCGATGCTGCCGTGCTGCTGCAAGCGCTGCTGACGCGGCTGGCGCCGGAGCAGGTGGTGTTCTCGTCATGGGGCCTGCGCGAGGGGTTGCTCTATGATCGTCTGCCTGCGCACACCAAGGCGCAGGACCCGCTACTGGCGGGCGTGGCGGTATTCTCCAGCCAGCGCGGCTCTGCCCCGACACTGGCAACGCGCATGGCGGCCTGGACGCTGGATGCTGCCCCCGCGCGCGAACATGGCAGCGAGCGGCTGCGGCTGGCAGCGACCATGCTCGCGCTCGCCGCGATGCAGATCGAACCCAATATTCGCCTGCCCCAAGCGATCAACTGGGCGCTGCACAAGCGCTGGGTTGGGGTTGATGGCAAGGGCCGGGCGATGCTGGCCGCGGCGATTGCGGCCAATGGCAACCAGCTCAGCCTGCCCGCCGAAGTGCGCGCGTTGGCCTGCCCTGAAGCGATCGAGGAAGCCGTGCGCTGGGGCCTCGCCCTGCGGCTGGCGCGCCGGCTCGGCGGTCAATCGGCGCGTTCGCTTGAGGTGAGCCGGTTGGTGATCGATGAAGGCACGCTGGTGCTCCGCCTTGCGGAAAGCCACGCAGCGCTGTTCGGCTCGCCCACCGAGAAAGACATGAAGCTGCTCGCCGGACGGCTGGGGATCGGCTGGCGGGTCGATATCGTGGCCGAGAGCGCGCTTTAGGGGGCGGACTGCCCGGATTTGGCGAAGGGCGAGAAGTCGGTGTCGATGTCGAACAAATCGACACCTTCGGCGGCCTTCAGGCGGTTCACCACCATATAGGTCACCGGCGTCAGCACCGCTTCCCACACCACTTTCAGCGCCCAATTGGTGACCATTACGGTCAGCACCGCCTCGGTCGTCCAGATGCCGTAGAACGCGATGGGGTAGAAGATCAGGCTGTCGACGCCCTGGCCCACGAAGGTCGAGCCGATGGTGCGGGTCCACAGGGCACGGCCCTTGGTGAGCACCTTCATCTTGGCCATAACGAAGGAATTGACGAACTCGCCCGCCCAGAAGGCGATGATCGAGGCGACGACGATGCGCCAGGTGCTGCCGAACACGCTTTCATAAGTGCTCTGGCAGATTTCGCCGCCGGTGACGGCCGCGTTAGCGGTGGCGGTGTCCGGGCGGGGGCCGCCGAACCCGCTGGCCGCGCATTCCCACCCAGCGAAGGGCGGCAGGGCGGTGACGACATAGGACATGAAGGCGAGAAAAAGCATCGCCGCCGTCCCCACCCAGATCACCCGGCGCGCCTTGGCAAAGCCGTAGATCTCGGTCAGCACGTCGCCGATCACATAGCCCAGCGGGAAGAACAGAATCCCCGCGCCATAGATGAAGACGCCGTCAGGCGCGGGCCACCAGCCTTGTGGCCAGAATGGCACATCGACAAAGGTCAGCTTGGCCGCGCCAATGATGTTCGACAGCAGCAGGATCGCCACGAAGGCCGCCATCACCAGATCATAGTACCGGAACGTGATCGGCGGGCGGCTGGTGGCGACAATGCCGCCGGTCGGATCGCGGTCAAAGGCGGCGGCTGGATCAGCGGGAGCGGTGTTTTCCATCGCTTGACCGATTAGCGCGATTTGCCTGTGCGGCAAAGCGCGCTATTGGGCAGCCGTCTCCCATGTTTCGGGTGCGCGCCCGTAGCTCATCTGGATAGAGCGCGAGACTTCTAATCTTGAGGCAGCAGGTTCGAGTCCTGCCGGGCGCGCCAATTTCTGGTCTTCACGATGAATTACCGCCATTCCTTCCATGCCGGCAACAGCGCCGATGTCGTGAAGCACAGCCTGCTGATCGCCCTCATTCGGGCCTTGCAGCTCAAAGATAGCGCTCTCACGCTGATTGACACCCATGCCGGCTGCGGGCTCTACGATCTTGACGGCAAGGAGGCCGGGCGCACTGGTGAAGCCGCGCAGGGCGTTTTGCGGGCCTTTGCTGACCGGAACCCCCTGCTGGATGAATACCGCGCGGCCGTTACCGCAGTGAATGGGGCCGAGAACTCCGGAGGCGGACCGCGCCTCTATCCCGGCTCCCCGCGCTTTATGGCGCAGCTTCTCCGCCCGCAGGATGTCCTGATCCTCAACGAAAAGCACCCCGAGGACGCCTATGCCTTGCGCGGCGCAATGCGCGGTACCCCTGCGGCCGTGCATGAGCGCGATGCCTATGAGCTATGGCTGGCAATGCTGCCGACCCGGACACCGCGCGGCGTGGTGGTGGTCGACCCGCCCTACGAGCAGACCGACGAGCGCGCCCGGATCACAGCAACCCTTGCCGCCGCGCACCGCAAGTGGTCGCACGGCGTGACGGTGATCTGGTATCCCCTGAAAGAACGGCCCACCCATGCTCTGTGGAAGGACAAGCTGCGTCAGCTCGGCATCCCGAAGCTTCTGACGGTGGAGCATTGGCTGTATGATGCCGACCAGCCCGGCATCTACAACGGCGCAGGGCTGTTCTTCGTCAATCCGCCCTATGCTTTCACCCAAGGACTGCCGCCTCTGCTGGAAGCCCTGCGCGCGGCGCTTGCGCCGGAAGGGCATCGCGGCGAGATCACAGCCGCTTGGCTGAGCGAATAGAATAACCTCTATCCGCGCCAATTCATCCGGCGATCGTCGCATCGGCGTTGAGCATGACTGTGCGCCCGCTTTGCGCTGCGGCGTAAATCGCTTCGATCAACCGCAGGTCGCGTAGGCCCATTTCGCCGGGGGTGATGATCGCAGTGCCCTCTCGGATCGCGCTGGCGAGATGGTCCAGCTGGCCGGCGAACTGGACCTCCGAATCCCCCGGCGTGAAGTCGCGCCGGTCGCGGCCCGCTTCCAGTGTGAGCGTCAGGCCATCATAGTTGGTCGCCGGGCGCATCACCAGCGCGCCTGCGGTGCCGCGCGCCTCCACCATGTTGAGGCCGGCCGAATCGTAGGAGGTGACGATCTGCGCCGCCGCGCCCGAGGGGAAGTGCCATTGGGTCGCGACATGGGCGTAGATCTCCGCAAAGCGCGGATCGTTCACGGGGCGATAGGCGCTTGCGCTGATCTGGTCGGGCAGCTCGCCTGATAGGTAGAGCGCGGCCTGCATCCCGTAGATACCGTAATCCTCCAACGGCCCGCCGCCCGCCAGTGCGCGGCTGACGCGCCAGTTTTGCTCTGGGGTGGTCGGGCCCATACGGTAGGAATGTTCGGTGCGGATCAGCCTGAGGTCGCCCACCGCCTTGTCGCACATCAGCGCCATCGCGGCGCGGTTATAGGGTTCGAAATGGCAGCGATAGGCGATCATCAGCTTGCGATTGGCGCGCTGGCTGGCGGCGATCATGCGTTCGCACTCGGCACTGGAGAGCGCCATGGGCTTTTCACACATGACGTGCTTGCCCGCGGCAAAGGCGCGTATCGCCCATTCGGCATGAAGGCCGGTCGGGAGCACGATATAGACCGCCTCGACCGCCGGGTTGGCGGCGATTGCGGCGAAGCTGTCGTAGGAATAGCGGGCTTCCGGCGGCACACCGTAAGCCTCGCCCACCTCGCGCAGCTTGGCGGGGTTGCCGGACACCAGCGCGGCGATATGCGCTCGCTTGGATTGGGCGAAGCGCGGCATGATCTGCTTGAGCGCATAGTCGCCCATCCCGATGATCGCGAAGCCGACGCTGCCCGGCTGGTGCGCGCGGGGCGGGACAGGGGAAAGCGTCAGCCCGTCCGGCAGCGGCTGTCCGATAGCAACAGGTTGGCGCGATGCACCGAGCGCGGCCGCGCCCGACCCCACCAGACCCGCCGCGACCGCCGTGCCGCCTACTTCAATCAGCCGCCGCCGGGTGATGCCGTGATCCTGCGTCATCCGCCGCCTCCCTTCAGGTCTGCCACGTCCCATCGACCCGGCGCAGCACTGCGCTTGGCCCGTCGAGCAGCGCTTTGGGCAGCAGCGCGGCGGGCAGATCCTGATAGCTGACCGGCCGCAGAAAGCGATCGATCGCAAGGGTACCGACAGATGTGCTGCGTCCGTCCGAAGTGGCGGGGAAGGGGCCGCCGTGAACCATCGCGTGGGTCACCTCAACCCCCGTCGGCCAGGCATTGGCAATGATCCGCCCGGCGCGGTTTTCGAGGATCGGGATGAGGTCGCGCGCAGCAGGATAATCGGCGGCGGCCATGTGCAGCGTGGCGGTGAGCTGGCCCTCCATGCCCGCCAGTATCGCGGCGACTTCGTCCAGGTCGGCGCAAACCACGATGATCGAGCTGGGGCCGAACACCTCATGGCCCAGGGCCGGGTTGGCGCGAAATGCTGCGCCCGAGACGGTGAAGACCTGTGCCTGTCCGCAAGTGCCAGCGCCCGCTGCGCCGCTGCCGACCAGCACTGCGCCCGGCTGTGCGCCGATTGTTGCGATACCCTTGGCATAGGCGTTCTGGATGCCAGCCGTCAGCATGGTCTGCGCCGGAATGCCGGTAAGCGCTTCGCCCACCGTCGCGATGAAGCGGTTGGTGGCCTCACCCTCCACCGCCAGAACGATGCCCGGATTGGTGCAGAACTGGCCGGCACCCAGTGACAACGAGCCAACATATGCGGCGGCGAGTTCGTCTGCTGCTTCATCCATTCGGCCGGGCATCAGCACCACCGGATTGACGCTGCTCATCTCCGCATAGACCGGGATTGGCACGGCGCGCGCGGCGGCGTGGTTCATGAGCGCGAGACCTCCGGCGCGTGAGCCCGTGAAGCCCACGGCGGCGATGCGCGGGTCTTTCACCAGCGCTTCACCCAGCGAGAAGTCCGTGCCGTTCACAAGGCTGAAGACACCGTCCGGCAGCCCCATTTCGCGAACCGCATCGAGGATGGCGCCAGCCACCAATTCAGACGTGCCGGGGTGCGCCGGGTGGCCCTTGACCACCACGCAGCACCCTGCGGCAAGCGCCGAGGCGGTGTCCCCGCCCGCGACCGAGAAGGCGAGCGGGAAATTGCTCGCGCCGAACACCGCGACGGGGCCAAGGGGCACCTTTCGCATTCTGAGGTCGGGCTTGGGCGGGGTGCGTTGGGGCAGCGCGTGATCAATCCGAAGACCCTGCCACGCACCATTCTCCACCTCATCGGCGAATAGGCGCAACTGACCGACCGTGCGCCCGCGTTCGCCATTGAGACGCGCTTCGGGCAGGCCGCTTTCCAGCATCGCGCGCTGTGTCAGCGTATCGCCGAGCGCGTCGATTCTCTCGGCGACGAGGCGCAGAAACGCAGCGCGCTGCGCCAAGGGGAGGTTGCCGAACACCGGCTGCGCCGCTGCCGCTGCCGCGCAGGCATCGGCGACATCATCGGTGCTGGCCTGCGCGAACGTCGGTTCGAGCGCGGCGCCGCTTGCTGCCGCCACCGCTGCGAAACGCTCCGCGCCATCGCGCCATTCGCCCGCAACCAAATTTCTGCCCGTCAGCATTGCCGTTCCTCTCGAAGCCCGAATCCGTTTGTGAAAACGCGGCTTGCCATAGCGCGATTTTCAGTGAAAGGTAGCGCTACCATAAATGGTGTGGGTTGCAACATAGCAACCGAGGAGAGGGATCTTGGAGAATAATCGGGGCGGCACCAACATGGTGCTGATTTCCGCGATCGTTGCGGTTGCAACTATCGGCGGATTGCTGTTCGGCTATGACAGTGGCGCGGTCAACGGCACGCAGCCGGGGTTGAAGGCAGCCTTCGGTCTGGGCGTGGGCGGATTGGGCTTCACGGTCAGTTCGCTGCTGATCGGCTGCTTTATCGGCGCGTTCTTCGCGGGCACACTCGCCGACCAGATGGGACGGCGCAATGTGATGCGGATCGCAGCGGTGCTGTTTCTGGCCGGTGCGCTGATCCAAGGCCTGACGGAAAGCCACCTGTTGTTCGTGATCGCCCGCATCGCTGGCGGCATGGCGGTCGGCGCGGCCAGTGTGCTGTCGCCTGCCTATATCGCCGAGGTCGCGCCTGCGAATATCCGCGGGCGGATGACCACCGTGCAGCAGATCATGATCATCACCGGCCTGACGCTGGCGTTCCTCGTGAATTATTTCCTTGCGGCTGCGGCGGGTGGCTCGACCGGAGCCTTCTGGGGCGGGATCGCCGCGTGGCGCTGGATGTATCTGATGCAGGCGCTGCCCGCTGCGATCTTCCTTGCCGCGCTGTTCTTCATTCCTGAAAGCCCGCGCTATCTGATCGGCAAGGGCCGCCATGATGAAGCTTCCAAGGTGCTGACCGACCTGTTCGGAGCCGACGAAGCAACCGCCAAGCTCGCCGAAATCCGCGCGAGCTTTTCGGAAGATCACCGTCCGCGCCTTGCCGACGTGCTCGCGCCTGCGGGCACCAAGAGCCTGCTCGGAATGCGTCCGATTGTGTGGGTTGGCATCATGCTGGCGGTGTTCCAGCAGCTCGTTGGGATCAACGTGATCTTCTATTACGGCGCGACGCTGTGGCAGCTGGCGGGCTTTACCGAAGCGGATTCGCTGCTGATCAACATTGTCTCGGGCGCGGTTTCGATTGCGGCCTGTTTCGTCACAATCGCGGTGATCGACAAGGTCGGGCGCAAGCCGCTGCTGCTGATCGGGTCGGCCGGGATGGCGGCGACGCTGTTCGTGATGGTGTTCGTGTTCAGCCAAGGCGGTCTGGATGCGGACGGCAATCTGGTCCTGTCAGCGGGCCTCGGCACGATGGCGGTGGTGGCGGCCAACCTCTATGTCATCTTCTTCAATGTCAGTTGGGGCCCGGTGATGTGGGTGATGCTGGCCGAGATGTTCCCCAACCAGATCCGCGGATCGGCGCTGGCCGTGGCGGGCTTCTTCCAGTGGTTCGCCAACTTCCTCATCGCGCAGAGCTTCCCGCTGATGGCGGCAGGGATCGGCCTTGCCGCAAGTTACAGCTTCTACGCCGTGTGTGCGACCATCAGCTTCTTCCTCGTCCAGCGTTTCATCGTCGAGACCAAGGGCAAGGAACTTGAGGAGATGGTCGGATAAGGCCGCAGATGATAGCGAGGACGCCATGATGTCAGATGCTCCTCAGCCGGTCCGTGTCGTCGTCCTTGGCGGCGGCACGGCGGGCTGGATGACCGCCGCCGGGATTGCCAAGCTGCTCCCCGATCTGGCGCGCGTCCAGCTGGTCGAGAGCGAGGAGATCGGCATCGTCGGCGTGGGTGAGGCAACGCTGCCGCACGTTCGCGGCTTCGTCGAAAAGCTCGGGATCGACGAGGCGGCGTTCATGAAGGCCACCCATGCAACCTTCAAGTTGGGGATCGACTTCCGCGATTTCGGGCGGATCGGGGAAAGTTATATCCACCCCTTCGGCTCCTTCGGCGAGGAAGTCGCAGGCGTTGGGTTCCACCACTATTGGCTGGAGCTGGCCCGCCACGGTATGGCGCGGGATCTCGGCGATTATTCGCTCGCAGTGGCGGCGGCCAAGGCCAACCGTTTCCGCCCGCCATCGCAGGACGACAGCCTCGGCTCAACCTATGGCTATGCCTACCAGTTCGACGCGACCTTGTTCGGCCCCTTCATGCGCGAATTCGGGCTTGGCCTCGGGATCGAGCGGCATGAGGGCCGGGTCGTGAGTGTCGAGCGTGATGCGGCCAGTGGCGATGTCGTTGCCCTGTCGTTGGCGGATGGTCGCCGCATCGAAGGCGATCTGTTCGTCGATTGCTCGGGCTTCCGTTCGATATTGCTGGGTCAAGAATTGCAGGTTCCGTGGGAGGATTGGACGCACTGGCTTCCGTGTGATCGGGCAGCGGCGATGCCCTGCACCCATGCGACCGACGACTTGCGCCCCTACACCACTGCCACTGCCATGCCCGCCGGTTGGCGCTGGCAGATCCCGCTCCAGCACCGCATGGGCAATGGCTACGTCTTCTCATCCGCGCATATCTCCGAGGAACAGGCCTGCGACGCGATCCGTGCGAGCGCCGAGGGCACCCCGCTGGCAGACCCGCGCATCCTCAAATTCCGCCCTGGCAGGCGGTCGCAATCATGGAGCCACAATGTCATCGGCGTCGGGCTGGCGAGCGGGTTCCTCGAGCCACTGGAATCCACCTCGATCTACCTCGCGCAGATGGCGATCACCTATCTGATCGAACTGTTCCCCGCGGGCGCGGGCCAGATCGACCCGCGTGACCGGGCCGAGTTCAACCGGCTGGTCGACATGGAATATGACCGCGTGCGGGACTTCCTGATCCTGCATTACAACGCCACCACACGCGACGATTCCGAGTTCTGGAACCATGTGCGCACCATGCGCGTCCCCGATAGTCTGGCGGATAAACTCGAGCTGTGGCGCAACGCCGGGCGGATCGAGAAATACTCGGACGGTCTGTTCTACGATGCCAGCTGGATCGCGGTCTATGTCGGGCAGGGCATGCTGCCTGAACGCCATGACCCGCGCGCGGGCTTTATCGAACCGCAAGCTCTGGCCCGCGCGACAGAGCGCTTGCGGATGGCCGTGACGGGCGAGGTTGCCACCATGCCCGGCCACCGCGATTACCTGCGGGCTGAAGCCGCACGGCTCGCCGAGGCGGCGTGAGCATCCCGCGCGAGCCTTTGCGCCGCGTGGTCGTGGCGGGTGGCGGGCAAGTGGGCGTGCTTGCCGCACTGGCGCTGCGACGCAGCCTGCCGGGATGCGAGGTGATCGTGATCGGCAGCCAGCCGGGACCAGCCGCTTTTGCCGACTGGTCGCCCAGCGCCATGCCCTTCACCAACAAGCTGCACGACCGGCTGGGCATTGCCGAGGCCGATATCATCACCAAGGCGGGCGGATCCTACCGGCTGGTGACCCGCTATGCTGGATGGTGCGGGGGCGAGCAGCAGGGCGTGCTCGCCTATGGCGAAGCGCTCGACCCGGCGCTGAAGACTGCATTCGCGCGGGAATGGGGGCAGGTTCGCCCGCTCGGCGCAGGCGCACCGCCAGCCGGGAGCGTGGCGCAGGTGTTGGCCGAAGCGGGCCGCTTTGCCCCGCCGCCGCCGGGCGAGCCGACGCCCTTGGCCGCTGTCGACTACGCGCTGCGCTGGCACCCTGCGGCCTATCGGGCGCTGCTTATCCAGCAGGCTGAAACGGCGGGCGTGCGCTATGCCGAAGGGGTGATCGACCGGATCGAGCCGGGCGAGGGCGATGCCATCCGCGCTGTAGGCCTTGCCGGACAAGGCCTGATCGAGGCCGATCTGTTCATCGATTGCACCGGGCCGCAGGCGAGCCTGCTCGCCGCTCATCCGCGCTTTGCCTTCACCGACTGGTCGGCCGGTTTGCCGACCCGCCATGTCTATCTTGCCGAGCCTGCCGCGCCGGTGATCGCACTGGAGGACCGCATCACGCTCATCCCCGCAGGCTGGGTCACCGAAGTGGCCGGGCGGGACGGGCTGCACCGCGTGCTCGGCACGGCGGGGCCGCTTGCGCGCGCTGAGGCCGAAGCGCTACTCCGCAATCCGGCGCGGGCGGCGATTGCGCTCACGCCCGGACGGGCGGCGGAACCGTGGATCGGCAATGTCGTCGCCTTGGGCGATGCTGCCGCGCGGTTTGAACCGCTGGGGCCGCTCCATCTGGATCTCGCCCACCGCCAGCTTGATCTGCTGCTGGAAATGCTACCTGGCCGCGCCATCTCGCCGCTGGAGCGCGCGGAGTACAATCGCCGCTCCGGCCTGATGATGGAGGGCGTGCACGAGGTGCTGGCGCTGCATTTCGCCGGGATCGAAGCGCAGCGTGTGTTTGGCGCACGGGTGCTGCCGGGCCGGGTGGGGGCGGTGATCGACCAGTTCGTGCGCCGCGGGCGCATTCCGTTCCGCGAGGAACTGCCCTTTCTGGGGCAGGAGCAATACGCGATGTTGGTGGCGCTGGGCTGGACGCCGGGCCTGCCGCCCGCCGCGCGCCATGCCGATCCTGACGCAGAAGCCCGCGCGCGCGCCGCGTTCGAGGCCGATGCCCGTGCCGCGCTGGCCTTTGCGCCACCCTATGATCAGTGGCTAGCACGAGCGCTGAACGTTAACCGAGCGCCTGCCGGATAGCGCTGCGCATCTGCGCGAAGCGTTCGGGCGAGGGCGGGCCGAGGATGCCCTTGGCGTGATCGGGCAGATGCGCCGAGGGGTCGTCACCGAAAATGTAGTAATCGAGCATCTCGCGCCACACCGCGCGCTGATCGTCCGGCAGATGCCGGAATGCTAGCAGCGCGTGGAGCAGCCCTTCGTAAGGGCTCCCGATCCCGTCCGGCTGACCCGGCGTCCACCAGTAATTCACGAGGATGCTGACTGGATCGAGCGATTCAACCCCGTGCCACCAGCCATAGGGAATGTAGATCGCATCCCCCGGCTCCAGCGTTGCAACCTCGGCATGGCGCGCGGCTTCGGCAAAGCGCGGGAAGCGCTCCAGATCGGGCGCAACCGGATCGACCATGCTGACGGGAATCCCCGCCGGGGTCAGCTCGAACGGGCCGGGATAGAGCCCCCCGATCTGATCGGGCGGGTAGAGCGTGAAGCGCCGCCGTCCGGCCACGCAGCAGGCGACATTCTCCTTGGCATCGTAATGCACGCCAACGCGGATGCGGTTGCCAATCCAGATGCGCGCGGTCACTTCGGGCAGCAGCGCCAACCGGTTCTCGCGCGCGAAGGCGGGAAGCAGGCTGGCAATCTCTTCTGACTGCACCGCCATCGCGGGCGGATCGGGCATGGTGGCCGCGCTCAGCAGATCGTCCAGAAAGGTTTCCAGCCGTCCGCTGCCGCGCACAAAATTGAGGCGCGTGAGATCGGGCGTGTAGAAAAATCGTCCCTGCTCCGACGGCGCAGCGGCGATGGCGCCAACCGGCCGGGTGGTTGGCTCACGCGAGAGGTAGGCGACAATCGCCGCATCCCCCTCCCGCGCGGCGGCAACCACGGGCCAATCGGCCACCTGTCCGCGCAGCACCACCGGACGAATGGCCGCGCGCAGGGCTGCAAACTCGTCGTCGCCAATCGGCCCTGAAAGCTCGGCCATCGGGACGGGGAGGGGAAGGCCGCTCACGCCGTCAGATATTCCGAGCGCGGGATCGCGCCGCCGTTCTGGCGCAGGAATTCATCTTGCGTTGGCAGCTGATCGACGGTCTGGCGGATCACTTCGCGGATATGCGCCAGCCGGGTGCGGGTTTCGGTCTCGTCCAGCATCCATGCCGCCGGGTGGTAGGACTGCGGGGTCACTCCTTGGCTGAGCATCACCGAGAGCCAGCTGTCTTCGGTGAACAGTTCGTTGTTCTCGCGGATGATCCGGCCCGAGGAGCGGAACAGTTCGAGCTTTTCGGCAAGGCCATCGGGCGGCGGCAAGTTGCGGCAGTAACGCCAGAATTCCGAATCATCGCGCTCGCTCGCACGGTAGTGCAGCACCAGAAAATCGCGGATGTTGCGATATTCGCGGGTGGTCTCAAAGTTGAAGCGGTCAATCTCGACCGGCGAAAAGGCGGTGTCAGGAAACAGCGCCAGCAGCCGCGCAATGCCAGATTGCACCAGATGGATCGACGTTGATTCCAGTGGTTCGAGAAAACCCGCCGCCAGCCCTAGCGCGACCACGTTTTTCTCCCACGCCCGCGCGCGGTGCCCGGCGGTGAAAGCGATCTGATTGGGATCGGCGAGCGGCTTGCCATCGAGGTTCGCCAGCAACAGATCGGTCGCCGCGGTGCGATCAATATGCGCCGAGGAGAACACGTGGCCATTGCCGATCCGGTGCTGGAGCGGGATGCGCCACTGCCACCCGGCGGTGCGCGCGGTGGACCGGGTCAGCGGTTCGTTGCGTCCGCCAAGTTCGCACGGCACCGCCACCGCACTGTCGCACGGCAGCCACTTGGTCCAGTCGATGAAGGGTACGCCCAGCGTCTGTCCCAAGATGAGAGAACGGAAGCCCGAGCAGTCGATGAACAATTCGCCTGCAACCTCGCGTCCGTCTTCGAGCGTGACGGCGGTGACAAAACCCGTCTCGCCATCTTGCTGCACACCGGTGATCCGCCCTTCGACCCGCACCGCGCCTGCATTCTCCGCATAGCCGCGCAGGAACCGGGCATAGCGGCCAGCGTCGAACTGGAAAGCGTAAGACAGCTTCGACATCGGCGATTTGGGAATGTCGGGCCGGGGCCAACCGAACCGGCCCGATTTGCCCGCCACCGCCGCGACCGAATAATCGTCGATCCGCGAGGCATCGCCAACCTGCTGCCCGCGTAGCCAGAAATGCTGGAATTCGATCCCCAGCATGTCGATCCCGAAGCTGCCGAAGGGGTGGACGTAGGAATGCCCCGGCCTGAGCCAATCGACGAACTCGATCCCGAGTTTGTAGGTCGCGCGGGTCTCGCGCATGAACTGCATTTCATCGAGCCCGAGCAGGCGGTTGAAGCCGATGATCTGCGGGATGGTCGCCTCACCCACGCCGACCGTACCGATCGCCTCGCTTTCAACCAGCGTGACCGAAAGGCCCGGCATTTGCCCAAGCACCCGGACGAGGGCCGCGGCCGTCATCCATCCGGCGGTGCCACCACCGACCACGACGATCTTCGTGACGGGCTGCGGCAAGCTCATGCGTTCACCGCCCGCGCCGGCGCAATCGGCGAGGCCGCTTCGTTCCAGCTGCCTGATTGGCGCAGGAAGGCCTCATGCACCGGCAGCTTGCCGGCGATGTCGTGATAGGCCTCGCGCATCTGCGCCATCGCGGCGGCGACCTTGGCCTCGTCCAGCGTGTCGGCGATCGGATCATGCATGTCGGGCCAGATGTTCTGCCCGAGCATCACCGCAATCCAGCTTGGCGCGGTGAACAATTCGGCGTTTTCGCGGAACACCCGCCCGCGATGCTGCCACAGCTCCATTTTGCGAGCGAGGCTATCGGGCACGCTCATGTGGCGGACATAGCGCCAGAACTCCGAATCCTCGCGCTGGGTCGCCTTGTAGTGGAGGATGATGAAGTCACGCACATCCTCGAACAATTCGCGCATCCCGCGATTATATTCGTCGCGCTCAATCGGGCGGATTGGATTGTCGGGGAACAGGGCGAACAGGCGGGCAATGCCGTTCTGGATGAGGTGGATGCTGGTTGATTCGAGCGGCTCGATAAAGCCCGAGGACAGCCCGATGGCGACGACATTGTGGTTCCACGCCTTGCGCCGCATCCCGGTGAGGAAGCGCAAGGCTCGCGGTTCGCCCAGCGGCTCGGTTTCAAGGTTGGCCAGGAGGATGTCGCGCGCGCGCTCTTCGTCCATGAAGGCGCTGGAAAAGACATGGCCATTGCCGGTGCGGTGCTGGAGCGGGATGCGCCATTGCCACCCGGCGGCGTGTGCGGTGGAGCGGGTGAAGGGGTCGGGCGGCCCGGGGCTGCGGCTGGGCACGGCCAGCGCGCGGTCCATCGGCAGCCAGTGGCTCCAATCCTCGTAGCCGGTCTCAAGCGCGTCCTCGATCAGCAGGCCCCTGAAGCCCGAGCAATCGATGAACAGGTCGCCCGCAACGGTTGCGCCGCTTTCCAGCGTGACGCTTTCCACATCGCCGCTTTCGCCATTGCGGGAAACGTTGGTGATCTGGCCCTCGATCCGGGTGACGCCCTGACGGGTCGCGAGACGGCGCAGAAAGGCCGCATAGAGGCCAGCATCGAAGTGGTAGGCATAGGCGATCTGGTTCACCAGCGACTGTGCGCCCGCGGCCGGGCGGGCAAAGCGGCCCATGCGCGCGGCCGCAGTGCTCATCGAATAGTCGCCGATATCGCCTGCGCCCATGCTGCGAGCGCGCTCGCGCAGGAACAATTGGTGGAAGGCGATGCCGTGGAGGTCCTGGCCGTAAGTGCCGAAGGGGTGGAAGTAACGATCGCCGACCTGGCCCCAATTGACGAACTCGATCCCCAGTTTGCAGGTGCCGCGAGTCTCACGCAGAAACTCCGCTTCGGGAATATCTAGCATCGCGTTGAAGCTGCGAATCGGCGGGATGGTGGCTTCGCCTACGCCGACCGTGCCGATCGCGTCGGATTCGATCAGGGTGACGGTGCGCTGCCCATCATTGAAGAACCGCACAAGCGCTGCAGCCGCCATCCATCCGGCGGTGCCGCCACCGACGATTACGACCCGTGCAAGGCGGTTCGCGTTACCGATACCATTCATCCCAGACATCCTGTCCCAACCCTACCGTGCCGAGAGATTGTTGGCAAATTGCCACAGTTCCCCTGCAAATCTTCGAAGACCTATTGTCAAGCGCCCCGCACAGCGATAAGCCATCGTCCCACAAGAGGGCAAGCTATCTAGCAATAAATGATAGCGCTAACATGGGGAGGGATCTTATGCGCACAGCAGTGCAGGGCCATGGCGTTGGGGCAGGCGTCAGGGACTCGTGGTTCAAAAGCGCATTGCGCGCCGGTGCATCAGCGCTGGTTGTCAGCAGCGCGATCAGTGGCAGCGGCGTTTGGGCGCAGGATCAAACCCAACCCGAACCGGAGGTCGAAGATACGGCCGCGGTGGAAGAGCCCGCCAACGAGATTATCGTCAGCGGACTGCGCGCCTCGCTCGCCAATGCCCAGAACGTCAAGAAGAACGCCGACACCGTCGTCGATGCGATCACCGCGCAGGATATTGGCGCGCTGCCCGACCGTTCGGTGACCGAAGCGCTCCAGCGCGTCCCGGGCGTCGCCATCAACCGCTTTGCCGGATCGAACGATCCCGACCACTTCTCGGTCGAAGGCTCGGGCGTCGTGGTGCGCGGCCTGAACTTCGTACGTTCGGAGTTCAACGGCCGCAGCGCCTTTGGTGCGGGCGTCGGCGGGCAGGCGCTCAACTTTGCCGACGTGCCGGCCGAACTGCTCGGCTCGGTGATTATCAGCAAGAACGCCACGGCCGAATCCATCGAAGGCGGCCTCGCTGGTACGGTCAACCTCAATACCCGCAAGCCGTTCGACAACAACGGCTTCAAGGTCGCCTTCAGCGCCGAGGCGAACTATGGCGATTTCCGCAAGGAATGGACCCCGACGCTCTCAGGTCTGATCAGCAACACCTGGGATACCGACAAGGGCCGCTTTGGCCTGCTGTTCAGCGGCTCCTATTCCGAGATCAAGAGCCGCGCCGATGGCTTGCAGGTCGCCAACTACCAGACCCGTGATGGGCAGTTGGTGAATGCTGCCAATGCGGGCGGCGTGCGCGTCTGCCGCAATCCGCTGCCGAGTTCGGCGGACAGTTTCACCTTGCCGGGCGCTGGCGCTTTGTGCGGCGCCAATGGCGTGGCCGGAGCGGACGGCTTTGCCGATTACGCCACGTCGCGCGTGGCGCCGGTGGGCGGCCAGTTCCGCACGCAGGAATTCGATCGCAAGCGCAATGGGATCGCGGTTTCGGCGCAGTTTGAATCGATCGACGAAAAGACCCTGATCACGGCGGAGTTCATCCGCTCGGCCTCAACCAACAAGTGGGGCGAGTACACCTTTGAGGCCGCGCCCGATCTGTCCGAGTATCAGACCTATCCGATCGGCTGCCTTCAGAATGCCGATGGCCCGACCCGGGTCAACCCCGATGGGTCGGCGGGTGATCCCACTCCGCGCGCGCAATGCCCGGTCGGCGGGTTTACCGACTTCCTCTATGACGACACCGGGCTGTTCCAGTCGGGCTATATCGTCAACGCATCGAACGGTTGGCGCGGCGATCCGGGTGCATCGCCCTTCGTGCCGATTGGTGGGCTTCAGCAGTCGCTGGCGCGCCGTCAGGTCGACGACCGGATCACCAACGAAGACTACTCGATCAACCTGCGCACCGAACTGACCGATCGTTTCACGGTCGAGATCGACGCGCAATACGCCACCTCGCGCAAGCAGAACCTCGACTTCAGCGTCTTCGGTTCATCCTTCGCCGACCAGGAGCTCGACATCTCGGGCGATCTGCCGGTGATCATCCCGCGCAAACCGCAGTACCTTGGCTATGTCTGGTCGACACCGGGCGCCGATCTGGCGGGCGCGACGGAAGAGCAATATTTCACCGATCCCCGCTTCCAGTTCTGGCGGGCCGCGATGGACCACATCGAGGACAGCACCGGCAAGCAATACGCCTTCCAGGCCGACATGGCTTACGAGTTTGATGACGACTCCTTCCTTCGCAAGGCCAAGTGGGGCGCGCGCTATCAGGACCGCGACCAGACGGTGCGTTACACCACCTATAACTGGGGGATGCTCAGCGAGACCTGGTCAGGCAGCCGTCCAGTCAACTTCGCCGATAGCACTCAGGTCCCATCGGAACGCTATGAATTCCCGAACTTCTTCCGCGGCCAGGTGCCCGGCCCTCCGGGTGCGTTCTATTACGCTGGCGATTTGATTGGCGATTACGAAAGCGCGATTGGCGACTTCCAGTCGGTGCAGGATCAGGCCCGCGCGCTCGGTGCTTCGCCGAGCTGGGTGCCGCTGTCGGGCCGTCAGAACGCCATTGCCGGAACGCCGTACCTGCCCGAGGATATTCAGCCGATCGCCCAGCAGGATACGGCTGCCTACGTGCAGCTCGAATTCGGCACCGACAACTTGTTCGGTGACCTGCGCCTGTCGGGCAATGTCGGCCTGCGCTACGTCAACACTGCCATCCGCTCGCAAGGGTCGATCGGGGTGCCGAGCAGCCAAGCGCTCAACATCCTCGATCCGTTCGATATACGCTGCGCCGCTGTGGTGCCGCCGGGTGCGCCTCCGGGTACTGTTCCGTCACGGCCGGGCGGGGTCTGCAATCTTGGGCCGCAGGGCTATGCCGATCTTCAGACCTTTGCCGGCAGCGGCGGATCGCAATTCGATGTGGCCGATGTCGATTACAGCTTCTGGCTGCCAAGCCTCAATCTCAAGCTCGGCGTGACCGATGATGTGATTGTCCGCTTTGCCGGATCGAAGGTGCTGACCCGGCCCGACAACTCCTATGTTCGCAACTTCCTCCAGATCGGTCTGGGGCAGAGCGGCGAGTTGACGGCCCAATCCGGCAATCCCTTCATCCGTCCGGCAACCGCGTGGCAGTTCGATCTTACCGCCGAATGGTATTTCGACACGGTCGGCTCCCTGACGTTCAATGCCTTCTACAAGGACATCAAGGACTTCTTCTATCAGGAGGTTACCAGCCGCCAGGTCACCAGCAATGGGATCACCCGCGACGTGCTGGTGCGTGGTCCGGCCAACTTCGACGATAATGGGAAGATCAAGGGCTTTGAGCTGGCTTACCAGCAGACCTACGACTTCCTGCCCAAGCCACTCGATGGCTTGGGGGTTGCTGCCAACTACACCTATATCAAGAGCAGCGGTCTGCCGAACACCTTCCTCAATACGGGCGAGCCGGTGGACGAATCCACTATCCCGCCGGGCAACCTGCCGCTCGAACAGCTCTCGAAGCACAACATCAACGCGACGGTGTTCTACGAGAAGGGGCCGTTCAGCCTGCGGGCTGCCTATAACTGGCGCTCACGCTTCCTGCTGACCCCGGCGGATGTGATCTTCCCGTTCTACTCGATCTTCAACGAGTCGACCGGGCAGCTCGATGCGTCGATCTTCTTCAACGTGACGAAGGATATCCGGGTCGGCGTGCAAGGGGTGAACCTGCTGGACGAGGTCACCAGGACGACGCAGGCCTATACCGGTGACGCCAGCGTGCTGGCCCCGCGCTCGTTCTTCATGAACGATCGGCGCTTCTCTTTCATCGTGCGGGGCAACTTCTAACCCTTCGACACGTTCCCCAGGGAAAGGGCTCTCCGGCATCTGCTGGAGGGCCCTTTTCTCTTGGTGTCGCCGCGCGCAGCGGCCGCAAAAAAAGGCCCGGGACAGTGCCCGGGCCACAGGAATGCGCTGCTGCGAGGAGATCAGCCGGCAGCGCTCATCACGTTGGCCAGAGCGGTCCGCAGTGGCTTGGCGCGATATTGGGAATCGTAAGGCGTGCCGCGCACTTCCTGCCCATCGGCGCGCTTGGCCGGGTCGAAGCCTTGCAGCCAATTGAACTTATCGACCATGCCCCAGGCGAGCACGTCATCAAGCTTGGCATCGTAATCCAGCATCAGATCGAAATAGCGCCGCGCGAAGTCCGCGACCTTCTCGTCGCGCTGGGCGATATTGGCGGGGAGCGCCTTGTCCTTCACGTCGAACTCGGTGATCAGCAGGCGGTATCCCATGCCGGTCACCTCATCGAGGAACCTGCGCCACTCACGCTCGGCATAGGGGCCGACGCCGGTGGCCGGATCAATCGCAAAGATTTCGATATGCGACTGGATGCCAAGCGCATCGACCGGCGTACCGCGTTTCCTGAAACCTTCGAGCAGGCGCAGCACATCATTGCAGTGGCGCTGATGCTGAGGCTCCCAGCTCATGTAGTCGTTATAGACCAGCTGCGCGTCCGGCAGCTCGGACCGCGCGGTGTTGAAGGCGAGGTCGATCACCGCTTCGGGGCTGCCCATCGCGCGGCTCATGCTGGTTTCGATGGTGGCGTTGCGATCATGGTCGATCGCTTCGTTGACCACGTCGTATGAAGTAATGACGCCCTTGTAGCGGCGGGTAACGGTCTGGATATGCTCGGTCAGCAGCCGCTCGGCCTCGCGCACCGGGTTCGCGCCGTAGTCATAGGTGTTGAGCCAGTTCGGGAACCACTGCGGGCGGTGCCACAGCAAGGTATGGCCGCGCACGGCCAGCGCGTTCTGCTGCGCCCAGCGGACGATCTCATCCATGCGGTCGAAGGCGTAGACGGTCGGGGCGGGGCGGACCGCCTGCCACTTCATCTCGTTTTCCGGGACAACGATGCCGCATTCGCCCTTGATGATCGCGGTGTAATCGGCGTTCTGGATCGAGCCTGCGTTGGTGTTGCCGGGAGTCGATGCGACGGCGCTGCCGAACTTGCGCCCACCTCGCGCGGCGATGGCGTTGAGGCCTGGCTGCGACACGCCGGCCGCAGGCGGAGTGGGTGGGGGAGCGCTGACCGGCGCGGGCGCAGCTCCTGCCGCTCCGCCGCCGCAGCCGACCAGCGGCAATGCGGCAAGGCCTGCGAGCGCGGCGCGGCGGGAGAGGGTGAAATCCGTATCCATGTCACATGATCTCCACGTCGAGCGGGGTGAGGTTGGCCGAGCTATTGCCCGCCCACAGCCGCAAGGGGCCGGGCGGGTTGGTTTCGGTAAGGTTCTCGTCCCACACCGCCAGTTGGCGGGCGGGGATGGTGAAGCTGAGCGTGCGGCTCTCGCTTGGCTGGAGCGTGAGGCGCTGGAAGCCCTTGAGTTCGAGCACCGGGCGGCTGACCTCGAGTCCGGAGCGCGTGATGTAGAGCTGCACGACCTCGTCGCCCCTACGGCTACCGGTGTTGGTGACCGTCACTTGCGCGGTAACATCTTCGTCGCGGGCGAAGCGGGGCTTGGCGGTGCTCGGCGCCGAGATCGCGAAGCTCGTGTAGCTAAGGCCATGGCCGAAGGGGAAAAGCGGGGCCTTGTCGTCAAACAGATACCCGCGCCGGGCGCTTGGCTTGTGGTTGTAAAACAGCGGGATTTGCCCTGCGTTGCGGACGACGCTGACCGGCAGTTTAGCGCCCGGATTGATGTCGCCCAGCAGTGCTTCCGCGACCGCCTGGCCGCCTTCCTGCCCCGGATACCAGCATTCCAGCACGGCATCGGCCTTGGCGATGACGTTCGGCCAGCTTGGCGGACGGCCATTGTAAGCCGCGACGATCAGTGGCTTGCCCAGCACCGCTAACGCATCGATCAGCGCGTTCTGTTCGCCGAGAATGTCGATGCTGGTGCGGTCGCCGAGGTGGTTTTTCGCAAAGCCTTCGCGGCTGGTCTGCTCCGTGTCGCCGATGGCGAGGATAATGGTGTCCGCGCCGCGCGCGACTTCCACCGCCTCGGCGATCAGCTTGAGATTGGCGGCGCGGTCAGCCAGCGTTACTTCGTCCGCTGAGCGATCCTCGCTGGTGGTGATGAATACGCCTTGCGCGGTGACGAAGTCGGCGTCCGGCGCAATCATGCGCAGCCCTTCGATCAGGCTGATGGTCTGTTTGGGCACGCTCGAATAGCCACCGAGCCGCGCAATCGCGTGGTTCGGTCCGATCACAGCGACCCGGCCCATCGTGTTGCGGTCGAGTGGTAAGGCGCCGTTGTTGGTGAGCAGGCATACGCCCTTCCTCGCCGCCTCCAGCGCCAGCGCGCGGGCCTCGGCGTTGCCCGTGATCGCTTCGGCCAACGCAGCATCGCCATAGGGGTTCTCGAACAGACCGCAGCGGAACTTGAAAGTCAGCATCCGCGCGCAGGCGGTGTCGACCAGAGCTTGCGGCACGCGGCCCGCGCGCACGGCGTCCACCAGCGTGGCGAAGGCCTGACCTTCGGGCAATTCGCTGTCGACACCTGCCTTCAGCGCCTGATGTGCCGCATCCTCCAGATCGCGTGCTACGTGGTGGAGCGTCGCCAGCTCATGCACCCCGCCGTAATCGCTGGCGATGATCCCGTCGAAGCCCCACTCGCCGCGCAGCACAGTGCCCAGCAGCCACGCGTTGGCGTGAGAGGGTACCCCGTCGATCTCGTTGTAACTCGGCATCACCGCACCGACCGAACAGCGCCGGACCACCTCGCGGAACGGGGGAAAGAAGTTTTCGCGCAGTTCGCGTTCGGATATCTGCGCCGGGGCGACATTGTTGCCGCTTTCGGGCTGGCCGTGGCCGGTCATGTGCTTGAGGGTGGCGAAGACCTTGCCGTCCGCCAGCCGCTCAAACTTGCCCGGACCTTGCAGGCCCTCCACCGCCGCCACGGCCATCTCTGCGGCGAGGTAGGGGTCTTCGCCCCACGTCTCCTCAATCCGCCCCCAGCGCGGATCGCGCACGATATCGACCACCGGGGAGAGAACCAGCGGCACCCCGCGCGCGCGGGTTTCGCGGGCAATGACTGACTGGATGCGGCGCATCAGGTCAAGGTCGAAACTGCCCGCCAGCGCGATGGCCTGCGGGAACATGGTGGCTTCCGTGGCCATGTAACCGTGGAGCGATTCCTCGTGGAGCAGGACGGGGATGCCGAGGCGGGTGTCCTCCAGCGCCCAGCGTTGCAGCGCGTTGATGAAGGCGACCGTCTCGGCCGGGGTGCGCCAACGTGCCGCCGTGCCGCCCGCCGCGCCGGTGATACCGGGCACGCCGCGCTTGTCACTCGGGCGGGTGACATGGCCGATCCCGTCGGGGAAGGCGGCGGTGGCCTTGGCGGGATCGAACGCGAGGCCTTCGATCATGTCAGCTTTGGCAGCCCATGCGGTGCGGATTTGCGCGACCTTCTCGTCCAGCGTCATGCGCGCCATCAAGTCGGCGACGCGCAGGGGGATGGGCGCCGCGGCGACCTTGTAGACCGGGCTACCCGCCGCCCACGTCGCAGGCCCCGCCGCCAGCGCCAGCACGGCGAGGCTCCCGCCTCCCATTAAGCGCAAAGCGTGGCGGCGGGTAAGGTTCACTCTGTCACCGTCAGTGTGACGCTCTGCACCTCCGCCGAGTTGGCGCCGGTCATCAGCGTGAAGGTGCCGGGTTCGACCAACTGTTTCATGTCGGTGTTCCACAGCGTGAAGGCGCGCGGTTCGATGGTGATCGCCACATTGCGGGTCTCACCGGGGGCGAGGGTGACGCGCTGGAAGCCCACCAGCTCCTTCACCGGCCGCGTGACCGAACTCACATCGTCGCGCAGGTAAACCTGTACCACTTCGTCACCCGCACGTTTGCCGGTGTTGGTGACCGGCACCGTCACCGTCACGCCTTGCCCGGCCTTGATGCTGCTCGCCGAAAGCTGCGGCGCGCCGAGCGTGAAGGTGGTGTAGCTGAGGCCCCAGCCGAAGGGGTAAAGCGGCGTCACCTCGTCGAACAGATACCCCCGCCGCGCGCTCGGCTTGTGGTTGTAGAACATCGGCAACTGCCCGGCGTTGCGCGCGGTCGAGACGGGCATCTTGCCGCCGGGGTTGATGTTGCCGAGCAGCGCATCGGCTATCGCCGTGCCCTGCTGCTCGCCCGCGTACCATGTTTCGAGGATCGCATCGGCTTCGGCGGCGATGGTTGGATAGCTCGGCGGGCGACCATTGACGAGCACGGCGACCACCGGCTTGCCGAGCGCCTTCAGCGCGGCGAATAATTCGTTCTGTTCGCCCACCAGATCCAAGCTGGTGCGGTCGCCCAAGTGCCCCGCGGCCCAGCCTTCGCGGCTGGTTTTCTCGGTGTCACCAATGAACAGCACGATGGTGTCGGCCCCCTTGGCAACCTCGACCGCTTCGGCAATGCGGCGCAGGTTTTCGTCCCGGTCGCCCAGTTCCACCGGATCGTCCCACCAGTCGCTGTCACCCTTGACGATCTCGACCCCCAGCGCGTGGACGATTGTGGCCTTGCCGCCCACCGCAGCGCGGATGCCTTGCAATGGCGTCACGCTTGCACGCGGTTCACCGTAGTAACCTCCCAGCCGCGCGACATCGGCGTTGGGGCCGATTACCGCGATGGTCGGCTTTTTGCCCGACGCAGGCAGCGCCAGCGGAAGCGCGCCATTGTTCTTGAGCAGCACCAGCGACTTTTCCGCGGCCAGCCGCGCCAAAGCCACCGCGTCCGGCCCGTTCGAGGTCTTCGCCTTGGCCAGATCAGGCCAGGGGTTGTCGAACAGCCCGGCGTTGAACTTCGTCGTCAGCAAGCGGCGCACGGCGTTGTCGATGGCGGACTGCGGCACCCGGCCTTCGCGGACGCTGCGCGCGAGGTCCTTGAACCCCGCGCCTTCGGGCAGATCGACATCGACGCCGGCCAGCAGCGCGATTTCGCCCGCGCGGGCATTGTCGGGGGCGATGTGGTGGAGGCGGGCCATGTCCTCGATCGCGTAGTAATCGGAGACGACCGCGCCGCGGTAACCCCACTCGCCGCGCAGCACGTCCTCCAGCAGCCAGCGGTTGGCATGGCTGGGCACACCGTCGATCTCGTTATAGCTCGCCATCACCGCGTCGATCTTGGTGCGTTTGACCACCTGTTCGAACGGCGGGAAGAACATCTCGCGCAAGGTGCGCTCGCTGATCTGGGCGGGGCCGACATTGGTGCCGCTTTCCGGCTGACCGTGGCCGGTCATGTGCTTGAGCGTCGCCATCACCTTGCCCGGCGCCAGCTTGCGGGTCGTGCCGGTGCCCATCAGCCCCTCGACCGAAGCAACGCCCATTTCGCCGACGAGGAACGGGTCTTCGCCGAAGGTCTCCTCGATTCGGCCCCAGCGCGGATCGCGCGCGACATCCACGACGGGAGAGAGCACCGAGTGGACGCCGCGCGCGTGGGTCTCGTCAGCGATCAGGGCGTTGATGTCGCGGATCAACGCGGGGTCCCAGGTGCTGGCAAGACCAATGGCCTGCGGAAAAGCGGTCGCATCCTTGGCGGCGAGGCCGTGGAGCGATTCCTCGTGAAACAGGACGGGGATGCCGAGCCGGGTGTTCTGCATCGCCCACTTCTGCGCATCGATCACATACTGGATGCTGGCTTCGATGGAGCGGCGCGGCACCTTGCGCGGGGAGGAGGGGCCAGCGCGGTCCGAGGGGCGGGCGATCTGGCCGATCCCGTCGGGGAATTTTGCGGCGGCCTTGGCGGGATCGAAGACATCGCCTTCGCCTTGGATTTGGGCTTTGCTGTCCCAGATGGTGATGATCTGCGCGACCTTTTCGTCCAGCGTCATGCGCGCCAGCAGGTCTTCGACGCGCTGTTCGGTCGGCAGGTTGGCGTTCCAATAGGGCGCGTCCTTCATGGCCCGCTCGACCGCCACTGGCTGCGCGTGGGTGGCCGGTGCGGCCACCATCCCAAACGCTGCCAGACACACGCCAGCCGCCAGCGCGGCCCGCTTGATCCCTCTCATCCTATGTCCCTCTCCTGCCACGACGGCTTGACTGACCGCGCACTTTTGCTGCCACGGCAGCTTGACTGTCTGCCGGGGTGTGGTAGCGCTACCATGATGAGAGGGACGGGCCTTGTCAACCGGCTTGCGATGCTGACTGTGGCAGTGGGGGCAGCTATGTTCCCGCTGGCTTCGCTGCACGCCGAGGATGGCTATGACCTGTGGCTGCGCCATGCGCCGCTTTCGGCCGCCGAGGCGCAGGCGGCGCGGCCTTATCTCGGCCGGGGCGTCCAGTTGCTCGGGGCGATGTCGCCGACGGTGAAACTGGCAGTGGATGAACTGGGCATAGCGGGCGCGGCCATGACCGGGCTCGAACCATCGCCCCATCCAGCGCTTGTCCTCGCGCGCGCCGACCGGCTCGAATCCGGCGGCTATCCGAACGATCCGCGACTGGCTGGCGCGCCACCGGGAAGCTACTCGATCCGCGCCGTACGGTCCGGCCGCATCCTGATCACCGCCAACGACGATCTTGGGCTGCTTTACGGTGCCTTCGCGCTGATCCGCCACATCGGAGCGACCGGCACTGTGGTTGGGGTCGAGGCGTTTTCCGCTCCCGCCATGCCGCTCAGGATGCTCAACCACTGGGACAATCCCGATGGCCATGTCGAGCGCGGCTATGCCGGGCGTTCGATCTTTGATTGGTGGCACCTGCCCGAAAAGCTTGATCCCCGGATGATCGACTATGCCCGCGCCAATGCGAGCATCGGCATCAACGCGGTGGTGGTGAACAACGTCAACGCCCGCGCTTTCATGCTGGAGCCGCGTTACATCGCGAAGCTCAAGCGGCTGGCGGACGCGTGGCGGCCCTATGGCATCCGGGTGTTCCTGTCGGCGCGCTTCTCCGCGCCCAGGGACATCGGCGGCCTGCCCACTGCCGACCCGCTCGATCCGGCCGTGGCGGCATGGTGGCGGGCCAAGGCGGACGAGATCTACGCCGCCATCCCCGATTTCGGCGGGTTCCTCGTCAAGGCCAACTCCGAAGGCCAGCCCGGCCCGCAGGACTATGGTCGCACCCATGCCGACGGCGCGAATATGCTCGCCGCCGCGCTGGGCGACCGGGGCACGGTGATCTGGCGCGCCTTTGTCTACAGGGCCGAGGATGACACCGACCGGACGATGCAGGCCTACGCCGAATTCGCGCCGCTCGACGGACAGTTCGCCGACAACGTCATCCTTCAGGTCAAGAACGGTCCGCTCGACTTCCAGCCGCGTGAACCGTTCCACCCCCTGTTCGGCGCGATGCCCAAGACCAAGGTGATGGTGGAGGCGCAGATCACCCGCGAATATCTCGGGCAGGCGAGCGGGATCGCCTACCTCGCGCCGATGTGGGAGGAGGTGCTGACGGCTGATACCGGGCGGGGCGGCAGCGTCGCCAAGGTCATCGCCCCGGTCGGCATGGCGGGCGTCGCCAACACCGGAAGCGACCGCAACTGGACCGGCACGCACTTCGATGCCGCCAATTGGTACGCCTTCGGACGGCTGGCGTGGAATCCGGCGCTGACCAGCGAACAGATCGCCCGCGAATGGACCGCGCAGACCTTCACCCGCGCCGAGGTGCCGCGTGAGGCGATTGTCCAGATGATGCTCTCCAGCCGTGAGACCGCGGTGAAATACACCGCCCCGCTCGGCCTTGCGCACCTGATGGGCACCGGCCACCACTATGGCCCCGCGCCGTGGGTGTGCGATCTGGAACGGCCCGATTGGAACCCGTGCTACTACCACCGCGCAGACGCCCAAGGCATCGGGTTCGACCGCACCGCCGCAGGCTCGAACGCGCTCGCCCAATATGCGCCTGCGGTGGGTGCCCAGTGGGCCGACCCTGCCTCCACCGATCCGCGTTACCTATTGTGGTTTCACCACCTGCCGTGGGACCACCGCATAGCCAGCGGGCGGACGCTTTGGGCGGAGCTTGTCGCCACCTACGATCAGGGCGTGCTTGAAACCGAGGCGCGGGCGCAGGGCTGGGCGGCGCTCGCCCCGCATATCGACCCGGAACGCCACGCTGCCGTTGCTGCCGATCTCGCCATCCAGCGCACAGAAGCGCGCTGGTGGCGCAACGCTTCGCTCAGCTTTTGGCATTCGCTCCACGGCGTCCCGCTCCCCGCCGGAGCCGCGCCGATTCCCGAGAGCCTTGAGGCTTATCAGGCCCGCGCCTTTCCGGAGGCGCCCGGCCAATGACATTGCTCATGGTAGCGCCTATCATCGTGCTTGCTGACACTTGTGGCATCGCAGTATGGCGACAGCCATGAACAGCGCCAAATCCCTCACCGCAGAGAGCACCGCTCCGGGCCGCAAACGCAATGCCCGGCGGAGCAATGCCGCCCCGACCATCACTGATGTCGCCCGCGAAGCGAAGTGTTCGCCCATGACCGTCAGCCGCGTCATCAATGGCGAGGAGAACGTGCGCGAGGATACCAAGCAGAAGGTCTTGAGCGCGATTGCGAAGCTCAACTACGTCCCCAACCGCGCGGCGCGCTCGCTGGCGGCGGGATCGCAGTTGCGGATCGCACTGCTGTTCGACAACCCGTCCGCCTCCTACCTCAGCGAGTTCCTGATGGGCGCGCTGGAGGAGGCGAGCCGCCGCGACATCTATCTGGTGGTGCAGGCCTGCGAGAACACCACCGAAGCGCAGAAGGTGATCAAGAAGCTGCTCGACGGCGGGATCGAAGGCTTCATCCTGCCCCCGCCGCTGTGCGACGATCAGAACGTGCTCGACCAGATCCGCGCCGCCGGCGGCATCGCGGTCGCGGTCGGGCCGGGGCGGGCGACCGGCAGCCACGGCGCGGTGCTGATCGACGAATTTCAGGCCGCCTATGACATGACCCGGCACATCATCAGCCTTGGGCATGAACGTATTGGCTTCATCATCGGCAATCCCGAACAGGTGGCGAGCGGTCGGCGTCTGCTCGGCTATCGCTCGGCGATGGAGGATGCGGGGCTCGCGATTGACGAAAGCCTGATCGCGCAGGGCCAGTTCACCTATCGGTCGGGCATGGTTGCGGCGGAAAAGCTGCTGAACGTCAGTCACCGCCCCACCGCGATCTTTGCGTCCAATGACGACATGGCCGCCGCCACCGTTGCCATGGCGCACCGGCGGCATCTCGATGTGCCGGGCGACATCACGGTCTGCGGGTTCGACGATACCGAGCTTGCCAGCTCGATCTGGCCCGAGCTTACCACCATCCGGCAGCCGATCCGCGAAATGACCGCCGAGGCCGTCGCCATGATCGCCCGCGTCCACAAGCAGAAGCCGCGGATCGCCCGCGCCAAGGCCGAGCAGCTGACGCTCGCCTACCAGCTCATCCGCCGCAATTCCGATGCAGGGCCCAGCCTTGCCGCATCCTTCAGCAAGCCTCCCGGGAGCCCATGACCGATATTCCGACACCCCGCCGTCTGCGTTCGCGCGACTGGTTCGACAACCGCGAACGTATGGATATGACGGCGCTCTACCTCGAGCGATTCATGAATTACGGGATCACGCCCGAGGAATTGCAAAGCGGCAAGCCGATCATTGGCATCGCGCAATCCGGCAGTGATCTGAGCCCCTGCAACCGCATTCACATCGATCTGGCCAAGCGCACCCGCGATGGCATCCGCGATGCAGGCGGCATCCCGATCGAATTCCCCGTCCACCCGATCTTCGAAAATTGCCGCAGGCCGACCGCCGCGCTGGATCGCAATCTGCTCTATCTCGGGCTGGTGGAGCTCTTGAACGGCTATCCGATTGATGGCGTGGTGCTGACCACCGGCTGCGACAAGACCACGCCGAGCCAGATCATGGCGGCGTCCACGGTGGATATTCCGGCGATTGTGCTGAGCGGCGGGCCGATGCTCGACGGTTGGCACGAAGGCGAGCTGGTCGGCTCTGGCACCGTCATCTGGCGCAGCCGCCGCAAGCTGGCGGCGGGCGAGATCGACGAGGATGAGTTTCTGCGCCGCGCGACCGACAGCGCGCCGAGCGCCGGGCACTGCAATTCGATGGGCACGGCCAGCACCATGAACGCGGTCGCCGAAGCCTTGGGCATGTCGCTCACTGGCTGCGCCGCGATCCCTGCGCCGTACCGGGAGCGCGGGCAGATGGCCTATCGCACCGGACGGCGGATCGTCGAGATGGTGGTGGAGGACTTGAAGCCCTCGGACATTCTCACCCGCAAGGCGTTCGAAAACGCGATTGCCGCCGTCAGCGTGATCGGCGGATCGTCCAACGCCCAGCCGCATATCATGGCGATGGCCGCGCACGCAGGCGTCAGCCTTGAGACCGATATCTGGCAGAAGCACGGCTACGACCTGCCGCTGTTGGTCAACATGCAGCCTGCGGGCCAATATCTGGGGGAGCGCTTCCACCGCGCGGGCGGGGTTCCGGCAGCCTTGTGGGAGCTGATGCAGGCGGGCAAGCTGCATGGCGACTGCCTCACATGCACCGGCCGGTCCATGGCCGAAAACCTTGCGGGCGCCGAAAGCCATGATCGCGAGATGATCCGGCCCTTCGCCGATCCGCTGATCGACCGGGCGGGCTTCATGGTGCTGTCGGGCAATCTGTTCGACTTTGCGATCATGAAGACCTCGGTGATTTCCGAGGCTTTCCGCGCGCGCTACCTGTCGCGCCCGGGCAGGGAAGGCGTGTTTGAGGTCCGTGCGATCGTGTTCGACGGTTCGGATGATTACCATCACCGCATCAACGACCCGGCGCTCAATATCGACGAGGACTGCATTCTGGTGATCCGCGGCTCGGGCGTGGTCGGCTGGCCGGGGAGCGCGGAAGTCGTGAATATGCAGCCGCCCGATGCGATGATCCGCGCGGGCAAGCAATGGCTGCCGACGCTCGGCGACGGGCGGCAATCGGGGACGAGCGACAGCCCCTCGATCCTCAACGTCAGCCCCGAAAGCGCAGTGGGCGGGGGGCTGGCATGGCTGCGGACGGGCGACATGATCCGCGTCGATCTCAACACGCGGCGCTGCGATGCGCTGGTTGAGGAGGCAGAAATCGCGCGGCGTCTGGCCGAGGAGACCTGCCCGCCGGTGCCCGAAAGCCAGACCCCGTGGGAGGAACTCTACCGTGAGAAGACCGGCCAGCTGGCAGAAGGCGGCGTGATGGAGTTTGCGTTGAAGTATCGCGGCACGGCAAAGAAGCTGCCGCGGCACAACCATTGATGGGGGAGGGGCACTGATGCGCCGTCTCGCCCTGACACTGCTGCTTGCCGGGACGCCCCTCGCGGCGGAGGAACCCGCTCCGGGGAGCAACCCGATCATCCGCGACCGCTTCACTGCCGACCCCGCGCCGGTGGTGATCGGCGACCGCCTCTGGTTCTACACCGGCCACGACGAGGCGGGCGAGGGCGAGATGTTCAACATGCGCGAATGGCTCGCCTACTCCACCACCGACATGCGGGAGTGGACCTATCACGGCCCGATCATGAAAGTGGCGGACTTCACCTGGGCCTCCAAGGACGCATGGGCGGCGCAGGTGATCGCGAAAAACGGGCGCTACTGGCTCTACGCGGCGGTCGAGCATGACGCGACGAAGCCCGGCAAGGCCATTGCGGTGGCGGTGGCAGACCGCCCCGAAGGGCCCTTCTCCGACGCCAAGGGCGCAGCGCTCATCAGCAACGATATGACCCACAAGGGGACGCATAGCTGGGAGGACATCGACCCCACCGTGTTCACCGACGCAGACGGCACCACCTGGATCGCGTGGGGCAACCGCCAGTGCTACATCGCCAAGCTGGGTGCGGACATGGTCAGCATCGACGGCCCAATCCGCGAAATCACGCCGCCGCATTTCGAGGAAGGCCCGTGGCTGCACCAGCGCGGCGGGCTCTACTACCTCACCTACGCCTCACTGGACCGCGCCACGCACACCGACGAGCGGGTATCCTATGCCACCGCGACCTCGCTGGATGGGCCGTGGACCTACCGGGGGGAGCTGACCGGATCGGGGGAAGGGAGCTTCACCATCCACCCCGGCATCGCCGAGTTCAAAGGCCAGTGGTATCTCTTCCTTCACAACGCCGCGCTGACCATTGGCGACCGGAACGGCGCGCTCGGGCGGCGGGCGGTGACGGTGGAGCACCTCAGCTATGACGATGAAGGCCTGATGCGCCCCGTCACTCAAACCGCCGCCGGAGTGACCGCACCTGCGCCTTAAGCGACGCCGATCTGCAGGCGGATGCTCACTGTCTCGCCCGGCGCGCAGAGCGGCATGGCTCCGGCATTGGCGGCATCGGGAAGGTGGTTGACCGGTTCGAGGCAGAGGATGGCGGGATCGTCAGGCGCATAGAGATGCAGCAGCCCCGCGCCCTCCGCCGCCAGCGTGATCGTGCCGCAGTCATCGGTGACGCTCGCCGTCCCGTCCCAACCAGTGAAGCAATGGTCGATCAGCCCCGCAGGCAGAGCCGCGCCCGCGCCAAAGTCAGCGAAATGCGCAGGCGGCAGGCTCTTGCCCGTCGGGATCAGGTCCGCGCCGACCGCGACCACACCCGCCGCCGCAAACCGCACCCGGCTTTCCGGACGGCGGCGCAAATAGGGGTGGAGGCCGAGGCCCGCAGGCATCAGCCGCTCTGACAGATTGGTCACTGACAGTGTGATTGCGCAGCCCGTATCGCTCAGTTCGATCTGCTGGCGCGCCAGATAGGCCCACGGCCAGCCCGGCGTTGTGCCATCATGGCGATGCACCAGCGTGCAGTTACCGGGGTCATGGCTCTCCACCGCCCAAGCCGATTGCCAGCCATGACCGTGGATCGCGTGACGTTCGGGCAGGAAATTGCGCGAAAGCGCCACCTCCGCGCCGTCCCAAGCGAACCGCCCCTCTGCGATCCGGTTGCACCACGGCACCAGCGGGAAACACGCAGCATCGAGCGGTGAGCGCGAGCCCGGCGGCATCGCCCGCAGCACTGGCACGTCGCCACACGCCAGCGCCGCGATCAGCCCACCCGCATCCGGCAGCACCCGCGCGTGCCAAGCGCCGCTCTGGAGAATAAGCTCGGCCATCGCCGGGAAACCCTTGTAAGTTCAGTCTGCAAGCGCGCGGGCGGCGTGGGCGCGGATCCGATCCTGCATCCCGGCGTCGCTATCGAACACGCCGTACCAGCCCTGCGGCTCGTGCGGCGGGTCGCCCATATAGGCGGCGTCGCCAGTGGCAAAGCGGAAATCGGAATGGGACGCGCGCGCCTCACCATTCCACGCCCAGAAATTGCTCCCAGCGATCACCCCGCCGCTGCGCCAGCTGGCCTCGACCGCGTCGTAAATGACGCCGTAATAGGCCTCGCGGAAGGTGGTTGCGGCTTCCGGTGCATAGGCCTCGCCATCGCGCGGGAAGCCGAATTCCTCGATCACCAGTGGCTTGCCGAGGCTCTCGGCAATCGCGACATGGGCGGCGAGATAGGCTTCGACCTTGCGGCGGCCTTCGGGCCAGGTGCCGGCCAGATCGCTCCCCGCCACCCAGCCCCAGTTGAGCGGCCAGATATGGGCGGTGACATAGTCGACCTGCGCGTGCGCATCGGCGACCAGCCCCGCATCGCCATTGGTCGCCTGCGTCCCTTCCTGCCCGAGGCTCACCAGATGGCGGGGCGCGCCCGCGCGGATCAGTGCGGCGGTCTCGGCAATCCACGCAAGATAGGCCTCGCGGTTCGCGGCAATCGCGGCCTTGCTGCCGCCCGGACGCGGTTCATTGGCGAGCTGCCAGCTCATGATCGCCGGGTCTTGCGCATAGGCCATGCCGTTCACGGAGTTGCGGCGGGTAAGCAGGCTGCGGATATGCTTGCGGTACAGTGCTACGGCGTCCCGGTTGGCATAGACGGCTGCGGTGGCGTCGGCGAAGGCGGGCCACGGATGCGCCGGATCGCCCATGTCGATGTAAGTGCCGGTAGTGCGGTAGAGCAGGGTCTGCAATCCGCCCGACCACTCCCAGAAATTCGACAGCACCAGCACCGCCGTCATCCCGCGCTTCGCGATCTGTGCCAGCGCGAAGTCGAGACCTGCGAACAGCGCCGCATTGGCACTGCCATCGGGGCGGGTGAAGCCGGGCGTGATCGCATTCTTCAGCGGGCCTTCCTCGGCCGCCGCCATGATCCTGAGGTTGTTGATCCCGAGCGCTTGCAGCCGGTCCAGCTCGCGGATGAGCCGCGCGCGGTCGCCATAGGCTGCGTCCGCGCCCAGCCATGCGGCATACCACAGGTTCGCGCCGGTGATCCGGTAAGGCGCCTTGGCTCGCAGCAACTGCGTGCCTTGGCGGGTGACGAAGCCGGGAAGCACGGTCTCGCCCCGCGCCGCGACGCTGCCGAGCGCCAGCGTTCCCGCCGCTCCGGCGACGGCCTCACGGCGCGTCAGCCTCACGGCGTGATATCGAGGCCGAAGCCGGGGACGGGCATCCCGCCGCCATCGACCAGATTGACCACCGGCGCATCGGCCCAGGCATAGCGCACGCGGGTGGGCGTCATGCCCGGCGGCACGGCGATCACCATGCGGCTGCCATCAAGGTTAGCGAGCGCGAAACGGCAGGTGCCGGGCGCAGCCTCGCACAGTTCCACGCCGAGCGGGTGGGGCCCGCCCTGCGCCTGCAACGCGCCTTCGATCCCGGTGAAGCTGACCGCGACGCTCGCGCCCTCACGCACCGCGCGTTCGGGCATCGGCAGCTTGCGGCCATTAAAGGCCTCGGCCAGCCGCTTGCCCAGATCGTTCTTGTTGGCGGGGTGAATGTCGGTCGGCTCGCCAATGTCGATCGCGGTGACGAGTGCGGCATTGGCATCGGCGACGACGGCGCGGCGCTGTTCGTCGCGCAGCTGGCCCCAGCCGGATTCGGCCGGGGCAGAGCGACGCTCTCCCCAATCGGCGAGCTGGACCACCAGCATCCGCGTCTGCGGGCCGAACTGGCGGCGCCATCCGGCAAACAGGCTGGCAAGCTTGGCATCATAGGCAGGCTGGCCCGCATCGGATTCGCCCTGATACCAGGCCACGCCTGCAAGCGTCATTTGGCCGAGCGGCGCGATCATCGCGTTGTGCATCACCCCGATGCCCGCATTGGCATCCCACGGCGCGCGCGGGGGGACGTCGGTGACGCTGGTGGTCGCATAGTCCCAATCCGCGCCCAGCGACACGCGCTCACCATTGGCGGCGGTGAAGTGCAGCCGCTCCGGCCCAGCGAAGAAGCCGCCGGTGTCCCACATATTGTTGGCTGCGATCAGGATGGTGTTTGCGCCCGGCTTCAGATGCTTGGCTGGCACGCGGTAGGTGCGCTCCGTCCCCCAGCCAAAGGTGTAGCCGACCGGGTGGCCGTTGACGAAGGTCAGGTCGAGATCGTCAATCGCGCCGATGGCCAGCTGCCCGTCACCCTTGGCCTGTGCGGCGGTCAGCGTGATGGTCTGCCGCAGCCACACATTGGCGCGCGGATTGGTGTCGAGCCCGGTGCCCTTCCATTCGTTCCAGAAGGAGAATTGCGGGATCGGCTTCCAGTCGAGCAGCGCAGGATTTTTCCACGGCTCACGCCCGTTATCCTGTGACCGCCACCAGTCGAACCACTGCGGCACAAAGGCCTGCGCCGCGGCATAGGGATCGCGGGCGTAGAGGGCGAGCTGATCGAGCGCGGCTTGCCCGTGGCGTTCGCGCGCGCCGTGCGGATCATACCACGCGCGCGCAGCACTGCCGCCCCAATTGGAGTGGATCAGGCCGATGGGCGTGGCCGGGTCTTTCCGCCGCAGCGCCTTGGCCATGTAGAAGCAGGCGGCGGAAAACGGCGCGACGGTTTCGCTGGTCGCCGGCGTCCAGGTGACCGGGCTGGCGAATTGGGCTTGCGGCACCGGCGCGGTGGCCTTGGGAACCATCAGCAGCCGGATGCCATCATCGGCGGCGAGGCGCAGCTGGTTGTAGACATCAAGCGCCCGATCGACGGAAAGCTCCATGTTGGATTGGCCGCCACACAGAAAAACGTTACCGATCAGGATGTTGCGATAGGTTGTTGAGCCTGAGGAATCGCTGATCGTGAGGGTGTGCGGTGCGCCGGAGTTGGATTGCGCGGGCAAAATGACCAAAAAGGCGCCATTGGCGTCGGATTCCGTGGTTGTTGCGCGGTTATCCAGCTGTAGTGTCACGGTTGTTGCCGGTTTTGCCCGTCCTGAGAGCGTCAGTGGCGCGCCGGATTGCAGCACCATGTTGTCCCCAAATCCGGCATCGAGCACCGGGTTGGAAAGTGCTGTGGCGGGCCAAGTTATCGCAAGAGTGAGCGACAAGGCTCTGAAAAAATTGCGCATTAGCTCAGCCTCGCGCGGGCCTGCGCAAACCCGGCGACGGGCGCAGTGAAGGCAAACAGGCTCCCGGCGAGCGGCCTCTCCGCCATGTCCTGTTGGGACATATTTTTGGTCGCGGAAGTGACGAAACCCGTTTTGAGGTCTGTCCCGCCGAACGCCATTTTTGTGATGTCGCGTGCTGGGATCGGGATGGTCGCGACCAGCGCGCCATCGGGCGAAAAGCGGGCGACGCAGCTCCCGTGATAGAGCCCGGTCCAGACGTGATCCTCGGCATCGACCACCGGGCCATCGGGGTAGGCGGTTGGGAAATGCGCCCCGGTATCGGCGAAGACCCGCGCCTCGCCTACGCCAGCGCGCGAAAGGTCGGCGACCATGATCTTTTGGGCGATGGTATCGGTGAAGTAGATCCGGTCGCCCTGCGCATTGACGGCCGGGCCATTGGTGATGGCGATCCCGCTCGGCCCGGCAGGACGGATCTCGCCGCGGTCAAAAACATAGAAGCGGCCCGACTTGGCCCCCTCGGCATCATCCATCGACCCGAACCACACGCGCCCCCAAGGATCGGTGCAGGCATCGTTGAGCCGATTAGTGGCAGGCTCTCCGGGAACCACACAAAGCTTTGTGAAAGCTTGAGATTCTGGCGCGAACATATAGAGCCCGTCCTTCAATCCGCACAGCAATCCGCCTCCCTCAGCGGGGATTGCCCAGCCGATTTGTTCAGGTGCTTCGGTAAAGCCGTTGCTGCCGGTGGCCGGGTCAAAGTGCCACAGCCGCTTGCGCTTGATATCGACGAACCACACAATCGCCCGCGCTGCATCCCACAGCACGCCTTCACCCAGCAAGGTGTCGGCGGCGAGTACGGCGGTGACCGGCAGACTCATCTCCATCCGGCATCGACCCAGTAATTGTGCGCGGTGCAATAGCGCGCATCGTCCGAGGCGAGGAACATCGCCATCGCAGCAATGTCGACCGGCTGGATGCGGCCATCAAGGCATTGGGCGGCCACGATTTCTGCTTCACCCTCGGGTGAATACCACTGCATCTGGCGCGGGGTCTGGACGTTGCCGGGGATGATCGTGTTGACCCGGATGTTGTCCCGTCCCAGCTCGCGCGCAAGGCTGCGGGTCAGGCCTTCAATCGCGGCCTTGGCGGTCTGGTAGATTACCAGATCTTTCAGCCCCAGATGCCAGCTGATTGAACCCATGTTGACGATCGACCCGCCGCCCGCCGCCCGCATCGCGGGCACCACGGCCTTGGCGGCGAAAAACTGATGCTTGAGGTTCACCGCCATCCGCTCGTCCCAATAGGCCGGGGTTACATCGTCCAGCGCATGGCGATCATCGCTCGCCGCGTTGTTGATCAGCACGTCGCAGCCGCCGAGCTTGGCGATCAGCTGTTCGATCTTGAGCCCGTAATCGGCGCAATCGGTGATGTCGCAGCGCAGGAAGTGCGGCGGGATTTCGGCATCCGCCAGCCGCCGGATGAGCTGTTCGCTGGGGCTTTCCTGAATGTCGACAAAGGCGACGGCCGCGCCTTGCCGGGCGAAGGCTTCCACCACCGCTTCACCAATGCCGGAGCCGCCACCGCTGACGATCACCTTGCGCCCGGTAAGGCTCGGGTAGATCGCGCTGTGCACGCCAGCGCTGCTCGAATGCGCGTCCAAAACTTGTCCCCATCCCTCAGTGACGCGGCGGATGATCCCTAACCGGCGCGCCTTGTCAAATTGTGTCGTGCCGTCAGATCCGGTCGATAAGACCGCGCGCGGCAAGGTTGCTTACGAAACCGCCGATCCCCATCGTCCATGCCGGAGCATCGCGCGAGGTTGTGACGGTGTTGGTCAATGTGCCCAGCCGGTGCGAGCGGATTGTCACCACATCGCCCACCTTGTGCGTGAAGCCCGTTCCCGGCGTATCGCGGTCCTGCGTCGGCGCAAACAGCGTCCCGCAGAATAAGACGAATCCATCGGGGTAGTGATGCTCCGACAAGCACTGCGACACCAGATCGAGCGGGTCGCGGCTGATCTGGCTCATGTCGTTTCGGCCTTCGAGGCGGTAGCCCTCGGGGCCTTCGATGGTGAGTTCGACATCGGCGCTGCGCACATCATCGATAGTGAAGATGTCGTCGAACAGGCGGATGAAGGGGCCTATCGCGCAGCTCGCGGTGTTGTCCTTTGCCTTGGACAGCAGCAGCGCGGAGCGGCCTTCGAAATCGCGCAGGTTTACATCATTGCCGAGCGTCGCGCCGATCACCGCGCCATGCGCATCGCAGACCAGCACGACTTCGGGCTCAGGATTGTTCCAGTGCGAATCCGACCGCACCCCGACTGGGGCGCCCGTGCCCACCGCCGAAAGCACCGGCGCCTTGGAGAAGATCTCCGCATCCGGGCCGATCGCGACTTCGAGATATTGCGACCACATGCCTTCGTCGATCAACGCTGCCTTCAATTGCGCAGCGGCCTCGCTTCCGGGAACGACGGCGCGGATCCCGGCGCCGACTTTGTCTTCAAGCTGGGCGCGGATCGCGGCGGCTTCGTTGGCATCGCCGCGCGCCCGTTCCTCGATCACGCGCTCGATGGCCGAAACCGCGAAGGTGACGCCGCTGGCCTTGATGCATTGCAGATCGATAGGGGTGAGCAGGCGCCAGCCATCGGGCAAACCGTCCTCGACCGGGCCGATCGCCGTGCCGCCGCTGAAGCTGCGCCGCGCGATGGCACCGGAGACGGTACTGGCGATGCCGGTAAGATCATGGATCATGCCGCCTTCGATAGCGATGACACACGGCCCGTCGGGCGATTGCGCCCGGCCGATGAAATGGCCCTGACGGTAATCCGCCGGCAGACTTTCCAGTATCCTTTCGGCCATTGCTGGCTCTTGCCCTCCGCAGTGATAGCGCTACCATAGAGCCGCAATCACGGGCCGACAAGCCCCCAAAGCAAGCGATAATCGGGAGGGAATGGGATGACACGCAAGATGACCGGACTGGTGAGCGCGCTCGCCCTGATGGTGACGGCTGAGGTCGCTACGGCGCGTGATGTGATCGCCGCGTTTGATTATCTCGCTTACGAATCGACCGAGGCCGAAACGCCTGTTCCCGCAGGCGCGTATCGCAATCCGGTGCTGCCCGGCTTCCACCCCGATCCATCGATCGTGCGGGTTGGCGACGATTTCTACGCCGTCACTTCGACTTTCAGCTGGTTTCCCGGCCTGCCGATCCTGCACAGTACGGATCTGGTCGATTGGCGGCTGATCGGCAATGCCATCGACCGCCCGACGCAGCTCGATTTCAGCGGGCTCGGCACCAATCGCGGGCTGTTTGCTCCGGCGATCACGCATCACGATGGGCGCTTCTGGATCGTCAACACCTGCATCGAATGCGGCGGCAATTTCGTCATCACCGCGACCGATCCGGCTGGGCCGTGGAGCGATCCGGCGTGGCTCGATTTCGGCGGGATCGACCCATCGCTGTTCTTCGACGCGGATGGCAAGGCGTGGATTGTCTATAACGACGCGCCTCCGGGCGAGCCGCAATACGAGGGCCACCGCGCATTGTGGCTGCAACAGTTCGATCCGAACGCGATGACAGTGCTGCCGGGGCGCACTTTGCTGGTGGATGGCGGGGTTGATCCCAGCACCAAGCCCATCTGGGCGGAGGGGCCGCACATCTACAAGATTGGCGCTTGGTACTATCTGCTGACGGCCGAGGGCGGCACGGCGGACCAGCATTCGCAGACGATCTACCGCGCGTCCAAGGTGACGGGGCCCTATACCCCCGGACCGTTCAACCCGATCCTGACCCAGCGCGATCTCCCCACTGACCGTCCCGACCGGGTCGAGGCCACCGGCCATGCTGACATTGTGCAATTGGATGACGGATCGTGGTGGGGGGTGTTCCTCGCCACCCGTCCCTTCGCCGGGCAATCCACGCTGATGGGGCGCGAGACGTTCCTGTTGCCGCTCAGGTGGGAGGACGGCTGGCCACGCTTCCTTGACCGTCAGGAGGCGGTGCCGATGGTGCCGGCCAAGCCGAACCTGCTCGCATCGCCAGCATCCGCATGGACAAGCTGGCGCGATGAATTCGACGTCGCTCTGTCTGATGAATGGATTGGCCTGCGCACACCGGGCCAGATGCCGCAATTCGCGATTGAGGCGGGGGCGTTGCGGATGATCGCAGGGCCAGCGGCGGCGGGCAGCCTTGGCAAGCCCGCCTTCATCGGTCGGCGCCTGCGCCATCACCGTGCAGAATTCACCACCCGGCTGGCCTTTACGCCGGAACGCAGCGGCGATTTTGCCGGCTTGCTGGCCTATATGGACGAGACCCATTTCCTTAGCGCGGGCAAGGAGCGCGGGCGATTGGTGGTGCGGCTGCGCACCGCGGCTGAGCAGGACAGCAGCGGGGTGATCGTCGAAGAACAACCGCTCACCACCGACGCGCCGATTGAACTCAAGCTCGCGCTCGATGGCGGTAGCGCGCGGGTGTTCTGGCGTATGGCGGGCGACAACGCATGGCAGGCCATCGGCGGGCCGATCAATGTCGAGCCGCTCGCTTCGGTCCATGCCGGGCTGTTCACCGGGCTGGTGGTCGGCCCCTATGCTTTCTCGCCGGGTTAGCGGGCAGGGTCAGTTGGTCTTGAAGACATAGACCGGCCCAATCTCGACCGATTGCGCGGCGCCCGCAAAATGGAGCGTGATGGTCGCATCCCCCGCACCGAAGCCGCGTGTGGCGGTGAAGGGCAGGTTTACCATCTGCCAGCGGTCGCCGATCTTGAAGACCTTGTCGCCAAAGCCCTCGTAAGGCGGGGTGCTGCTCTGCATCCGGGCGTAGATGAGGCCCTTGCCGTCATCGGTCTGCGCGCTGATCGTGCGCGCGACCACGGCGACCATGAACTGATCGCCTTCCTTGACCTCAGGAATGATCGGGAGCGCGGTGGTGAGATCCCAGCGGTTCTCGCCCACCTGCGTGGTGGTGAAGCGGGTGGCTTTCTGCAGCCAGATTTCGGGGATATCGAGCCCCTGCCAGCTCCCGCCTGCACCGCCATGCGCCCAGGCGCGATTGATCGGATCGTTGATCAGCTGCCCGGTGCTGCGCAGGGAATCGGGCATTTCAATGCTGGCCGGGTCTTTCAGGCTCGGCTGCGGCTTGGCGGCGGCGACCTGCTTGGCGACGATGGTGGGCGAACCCTTGACCACGATCGCCTGACCAATCTCGATCTGCTGCCGCGCGCCTGCCAGTTGCAGTGCGACGATGGCATCAGCCTTGCGGATGCGCTTGTCGGCGCGCGCGCTGACCTCGTACCATTCCCAGTCCGAGCCGACGAGTACGTTGGTGTCGCCGAACCCGCCATAGGGCGCGGCGTTTTCCTGAAAGCGCACGCCGATGATCCCCTTACCATCTGACCTTTCGGTGCTGACGGTGCGGGCGTAGAAGCCGACTGTGACCTGATCGCCCGCGCTGATCTCGGCCAGCAGCGGCACGTTGGTCGCGACGGTATAGGGGAACGCGCCCTTGGCCTTGATGTCGAACACCCGCGCCGCGCCGCCGCCGGGAATGTCGGCCGCTTGCCGCCCGCTGGTCTCGAAGCTTTCGCCATAGCTCGCCCAATCGATCCGGGTCGGATCATTGATGAGATCGCCCGGCACCTGTTCGTCGAACGCGGCAAGCTCGGGCGGGAGCTGGGCCAGCGCAGGCAAGGCAAAAGCCAGCAGGGCCGCGCCCGCGGCAAGGTTGATCGACGTACGGTTCATGGCCTTAAGGCTCCTCATCCTTTAGTTCTGTTCCTTCAGCCCCACCGCGCCCAGCATTCCCGGCAACCACTTGCGCTGGTTCTGATCATAGAACGGGAAGGTGTTGGTGTAGGCCCACATGCACACGCCGATCCCGGTCGGGGCAAAGGCATCGGTGATCATGCGGTGATACTTCACCCGGTCGGCCAGCGGAATGTGCGCATCGTAAGCGCCGACTTCGCCCATGAACGGGGTCTTGCCGGTGCGGGCAATATAGGTCTGGATCGCGGCCACATCGCGCGCGAGCTGGGCGGCATCCTGCGTCGTCGGGAACACGCGGCCCACGGGCGGCATATCGGGTTTGGTCCACTCCGCGCCCTGGTGGGTATAGGTGAACGGATCATAGTAGTGGAACGTCGGATGGATGTTCGGGTCTTCGGGCAGCGGCAGCGTTTCGAGGGACTTGATCCCGCTCCAGTTCTCCCCGCCGATAATCACCGCGCGGGTCGGATGCAGCGCGCGCACTTCCTTCAGCGCCGGCGCGAGGGTGGCGAGCAGATTGGTGTGGTTGAAGTTCTTGTGCGGCTCGTTCTCCAGTTCGAACCACAGCGCATCTTCGGGATAGCCCGCAAAGCGCGCGGCGATCTGCTTCCAAACCCCGCCATGCCATGCGGCCACGGCGAGCGGATCGTCATGGATCGGGTCGAAGTGGTGGCTGTTGAGGATGACGTTGAGCTTCGCCTCCAGCGCCCAATCGACGATCTGCTGTACCCGGTCCATCCACTTGGGATCGACGGTGTAGGGCGGCTTGTCGCTGGACTTGTTGTGCCAGCGCACCGGGATGCGGACTGTGTCGAAACCGGCGGCGGCGATCCGTTCGAAATCGGCCTTGCGGGCCGGAGCACCGCCCCATGCGCCTTCAGTCATCGGTTCAAGCGTGTTGCCCATGTTGATGCAGGTGCCGACCGGCAGCGGCTTGGTGACTGGAGCAGGTGATTGCGAGGCCTGCGCCAGCGTGGCGGATGCCAGCCCAAGCGCCGCAACGCTCAATGCCGATGCCATAGCAAAGCGTTTCATTGGTCTCTCCCTTGATGCAGCCTTGTTGGCTTGCTTGCTTGTTCCCCAGTCCAATACCGTCAGCGCGTCAGCGGCACGGTAGTACCTGCTGCGCATCACTCCCCAACCGCACTTCGGCGATAGCGAAATCAGCCTTGCCCTCGGTCTCGAGCACGAAGGGCCGGGTCAGCTTCGCAACGTCCGCCCCTTTGTCGCGCAGGCATTTGAGCGGGATGCCATAGCGGATGTAGTCATCACTGACCGGCAGAGCGATCTCGGCAAACCCGCGGCTGCCGGGGCCGGTCGCTCCGATCCGTGCCTTGGCGGGTGCGTGCCAGCTGCGCAGCGTTACCAACAGCAAGACATCGCCATTCGCTTCGCGCGCGACATCGACCCCATCGAGATTGCCGAGCTGCACACTCGCATTCCCGCCCGTGATCGCAAACCGCTTGGCGCCTTCCTGAACCTTGTAGTTCTCAGCCGTCACCCGCATCCGTCCGCCTAGCGCTTCGGCGGGGAGGGTGGTGACGCGCGTCTCGACTTCGCCGTTGGTGCCGGTCAGCATCAGTGACCAACGCGCTGCCGGAGTGCCCGCGTTGAACCATACCCGGCTATCGCCCGTCAGGCTTTGGGTGTCGAGTTCGGGCAGCATCGCCCAGTCACCCGCCTGCGCTTTGTAATTGAGACCGAAACCGAGCGGGAACAGCGCGCCTTCGCTCAGCAGCGTGGTGCGCGGCCAAGCGGCGGGCAGGGTGCCGGTGAAATCGAACCGCGGCTTGCCCGCGCTATCGGCCACCAGCACATCGGCCACCCCGCCACCCTCGCTACCCGGAAGCCATGCGACGACGAAAGCATCAGCGGTGTTGAGTGCGGGGTTCACATAAAGCGGCCGCCCCGTGATCATAACGGCGATCACTGGAATGCCCTCGCCCTGCAATTTGCGCATCGTCGCGTAGGGCGCGGTCAGTTGGGGATCGAGCACCAAGGCCGCCCGGTCGCCCTGAAACTCGGCATAGGGAGTCTCGCCGAACACCACCACGGCGGCATCGGGCTTTTCGGTGTAGCTGCCATCGGGCGAGAGCACGGCGCTGCCGCCACTTGCTTCAACCGCCTGCTGCAATCCGCCCCAGACCGAGGTCGCGCCGGGGAAGTGGCTGTTGTCGATTCCGGTGCCTTGCCAGGTGAGCGTCCAGCCGCCTGACTGGCGCGCGATGTCGTCTGCCCCGTCGCCCGCGACCAGCAGCCGCTTGCCCGGCGCGAGCGGGAGCACGCCCTCGTTCTTGAGCAGCACCAGCGACTTTCGCACCGCCTCGCGCGCAACCGCACGGTGTTCGGGCGCACCGAGCAATTCATATTGGCCGGAATAGGGGCGGTCAGACGGCTTGCCCGCCTCGAACAGCCCGAGCCGCGCCTTGACCCGCAGAATCCGCGCCACCGCATCGTCGATCCGCGCCATCGGAATCGCGCCGGACTTCGCCCGCGCCAGCAGATCATCATAGATCGGCTTCCACGTATCGGGCGCCATATACATATCGAGGCCTGCCATCAGCGCCTGCGGGCAGGCGTCATTGGTGCAGCCCGCAACCTGCCCGTGGGCGTTCCAGTCGGAAACGACGAAACCGCCGAAATCCATCTGCTCCTTGAGAACGCCGGTGATCAGCGAACGGTTGCCGGTCATCTTGACGCCCTGCCAGCTTGAAAAGCTGACCATCACGGTGGAAACGCCTTCGGCAATCGCGGGGCCATAGGGCTTGCCGTGAATGTCGCGCAAAGCCTCCTCGCTGACCGAACTGTCGCCCTGATCGACGCCGTTGTCGGTGCCGCCGTCGGCAAGGAAATGCTTGGTCGAGGCGATCACGTATGGCCCTGCCAGCAGATTGTCGCCCGTGGGCGGCCCCTGCAATCCGCGCACCATCGCGCCGACATAGGAGGCGACAATCTTGGGGTCGGAGGAATAGCCTTCGTAGGCGCGGCCCCAGCGGAAATCCTGCGGTACCGCGACGGTGGGCGCAAAGGTCCATTCCTGCCCGGTGACCCGGATTTCCTTGGCCGTGATCGCGCCGATCCGCTCAATCAGCGCCGGATCGCGCATCGCGCCAAGCCCGATATTGTGCGGGAAGATCGTCGCGCCAATGATGTTCGAATGACCGTGAACCGCGTCGATGCCCCAAATCATCGGTATGCCCACGCCCCCGTCCGACTTGTCGACCGAGGCGAGGTAGAAATCGTCCGCTGCCTTCAGCCAGTCGGGCGCGGGGGACAGGTCGTTGCCATTGGGGCCGCTATTGCCGCCGACGAGCAGCGAGCCGAGCTTGTATGTCCTGAAGTCATCAGGCGTGACGCAGCACAGATCGGCCTGCACCAACTGCCCGACCTTTTCCTCGATCGTCATGCGGGCCATCAGCGCGGCTATCCGTGCCTCGTGCTCGGGGCGGGTGGGGACGGGGTATTCGTAGGCGGGCCAGATCGAAGGATTGGCTGTGCCCGATGCGACAGGTGCGATGGTCTTGGCTTCGGCTGGCGCGGGTGTCTGCGGCGCTTCCGCCCAAGCGGTCGGCGCGACCATGGCCGAGGCCAAAAGCCCCGCGACAAGGCAAGCCCGTGTGCGACCTGAATGGCCTGTCATTTCCCTCTCCCATGACGGTCCTGCCCGCCAGGCCCCTGCGTCTTTGCTAACGCTAACATTGATGTTGGAAAATCTGTAGCGGGAAGTCAATCCGGGCGGTAGCCGATTGGCGCAGGGCCGGAGGGGGCCTCACTTAGTCGTATGAAAGGCATATTGAAATTCCCGAGTAAATACGAATGCACAGACGCTTCACTATAATGATAGCGATACCATAGAGGCCGCAGGGCGAGGCAGGCGCGCGATTCGAGCTGGCCCCACCCCAGCGGTCAGCCGCGCGCGACGTTCTCCAGCAATTCGCCTGTGACAGGATACCCTGCGTCGCTGAGGATCGTCAGCCACGGCTTGCCGTCCTGCTCCACCACCTGCGGCATGATCGTGCGCACCGGAATCGCCTCGGCTTGCGCGCGGGCCTCTTCGTAGCTGGCGAACAGCGCGAGGCGTTCGAGGTTGCGGCGGGTGGGGAAGATCAACTGGATCTCCCCGCGCTCCGCCGCGTCGAGCGCGCCTTGCGCACTGGTCCAGAACAGGTGGGTGTTTTCCGCATGATCGATCGACACATCAACTGCGCCTGTGCCGAGATTGGCGAGGTAGAAGCGCGTGTCATAGACGCGGGCAATCGCTTCGTTCTTGGGGAACCAGCGCGCGAACGGCGTGATCTGCGCCAGATCGAGCGTCCAGCCGAACGCCTCCAGCACCGGGGCCAGCGCGCCCGTTTCTGCCAGCATCGCGCGCGCCTCGGCCGCGCGGGCGGCGTTGATGTCACCGGCAAGACCGAGTGCGAGGCCGGTTTCCTCCAGCGTTTCGCGCACGGCGGCGATCTGGTGCGCAGCTTCATCGTGCGCGAGGCCGCTTGCCGCCGCCACCTCTTCGCCGAGCGCATAGTCCGCCGGATCGACCCTGCCTCCCGGAAACACCGCCATCCCGCCCGCAAACGTCATGTTGCGCGAGCGCACAGTCATCAGCACCTCCGGCGGCGCCCCGTTGGGGGCATTGCGGAAGATGATAATGGTGGCGGCAGGAATGCCCTGAGGGCTGGAATCACTGGTCATCGCGGCAAAGGATGGCCTTGCGACAGGCGCTTGCCAAGAGCGAAGGCGCACTCCTGCCGGGTTTTGATTGGCCTGCCGCTTCGCCAATTGAGGCGGGGCGGATAGGGTGTCGGGATGCTTTACAACCGTGGCCGAAACCCAACTTGGCCAGATAAGAAAAACGGCGTATTTCAGATACTTCTTATGTTTGGCACGCACTGTGCATTATACGTGGCGGTCCTAATGGTCTTCGAAGCGAGGTGCGACCCTTCCTGGTCTCCGGGTTGCGCCTCCCCAAAAAGAAAAGCGCTCCGCACTGGTCCTGCGGAGCGCTTTTTCTTTGTGAGTGATGCGCGTGGGGTGCGCACGGAGCACTGAAGTCGGTGTTTAGCTCACCTTGGCGACGCCGCTTTGGTCCATCAGCTGCTGTAATTCGCCCGCCTCGAACATCTCCATCATGATGTCGCTGCCGCCGATGAATTCGCCCTTCACATAGAGTTGCGGGATGGTTGGCCAGTCAGAGAAGGCCTTGATGCCCTGACGGATTTCCATGTCCTGCAGCACATCGACGCTCTCAAACGCCACACCGAGGTGGTCGAGAATGGCGATCGCCTTGCTGGAAAAGCCGCATTGCGGGAACAACGGGGTACCCTTCATGAACAATACGACGTCATTGCTGGTGACGAGATCGGAGATACGGGAATTGGCGTCGGACATGGTGCGTTGCGCCCCTGATGCTTTGGGTGGGTGTTGGGTGATTACGTGGGGACCACGGTGGTGACTTGCAAGGCGTGCAGTTCCCCGCCCATGCGCCCGCCGAACGCGGCATAGACCAGCTTGTGCTGGGCCACGCGGCTGAGGCCGGCGAATTGCGGTGCGGTAACGGTGGCCGCCCAGTGGTCATCGTCCCCGGCAAGGTCGGTTAGCTCGACCGTGGCGCCGGGCAGCGCGGCAAGGATCGCGTCCTCAATGGCCGCTGCGGACATCGGCATGGCTTAGACCTCGCCGAACAGTTGGCGGCGGGCTTCGACAGTCATTTCTTCAAGCTTGGCGCGGATGTCGGCTTCGCTGACATCCGACTGCGCCGCCGTGAGATCGCCGAGCAGCTTGCGCACCACGTCCTCATCCCCCGATTCCTCGAAATCGGCCTGCACCACCGCCTTGCGATAGGCGTCGGTCTCTTCAGGGGTGAGCTTCATCAGTCCGGCCGCCCATTCGCCCAGCAGGCGGTTGCGACGCGCGGCGATACGGAAGGCGGTGTCATTGTCGAGCGCGAACTTGGCTTCCTCGGCGCGTTCGCGATCCTTGAAATCGGTCATATGCTTGCGGTCCCTTCCGATACGATCCGCGCCAAGCGATAGAGGCGGGCGGGCGCAGCTTCAAGCGGGAAGCCGCGCCCGCAAGCCACTAATCCATCGTCACGACAAGCTTGCCCACGGCCTCGCGCGCTTCAAGCTTGGCGATGGCATCGCCCGCGCGGGCGAGGGGGAAGGTTTCGCTGACCAGCGGGTCAATCTTGCCGGCCTTCATCAGATCGAACAGCTCGTTGACCTGCGCATGGAAGGCCTCAGGCTCACGCGCAGTGAAGGCACCCCAGAACACGCCGCAGATGTCGCAGGACTTCAGCAGGGTGAGGTTGAGCGGCATCTTGGCGATCCCAGCGGGGAAGCCGACCACCAGGAAGCGGCCTTCCCACGCGATAGCGCGCAGGGCAGGCTCGGAATATTGCCCGCCGACAATGTCATAGACAATGTTTGCGCCGTCCGGGCCGCAGGCGGCCTTGAAGGCATTGGCGAGTTCCTTGGACGCATCCTTGTCCATCGCTTCGCGCGGGTAGATCACCACCGCGTCGGCACCGGCCTGCTTGGCGACTTCGCCCTTGGCTTCGGACGAGACAGCGGCAACCACGCGCGCGCCGAACGCTTTGGCAAGCTCCACTGCGGCAAGGCCCACGCCGCCCGCAGCACCAAGGATCAAGACGGTGTCGCCCGCCTTGATATGGCCGCGATCCTTCAGCCCGTGGATGGTGGTGCCGTAGGTCATCAGCAGGCTCGCCGCTTTCTCGAACGGCACGCCGTCCGGTACCGCGAACATCCGACCAGCGGGCACCACGATCTTTTCGGCGAGACCGCCATTGCCGATCCCGGCCAGCACCCGGTCACCGACCTTGAAGCCTTCGACGCCTTCGCCGAGTGCTTCGATCACGCCTGAAATCTCGCCGCCGGGCGAAAAGGGGCGCTGCGGCTTGAACTGGTACATGTCGCGGATGATCAGCCCGTCGGGATAGTTGATCGCGCAGGCCTTGACCGCGACCAGCACTTCGCCCTTGCCGGGGGTGGGGGTCTCGACCTCGTCGAGGGTCAGCGTTTCAGGCCCACCGATGGCGTGGGTGCGAATGGCTTTCATTTTGGTCCTCTCCCTTGGAATCTGTTTCAGGCGGCGGTGCCGCGCATCAGCCACGGCTGAGCGGCGGTACGCGTCGCTTCGAAGCCGCCGATGGCCTCGCCCCGCGCCATGGTCAGGCCAACCTCGTCCAGGCCGTTCAGCAGGCAGTGCTTGCGGAACGGGTCGATGTCGAAGGTGAAGCGGTCCTGATAGGGGGTGGTGACGGTCTGTGCTTCGAGATCGATGGCGATTTCGAGCCCCTCGCGCGCCACTTCCAGCAGCCGGTCCACCGCGTCCTGCGGCAGCACCACCGGCAAGATGCCGTTCTTGACCGCGTTGCCCGAATGGATGTCAGAAAAGCTCGGCGCGATCACCACGCGGATGCCCAGGTCGAGCATCGCCCACGCGGCGTGCTCGCGGCTCGAACCGCAGCCATAATTGTCGCCCGCGATCAGGATTGGCGCGCCTTTATAGGCGGGATCGTCGAAGACATTGCCGGGTTCCGCGCGAAGCGATTCAAACGCGCCTGCGCCTAGGCCTTCGCGGCTGATGGTCTTGAGCCATTTGGCCGGGATGATGATGTCGGTATCGACATTCTTGAGGCCGAGCGGGATGGCGCGGCCTTCGACGCGGGTCAGCGGTTGCATCGGGCGGTTGTCCTCAATCTGTTTGCGGCGGCTCGCCCGAGGGAATCGGGCCGGGCTGCGTCGGCTCGTTCGGCTTCTTTTTGCGCTTGTTCGTGTAGAGCAGCGCGGCAGCAATGGCTGCCGATCCGATGGCACCGGCCGCCGCGATTGCAGCATTGCGGGTAGTGTTGTTCTTGGGCTTGTCGGTCATAGCAACCTCTTGGGGTCCAATTGCGAGGCTTGCAAGCCGCCGCTTTTTCTTACTGCGCTAAAACAGCTCAGGCGAAGGCTGGCGTGAGCTATCGAGACGTTTCCAACTTTCGAGCGCGCTCGAATGGCTTAGTGCGCCTTGGTGGATGAGTGGTCGCAACGCGCCGGCAGAGGCTTCATCGATTACAGTTCCGTTCGATGACAGAAACATTTCGTCTCCAAGCAGATGCATTCGATCACTTTTTTCGTAAGGCTGGATCATGGTCAGCACGTGCGAACCAGACTCATCCGTGAGATCAATCATCAATGTATCAATGACAATTTCATTCTTGCGAACAATTCCGTCCCGGGCAAAGGCACAAGCATCGAAATTCGCCGCCTCGGTCTCCATGAAGGTTTTTCCCTTGGAGACAGCTTCCACCTGCGTGTCCGCCTCGAACACGTTTAGCCTGAGTTCCCCGTCCTTCAGACATAGAACTTGCGGAACGTAATTGTCGGTAGGACCGAGGTCGGCAATGATCCAAGTCGCGTGGGCCAGAAGAAACCCGCCGAGATTGATCATGTTTGACGAGATCGAGGCCATCACACCAGTTCGCGCACATCGGTGAGGCGCCCGGTCACAGCGGCAGCCGCTGCCATCGCGGGTGAGACGAGATGCGTGCGCGCGCCCGGCCCTTGGCGACCGACGAAATTGCGGTTGCTGGTCGAAGCGCAGCGTTCGCCCGGCGGCACCTTGTCAGGGTTCATGCCGAGGCACGCCGAGCAGCCCGGCTCGCGCCATTCGAAGCCCGCGTCAGTAAAGATGCGGTCGAGGCCCTCGTCCTCGGCCTGCGCCTTGACCAGACCCGACCCCGGCACGACGATCGCCCAGCGGACATTGTCGGCCTTGTGGCGGCCCTTGAGGATCGCCGCGGCGGCGCGCAGGTCTTCGATCCGGCTGTTGGTGCAGCTGCCGATGAACACGTTTTCGATCGGCACGTCAGTCATCGGGGTGCCGGGGACAAGACCCATGTAGTCGAGGCTCTTTTGCACAGCGACCCGCTTGCTTTCGTCGGCGAAATCTTCGGGGGAGGGCACGCGCCCGCCGATTGGCACCACGTCTTCCGGGCTGGTTCCCCAGGTGACGCTCGGCTCCACATCGGCAGCGTTGATCGTGACCGACTTGGCGAACATCGCGCCGTCATCAGAATGGAGCGTGCGCCAATACGCAACCGCCGCGTCCCATTCCGCGCCTTGCGGGGCCATCGGACGGCCCTTGATGTAGGCGAAGGTGGTGTCATCCGGCGCGATCAGTCCGGCGCGCGCGCCAGCCTCGATGCTCATGTTACAGACCGTGAGGCGTTCCTCGACCGTCATCCGCTGGAACACGGCCCCGCGATATTCAATCACGTAGCCGGAACCGCCCGCTGCGCCGATCCGCCCGATAATGTGGAGGATCAGATCCTTCGCACTGATGCCGGGGCCAAGATCGCCTTCGACCCGCACCTCCATCGGCTTCGATTGTTGGAGCAGCAGCGTCTGTGTCGCCAGCACGTGCTCGACTTCGCTCGTCCCGATCCCGAAGGCCAGCGCGCCGAGCCCGCCGTGGCAGGCGGTATGCGAATCGCCGCAGACGATAGTCGTGCCGGGCAGCGAAAAGCCCTGTTCCGGCCCGACCACATGGACGATGCCTTGTTCTTTGGCGGTCGCGGGAATGTAGCGGATGCCGAACGCGGGTGCGTTGACTTCGAGCGCGGCAAGCTGCGCTGCGCTTTCGGGATCGGCGATGGGCACCGGCGCGCCCTTGGCATCAATCCGCGCGGTTGTCGGCAGGTTGTGATCGGGTACTGCGAGGGTCAATTCGGGCCGCCGCACCGGACGTCCGGCCACTTTCAGCGCCTCGAAGGCCTGCGGGCTGGTGACTTCGTGCACCAGATGCCGGTCGATATAGATCAGCGCCGTCCCATCATCGCGCGTCTCCACGACATGCGCGTCCCAGATCTTTTCGTAGAGGGTGCGGGGGCGGCTAGCCATGATCGGGTCCATTATTCGGGGGTGAGAGTGCGGCCCAATAGTCACGATTGCCGAGCCGTGGCAAGATTGCGGCAATTCATCGACACGCCTTGGTGGAAATTGTCATAATCTTGCGCTAGCTTACAGCCATGTCAGCAAACGAATCCCCCGCCGTGGCCTTTCTTCACCCGATCATCGTCCAGCCGGGTGACATCGACTTCATGGGCCACGTCAACAACGCCCGCTACCTCAACTGGGTGCAGGACGCGGTGCTGGCGCATTGGCGCGGGATTGCTCCGGCTGAGGATGTGGCGACCAAGGCGTGGGTCGCGCTCAAGCATGAGATCACCTATCGCAAACCCGCCTTCCTTGAAGATGACGTGATCGCGCAGACGGTGCTCGAACGCTTCAACGGCGCCCGCGCATTCTACTCCACGCTGATCAAGCGCGGCGAAGAGGTGCTGGCCGAAGTGCAATCGAGCTGGTGCTGCATCGACGCTGAAACCCTGCGCCCCGCGCGCATCGGCGAACATCTGCGCGAATTCTTCTTCCCCAAAGGGGAGTGAGCGCGCGGAAGGCGCGCCCGTTGGTCGCGCTAATTACGTTCGGTTCCTAACAAGTGATGTTGCAATTCGGGCAGCAATGTCCGTGGGTGATTGCGTGTTACCAGTTAGGAAAACGAGATGACCGAAGAACGTATCACTGAAACGCGCACGCCTGAAGGCAACACTCACACAACCACGACAATCGTCTCCGACCGGTCAAGCTCTGGCGGCGGCACCAAGTGGGTCGGGTTGATCGTGTTGGTTCTGATCGCCGTAGCGGCGCTGTTTGTATTCTCGCAGATGAGCAACTCCGAAGCGTCCAAGGACGCTGCCGTTGGCGAAGCCGCTCAACAGGTCGGCGATGCTGCCGAGCAAGTCGGCGCAGCTGCCGAAGAGGCCGTCGATAAGGTCACGAATTGAGCGCAGCGCTCAATCTCTGAGCGGCTCATTTGTCGGCAGGATGGATGTCACTGGCGGCCCCGGCGCGCCAGACTTGGCCAATAGGATCGACCAAGCGACGCTGACATTCCGCCGTCATGATACAGATTGGAAAAACTGAAATGAACTTGATAATCCTTTTGATCGTCGGCGGTTTGATCGGCTGGGTCGCCAGCATGTTGGTCGGCGGCGGCGGCGGTATTCTGATGAATGTTGTCGTGGGAATTGTGGGCGCGCTGCTCGCCGGATTTCTTCTCAATCCGTTGATCGGCGGCGGCAACATCCTCAGCGGCGATCTCAGCCTGAGCGCGATAGCCGTTTCGCTGCTGGGATCGATTATTTTGCTGGCGATCCTCAATCTGGTCCGGCGACGGTAGGACTGAGCAGCCAAACTTTGCGACCAAGGCGCCGGTGTCCCAAAGGGGCGCCGGCGTTTTGTTGTGCGCGATGAACCTTCGCGCAAACGCAATTGCCTTAGGGGCCGCGCGGGCTATACGCATCTGCATGGCTTGCCCGTGCGTATCCTTCGTTCGATGAACCCGCAATTTGCCCCCGGCTTCACGCTGCCCAAGCGAACCTTGCAGAGCGCCATCGGCCTCGCGCTGGCGCTAGCGATAGCCGGGAGCTGGCTGGGCATCCACGCTTACGGTATGTTTGTTTTTGAACTGACGTGGTCGAACTGGCCTTTCGCGCTTGCGCTGGCAGCGGTGCAGTGCTGGCTTTCGGTCGGCGTGTTCATTGTCTGTCACGATGCGATGCACGGGACGCTGGTGCCCGGTCAGCCGCGCATCAACGGAGCAATCGGCGCGGTGCTGCTGGCGCTGTATGCGGGCTTCGCATGGAGGCAGCTGCGAGATGCGCATTTCGATCATCACAAGCTGGCCGGCCGTCCGGGCGATCCTGATTTCGATGAGCACAATCCGGGCAATTTCCTGCGCTGGTACGGCACCTTCTTCCGGCGCTATTTCGGCTGGCGCTCGATCCTGTTTGTGCACACCGTGGTCGGCATCTACTGGCTAGTGCTGGATATTCCGATGGTGCAGATCGTGCTGCTCTATGGACTGCCTGCGCTGGGATCATCGCTCCAGCTGTTCTACTTCGGCACCTTCCGCCCGCACCGCCATGCGCCGGGAGAAGATCCGGCAGACTTTGCTGCCAAGCCCTTTGCTGACCGCCACAACACCCGCAGCGAGGATTTCGGTACACTGGCGAGCCTCGCCTCGTGCTTCCATTTCGGCTATCATCTCGAACACCACCGTCGCCCCGATGTGCCGTGGTGGGCGCTGCCACGAGCGCGCCGGGCCGGGGTGGGCCGCGTTGAATTGATTGAGAAGGTGCCCGCATGAGCTGGCTCGAAGTGTTCCTCACCGTCATGTCGTCCTTGGTCGGGATGGAGCTGTTTGCGTGGTATGCGCACAAGTACATCATGCACGGCTGGGGCTGGGGCTGGCACCGCGACCATCACGAGCCGCACGACAAAGTGCTGGAGAAGAATGATTTGTTCGCGGTGGTGTTCGGCACGATCAACGCTGCGATGTATATCTACGGCTCACTCTACTGGGATTGGCTGTGGTGGTTCGCGGTCGGGATCACGCTTTACGGAGTGATCTACACGCTGGTTCACGATGGCTTGGTGCACCAACGCTATTGGAAGTGGGTGCCGCGCAAGGGCTACGCCAAGCGGCTGGTGCAGGCGCACAAGCTCCACCACGCGACGATCGGGAAAGAGGGCGGGGTGAGCTTCGGCTTCGTCTTCGCGCGCGATCCGGCCAAGCTGAAGGCCGAGCTTAAGGCGCAGAAGGAAGCCGGGCTGGCGGTGGTGCGTGACAGCGTCGGCGCGGGCGCTGACGGCTTCGAGACTGTGGGCCGCAACCTCTAAGGCTTGCTATCCTCTCCAGAGTTTAGCGATGAAGCCCGTCGCAGCCGCTATCCATGCCACCAGCATGGCGATGACGAAGGCGACTCCGGCAGCGACTTCCCAGCCGAGAAGGCTCAGCGGATAGGCGACGAAAATGGCCGCCCCCATGAAGACCAAGCACGATAGGACGATCCTTTGGCTCACTCGTGCTCCGCCTGCACCATCATTTTGGGCATGCGTCAGCCGCCAAGCTGCGTCAGGCTGAGGTTATTACCTTCGGGATCGTGAAACCATGCGATTTTGGTGCCTGATCCGGGGTGGGTCCAGACCCCGTCCCTGTCCTGCCCAAACCCTTCGTAGATGGCAAACGCCACGCCTTTTCCCTTAAGCGCTGCGATTTCAGCGCCGATGTCGTCGACTTGCCAGCCGAGCACGGTGTGGGGGTTGGGCTCGTGGCCCTCGACCTTGGTGAGCCGGAGCAGGGTGCCGGCCAGATCATAATTGATCGCAAAGGGATCCTCACCCGTTTCGGTGAGGCCGAGAATTTCGGTGTAGAAGGCCCGCGCTTTGGGCAGATCGGCGGCAAGCACAAAGCAAACGGGTTTCGCATCGGTCAACATGCTGGTTTCCCCCCAAGGGCGACTCGCGCAATGCAGCCGCACCCAATCGCAACTTACGTCGGCAGCCGGGTGCCGCCAACCGTTCAGGCAGCCGCCAGCCGCGCGGCATGTTCCTTCACCAGCGCGATCATGTTCGGCACGCCTTGGGTGCGGTTGCTCGATAGCTGGCTCTTGAGATCGAACGGGGCGAGCGCGCCCATCACGTCCATCTGCGCGACCTCGGCGGCGGGCCTGTCCTGCACGGCGGCGATTACCAGTGCGACAATGCCCTTGGTGATCGCGGCATTGCTGTCGGCGAGGAAATGCAGCTTCTGCTCCTCCTGCGAGGCGGGATAGACCCACACCGCCGCCGAACACCCGCGCACCAGTGTCGCATCAGTCTTGAGCGCATCAGGCATGGGTTCGAGCGCGCGGCCAAGCTCGATTAGCAGGCCGTAACGCTCGTCGCCTTCGAGGAATTCATACTCCTCGAGAATATCGGGAAGGGTGCGCAATTACTAACTCCGTTCGCCCTGAGCCTGTCGAAGGGCTGCTCTACTCTTGCGCAATTGCCCTAGAAGAAAGGGCGACGCTTCGACAAGCTCAGCATGAACGGGGTTGGGAGGAGGCAGTTCCGAGCAATTACCCGCTCAGCCCCCCGGGCCGGGTGAGGGCAAAGTAGATCACATAGAACCAGCTGAAGAAGCCGTGGATGATCGCCCAGATGATCGACTGGTTGACGCTCCAGCTGATCGCCACTGCAATCGCTGTGCCGAGACCGATACCCGCCTGCGTCGCAGTGTTGCGGGCTGTGCTCACAGTTCAACCCCGCTGGCGATGGCTTCCAGCTTGCGGATGCGCTCCTTGAGATCGGCCAGTTCGATCCGGGCGGTGCCGATGCTGGAACCGTCGGCAGCGGCAGGGTGGTGGGCGTTGCGGTCCAGCTCCTGCCGCTTGAGGTCAAGCCAGCCCTGCCAGCCACGCAGCAGCGCGGCGGCGATGACGATGATCGCGATCAGGCCGGACGTGGCGGTGATCACGGAAGGGTCGAGAAGCGGAGTGATCATTTGCGCTGTTCCTCCTTCGCCTGCGGTAGGGCCCGCAGCGCTTCGATTTCGGCAGCGATCTGCGCCGTCACGCGCGCATCGCCGGTGTTGCTGTCGGTGACGATGCGTTCGAGCACCTTCACCCGTTCCTTGAGCTCGCTCACCTCGCGCCGTGCGGCTTCGATTTCGGCCAAGCTGCGGCCATCTTCGCGGGCCACGACCTTCTGGTTGCCGTCCTCGTCGGTGATGATCCCGGCCCGGGCCCGGATCGATTCGACGATCCCCCAAATCACAATCGCAACCAGCGCGACGATTGCCCAACTGCTCATGGTGCGACATTCTCAGTCTGGCGCTGTGCGGGGGCCAGCGAGAGGGTATCGCGGCGCAGCGCCTCGATCTCGTCCGCCAGCAGGCTGCCCCGGTCAGTGGCGATCCGTTCCAGCACGCGCAGACGGTCTTCGATCATCTGCTGGCGTTCAGCGATCTCGCGGACGCCAGGGCTGTGCGGGTCAGCAGGCGGCCGAGCGTCATGGCGCAGGCGCTTGCCCTGCATCACCTTGTCGACGATGCCGTTCAGCGTCATGCCCGTGATCAGGACGATCGCGACGATGGTCATCGCTATCAGAACCATTTCGGCCATCACGCTTCCCCCTTGTCCTTGAGACCGGACAGGGCGCGATCCCGCAGCGCATCGATTTCCGCACCGAGGTGGTAGCCGCCGTCGGTTACGATCCGTTCGACATTGACCAGCCGGTCCTTCATCGCACCGAGTTCAGCGCGCAGTTCGGCGTTTTCCTGGGTCAGCAGGGTGACGCGGTGTGCGGTCTCCTTGTCCGAGCCGGGCTTCAGTGACTGGCCCCACATGCCTTCAAGCGGATAACCGTTCTTGATCTTCATGCGGGTGGTCTGGAACGAGGCGAGAATCCCGAGCGCGCCGAGCGTGAAGCCGCCGCCGATGATCCAGCCGAGATACGGGAGAAAAGCGTCGAAATTCTCCATTATACGCGCTCCTTCTTCGCAATACCGAGCGGGACGCCCGTGCCGTGGTCCTCAGTCCGCACTTCGCGCAGCGCTTCGATTTCCTGGGCGAGCGTGTAGCCACGGTCGGTGACAATCTTTTCCAGCACGACCAGCCGGTCCTGCATCGCTTCGACCTTGCCGTGCAGTTCGCGGTTTTCGGCCTTCAGCCGTTCCGTCTCGGCCCGCGATTCTGCGGTTTCTTTGCGTTCGGTCTTGCCGCCCCATTCGTCTTCGAGGGCATAGCCGTGCTTGGCGCGGATCCAGTTGTTGATCAGCCAGCCGCCGGTGCAGATCATCACGATGGCGACGATGAAGCTCGGATCATGCGGCATCACACGCGCTCCTTCTTCTCGAGGCCGAGCGGCACGCCCGCGCCGCCCTCATCCACCCGGCGCTGGTCGCGCAGGGCTTCGATCTGGGTGGCGATATCGTAGCCACGATCGGTGACGATGCGTTCGAGCACTTGCACCCGGTCTTCCAGCCGCTGGATATGGGTCGCATATTGCGCAGCCTTCTCGGCGGTCTGTTCGGCGGTGGAGCCAATCTGCATCTCCGCCAGCTTCTGTTGATGCTTGGTCCAGATGGCGACGATCGGGATCATCATCGCGATGATCGGGATCATCAAGGCAAGATAACCTTCCATATTCTTCGGTCCCCCTTGCGTGTGTTCGGGCTTAGCGCAGCCGCTCGATCTCGGCGGTCAGACGCGGGTTGCTGCTGACATAGTGGGTTTCCACTGCGGCCAACCGCCGGTCGACGTCACGGAACGCAGCGCGGATTTCGCGGGCAGTGCGCTTCGGGCTCTGACGCACGGACTGCCAGTACTTCTGCTCGCTTTCGTCCCGGTAGAGATGCGGCGGCTTCTTGTTCAGGATGAAGCCCGCCACGAAATAGGCCAGGATCGACCAGCCGCCGGTGATGAACATCGAGAAGAACGCGGCCATGCGGACCCAGAAGACGTTCACCCCGGTGTAGTCGGCGATGCCGGAGCACACGCCCATCAGCTTGGCATTGTGCTTGTCACGGTAGAGCGTGGTGCGGGGGCTGTTCATGCGCGGGTTCCCTTCTTCTCGGCGATCAGCGCTTCCAATTCGCGCAGTTGCTGGTTGTCTTGTTCCTGATCGGCGATCAGGCGGCGGGCGGGGGTGAAGCCGGGGTCGTCGCTGGCGACCAGACGTTCGACCGTGTCCATCCGTTCATCGAGCCGCTTGGCGAGGTTGTAGAGTTCCTCCAGCAGCACTTCGTCATCGACGGTGATCGTGGCGGCGGTCTTCCACTTGGTCATGTAATGCAGGATGACCCAGGGCAGACCGATGAACAGCATTGCGACGACAAGAATGACTTCGAAATCCATGACTTATTCCCCCTTGCTGTCGTCGGTTTTGCCAAGCGCTTTCTTCATCGCGGCCAGTTCGTCATCAATCGCGTCCGACCCGGCGAGGGCGGCGATTTCATCGGCAAGGCTCGGCGGGCCGTCCTCGGCGATCCGCAGCGCATCGGCGCGGCCTTCGGCGTAATCGACCCGGCGTTCCAACTGGTCGAAGCGGGCGAGCGCTTCATCGGTGCGTTCGGTGCTCATCAGCGTGCGCAGCTTGACGCGGTTCTCGGCGCTCTCGAGGCGCGCGGCGATCGCGGTCTGGCGGCTGCGGGCTTCACGCAGACGGTGCTGCAGCTTGGCGATATCTTCCTCGTAGGCGCGCAGGGCGTCGTCGAGGACGGCGATTTCGCTCTTGAGCTGGTCGGCCATGTCGCCGGCCTTCTTCCTTTCGACCAGAGCGGCGCGGGCGAGGTCTTCACGGTCTTTGCTCAGCGCCAGCTGCGCTTTCTCGCCCCAGTCGGCCTGGAGCCGGTCGAGCTTCATGCAGTGGCGATGCATTTCCTTCTGGTCGGCAATGGTGCGCGCCGCGCTGGCGCGGACTTCAACGAGGGTTTCCTCCATTTCGAGGATGATCATGCGGATCATCTTCGACGGGTCATCCGCCTTGTCAAGCATGTCATTGAAATTGGCGGCAATAATGTCGCGGGTGCGGCTGAAAATGCCCATGAAGGCTACTCCATCGAGAAACGAATTGACCCGGTCCAGGGGAGCGACTCGGTCGTGCTCCTGGTCGGCAGTTGCCCGGCGAGATTGCGTCGGGGTGGGGCTGCGGCGCAAGGCTTCGATTTCCTCATCAAGCCGCGACAGACGCGTGGCCGAAAGCAGGCGGGAGGGTTGGGCCGGAACATCGCTGTCGAAGGCAGCGCGAGTGGGCTTCGCGGTGCGGTCAGCATCGGCAGGGGGGACATCCTGCATGGGGCGTTCCGGCCCGAGGGGGTCAAAGGGGTCGCCCACCTTATGCGATCTCGATCATCGCGCCGGATTCGGCAGCGGGGTGAGCGATCGGAGCGGCATGGGCGGCGCTGGGCTGAATCTGCGACGACAGCGCGATCATCATCACCATCGCGGCGATGCTGGCCATTGCTGCCTGACCGAGCTTCGTGTTCCAGAAGCTGTCCGAGGAACGGGCGTTTGCGGCGTTGCGGTCGATCATAGTGAGCCTCCCAAGTGGTATGCGTGGTGTTGCTCGGTATTTTGCAACCGCCGTGCCAAACCGCGAAAACGGCGGAATTGCGAGGTTTTTGATGTGCCGCACTCTGGGAGCGTTGGTCTGTATTGCCAAGCATTGGTGTTTTTCACTATAGTTTGGATGTGAAGCTCGAAAGCCAGTTCATCGGTCAGTCAGGGGCCTTTCTCGACGCGGTCGAGCGCGCCAGCCGCGCAGCCGCGATGAACCGTCCCGTGCTGGTGATCGGTGAGCGCGGTACGGGTAAAGAACTGATCGCCGAACGCCTTCACCGCCTGTCGAGCCGCTGGGACGAACCGCTGGTGACGATGAACTGCGCCGCGCTTCCCGAAACGCTGATCGAGGCCGAGCTGTTCGGGCATGAAGCAGGCGCCTTTACCGGTGCGACCAAGACCCGCGTGGGACGGTTCGAGGAGGCGGACCGCGGGACGCTGTTCCTTGACGAACTCGGCACACTGTCGATGGGCGCGCAGGAGCGATTGTTGCGCGCGGTCGAATATGGCGAGATCACGCGCATCGGTGCCTCGCGCCCGATCCGGGTCGATGTGCGGATCGTGGCGGCGACCAATGATGATCTGCCCGCGCTGGCGGCGAGCGGCGAGTTCCGCGCCGACCTGCTCGACCGGCTGAGCTTCGAAGTCATCACCTTGCCGCCCCTCAGGGTGCGCGAGGGCGATATCGGCGTCCTGGCCGAATATTTCGGGCGGCGCATGGCAGCGGAACTGGACTGGGAACGTTGGCCGGGGTTTGCACCGCACGTGATGGACGCGCTTGAGGATCATCCTTGGCCCGGCAATGTCCGTGAGCTGCGTAATGTAATCGAGCGGGCGGTCTATCGCTGGGACGCGCCGGACATGGCCATCGCCCACGTGCAGTTCGACCCCTTCGACAGCCCGTGGCGCCCGCGTCCTCCCGAACATCGGCGCAGCCAGACGCAAGCATCAGGAGCGGGAGCTGGCAGCGCTGCGTCCGGCGCTGCGCCGGTGGCAGGCGCCGCGCCCAGTTTCGACAGCATCGAGGATCTGCGCGCCGCGGTCGACGCGCATGAGCGGGCGATCCTGGCCCATGCTTTGGGAAAACATCGCTGGAACCAGCGCCAGACCGCCCGCGCACTCGGCCTTACTTACGATCAACTGCGCCATTGCATTCGCAAGCATTCCCTCATGGAGGGGCAGGACTGAGAACGTTCATAACGGATTCGAAAGGCTTTTCGATTATTACGGTGATCTTGTTCAAGGCGGCAGATCACGATGCAATTGCTTTCCGAACATTTCTTGGCCGATAGCGCTCAACGGCAACCTCCTGCAGGTCAGACGGTTATCGTGCGCCGCGCCGGTTTGCATTGACATGCGACCCGATCTCTCCGCCATCCCCAGTCACCCTTTGCCTGCGACACCAACCTCGCGTAAACCGCAGTTGGGGACGCAAAACAATGCTGCCGAGTCGCCGGTCGGGAAGCCAATCGGACCAATGGTAGCCGCATATTTGCGGGGTGAGGGGATGGTGGACCCGGCGCCTGAGCCTAAGGACGAACCGGCCATCCCGATGGTGGGTCGGCGTTTGGCTCCACGGCTGCGACTAAGCCTGCCCGCGCAATTGATCGCGGTTGAAAGGTCTCACCTCTGCATTCTTCTCAACCTGTCGCGCACGGGCGCACAAGTCGCGATCCTTGATGCCATGCGCGAGGGTGAGGGCGCCATCCTGCGTTGCGGCGTGATCGACCATTTCGGCATCATTACCCGCAGCGAATTCGGCATCAACGCGATCGCCTTTGACGAACCGCTGACCGACACGGTCGTGCTGGAGACCCGGCGCTATCACGAGAACTTCGAGGATCGCGAGCGACGTGCGCTGGTAGAGATGGCGCGCAAGTGGGTCACGGGCGACACCGACGACGATCGGACGAGCTGAACTCTGGCCCAACCGGGCACGCGCCGCGCCCGCGCGGTTCGCTCTTGCCAAATCGGGTGTCAGCGATTAGTTGCACCGCCAATCCCGGCATTGTCGAGACAAGGTTTGGATGCTGGCGCCTCCGGGGGCCGGCCCCACACGCCGTTTCTGCAACGCCGACTCGTATGGAGCATGAATGGCCGATATCGCGCGTCTGACCCAGTTGATCGAACCCGAGGCGACCGCCTTGGGTTTCGAACTGGTGCGCGTGGCGATGCTGCCGTCCGAAGCCGGTGATGGCGGCATGGCGCTCCAGATCATGGCCGAGGATCCTGCCACCGGGCAGCTCGTCATTGACCAGTGCGCTGCGCTGTCGCGCCGGGTTTCGGACGTGATTGATGCGGCTGAAGAAGCGGGCGAGGAACTGATCGAAGGGGCTTACCACCTTGAGGTCAGTTCGCCCGGCATTGATCGTCCGCTGACCCGCGAGAAAGATTTCGCCAACTGGGCCGGTCATGAAGTCCGCGTCGTTATGGACAAGGGTTTTGAAGGTCAGCGTGTCAACAAAGGCGTGCTCGGCGGGCTTGAGGATGGTATGATCCTCGTCGCGGAAGTGAAGGCGGGCGATGTGCGCTTGCCGCTTGATCAGGTTCACACGGCCAAGCTCGTCCTCACCGACGCGCTGATTGCCGCCACCCGCCCGCTGGATACCAGTGGGGCTGACGAACTCATCGAAGATACAGAGAAGGCAGACGACTGATGAGTGCCATTTCCGCCAACAAGGCTGAACTGCTTGCGATCGCCAACGCGGTCGCTTCGGAAAAGATGATCGACAAGTCCATCGTCATTGAGGCGATGGAAGAAGCGATCCAGAAATCTGCGCGCAACCGCTACGGCGCCGAGAACGACATCCGCGCCAAGCTCGATCCGTTGACCGGCGATCTGACGCTGTGGCGCGTGGTTGAGGTCGTCGAAGAGGTCGAAGACTACTTCAAGCAGGTCGACATCAAGCAGGGTGAAAAGCTCCAGCCCGGAGCCAAGGTCGGCGACTTCATCGTCGATCCGTTGCCCCCGGTCGATCTCGGCCGCATCGATGCGCAGTCTGCCAAGCAGGTGATCTTCCAGAAGGTCCGCGATGCCGAGCGCGAGCGTCAGTTCGAAGAATTCAAGGATCGTCAGGGCGAAGTCATCACCGGCGTCATCAAGTCGGTCGAATTCGGCCACGTGATCGTCAACCTTGGCCGTGCCGAAGGCGTGATCCGCCGCGATCAGCAGATCCCGCGCGAAGCCGCCCGTACCGGTGAGCGCGTCCGTGCGCTCATCACCAAGGTGGAGCGCAACAACCGCGGTCCGCAGATCTTCCTCAGCCGCGCGCACCCTGATTTCATGAAGAAGCTGTTCGCGCAGGAAGTCCCCGAAATCTACGACAACATCATCGAGATCAAGGCCGCCGCCCGTGACCCGGGTAGCCGCGCCAAGATCGGTGTGATCAGCCGCGATTCCTCCATTGACCCGGTTGGCGCCTGCGTCGGCATGAAGGGCAGCCGCGTGCAGGCCGTCGTGCAGGAACTGCAGGGCGAAAAGATCGACATCATCCCCTGGTCGGAAGACACCGCGACCTTCGTGGTCAACGCGCTCCAGCCTGCTACCGTCAGCCGCGTGGTGCTCGACGAGGATGATGGCCGCATCGAAGTGGTGGTGCCCGACGATCAGCTGTCGCTGGCCATCGGTCGCCGCGGTCAGAACGTTCGCTTGGCGAGCCAGCTCACCGGTCACCAGATCGACATCATGACCGAGGAAGAAGCCTCCGAGAAGCGCTCGAAGGAATTCGCCGAGCGTTCGAAGATGTTCGAGGAAGAGCTCGACGTCGACGAAACCCTCTCGCAGCTGCTGGTCGCCGAAGGCTTCGCCGAGCTGGAAGAAGTGGCCTATGTCGAGATCGCCGAACTCGCCAGCATCGAAGGCTTCGACGATGAACTCGCCGAGGAACTTCAGAGTCGCGCTCTCGAAGCGCTCGAGCGGCAGGAAGCCGGGCATCGCGAAGTCCGCCGCGGGCTTGGCGTGGAAGACGCGCTGGCTGAAATCCCGCACCTCTCCGAAGCGATGTTGGTCACGCTCGGCAAGGCCGGGATCAAGACGCTCGACGATCTCGCCGATCTCGCCACTGACGAGTTGATCGCCAAGAAGCGTGAAGCGCCGCGTCGCCGCAACAACACCGATGGCCCGCCGACCCGGCGTCCGCAGCGCGAAACCGACAAGGGCGGTGTGCTGGGCGAATATGGCCTCTCGGAAGAGCAGGGCAACGAGATCATCATGGCCGCGCGTGCGCACTGGTTCGAAGATGAACCTGCAGCGCCCGCCGAGGCTGACGAAGCGGAGGCCAACTGAGCGACATGCCTTACGTTCGCATCGAGATCACTGCCGGCGCCTCGCGCGACCAGAAGCGTGCGCTCGTCGAGGACGTGACGCGTTCGTTGGTTGACCGGTTGGGCAAGCAGCCCGAACACATCCACATTGTCATCGACGAAGTGGCCGAGGAAAATTGGGGTTTTGCGGGACAATTGACCGATGAGTGGCGCAAGGGCCGCTCCAAGGAGGCCGCCCATGCGGACTCCACCCAATGAGCGCCTGACGTCCGACATCGCTGAGCCGGCGCTTCCCGACACGACGGGGAGCGAGCGGCGCTGTATCCTCACCGGGGACACCTCGGCGCGGGATGATCTGCTGCGTCTGGCGATTTCGCCTGACGGGCTGGTGCTCCCCGATGCAGGTGCCAAGGCGCCGGGACGCGGTGCGTGGATCGGGGTGACCCGCGCCGTGCTTGAAACCGCGTTGGCCGAGGGCCATCTCAAAAAGGCACTGATGCGCGCATTCAAGGGCGCGCCTCTCACCATTCCTGACGATTTGCCCGCAATGATCGAAGCCGCGCTGGTGCGCCAACTGTGCGACCGGCTGGGGCTGGAACTTCGCAGCGGCAATATCGTGATGGGTTCGGCCCGGATCGAGGAGCAGGCGCGCAGTGGACGGATTGCCGTTCTGCTTCACGCCGCCGACAGCAGCGAGGACGGGCGGCGCAAGCTCGATCAGGCGTGGCGGGTCGGCACCGATGCCGAAGGCTCCGGCCTGCGCGGGCAGACCTTGCCTCTGGACCGCACCGCGCTGTCTGTGGCATTGGGCCGCGACAACGTAGTCCACCTGGGCGTCGCCGGTCATCCGGGCGACATGCGCGCTGCAAACCGCGTGCTACAGGCGGTTTCCCGGCTGGTGCAATACGTCGGGGATGATCGGGCGAACGCGACGAACGAAACGGGCCGGGACACTTCCGGCCACGCTGACCAGCCTCAGGGCGGGACGGCGAACATTGATGAATACGTGAAGGACTGACGAGCGATAATGAGCGACGACAACGACAACCAACGCATCCGCAAACCTCTGGGCCTCAAGCGCTCGGTGGATGCGGGCGAGGTCAAGCAGACCTTCAGCCACGGCCGCACCAACAAGGTGGTGGTCGAGGTGAAGCGGCGCCGCGTGCTCGGCAAGCCTGGCAGCGAAGCGGCAGCACCGCCGCCGCCGCCCGCTCCCGAACCGGTTGTGGCCGCGCCTGCGCCGACGCCCGCGCCGACCCCAGCTCCGCGTCCGGCGCGCCCTGCTCCGGCAGGCGAGACCCCGCAAGAGCGCGTGAAGCGCCTCCAGCTCGAAGCCGAGGAAGAACGGCTGCGGATGGGCGAGGAAGCGCGCAAGCGTGAGGACGAAGAACGCCAACGCGCTGAAGAGGACGAGCGTCGGCGCGCGGAAGAAAACCGCCGTGCCGAAGAAGAGGCCGAGCGTCAGCGCACCGAGGTCGCCTCGGCGCCTGAAGTGGCCGCAACCGAAGCTGCGCCTGCTCCCGCAGAAGCGCCCGTCGTAGCGGAAGAGCCTGCGACCGAAGCGACGGCAGCCAAGGCCGAAGCTGTGCCTGCCGCGCGCCGCTTCACCCCGGTTGAGCGCCCCGAGCCCAAGCGGCCCGCCGAGGTCAAGGGTAAGAAGAAGGAAGACAAGCGCGCCGCCCCGATCGACGAAGGCAAGGACAACCGTCGTTCTGGCAAGCTGACCGTTACTCGTGCGCTCAACGAGGACGAAGGTCGCCGTGCGCGCAGCCTCGCCGCATTGAAGCGTGCGCGGGAAAAGGAACGTCGCGGTCAGGGCGGCCCGTCCAAGCCGCGCGAAAAGCAGGTGCGCGATGTCGTGGTGCCTGAAGCGATCACCGTCAGCGAACTCGCCAACCGCATGGCCGAAAAGGGCGCGGATCTGGTGAAGGCGCTGTTCAATCTCGGTATGATGGTCACCGTCAACCAGACGATCGATCAGGACACCGCAGAATTGCTGGTCGAGGAGTTCGGCCACAACATCCAGCGTGTTTCGGCGAGCGATGTCGACATCGACAGCAGCGAGGACACCGATCCGGAAGAGACCCTGGTGGCGCGTCCGCCGGTGGTCACGATCATGGGCCACGTCGATCACGGCAAGACCAGCCTGCTCGATGCTCTGCGTGGCACCGATGTGGTCAAGGGCGAGGCCGGTGGCATCACCCAGCACATCGGCGCGTACCAGATCACCACCAAGGACAAGAAGAAGATCACCTTCCTCGACACCCCGGGTCACGCGGCTTTCACGGAAATGCGGATGCGCGGTGCGAATGTCACCGACATCGTCATTCTGGTTGTCGCAGGTGATGACGGCTTGATGCCGCAGACGATCGAGGCGATCAACCACACCAAGGCAGCCGGCGTGCCGATGATTGTGGCGATCACCAAGTCGGACAAGCCCGAGTTCAACCCGAAGAAGATCCGCGAACGTCTGCTCGAACACGAAATCGTGGTCGAGGCGATGTCGGGCGATGTGCAGGATGTCGAGGTTTCGGCCAAGACCGGCGCAGGGCTCGATCAGCTGATCGAAGCGATTGGGCTTCAGGCCGAACTGCTCGAACTCAAGGCGCGGCCCGACCGCGATGCCGAGGCAACCGTGATCGAAGCCCAGCTCGACAAGGGTCGCGGCCCGGTCGCGACGGTGCTGGTGACGCGCGGAACGTTGAAGCGCGGCGATACCTTCGTGGTTGGCACACAAAGCGGCAAGGTGCGGGCGATTGTCGATGACAAGGGCAATCAGCTCAAGGAAGCTGGCCCGTCGATGCCGGTCGAAGTGCTCGGCCTTGGCGGCGTGCCGTCAGCCGGTGACAACCTCACCGTGGTCGAGAACGAACAGCGCGCCCGCGAAGTTGCCAAGTATCGTCAGGAAATGGCGACGGAAAAGCGCACTGCGCTGGCCCCGACCAATTTCGACACGATGTTCAACACGCTGTCCTCCAACGTCATCGAATTCCCGGTGGTGGTGAAGGCCGACGTGCAGGGGTCGGTCGAAGCGATCGTCAATGCGCTCCACAACCTGTCGAACGACGACATCAAGGTGCGCGTGCTCAACGGCGGCGTCGGTGCGATCACCGAAAGCGACGTGATGCTGGCAGGCGGATCGAAGGCACCGATCATCGGCTTCAACGTGCGCCCCAACGCCAAGGCCCGCGAGCTGCTGAAGCGCGATAATGTGCGGATGATGTATTACGACGTCATCTACCACCTCACCGATGCCATCGCCAAGGAGATGATCGGCGAGCTTGGCCCAGAACGGATCGAACACGTGGTCGGCCGGGCGCTGGTCAAGGAAGTGTTCAAGTCGGGCAAGCGCGACAAGGCCGCCGGTCTGCTGGTCGAAGAAGGGGTCATCCGCAAGGGACTGTTCGCCCGTCTCACCCGCGCCGATGTCATTGTTTCGGCCACCAAGATCGCGTCGCTGCGGCGCTTCAAGGACGATGTCGACGAAGTGCGCACCGGTCTGGAATGCGGTGTGGTGCTCGAAGACACCAACGACATCAAGCCGGGCGACCAGCTTGAAGTGTTCTCGGTCGAGGAGCGTGAGCGGACACTGTGAGCCTGACGGATACGCACTACCCAGACGATGCCGGGCAGTCGCCGCATACGGCGCTGCTCGGCTCGGAATTTGTCGGCTGGGATGAGGTCGCCCAGACCGTCACCATGCGTTTCACTGTGAAGCGTGAGATGACCACCTGGCGCGGCGGCGTGCAGGGGGGCTTGGTTGCGGGCTATCTCGATGATGTGATGGGCTATGCCTATGTCGCGGCCACCGGCGGCGAGATGGCGCCGCTCAATCTCGACATTTCGATGAGCCTGATCCGCCTGATCCCCGAAGGCGCAACGATCATCGGCAAGGGCCGGGTGGTCAAGGGCGGGCGGCGCGTCGTCTTCCTCGAAGGCGAATTGCTGGCCGAGGACGGGACGATCTATGCGCGCTCGACTTCGACCGCCCTGCCAACGCCGCGCCCGACGCCAACCAGCACGGGGATGGCGTAATGGCCAAGGCTCCTTTCACCACCGAACAGCAATCGGTCCGCGTCCTCAAGGTCGGTGAGCGGGTGCGGCATATCCTGTCGGAACTGCTCGCGCGCGGTGAGGTGCATGACGATGTCGTGCGCGCGGCGCATATCTCGGTAACCGAGGTACGCATGACCCCCGATCTGCGCAATGCCACCGCCTATGTGAAGCCGCTGATGGGAGCGGGCGAGGACGAGGTCGTCGTTGCTTTGCGCCAGAACACGGCCTTCCTTCAGCGCGAAGTCGCGCAGCGGCTTGGGCTGAAATTCGCGCCCAAGCTCAGGTTCCGCAAGGATGAGAGCTTCGCCGAGGCGGATAGGATTGAGGCACTGTTGCGCGATCCCAAGGTTGCCAGAGACTTGGACGATGAGGCTGGCGACGATCTTGAAAAAGAGGAGTGAGTCCCCGCGCAGGCGGGGACCTCGTGCTGCAAAGCACCAAGTCGCCTGAGGCCCCCGCCTGCGCGGGGGCTCACGGTTGTGTCAGCGCGGAATCATTCGCGCTTTTAGTGTGATGTCCACCTTGTTGCCGACGACCAGCTGATACGCCTTCATCCCGAACTGCCGCCGGTCGATGGTGGTGGTACCGGTAAAACTGATCGGCTTGCCCGCCTGCGCAATCGGATCAGCATTGAAAGTCACCGCCAGCGTCGCCGGACGGGTGACGCCGCGTGCCGTCAACTCGCCGCTAACGGTCCCGCGCGTCGTGCTCGACAGTTTGAGCGAGCGGCCGATGAACCGGATCGAGGGATATTTTTCCACCCAGAAGAATTTGTCGCTCCGCAGGCGGGCGAGCGTGACGCTGTCAGGCGCCTCAATGGCGGTGGCATCGAAGGTGACGTCAATCAGGGCCTTTTCCGGTGCACCCGGCACGATTGTCACCGCCCCCTCCATCCGGGGGAAGCGCGCGGTCTTGCTCGCGAGGCCGAAGAACGGCACCTTGGCCGAGACATTGCTGGCCGACGCATCAAGAGTGTAGCGCTGCGGCACGCTCGCGCTATTGGCTAGCGCGAACACTGCAAACAGCGGCAACAGGAACATCCGGGGGCGGGCGGCAGACTTGATCATGATTTTACCTATACGCTTCAACCGGGCAAAAGGTTCACCCCCACCTCGCCCAGCGTCCGGCGAATGGGTAGTCTGACACGATGGCCAAGCTCTACTTCTACTATGCCAGCATGAACGCAGGCAAAAGCTCGCACCTGTTGCAGGCCGATTTCAATTATCGTGAGCGCGGCATGGCGACGATGCTGTGGACTGCGGCGCTCGACAGCCGTTCGGGCGGGCAGGTGAAGAGCCGTATCGGGCTGGAGAGCGTGGCGCACAAGTTTGCGCCTGATACCGATCTGTGGGCGGCGATCAGCGCGGCACATAAGGTGCAACCGCTGGATTGCGTGATGGTGGACGAGGCGCAGTTCCTCACCTCCGATCAGGTGTGGCAGTTGGCACGCTTGGCGGACGAGGGCGGCATTCCGGTGCTGTGCTATGGCTTGCGCACCGATTTTCAGGGCGAGCTGTTCCCCGGCTCTGCGGTCTTGCTGGGCATCGCCGATGCTCTGGTGGAGCTGAAAGCTGTCTGCCACTGCGGCCGTAAGGCGACGATGAACCTGCGCGTCGATGAGAGCGGCGCGGCGGTGCGGCAGGGCCAGCAGACCGAGATCGGCGGCAACGACCGGTACGTGGCGCTATGCCGCAAGCATTTCTCCAAGGCGCTGGCGGGTTGATCGCTCGGTTCCTATCTAGCGCGTCATGACCGAAACACTTCTCTATGCCGCCATCCTGGTGCCGTGCCTGATCATCGCCATCGTTTTCCACGAGGTCGCGCACGGGCTCACCGCGCTGGCGCTGGGTGATCCCACCGCACGCGAGCAGCGGCGCCTCAGCCTCAACCCGCTGCGCCATGTCGATCCGGTCGGAACGCTGCTGGTGCCGGGCGCGCTGGCGCTGCTGGGCGGGCCGGTGTTCGGCTGGGCCAAGCCGGTGCCGATCAACGCGCAGCGGCTCAACAACCCGCGCTTCGGAATGATGGCGGTGGCCGCGGCGGGGCCGGGGATGAACCTCCTGCTCGCGCTGGTGGCCGCGGTGCTGCTGGGCGTGGTCGGCGGGCTGGGGCTCGGCGAGGGGACCGCCGCTGCCGGCATTGCCGCGACGCTGCTGACGACCTTCATCCTCATCAACATCTTCCTCGCGCTGTTCAACCTCCTGCCGATCCCGCCCTTCGACGGTTCGCACATCGTGGGCGGACTGCTGCCGCGCAGCATGGCGGCACAATGGCAGAAGCTGCAGCAGGTGGGCATGTTGCTGCTGGTGGCGCTGATCGCGGCGACGTGGGCCTTCCCCGGCTTTGCCCTAGTTGAGCATACGGTGCTCCCTCCGGTGCTGTGGCTTGAGGAGCGCTACTTCGCACTCGTCCAATGGATCGCGGGTGGGATCGCACGGTGAGCGAAAGTGCACCCCTGCCGCTCTCGGGCTGGCTGATCCTCGACAAGCCGCGCGGTATGGGCTCCACCCAGGGGGTCAGCGCGGTCAAGCGCGTGCTGCGCCAGAACGGTTATGCCAAGACGAAGGTGGGTCACGGCGGGACGCTCGATCCGCTGGCGGAAGGCGTGCTGCCGATTGCCTTGGGCGAGGCAACCAAGCTGGCCGGGCGGATGCTCGATGCGAGCAAGATCTATGAATTCACGGTCCAGTTCGGCGCGGAGACTGCGACGCTCGATACGGAAGGGGAAGTGGTCGCGACCAGCGATGTGCGCCCCACGCTGGCCGAGGTGGAAGCCGTGCTCCCGCGCTTCACCGGCCCCATCGAACAGGTGCCGCCAGCCTATTCCGCGCTCAAGGTTGGCGGTCAGCGCGCCTATGATCTGGCGCGGGCGGGCGAGGTAGTGGAGCTTAAGGCGCGGGCGGTCACCATTCACCAACTCTCCATCCGTCATCCCGGCGCAGGCCGGGACCCAGAGCCGCAAGCGCCTTGCCCAGATCCCCTTGGCCCCGGCCTTCGCCGGGGTGACGAGCTTTGTGAGGAGGTCACCCTCACTGCCCACGTCTCCAAAGGCACCTATATTCGCAGCCTTGCGCGCGACATTGCCTATGCGCTTGGCACCTGCGGCCACGTCACCTATCTGCGCCGCACCAAGGCCGGGCCGTTCCTACAGGAACAGGCGATTTCGCTGGACTTGCTGGAGGAAACCGCTAAGGGCCGGGGCCTTGAACACCTCCTCCTGCCGCTAGAGGCGGGGCTGGACGACATCCCGGCCCTTCACCTCGATCAGACAAGCGCGCAGGCGGTCCGACAGGGCCGGGTGCTGTCTGACATGCCCCAATCATCCGGGCTTTATCTTGCGAAACTGGGCGCTGTCCCGGTCGCGCTGATGGAAATTTCGGATGGGACGGCCACGGTCGTTCGGGGGTTTAACCTTCCCGATGTCGCTGAGTAAGAAAGAGACGTACTATGTCGGTGACCGCCGAAGTTAAGCAGACCATCATTGCTGACAATGCCCGTGATCCCAAGGACACCGGCAGCCCCGAAGTGCAGGTTGCGATCCTCACGCAGCGCATCCGCAACCTGACCGAGCACTTCAAGGATCACCACAAGGACAACCATTCGCGTCGCGGCCTTCTCATGATGGTCAACAAGCGTCGCACGCTGCTGGCCTACCTCAAGAAGAAGGATGTGGAGCGGTACAACGCTCTGATCCAGAAGCTGGGCCTGCGTAAGTAAGAGTTTTGCGAAAGGGCGGCTCCGAGGGGCCGCCTTTTTTGCATATGGGGCATGCAGACATCCGGTCTGCTCCGCCTTGGGGCCGAAGCGCTCCGCACCGGACCGGGACGGTTGTTTCCCCGGCACAAGAGGCCCCGCCCGGCAATATGGCTGAGCGGGTCAGAAGGAAAATCAATGTTCGACACGAAAACCGTATCGCTGGAGTGGGGCGGCAAGACCCTCACTCTGGAAACCGGGCGTATTGCCCGTCAGGCCGATGGCGCCGTTCTGGCCACCTATGGCGAAACCGTGGTGCTGTGCGCCGTGACCGCCGCCAAGTCGGTGAAGGAAGGGCAGGACTTCTTCCCGCTCACCGTCCACTATCAGGAAAAGTTCTCGGCCGCCGGTCGTATCCCGGGCGGCTTCTTCAAGCGTGAACGCGGCGCGACCGAAAAGGAAACGCTGACCAGCCGGTTGATCGACCGTCCGATCCGTCCGCTGTTCCCCGAAGGTTTCTACAACGAAATCAACGTCATTTGCCAGGTTCTGTCGTTCGACGGCGAAACCGAAGCCGATATCGTCGCGATGATCGCAGCCTCGGCTGCACTGACCATCTCGGGCGTGCCCTTCATGGGCCCGATCGGCGCTGCACGCGTCGGCTACATTGACGGCGAATATGTCCTCAACCCGAAGCAGGACAAGGCGCTTGCCGAAGGCCAGCTCGATCTCGTCGTTGCCGCCACGCAAGGCGCGGTGATGATGGTCGAATCCGAAGCCAAGGAACTGACCGAAGAAGTGATGCTCGGCGCCGTCATGTTCGCACATGACGAAATCCGCAACGTCATCGGCGCGATCATCGATCTGGCTGAACAGGCTGCCAAGGATCCCTGGACCGTCGACCTCAGCGACAACACCGCTGACATGAAGGCCAAGCTCAAGGACCTGATCGGCGGCGATATCGCAGCGGCTTACAAGGTCACCGACAAGTCGCAGCGTTCGAACCTACTGAACGAAGCCCGGGCCAAGGCCAAGGCGGCGTTTGCGGACGAAGGCGGCCAGACCCAGATGGTCGCTGGCAAGCTGATGAAGAAGCTCGAAGCCGAAATCGTGCGCGGGGCGATCCTCAAGGATGGCCAGCGTATCGACGGCCGCAAGCTTGATCAGGTTCGCCCGATCGAAGCGATCGTCGGCTTCCTGCCGCGCACGCATGGTTCGTCGCTGTTCACCCGCGGTGAAACGCAGGCGATCTGCACCACCACGCTCGGCACCAAGGATTCCGAGCAGATGATCGATGGTCTGGAAGGCCTCAGCTACACCAGCTTCATGCTGCACTATAACTTCCCGCCCTATTCGGTCGGTGAAGTGGGCCGCTTCGGCGCTCCGGGTCGCCGCGAAGTCGGTCACGGCAAGCTCGCCTGGCGCGCGCTCAACCCCGTGCTGCCGAGCAAGGAAGACTTCCCCTACACCATCCGCGTTCTGTCTGACATCACCGAGTCCAACGGCTCGTCCTCGATGGCGACCGTGTGCGGCGGCTGTCTGTCGATGATGGACGCCGGTGTGCCGGTGAAGGCTCCGGTCTCGGGCATCGCGATGGGCCTGATCCTCGAAGGCGATGACTTTGCCGTTCTGTCGGACATCCTGGGTGATGAAGATCACCTCGGCGACATGGACTTCAAGGTCGCCGGCACCGAGAACGGCATCACCACGATGCAGATGGACATCAAGATTGCCGGCATCACGCAGGAAATCATGGCCAAGGCGCTGGAACAGGCCAAGGCTGGCCGGATGCACATCCTTGGCGAAATGGCCAAGGCGCTGACCGGTGCCCGCACCGAAGTCAGCAAGCATGCGCCGCGCATCGAGACGATCCAGATCGACAAGTCGAAGATCCGTGACGTCATCGGCACCGGCGGCAAGGTGATCCGCGAGATCGTCGCTGAAACCGGCGCCAAGGTCGACATCGATGATGAAGGCGTGATCAAGATCTCGTCCAGCAACGTTGACGAAATCGAAGCCGCGAAGAAGTGGATTCTCGGCATCGTCGAGGAAGCCGAAGTCGGCAAGATCTACAACGGCAAGGTCGTGAACATCGTCGATTTCGGCGCGTTCGTGAACTTCATGGGCGGCAAGGACGGTCTCGTCCACGTCTCGGAAATGCGCAACGAGCGGGTTGAGAAGCCCACCGATGTCGTCTCCGAAGGCATGGAAGTGAAGGTCAAGGTGCTCGAGATCGATCAGCGCGGCAAGGTCCGCCTGTCGATGCGCGTCGTCGATCAGGAAACCGGCGCCGAGCTGGAGGACACCCGTCCGCCCCGCGAAGCGCGTGAGCCGCGCGAAGGCGGCCGTGGCGGTGATCGCGGTGGCGATCGTCGCGGGCCCAAGGGCGGCGGCGGTGGTCGCGGCGGCGACCGTGGTGGCCGTGGCGGCGATCGCGGCGGTGACCGTGGTCCGCGCGACAGCGCACCTGCGGGTCTGCCCGACTTCCTCAAGGACTAGTCGCATTGCTCGTCACCCCGGCGAAGGCCGGGGCCCAACGACACCGGGACCACAGCGTTTGCCGCTCTGGGTCCCGGCCTTCGCCGGGATGACGAGGTAAGATACAAGGGCCGCTCGGAGAAATCCGGGCGGCCTCTTAATTTGAGAACTGACTTATGCTCCAGCGCGAACTGATCGACAGCACCCAGATCGAGGACGGCGTCTGCCTCGAACTCTATCGTCACGGCACCGATTTCATGATCGTGCTGGGGCGTAACGAGCTGATGAGCACGCGGATGCGCTTCTCGGAAGAACAGCTCGCGCAGCTCACCATCGAGCGGCTGGGCAAGGACGACGCGCGCCTGTTGATCGGCGGCTACGGCATGGGCTTCACCTACCGCGCCGCCGCCGCACGGCTCGGCGAGAAGGCGCAGATCGTTGTCGCCGAAATCTCTGATGCGATCATTGACTGGGCTAAAGGGCCGATGGCGGAACTGACGGGGGAGGGCCTGTCGGACCCGCGCCTCGATCTGAAAATCTGCGATGTCGCCGCGCTGATCGATGATGCGAACGATGGTACCTGCGCCAAGTTCGATGCGATCCTGCTTGATGTCGACAATGGCCCCGACGGAATCGTGCGCGATGCCAATAACCGGATCTATTCGCGCACGGGCCTCGCCAAGGCGCGCGATGCCTTGAAGCCGGGCGGCATTCTGGCGGTATGGTCAGCCGGGCCCGACCCCGCCTTTGCCAAGCGCCTGCGCGATACCGGGCTCGACATCGTGGAATGGAACGTCCGCTCGCGCCCCAACAAAAAGGGCGCACACCACATCATCTGGTTCGCGCGCAAGAGCTGAAAGGCAAGCTCAAGGAGCTTGGGTCTGCGTTCACGGCAGTGAGCCGTGATTAAAAGTCGTAGATCAGCGTGACGCGGCTCAGCGTATCGGTTTGCACCGCGCCCGGCGGTGGGTTGCTGTCATACTCGACGGCATAGGAAAACCGCGCGGTCAGGCTGCGGTTGATCCGGGCATCAAGGCCGGTGATCAGATCGAGCGTGGTATTGCGCGAATCGATGATGGCGACCGCCGATCCGCCCGTCTCCGCCACGGCATTGGTGTCCTGCGTCAGCTTGAGCTTTTCGGTGATGTTCCAGTCGAAATCGAGGCCGATCAGCCCGGCGATCCGGCTTTCGTTGCGGCCATCGACAAATTCGGTGACGCGGTAAGCGGGTCCGGCCTTGACCGACAGTTGGATGTCATCTGCCTTGAGCGCTTGATAGCCCATGCCACCTGACACGGCATAGCGTGCCGCAATGCCCTGAAACCGGTCGCGCTCGTACTGGGCGAGCGCATAGACATAGAAATTGTCGGAGACGTTGAAGTTGGGCTCGTAACGGGCGAGATATTGTTCGCGGGTCGTGAGGCCATTGGCGCGCTGGTAATCGACGCGGCCGGTCAGTTTGTGGCGCCAGTCGATGCCTTGGCGGTCCAAGGTCAGCCCTGCAGTCACGCCGGTATTGTCCGAGTTCCCGGTCGCGCGGAAAGCGCCAAACTCGCCCTTGCCGGACCAGTTGTCGAACATGCCGGCAGCGCGGATTTGCGCCACTTTCGCCTCGGCTTCGGCCGCTTTGCGCGCGGCGACACCCGCCTCGAAATTGGCGACAATCGCGTCGATTTCTTCCTGATCACCCGGATTGGTCGCGCGCGCGATTTCGGTGACGGTGCGCACCTTGGTTTCATCGCCGGTTGCGATGGCAGCATCGATCATCGCGCGCACGGGCTCAGGCAGTTCGGCATGGGCCGGCATGGATACCGCCAGACAGGCCATGATGGTCGTCATGGTCACGCCTCTTACACCAGCCTTGCAACCCATGTTAGCGCTCCCTTCGGCCCGCTTTCGCCATACAAGGCTGCGCGGGCGCGGGGCAAGCCCCGCTTTCGCGAAGGGGCTTTCCTACTCCGTTGATGCCCGTCACGATCGCGCGCATGACCGCCCCTTATTGGAAAGAATGGACCAGCCAGCCCGCTGCGCGACCGCACGGCCCTGCGCGCCCAGCCGGTTTTCTGAATCCTGGACTGTGTCTCATGTGTCTCCAACACCGGCCACAGCCCCGCCAACCTGAACGCGGCAGTGCTGGAGCCGAGGCCGAATCAGGAGGCGGGCGGGCGGACTCGGCAGGCGCCTTAACGGACGCGGGGTCCGCCGAACGGCAGTGGCGGCGGGGGGCGACGTACGCCGCGCGGCAGCTGTGCCTGATAGGCGCGGCCGCAATGCTCGACGCAATAGGGGAAGCCGGGGTTCACTGCGACGCCGCAGAAGTGGAAATCGGCTTCGCCCGGATGGCCCATCGGCCAGCGGCACACCTTGTCCGACAGATCGAGCAGCGTGGTCTTGCCCGCAATCTCGGGGCTCGGCTTGGCGGGTACCAGGCGGCGGGGCGGGGCGGGAGGAATGGGCGCCTGCTGATCACCCGGACCTTGGCGCAGGAAGCCACCAGGCCCGACCGAGACGATCTTGGGCAGATCGGCGGGCGGACCGGGAACGGGCTGCGAAGGCACCGCGTTCAGACCCTCATCCGCAGTCGCTTCGGCGCGGGGGGAGGGGGCAGCAGCGCGCGGCGCAGGGCGCTCAGCCGCTTCGCCGGTCACGCTGCGCTCAGCGGGTTCGGCCCGCGGTTCGGCCACGCGCGGCGCGGGCGCGGCAGCGGGCTTCTTCGCGGGAGCGGCCGGCTTCTTCTTGTCATTGGCCTTCACCGGAGACGGGCGCGCCTTCAGGCCAAGGCGGTGCGCCTTGCCGATCACCGCATTGCGGCTGACCCCGCCGAGCTCGGCCGCGATCTCGCTCGCGGTGGAGCCGCCTTCCCACATCTTCTTGAGCGTTGCGATGCGCTCGTCCGTCCAGCCCATATGTACTACCTGTTCCTGTGTCCGGCGCGTGCCGTAAATCACTGCTGCTTGTCAGAGCGTCCCTTGCGGCCTAGGCACCTGAGCCATGGCCGAACGCGCTCCTTCAGCAAACCCTTTGCACGACGCTGCTCCCGTGACTGAAATGACGCCTGATGACAAGACCGGCGGGAGCATCCGGTTTTCCCCGCGCGGCGTGCCCGTGATCATCGGGGTCAATCGCGTGGGGCTCTTCGCCCTCTATATGAAGGAGGTGCGCCGGTTTCTCAAGGTCCAGACGCAGACGATCTGGGCTCCGGCCTTTACGACACTGCTGTTTCTTGTGATTTTCACGGTCGCGTTGGGCCGCCAAGGGCGCGAAGTGCTGGGTGTGCCCTTTGCCAGCTTCGTTGCGCCGGGGTTGATCGTGATGGCGATGATGCAGAACGCCTTTGCCAATTCCAGCTTCTCGCTGCTGTCGGGCAAGATGCAGGGGACAATCATCGACCTGCTGATGCCCCCCTTGTCGCCCGGCGAATTGATGGCAGGCATTCTCGCGGCGGCCGTCACCCGCGCGATTGCAGTGGGACTGGCTGTGGCTCTGGCGATTGCGCTCTGGCCCAGCGTTTCGCTGGCGATGACGCACCCTTGGGCGGTCGTGTGGTTCGGCCTGATGGGATCGCTCTTGTTGGCGACGCTCGGCCTTGCGACTTCGATCTGGGCCGAGAAGTTCGATCACAACGCCGCCGTCACCAACTTCATCATCGCGCCACTCTCGCTGCTGTCGGGCACCTTCTACGTGATCGAGAACCTCGATCCCGTGTTTCAGTGGGTGAGCCGGTTGAACCCGTTCTTCTACGTGATATCGGGCTTCCGCTATGGCTTCCTCGGGGCGAGCGACATGGGGCCTGGCACTGTCCTGACGGCGGCAGCGGTGGGTCTGCTGGTGCTGAACGCGGTGTTGGCGGCGGGTGTCTACGCGCTGCTGCGATCGGGCTGGAAGCTCAAGAGCTGAGCGGGCTGGCCTGACCTTTGGCCAGCGCCGAGGCGGTGGGAGTGCTGGCAGAAATGCGGTTCAGCGCCTCCTGCGCGCCCATGACATCGGCCACATTGCCGATCTCGAAGTAGTCGGTCTGCCGATCGCCGTCGCTGTCCTTGCCGATCTTCACCGCGAGTTGCAGCCGGCCGCTTCCGTCGCGCTTTTCGAACCGTTGGATCAAGCCAATGCGGTCAGCCGGCACGGTCTCCACCGTCAATTCGCGGCCCATGCTCAGCTTCAGCGCGCGCTCATTCGTCACCACGTAGAGCACGCGCCCTTTCTGGAACAGCGGCACAAAGGGACGAGCCATCATGGCAAGGCCGATCGCAATGAAGGGCAGGCCAAACAGCGGAAAGGCCCAGCCAATCCAGCCCGGCCCATCATCCCCGGAAACGGCAATCGCACCTGTGGCAAGCACAGTCCACATCACTGAAAAGGCGGTCCAAGGGATTGCGAAGACGTAGATCCCGAAGCTGAGCGGTTCCAAGCGGCCTAACTGCCAGCCATGCCATACGACGGTCTCGCTGGCGCAAAGCTCACGCTCAAGCGCGAGCCGCAGGCGGGACATGATGGGGTTATCTTGGCGCGGGCCCGTCTTTTCCGACATGGCCCCGAATTATCCCAAAAGGATTATCAATGCGTTAGCGAGGCTCGCATCCGGTACCGGCCGTCCTTGAAGCTCTCGAACAGCTGGCGCACTGTCGGATGATCGACCGGCCCGCCATCGGAGTCCGCAATCAGATTGCCTTGGCTGACATATGCGACATACGACGAATCATCGTTTTCGGCGAGCAGGTGATAGAACGGCTGGTCGCGCCGGGGGCGGATATCCTCGGGGATCGATTGGTACCATTCTTCCGAGTTGGCGAAGACCGGGTCGATATCGAACACGACACCGCGAAAGGCGAACAGGCGGTGGCGGACCACATCGCCGATGCCGAAGCGGGCGCGGGTCTGGCGCGGCGCGATGATGGTGCGCCCGGCCTGGCTCGAGAAGAACTCTGCACGTTCCATGTCTGATAATATGGACCTTTGCGCTCGCAAAACAAGCGCCGGTTTTGTGCAGCTGCGAGATATGCCCGCATTTTGTGCACCCTCGGGTCTTGGCAAGCCTCGCGCCTTGGGCTAACGGGCGCGCTCCCTGTCGCCAGCCGTCCCGACCAGATGGCCTCAAGCATCGCGGCAGGCCTCGCGGAGAGGTGGCAGAGTGGTCGAATGCGCCGCACTCGAAATGCGGTTTACCGGCGACGGTAACGTGGGTTCGAATCCCACCCTCTCCGCCAGATAATCATACGTTTCAAAGATTTGCTCGTAAGATGAGTGACAGTGCCCACTTCAATGCCCATTTTTGGATTGGCTTTGGGCAATCCTGACGGGCCTCCCTCGCAAATTGCGATTCCCTCTCGGTTGATACATGATTGGCTCTGGTCATCAGTCCGGACAGGGGGGGTAACGTGACAACTGATTTCGATGCCGACGAATGGTATTCGCCAATGGAGTCGCTGGCTTTGCTGGAACCCCATTATGGCGCAATGACCAAATCCTTTATCGGAGACAAGCTTAAGGACGGGCTTGTTCGTGCCCATGCGGATGAGGTTTGGGATTCCGATGAGCCGACTCTTACTGATGCCTGGCGCAACCGGAAAAATGCGGAAATCGAACGGGACGTCATGCTCGACCGCATGGTTTGGACGGGGAGCCGACATTGGCAATTCGACCTTGACCAGTGGCGTTGGCCGACCAATCGATTTGTGGTGACGCGACAAATGTCGCCAGCTGACCGGACCATCGCGTTGGGGGTCAAGTTCTTCTCTAAAGATATCGACAAACTAATCCCAGAAAAATCAAATAAGGGCGGACCCAAACCAAAATATGAAGCATGGGCTGCGATCTGCAACGCATTGCTGAAAATTGAAAGGGAGAAGCCCATAAAAAAATCGAATTATAATAGTATGGCTGATTTCCAAAGATCGGTTTTAAACAAGATATATGAAGGCGAAAGTTCGAATAAAAAGTCAACAACACTTACCGACGATGTAATAAAAGAAAGTCTCGTCTTTGTATGGAGAGATCAGCCGGATTAGCGCCGAAATCCATAAGCGCGCGTGCGTAGCGACTGGTTGCTCGGAACGAGCAACCAGTCGCTACTCCTGACCAGCGTCAAAAAAGCCCTCATTTCCATTCCACCGGCAAGGCAATCCCGCCGTCCGGTGAAAGGTGGAAGCGATGGAAATCCCACTTCTAAGTATACGTGAGACGAAACGCGCCCTGTCAGTGGGCAAGACAACAATTTACCAGTTGGTGAAAGACCAAAAACTTTGCCTCGTTAAGGTTCGTGGTCGCTCGTTGATCACAGTAGACAGCATCGAGGCACTGATCCGTGATGCTCAGACCGACGGAGGCGAATGATGCCCCGTCAGAACTTGACCCATCTGCGGCTTCCAGACCGCCAGTATCGCGTCGACCTCGATCCAACGTCAAACTTCGAGACGCTGGAGGCTGCCCGCAACGAGGATCGCCTTCGGGCGAAAATGCTGCTGAAATATGCGGACTCCCCAATTTCCCCATCACGACGACGTCGGGCCATCCATCTGGCGAGAGCGCTCTCTGATGAGGATCAGGGGTCAAGCAAGGCGTCAGCCGTCTCCACACGTGAGGAGCGAATACGCGTATTTGGGCATCTTTGGCGCATCTGTGATCGGGAAAGCGACGATCCGAGCACGTTCGCAGCTAAGTCAGAGGCGTTGGAGATCCCCGGGCAGGACCTGCACAAAGTTGACCCAGTAGCGTTGTGCAAAGCGTTCAAGGCAGACCTCTATCGTGCTGGAGCCAAAGACGCCGACGGGCATCTCTTGGCGTTCCTCGACGGCGAATACGGTCCTGACGGGGACGTGTGGAAACTACATTTGCACGGCCTAGTCGACGGCAAGCTGAAAAACGTCATCGATCAGCTCCGCGACACCAAGAAGTTTGGCCAGCTCAGAGACATTTGGATGAGCCGCAAGCCTCTGACCGATCTTCCAGACACTCTGACCTACCTCGACAAGCCCTTCTGGAGCAGTCGCTGGGAAGGCGAAGTGGGGCGGCAGAGCTACAAAAGCCGGATCAAAGAACCGCGACATAGCGAGTTGCTGCTTTGGTTGGACCAACATTCACCCAATGATTTCTCAGTCCGAGTTGGACTTGAAGCAATTAATGGTGAGTTGGTGAAGACCCATTAAAATAATCAAACGGAGATCTCAGATGATTAGAATCGTATATGTTGATGCACGTTACGGCCAGGTTATCGATGAATTTGGGTGTAGTTGCCCGCAACACAGCTTGTCACAGGTAATCGCCATACACAACGCTGGGCGTCATGCAAAAAATGTGGGGATTATGGGGAACCTCGAAAATTCCCTCCCATCGCACAATCAGGGAGGTCATCATGGCTAACGCTATTTACGTTGAAGGCTGCACCGCACCCAGCGGCACTGAATGGGTTATCGTGCATGTCGGAGAACGCAGAGCGTGTGTCCCGTATCCCGAATTCCGGGGCGCTGGCAGCACGGCTATCGATAGTCTCTCTGAGCATGGCGTAACCATAGTCGGATCGGCGCAATCCCGCTCCTTGATCGAAAAGGTAGCCAATCTAACCGACTTTCCGCCCCGCGATGTCATCGAAAACGTGGGCTGGAATGGTTGCCATTTCGCACTACCTGACGGCACGGTTTTCTCGCCTGAAGGCATAACGCCTAGCGAGGTTATCTTCGCCCGGCAGGTGGAGCGCTGCTCAGAAAGGGGTAGCCTGAAGGCTTGGCGAGAGATGATGAGCCATCATCTCTCTGATCAATCGATCGCCGTTTTCGCGTTATGTTTGGCGTTCGTCGCTCCGATCCTGAAACTGAGCTCTCGAGTCGGAAACTTTGGGTTCGAATTGGTCGGAGAAGGAGGGGCAGCAAAAAGCGTCATCCAACTGATCGTCTCGTCCGTCTTCGGGGGAGCGTTGAAGAATGAGCATGGCCATTACTGGATCTCGTTCAACTCCACCCTCAATGGCTTCGAACAGACAATGGCGCATCATAACGACCTGTTGATGATCCTTGACGAAGCCAGTCTCTTCCAGGCTGAAAAGTCGCCAAAGGTTCGCGCGTCAGGCTTCAGAGCCCTAGCTTTTCAATTGTCGAATGGGAGCGAGAAGAAGCGGTTTGGCGGGGCCTCGGCTAAGGAATTCAGGTTTGCCTATCTGAGTTCCTCCAACGAGCCACTTGCACAGCTGATTGGTGATGACACTGACATAGCCAAGGCAGCAGCAGACCGGCTGATCACCATTCAGATAACACCCAATAGACCTTATGGTGCCTTCGATGCGCTCCCAGCGGGCATTGATGACAAAGCCCAGCTGATTGAGACCCTCATCGCCGCGGTGAGCAAACACCATGGAAAAGCCATAAGGCGGTATCTGCGGCGACTTGTCGACGCGCGCTATGCCGACCAGAGGGCCCTGAAGCAGCAAATTGCGACTTCCATGGAGACCTTCAGAACGAAGGCTGGCGTTGATCGCAACGACGGGTCTGCCGTCCGAGTGGCTGATGCATTCGGTTTCGTCTATGCCGCCGGAGAGCTTGCCAAAACCTACGGCGCACTTCCTAAGGCTTTCAACTGCGGGAAGTCGGTGATGAAATGCTACAGGCTTCATCTCGCACGGTCTAGCCAGGGCGAGTCATTCGAAGAACGGCTACTGGCGATCGCGAGTGGCCCCCGGATCATTGACCTTGGTAAAGGCAAGCTGCCGACACTTGATGGAGAGCAGTTAGGCAGCGCAGTGGGTTTCATTAGGTCACGAGGAGGGAAGCGTGAACTGTGGGTTGACCCAGGTGGTATCTATCGCCTTTTTCCTGACTGGAAAAGGCTGAAATCGACCAGTGAAGTGAAGATTTTGCTCGTGCGTGATGGGAAGCATCTTGGACCCAAGCGGCAATTGCAGGCCTCTGGCAAGCCAACCCGGATGCTTTGTTTTAAGTTGCCCAAGGGGAGCGGGCAGAGCACTCGAACGCCGCTAAACTCAAGCAGCGACTGTTTCCCCGCCCCTGGCTCATTCCAAATGAACGGCCTGGAGCGGGGAGCAGACAAGCGAGTACGGCCGTTCGCTAATCCCGAAGTCAGCTAGCGTTCCACCGAAATATCTGCGGAGCCGGGCTCGAGCGGAATTTGCAGGGATCCCTTCGCACCGAGCGAGGTCTGCGATCGAATGGACACCTTTGGGCACTCGGTTTGTTCCAGTCACGTGCCGCACATCCAACGTTGCTCAAGCGGCGATGCACTATCCAACATAGCGCGAAAACAACGAAAACGGGCACTCATGAACGTTATCGAGTTATGGACTCAGAAGCGGTCGGCGATGTCGGGATTGGGTTTGATGATGTCGGCTTTGCGGCCTCATGTCGGTCATAGCGGATCGTTTGAAGATCGCCTGCGAGCGGATATGCTTGCGAATAGGGCCCAAAGGCTGGTTCTTGGACTTACCAGTCATTTCCTCGTGACGTGCTCAACGGCAGTTCTCTCGCCAAAGCCGACATCCAGCTTTCGCCGGCCTGGCCCCGCAAGGTGGCTGCAATTGAAACGGGGGCTCAGTTGCAGGTCTTGGCTAAATAGCACACCAAAGCCGTCATGCGTCTTCGGCGTTGCTACAGACCCGGACGGCTTAGCCGATTAAGTGTATCCATCCGGCGGGGGCCGCCTTGCCTGGGTAGGCAGCGAGCGCTCTTAAGCGTGCTCTTAAGAGTGTGCTTAGGAGCGATCGGTGGGTCAGGTGACGGTATTTTCGGGGCCGGAGCGGCGTCGG